>VFQN01000106.1_pt1 | contig 180384 bp, 155 predicted proteins | sample 3512371 | NCBI WGS metagenome assembly VFQN01 (sample SAMN10412370, study PRJNA504923) | tailings metagenome | isolation source: Replicate 2 from Balatoc abandoned mine | place: Philippines: Itogon, Benguet | collected 2017-08-28
GACCGAACTGTCGGTTAGCTGTGAGCTTTGAGTTCAAGTGGTGAGTGTCGAGTGCAAACCATGAACTCGATACTCGAACCCACAACTCGAAACTGATCAGTTCCGGGTGGTGCGTTGAGGTTCCGGGTCATAGGTCGGCTCAACTCCAACCCCAAAACTCGAAACTGATCAGTTCCGGGTTGTGGGTAGAAGTTTCGAGTTCTGAGTTGCTCTATCGTCGCTGCACCCGCCCCAGCCTCGATACCGTCAATGTGTCCGCCCGCCCTCCGCGGGCCAGCACCAGCCGCAGATTCGCGGCTCCCACGCCCAGCGCGTCGGGCCCGTAGGCCATGGAGTCGCGTGTGCTCTGCAGAACGATCCGCCGTTCGGCAAACTCAGCGCGCGCCAACGTATCGCTGCCCCGGTGCACCACCACCCGCCGGCCCGACGCATCAATACGAACCGCCACCCGCGTGCCGCTCGCCCAGGCCTGATCGCGCGCGAAGGCCAAGAGGTCGGCCGCTTCGGCGGCCGCCGTTTCCACGGTCAGTGCGTCGAGCAGCGGTAGGCTGCGGGCGAGGGCCAGGGCGAGCAGCACGCCGAGCAGGGCCAGCACCACCACCTGCTCGACCAGCGTGACGCCGGTGCGGGCACGGGCACGGGCGCGGGCTCGCCGAGGCCGACGACGAGAATCACTGGGCGATGGTCGAGTTGAGACACGCATGCGCCACAGTGCACACAACCGGCGCCCGCTGTTGCACCGTTTTTACGCCAGCGGTGCGCCGGCAACGCAGCAAGCCCTGCTGCAGACCCGGGCACAAAGTACATTACGGCTTCCTCCTACCCACTCCCGATCATTTCCACCCCCATGCGGATTGCCATTTCCACCGGCGGCGGCGACGCGCCGGGTCTCAACGCCGTCATACGCGCGGCCGTGCTCTCGGCGCGCACCCGCGGCTGGGATGTGCTCGGCATCAAGCGCGGTTTTGCCGGCCTGCTTGGCGAAGACGAGATCGTGCCACTCACTGCTGACTCGGTGCGCGGCATCGCGGCACAGGGCGGCACGATCATCAAGACCACCAATCGTGGCAGCCCGTTTGCCTATCCCGTGCAGCAGCCCGACGGGACCTGGGCGAGTGTCGATCGCTCCGACGAACTGGTGGAGAACGCGCGCAACCTCGGCATCGAGGCCATCATCTCCATTGGTGGGGACGGCTCCCTCGCGATTGCGCAGAAGCTCAGCCAGAAGGGGGTGCGGGTGGTGAGCGTGCCCAAGACCATCGACAACGATGTGGCGGGCACCATCACCACCTTCGGCTTCGACACGGCCGTCAACACGGCCATGGAAGCCATCGACAAGCTGCACACCACGGCGGAGTCGCACGATCGCGTGATGGTGCTGGAGGTGATGGGTCGCGAAGCGGGCTTCATTGCGCTGCACGCGGGCGTGGCCGGCACCGCCGATGTGATTCTCATCCCCGAAATCGAGTGGGACATCGAAAAGGTGTGCGCGAAGATCGTGGAGCGTGACGCGTCGGGTCGGCGCTTCAGCATTGTGGTGGTGGCCGAAGGGTCCAAGCCCAAGGGTGGCTCGGAGTCCATCATCGGGGCGTCGCTCCCGGGTCAGGACCGGCGCCTGGGCGGTATCGCCGAGCGCATCGCGTATGACATCCAGCGCATCACGGGCAAGGAAACGCGTTCCATGGTGCTGGGGCATTTGCAGCGCGGTGGCTCGCCGACCGGTTACGACCGTCTGTTGGCCACGCGTTTTGGCGCAGCGGCCGTACAGGCGGTGGCCGACAAGAAGTGGGGGCACATGGTGGCGCTGCAATCGCCGCACATCGTGGCCATTCCCATCGAAGAGGTGTTGGCGGAAACCAAGCGGGTGGACCCGAAGCATGATGTGGTGCAAACCGCGCGTATGATCGGTATTTCCTTCGGGGACTGAACAGCAGTCCCACCTGTCCAGTCAGGAGGCCGCCCCTGTCCCCAAAGCATGACAGAAGGCGGCCGGGATGTGACCCGGCGGACCCTCGTACTGTCCGTAGGGTACCGTAGTGTCGATACTTACGACGAAAGCGGCGGCGTTCCCGTGCATGGCACGCCGGTTGCACGTCACTCGCAGTAGGGTGGCCGGCTGTCCGTTCGTGGGGAACGGAGGCTCGGGATACCGGTGGAGAGCGTTCTCATGATTCGAACTTCCTGGCGGGTGCTGACAGCTGGCGTGGTCCTGTCGCTCATGGCGACGGGTTCCTCGGCGTGGGCGCAGGCCAAGAACGCGCGTCCGTCGGGCAAGGCGGCCGAAAAGGACAGCATCCCGAAGGAGTATCTGCCGCCGGCCGGCATGTGTCGGGTCTGGGTGGACGGGGTGCCCGCCAACCAGCAGCCGGCGCCCACCGACTGTGCCACCGCAGTGCGCAACAAGCCCGCCAATGGCCGCGTGGTTTACGGTGAAGACAAGTCGAAAGGCAAGAAGGTCGACGACCTGCCCATCAATCGACTCAAGTCCGACGTGAAGAAGGGGCCGCCGCTCATTCCGCCGCTGGCGGCCAACCCGGACCCTCGGGCCCGCGAGGCCTGGGAGGCCAAAAAAATCTCCGATGCCCAACTTCACGGCGATGCGCCGGCGTCTCAAACGCCGGCGTCGGCATTTCCGGGTGGGGCCATGTCACAACAGGGGCCCCTGGGGTCATACGGCGGGTACGTGACGCCCGGCGGGGTGGTGGTGCCGGGCGCCGTGTCCGACCCGCGTTACTTCGCCCCGGGCATGACACCGCCGGGCACCGGTTCCTCGGCCTGTCTGGACCGCGATGAGGACGGCTGGTGCGATGATCAGCGCTTCGGGCCGCCGGTCTGTCTCGACCGGGACAAGGACGGGCGCTGCGACGACCTGCCGGAGTTCGCCTCACGGGCCTATCCGCAGGTGCTGCCCATGATGCGCAGCACCATTGATGTGCTGCAGGGGCGGCCCAGTCAGGACATCATGCAGTGGCTGGGCACCAACGAGTTTGTGCTACGGGTGCCCGATCAGGGCCGCGGCGGCGTGCCCTGGCGCGCCATCTTCCTCGACACCAACAGCCAGTTGCTGCAGGTGTGGACGGACGTGAATCGCGATGGCCGGGCTGACCGCATCGAAATCTTCCGTAATGGTCAGCGGGTCAAGCTCATTCAGCGCTGAGTTGTGACGGCCGACGGCCGGCGTGAGATGACGCCGGCCGAGTAGATTGCAGAGTGCGCACACCCATTGATCGCTATCTGCCGCCCGATCCGGCGGCCTTCGTGGCGGCCGCGCCGCCCACCGGACGTGTCATCGTGATCGCGCCAACACGCGCGGCCTGCGAGACCATCGAACTCGCGGTCGGTCTGCACCTCGACACCTTCCTCGAACGCACGCGCGGCGCCGACCTGCGTCGCCTGGCCGGCAGCGGGAAGGGGTTCGGCATCGTCGCGGGCACGGGCACCGGCAAGACGCTCGCCATCCGCCCGATTGCCGAGACCATTCTTGGCACGACGGCGCTGCGTGTTGGGGTGGTGAACCGAGAGCGTGAAGCGACACCGGAGACGCCGTCGTGGAACGTGATCATCGTGACCACCGGCATTGCGCGGCGCTGGTTTCAGGACGGCGACATTCACCCCACGGACACGCTGGTGGTGGACGAGATTCACCAGACCAGTGCCGAGCTGGAGCTCTGTCTTGCACTGGGCAAGCGGGTGGGCTGCCGCTACATCTGGCTGTCAGCCACCGTGGATCCGCGCTTCTATGCGCGCTATCTCGAAAGCGCCGACGTGCTGGAAGTGTCGGCCTTCGATGCCAGCAAGGCCGCGCGCGTGGAGGTGCAGCGCAAACAGCCGCTCGAGTTTCTCGACGAGCGCTTCCTGCAGAAGCTCGCGCGCAGCGAACGTGGCGTGGCCATGTTCCTGCCCACGCGGGCGGCGGTGGAAGAGGCCGCGGAATGGGTGCGGCATCGCTATCCGCGGGTGAGTGCCGCACACTATCACGGCGGCGAACCCATTCGGGTCATCCGGCCTTTCCTCGAGGGCGAGGTGGCCAAGCCCTACTTCCTGGCCATGACGGCCGCGGGGCAGAGCGCGCTCAATGTGCCGGGTCTCGACACGGTCATCATCGACGACACGCGTTTCACCAACGTGATCGATCGCGGACGCAATGTGCTGACGCGTGTGCATCTGGGCGCCAACGAGATTCTCCAAATGGCGGGGCGTGTGCACGGGCGTGTGGAAGGTGGCCGCGTGTACATCCTGAGTGATCGGGACATTCGCTTCGAGGCGCTGCGGCCCACGGAGCCCGAGTTCCAGTTGGCCGGTGACAGCGAGCGCGTGGCGCTGACCTGCGCGGATCTGGGGGTGCGCGCCGATGCCCTGGACCTGCCGGTACCGCTTGACCGTGCCGCCTATCGCCGTGCGCTCGATCATCTCACCACCCGTGGCCTCATCGCCAACGATCGTCTCACGCCCTATGGTCGCGCGGTGGAGGCCCTGCCGGTGGAGCGCGCCTGGGGTGAGCTCATCGTCAATGGCGAAGACGACTTGCTGCCCGTGCTGGCGGTGATGAGCGGCATCGAGTCGCTGCATCGCATGACGCGTGAGGGGCGTGATCTGGAAGGGCTGGTGGTGCGCGGCAGTGATCATCTCACGGCGTACAACGTCTATGCCGATGCGTATCGCACGGCCGGCTACATCGGCGATGTGTATGGCCTGCCGCGTCATCTGTTCGATGCCGATCGCATTGCGCATTGGGCGGAGCAACGTGGCGTGCTGGTCAAGTCGCTCGAAGATGCGGCGCTGGCCATGGCCAGTGTGTATCGCAGTGTGGGCCTGCCATTGCCGCACACGCTGCCACTCGCCGGCCACGCAGTCCATCGGCGATTTGCCGACCTGGTGGCGCGCTTCATGCCCTTTGATCTCGTCATCGAAGAAGAAACGGCGGACGGCCACGAAGCACGCGTGTCCAAGACCAGCGTGTGCGGTTCCTGGGGCGCGGTGGCGGGTACGCTGCGCTACTTCGCCGATCGCCACGGCATTCCGCGCGCGAGCATCGAGGGCACGCAGCTCAGCATGGATCTCGTGCGCCAATATGCGCTGCGGCATCCGCCGGAGCTGGCGCTCGATCCGGAGCGCAAGCAGGCGCCGGTGCTGCTGCGTCGTCGCGTCACGTATTTTGGCTTCGAGCTCTCACGTGAGAGCGAGCCGCTGCCGGAGTTCCCGCCCGATCTGGCCGACGGTGCGCGCGGGTTGCTGGCGGAAGCGGCGGCGCGTGGCGAGCTGCGGCATCCGGCCATGCGACGCAATCAGCCGGTCGTGGACGAAGTGCGCGAGGTGTATCGCCGTCTGGGCGGACGCACGGCACGCCTCGGACAGGCCGAGCTGGCGGCGTGGTATCAGCGGGCCATGGGGCAGGAGCGCAGCTGGGAGCGCATTCGTTCGCTGCCCATGCTACTGGACCGCCGCGATTTCGTGAGCGACGCAGATCTGGCGGCGGCGCGTGCGCTGCCGGGTAGCGTGGAGATTCGCGACCGCGCGGTCACGCTGGATTACGACGTGGAGGAGCGGGACGGCCAGATCGTGCCAGTCGTGCGACTGCGTCTGCCGGAGAAGCTCGCGCGCACTCTGGTGGCGGAAGAGCTGCCCACCCTCGACCGGGCGCTGCGCTTTGTGGTGGTGCGGGGACAGCGAGGTGCGGTGCGCGCGGACACGCTGGAGGCGCTGCATGAGCGGCTCGATGATCCGTACACGGACGAGGAGCGCGCGAGAACAGCAAACCGCGATAGCCGGGGCGGCGGAAGCCGTAGTGACAGAAGCCGTGGAGACGGAAGCCGTGGGGGCAGTTACCGCGGAGGCGGTTCAGGCGGTGGTCGGGGTGGCGGTCACCGTGGTGGTCGGGGTGGTGGCCGCCCCGGTGGCCGCCCCGGCGGGAAGCCTAAGCGGCGTGGGCCACCGCGGTAGGAAGTGCCGAGGTGGCGCCACGGTCACGGTGTTCGCGCAGGAACTGCAGCAGCAGTTCATCAGTGAGCGGGCGGCTGTACAGGTAACCCTGCCCGACATCGCACTGCAGTTCGTGTAGCAAGGCGTGCTGGCCCGGCGTTTCAATGCCCTCGGCCACCACCAGCGCGCCCAGTGACTTGCCGAGCTGCACGATAGTGCGCACGAGCGCACGATCGCGCTCGCCGTCTTCCACGCGTTGTACAAACGCGCGGTCTATCTTCAGTTCGTCGAACGGCAGGAACTGCAGGTAGCTCAGCGACGAATAGCCGGTGCCGAAGTCGTCAATGGCGATGTGCACACCCACGTCGCGCAGTTCCTGCAGCACGCGGAGGGCGCGATCGGGTTGGCGCATGATGTCGCTTTCGGTGAGCTCGAGTACCAGGTGCGACGCGGGCAGTCCACTTTCACGAAGGGCTTCGCGCACAGTGTGCACCAGATCCGGCGCATCGAGCTGTCTGGCCGCCACGTTCACACTCATGGTGAAATCCGCGCCGGCCACCTCGCGTAGCCGAACCGCTTGTCGGCAGGCTTCACGCAGGACCCAACGACCAAGCGGCACGATGAGACCCGTGGCCTCGGCGATGGGCAGGAAGGTGCAGGGGGGGACATCGTCGCGCTTCGGATGTCGCCAGCGCAGCAAGGCTTCGGCGCCCACCACACGGCCGTCGTGCATCTGCACCAGCGGCTGGAAAGCGAGATACAGCGATTGCCGCTCGATGGCTTCGCGAAGGTCGTTCTCGAGCTCCAGCCAGTTGAGGGCGTCCTGATGCATGGCCGGGTCAAAGCGGCGCACCGCGCAGCGCCCATCGGCTTTGGCCGTGTACATCGCCGCGTCGGCGTCACGCAGCGCCGAGATGTCGTCGTCGTCCGGCATGGTGAGCTTGTAGCCGATGCTGACCCCAACTGAGACGTCGCGGCCGCTGATCTGTACCGGACGCGTAATGGACTCCAGCAATCGCTCGGCGAGTCGTTCGACCTGTTCGACGCTTTCGATATCGTCGAGCAGGATGGCGAACTCGTCGCCGCCCAGTCGCGCCGCCGTGTCGCCGGCACGCACCACCGCTTCGAGTCGGCGGGCAATGGCAACGAGCAATTGATCGCCGGCGGCGTGCCCCAGGGAATCGTTGACGCGCTTGAAGCCATCGAGATCGAGCAGCATGACCGCCGCCTGACTGGCATGCCGCGTGCCGCGCGCCAATGCGTGCCGAAGGCGGTCACCAAAGAGGGCCCGATTGGCAAGACCCGTGAGGTCGTCATTGAAGGCCTGACGCACGAGCGCGGCCTCCATGCGTTTGCGCTCACTGATGTCCTGGATCATGCCGATGAGATAGCTCTCGCTGTGCTGCTTCATGCGCGACACGGTGAGCTGGCCCCAGACGATGTGGCCTTCACGGTGGAAGAAGCGACGCTCCACCGTGACCGATTCCCGCAGGCCGTGCCGGAGTTCATGCCCCAGTTCCCGTGTGCTCTCCACGTCTTCGTCGGGCGAGAGCGAGGTGGCCGAGCGGCCAATAAGTTCACCGGGACCGTAGCCGAGCAGGGCTTCGGCGGCAGGGTTGGCCTCGAGGATGACGCCGTCGAAGGAGAGCACGTGAATGGCCACTCCCGCGTATTCGAAAAAGGTGCGGAAGCGGGCATCACTCTCCCGCTGCTTGCGTGCGGCTTGTCGCTCCTCGGTGCGATCGCGCACATGCAGCACGATGTTCTGGCGGTCGGCCAGCGACACATGCTGCAGCGTGACAACGGTGTCCCGTGGCGAGCCATCGCGGTGGGTCAGTACGAGATCGAGGGTTCGCGTGGCGCCCGGCGCGAGCGTCAGCACCTGTGGCGTGAACGGGCATTCGCTGCCGGTCTTTCGGGCCAGCTGATCGAGCGGACGGCCCAGCACGTCCGCCGCGCTGTGGCCCAGCAGGCGTTCTGCGGCGCCGTTCCATGTTTCCACGGCTAGATCGCTGGCGCGCAGGGCGATCATGGCCACCGGGCTGTCCTCAAACAGTCGGCGGTAGCGATGCTCGCTGCGCTCGATGCGCTCGAGTCGCTCGTGCAGTTCTTGCGCGAGAGACTCCATGGCTACTTCATCGAGCTGCCGCTGCTGATCTACATCGTCGAGCAGGCGGCTGATGGCGTGCAGGACCGGCGTCAGCTTGCCGTCATCCTGCACCCAGTGGCGTCGCAACTGGCGTTCGAGATAGGGGTGGATCCGCGGATCCGCGAAAAGCTCTTCGGGTGTGGACATTGAATGGGGCGATCCCAACGGCGGGGGCCAGACACATGGCGTGACTGGACAGTGTCGGCGGCTGGACCCACTTCCTGAACCCGCGCGCTGTCAGAACCCGTGGGAACCGCGCAAGACCGTAGAGTCCTAAAAGTGCTGGTTTCAGTTAGGGTTCACCGGTCCGCGGCGCTCGACCAGGTAGCCATAAAGCCTTGTAAAACAACAGGTTGTGACGCTTGTGGTTTCGGCCTTGCACTTTGGACCGTACGGTCCTACATTGATGCCCATGCAGGAACGCCGAGTACAGATCCTTGATGCCGCTGCGGCACTCATCGCCGAGCGTGGATTCACGTCCACGTCAGTTGATGACGTCATCCGCGGGGCCAAGCTGAGTGGCAAGAGCCACTTCTATCACTACTTCAAGTCGAAAGAAGAACTCGGCTACGAAGTGCTCAATCGTCAGTTCGAGCGCTTTGCCGAGCGTGGTCTCGCGATCCTTCGCGAGCCCATGATCGACCCGCTGGAGCGCCTGTCGTTGTTCATCGACGGCGTGGTGGCGCTGCAGGCAGAGAGCGGCGGCCGTCGCGGTTCACCGTTCGGCAACCTGGCGGCCGAGCTGGCTGATGCGCATGAAGGGTTCCGCGTGCGCATCGAGGCCGTGTTCGAGCGCTGGGCCAGTCAGATCGGTTCGCTCCTGTGGGAAGCGCGTCCGGTGCTGCAGGACGATGTGGACGCGGTACGGTTGTCCCGGTTCATCATTGCCACGCTCGAGGGCGCGGTGCTCATGACGCGTGTCAAGCGTGACCTGACGGTCCTCGAAGGGATCGCAGCTGACCTCAAGCGGTTCATCGCGATGCATGTGCGCGATGTCGAACAGGTGGAGCGTCGTCCATGGTAAGCGTGAACAGCGAAGCACAGCAGCAGGTGCTCGAGAACCGCGATGCAGCGGCACAGGGTGACCGCGCCGAACGTCGTGCCCGTTTCGAGCAGGAGGCGCTGGTCCATCTCGATGCCCTGTACAGCTTCGCGCTCAAACTCACGCGCTCGCGCGATGATGCCGAAGATCTCGTGTCCGATACCATGCTTCGCGCCATCGAGCGCTGGGAGCAGTATCACCTCGGGACCAACATCCGCGCCTGGCTGTTCACCATTCTGTACCACGTGTTCGTGAGCCGTACGCGGCGTATCGACTCACGTGAAGTGCAGCAGCCCAGCGACACGGAAGGTTGGGCGCTGTTCGAAGCCGTGGGCGAGGCCGACCCGGAAGGTCGTTTCTACGACTCCTTCCTCGACGACGAGATCACACGGGCCATTCGCGGGTTGCCGGAGGAGTATCGGGCCGCGGTGGTGCTGAGCGATCTCCAGGGACTGCGCTACGGCGAAATCGCACAGGTGCTCGGTGTGCCCGAGGGCACCGTCAAGTCGCGCCTCTTCCGTGGTCGCCGTCTGCTGCAGCGCAAACTGGCCAATTATGCCGTCGAGATGGGCTACCTGCGCGACTCGGTGGTGCGCGCGGTGCTGCAGCCCGCTCCGGCGCCCCGCGCGGCGCTGACAGGCGCCTGATTCACGAGTGCATCGTATCGGGTCAGTCCGCGAGATGACGGGCTGACCCGGCCAAATCAATGAGCGCGACTTCCACGCGCTCCCCCCAATGACGCAACTGCTCGCGCAACATGGCGAGCTCCTGCCGCGAAGCCGCGGCCTGCGCGGCTGCGTCATCGTGCATCACGGTGAGTTCCACGACGCGCTCGCGCATCACGGAGAGTTCGCCCAGTGCGGCGTGATGCTCGGTCTCGGTTGCTTCGAGCAACTCCTGCATGCCGGCCCGCGTCTGCGTGAGCAGTGTGCACATGGCCCGCCAGGCGTCCCGCTCGAGCAGCAGTTGCCGCCGATCCGCCGCGTCCTCTGCGAGACGATCCCGCAGTCGGGCGAGGCGCTGCACGAGCGTGCCGTTGCCGTTGACCGCCGTGCCGGGGCCCAGCATGGCGAGTGCGGTCTGCAGGTCGCGCTCGAGTTCGGCGACGCGCCGCGTTTGCTCATCGCGTGCGGCGCGTGTTTCGTCGAGTGTGGCGAGTGCTTCGCGCAGCGCGCGCAACTCCACGGCAATACGCCGGACGCCGCGTGCATCGCCTTCGGCCACCAGCCAGCGCAGCGAGGCCACGAAACCCCGCTCCAGTGAGAGCGGGTCGTTTTCCGGTCCGGGCTGTGCGCTGTACTCGCCGCTCACGCGCCGCCCAGCGTGCGAGCGCGATGCCGCGCGGCCTTGGCGCGATTGCCGCAGGTGCCCATGTCACACCAGCGCCGCAGACCGTTCTTGGTGCCGTCGATGAAGACACGATGACAGCGCGGGTCGGCGCAGCGGCGCACGCGGCCCAGCTCCTTCTCGATCAGCGTATCGGCTGCCGACTCGACAATGGGAATCATGAGGCCCGCAAAGGCGTCGCCGGTGGGCACGAAGATGCGGGTAAACCCACCGCCCGGCGTCGGGTCAAGGCGCCGCGTGCCGGCGCTGCGGCCCAACACGCGGTTGATTTCGACAATGGCGTCCTCGCGCACCCGCTCCACCTGCTGCCCGCGCTCAGCCAGGGCGCGCAGCGCGGCGCGCACGCGGCGCGCATCGACGAGGGTGGCGGCGGCCGCAGCCGGTTGCAGCAGCGCGCGACGACGGATGCCGCCCGCGCGCTCCTCGTCCACCACGTCCTGACTCTGCAGCCAGGTGAGCAGGGCTTCGAAGTCGCGCAGCAAGTCGCCACCGGGGGGCTGTGAGGCCGTGTCGGTGTTGACGAAGTCCAGCCAGAGACGGGTTCGCGGGGGAACCGGACCGGGCGCCTGATCGCGCGATTCGGCCCGCCGCGCTTTGGATGAGGTGACGGGCATATGGTCAAAGCGGTGGATGAGAGGTTACTTGTCTACGTGGCTGCAAGCAAGCGGCAGCGGGCAAGCGGCCGCGCCTGTTCTCCCGTTTTTGGTGTCGTGCGATGCATCGGTTCTTCCCGGATGACGCCGTCGTGGTAGTGGGATCGGGCAATCCCGTCAAACTGGCCGCTGTGCGTGCGGTGCTGGCCTCGGTGAATGCGGCGGTATGCGTGGAGGCTATCGAAGTCGCCAGCGGTGTGGCGGATCAGCCCATCGGGGACGACGTCACCCAGGCGGGGGCCCGTCAACGCGCGCTGGCCGCGCTGGCCGCCACGCCGCACGCGCATTTCGGCGTGGGGCTTGAAGGTGGCGTGGTGCGAACGGCCAGCGGCGGATTGCGCACCTGTGCGTGGTGCGTGGTGGTGGATCGCGCCGGCGGTGAAGGCCTTGGCGGTTCACTGTCCATGCCGCTGCCGGAGCGGGTGGCCGCCCGCATAACGGCGGGAGAGGAACTGGGGCACGCCATGGACGCCGAGGCGCGCACGACGGGCACCAAACACGGCCGGGGAGCGGTGGGCATCCTCACGGCCGGTCTGGTGGATCGCCAACGGGCTTATGAACCCATGGTGGCGTATGCGTTCGCGCCGTGGCTGGCGCCCGAGTTTTACGCGCCTTCGGTGGGGCGATAGACGAACACGGGCGTGGTGGCGTGACGAATGACTTCGTCCGTCACGCTGCCCAGCATGAAGCGCTTGAATCCGCCGCGTCCGTGGGTGGCCAGCGCGATGGCGCCAACCTGACGTGTCTCGGCCAGCTCCACGAGCGCGCGGGCCACACTCATGTCCGTCACGCAGACGTGTTCGGTACCCGCGGGCAGTGTGGCGGCGATGCGGGAGAGGTAGTCATCGCGACCCGCCTCTTCGGCCCGCAGCGCCGAGTCGTCGGCGAGCAGGGCTTCGGCGCCAAATGGGGCCATGGGAATGGCGTGCGGGACGGTGACACCGGCCAGCAGGAGCGGTACGCCAACAGCCGCCGCGAAGGCCTGGGCGTGTGGCAGCATGGCTTCGGCGAACGGGGAGCCGTCGAGTCCGCAGAGCAGCGGTGCGGTGGGCAGTGGCGCCGCGTCGTCGGGCGTGGCGTCCCCGCTGCCGCGCACGAGGTACACCGGCGCCGTGGCGCGCGTCAGGAAGGCCGAGGCCACGGAGCCCACCCGCAGTCGCTCGAAACCGCTGCGTCCATGCGTGGTCATGATGGTGAGATCCACCGCATGACGCTGGCTGAATTCCTCGAGCGCCTCGACCACCGTGCCTTCGAGTACTTCCCCGTCGGCCGTGAGGCCCTGTGCGCGCAGGTGCGCCACGGTGGCCGCCAGCACCTCGGCATCGCGTTCGCGCTGCGACTGCACGAGCTCCTGATCGAAGACCGGGATGGCGACCTCGCCGGGCACAAAGGGGATGTACGCACTCGGGTCGTGCACGAGCGCGAGTTGAATGCGGGCGCCGGTGCGACGCGCGATGGCGGCGGCAACGGGCAGGGCCCGCGCACTCAGCGCGGAGCCGTCGACAGGCACAAAGAGAGTCCGGTACATAGCTTGAGGGTGCATCCGTGACGGCGATTCGGCCAGTGGGAGATCCCCGACAGCGGGGGATTCGACTGCGCCGTTACATGGCCGTTCCTTCGTTGTTCCTTCGCTCATGGTTCCCAGAACACCACATGACCGGTCGCCCCTTCGAAGTTGTTGAACATGTGCGCTGGGCCGACGTGGACCTGGCCGGCATCATGCGCTTCAGCGCCGTGCCCCGCTTTGTGGAGCTGGCGGAGCAGGAACTCATGCGTGCGGCGGGCTATCCGTACTCGCGGCTGATGGATCACCCGAGCTTCTGGATGCCGCGGCGCCAGTTGCTGGTGGACTATCTCGCACCGGCCCGTCTGGACGAGGCGCTGACGCTGGTGACCTATGTGCCGCGCTTTGGTGAGTCGTCGCTGACCCTGCACGTGGATGTGTATGGCACGGGCGGGCGCGCCGTGGCCACCACCGCCATGGTCCTGGTGTGTGTCAACGCACAGGACTTTCGCACACAGCCCCTGCCGGAGGAGTATCGCCGGGTGTTGGAGCCCTACGCCTGTCCGGTGGAGTTGGCGCGTGCGCCACGTGCAGTCAGCGCCTCACGCGAGCCCCCCGGCGTCCGCTAGATTTCCCGGATGGCTTCCACTCCATCCTCCGCCGACCCGACGTACGTTCGCAAGGGCTTCGGGCTCAAGGCCGAAGTACAGGACACCCTGGCCGCCGATTACAACGGCCGGCTGGTGGATCTGCTGCGCGAGCGCGACTACCACCTCGAGGTGGGCGACACCACCATCCGGCTGGCCCGGGAGTTCGGGTTCTGCTACGGCGTGGAGCGTGCGGTGGACTACGCCTATCAAACCCGCCGCAAGTTTCCCGATCGTCGCATTTTTCTCGCGGGTGAGATCATCCACAACCCACACGTGAACGAGAAGCTGCGCGAGATGGGGGTGGAGTTTCTCTCGGCGAGTGGCAAGGGCTTCGACTATTCGCCGGTTGCCGCACAGGATGTGGTCATTCTGCCGGCGTTCGGCGTGACCATTCAGGACTTCCAGACGTTGCGGGAGTTGGGCTGTGTGGTGGTCGACACCACCTGCGGCTCGGTGCTGAACGTGTGGAAGCGTGTGGAGGCGTATGCGCGCGACGGCTACACCTCGCTCATTCACGGCAAGTACTACCACGAAGAGACGCGCGCCACCGCCTCACAGGTGGAGAAGTACCCCGGCGGCCAATACCTCGTGGTGCGGGACATGGACGAGGCGGAGCTGGTGATGGACTACATCGAAGCGCGCGCCGGCCTGCCGACGACACGCGCGCCCCTCTCGCGTGCCGCGTTCCTCGAGAAGTTTGCCGTGGCCGCCAGCGATGGTTTTGACCCGGATGTGCATCTGGCGCGCATTGGTGTGGCCAACCAGACCACGATGCTCGCACGCGAATCGCTGGCCATTGGTGCGGCGGTGGGCGAGGCCATGGTGCGCGCGTACGGTCCCGCGCATCGCGAGGCCCATTTCCGCACCTTCGATACCATCTGCAGCGCCACGCAGGACCGACAGGATGCCGTCAAGGAATTGCTGCAGGAGCCGATTGACCTGATGGTGGTGGTGGGCGGTTACAACTCCAGCAACACCATCTCGCTGGCCGCGTTGTGTGCCGAGCAGGTGCCCACGTATCACATTGCCGATCCCGACGACATCGACGTGGGGGGCAATGCGGTGCGCTATCGCCGCATCGACAAGCACCATCACGAAGACACGATGTCGCCGTGGCTGCCCACCAGCGGTCCACTGCGGGTGGGCATCACGGCCGGTGCCAGCACGCCCAACAACAAGATCGAGCAGGCGGTGGCGCGTGTCTTTCTGCTGCGCGGTGTGAATCCCGCGGCTATCGCCTGACGGACACGGTGTGCGCCCTCAGGCGCACACGATCAGGCGTTCGTCCTCAGGCGTACGTCGTCAGGCGTACACCTCGAAGATGCCTGCGGCGCCCATGCCGCCGCCGATGCACATGGTGACCATGCCGTAGCCGCCACCGCGTCGGCGCAGTTCGTGAATGAGCTGCGTGGTGAGTTTGGCGCCGGTGGCGCCCAGCGGATGGCCGAGCGCGATGGCCCCACCGTTCACGTTGATGATGTCGGTGGGCATGTCGAGTTCCTTGATGACGGCCAGGGCCTGCGCGGCAAAGGCCTCATTGAACTCGATGAGTTTGAGGTCGGCCAGCGCGATTCCCGCACGCTTGAGCGCCTTGGGCACCGCCTTGATGGGTCCTACGCCCATGATGTCCGGGTCTACTCCGCCCACTCCGAAACTCACGAAACGCGCGAGTGGCACAAGGCCCTGCGCTTTGGCCGCGCTCGCCGACATGACCAGCACAGCGGCCGCACCGTCGGAATAGGGGCTGGCATTGCCGGCGGTCACCGAACCTGTGGGCACGAACGCCGGTCGCAGCTTGGCGAGGCCCTCCGCCGTGGTGTCGAGACGTGGGCACTCGTCCACGGCAAACACGCGCTCGCTCACGGTCTTTTTTGCACCCTCCCAGCGGTACTGCGGCACGGTGATGGGCACGATTTCGTCGGCAAACACGCCGCGTGCCAGTGCATCGGCCGCCTTCTGCTGACTGTGCAGCGCAAACGCGTCCTGCTGCTCACGTGTGATGCCCCAGCGCTTTGCCACCCGCTCGGCGGTGAAGCCCATGCCGATGTACGACTCCACGATTTCCGGTGAGAGTCGCGCGTTGTAGCCCGACATGGGCACCTGCGACATCATCTCGATGCCGCCGGCCAGCACCGCGTCGCCCTGGCCCGCCCCAACGGCCTGCGCGGCGTAGGCCACCGCCTGCAATCCACTGGAACAGAAGCGATTGATGGTGGCGGCTGCCGTTTCCACGGGAAAGCCACCACGCAACCACGCCAGTCGCGCATGATTGAGGCCCTGCGAGGCCTCCGGCATGGCGCAGCCCCACTGCACGTCTTCCACGCTGGCCGGATTGACGCCGGCCCGTTCCATGGCCGCACGCATGACGGCCGACGACACGTCCACCGGATGCACGGTGGCCAGCGCGCCATCGGCCTTACCACGGGCCACGGCCGTGCGCGCGCAACTCACGATCACGACTTCAGTCATCGATCTGCTCCTCGCGCTCAGTTGCGCAGCGGCTTGCCGGTCTTGAGGGTGTAGGCGATGCGTTCCTGGGTTTCCTTTGTGCCCAGCAAGGACAGGAAGTGCTCGCGCTCGAGGTCCAGCAGGTCGGTTTCCGTCACATCGCGCGGAGCGCCATCGCCTCCGCACAGCACCTGCGCCACGGCGCGGCCCACCCGCACATCGTGCGCACTGGCCTGTCCCGCTTCGTGCGCGGCCCAGAGCGCGTACTCGAGATTGCCGAGTCCCTCGCGCCCAAGGGCGCGCACGGTTCGCTCGGTTGGTGGGAGGTAGCCTGGTGCGAGGTCGAGCACACGCTGCTTGGCATCCGCCAACTGATGATCGCGGTTCATGCTGATGCGATCACTCTGACGGAGATAGCCGAGACTGCGGGCCTCATGCGCCGAGGTGCTGGTGGTGGCAAATGCAATGAGCTTGAACGCGCGCTTGACCGCGGCAAACAGATCGAGTTCCTCGTACTGCTGCAGCTCGCCGGTGAAGCGCATGAGCAGTTCCTTGGTGCCGCCACCTCCAGGCAAGAGGCCCACACCCACTTCGACGAGGCCCATGTAGGTCTCGGCATGCGCCTGCACCGCATCGGCGTGCAGTGTGACTTCGGCGCCACCACCCAGCGTCATGCCGGCCGGGGCGACAACCACCGGGAACGGCGCGCGGCGAATGGACATGGTGGCATCCTGAAACGCCTTGATGGAGGCTTCGATGTCCTCCCATGCGCCGGCCGCCACGGCAAATGACACCAGCGACAAATCGGCGCCAACGCTGAACGCGCGTGCGTCTTCGTTGCCGATGACGAGACCGTTGAAGCCCAGCTTCTCCACCTTGCGCAGCGCACTGGCCAGGCCGTCGAGCACGCCCTGGCCGAGGCTGTTCATCTTGGAGCGGAACTCGAAGCAGGCCACGCCGTCGCCCATGTCCAGCAGGCGCGACAGGCCGTTGTCTTCGAGCACACGACCGGTCTGCGCCATGGCCGCGAGCGAGACGCGACCCGGCACGGCCGGAATGCTTTCGTAATTCCCGTCGAAGGTGAGCGCTTCGTCGCCCTTGTAGAACGCGCCCTGCGCGTGCTCGAGCAGGGCCGGTACGTCGCGTCCTTCCGCACCGAACTCGGCGCGCAACCAGTCGAGTCCGAGCGCGTCCATGATCTGAAACGGGCCAGCCTCCCAGCCGTACCCCCACTCCATGGCGCGATCGATGGCGACGAGATCGTAGGCCAACTGCGGCGCGAGTGTGAGCGTGTAGTGCGCCACGTCGGCGAGATGATCGCGCAGGAAGGCGCCGTGTGCCCCAGGCAGCTTGACCGCCGCCTTCAGTCGCTGCGCGAGGGGCATGCGAATGAGCTGACCGATTTCGCCGCCCTCGAGCCGCTGCTGCGGCACGTACTCGCCGGTCTTCCAGTCGAAAGTGAAGGTGCCGTCCTTCGCCTTGCGATAGAATCCGCCGCCGGTCTTGTCACCCAGCTTGCCGGTGGCGACCAGCTGGTCGCCGACCCACGCGGGCATGGCAAAGTCTTCGCCGGTGGCCGCGCCGATGCCGCGCGTGACATGCTGCAGCACATCGATACCGGTGAGGTCACCGGTGCGAAAGGTGGCCGTGCGCGCGCGGCCGATGAGCGCGCCCGTCAGTCCGTCCACTTCGTCGATGCTGAGCCCGTGCTGCTCCATGCGGCGCATGGTGGCCACCATGCCGTAGACGCCAAGTCGATTGGCCACAAAGCCCGGGACATCCTTCGCGATGACGATGCCCTTGCCCAGCGTGCGCTCGGCGAAGGCGCGCATGGCCCCGATGACGGCCGGATCAGTGTCCGGAGTGGGGATGAGCTCGAGCAAGTGCATGTAGCGCGGCGGATTGAAGAAGTGCGCGCCGAGGAAGCGGCGGCGGAACTTCTCTCCGCGTCCATCGAGCAACACCGCCATGGGAATGCCGGAGGTGTTGCTGGAGATGATGGCCGTGGGCTTCATGAGCGCTTCGATGCGCGCGAACAGTGCCTGTTTGGGCGCGGGCTGCTCGATGATGGCCTCGACGATCCAGTCGCACTCGGCCAGCCAGGCGAGATGGTCTTCGGTGTTGCCGGGGCGCACACGCGCGGCGGCACTGGCGTCCATGAACGCCGCGGGCTTGGCCTTGAGGGTCTTCTGCAGGCCGTTGCGCGCCGGGGCGCTGCGATTGGGCGAGGCTGGATCTGGGTCGCCGGGGATGTCGAGCAGCACCACGCGGCAACCCGCGGACGCTGCCAGTGCGGCGATGCCACTTCCCATGGCGCCGGCGCCCACCACGCCGACGGTCGTCACACGCATACAGGGCTCTCTCCGTGAGGGATACCATGGAAACTCCGATGCGGAGCGCGGGGAGGGAAGGGGGAAAACGCAAAAAACGCGACGAAATCGTCGCGTTTTAACCCCCGGGTCGTGTTTGGCGCGCGCGATCAGTCGAGGGCAATCCGCTGGGAGCGGTCGTAGCCACGGACCTCGCCAAAGGCCGCGCGCACCCGGGCGATGCCGGCGGCGGTGTCGTCTTCGTCGGCGGTGAGGACGGGACCCAGCCGGATTTCGTGGCGCTCCCAGTCGAAGGCCACACAGCAGATGGGCACATTGGCGCCCTTGGCCACATGCCAGAAGCCGGACCGCCACTCGGTGACCCGTTTGCGCGTGCCTTCGGGACTGAGGGCGAGCGCAAAGCGTTCACTGGCCCGCATGGCGGCGATGGTCTGTTCGACCACGTTGTGCTTGTTGTGCCGGTCCACGGGAATGCCGCCATTGGCGCGCATGAACCAGCCCAGTGGAGGGCGAAACAGCGTGTCCTTGCCCCACCAATGCGCATCGAAGCCCAGTGCCCACTTGGCTGCGAGACCGACCGGGAAATCCCAGTTGGAGGTATGTGGCGCCACGATGACGACAAAGCGCGGCAGGTTGGGCATCTGGCCGGTGAACCGCCAGCCGGCGCGCTGCAGCAGCCAGCGACCGAGTCGACGCAGCCACGGCCTACGCGTTTGCGGTACGGCGGGACCCAGTTCCCAGGACGCGGATGTCACGCGGAAATCGGTGGAGGGGACGAATGTGCGGCGAGGCCCCCCTGTGCTGGCGGGCCGCATGCTCATGGCGTTCATTTGACACATGCTTCTCCCGAATCGCAAGCTGCCGCTTCGCCGCGCGCTCACCGCGGCCTCTCATGTTCTCGCCTTCACTGTGTTGGCGCTCCCACTTGTCGCACGCGAGCTGTCCGCTCAGCGACGCAGTGGGCCGCTGGTGCTGCGCGCGCCCAGCAGCGCGCGTGTCCTTGCTCTTGGAAACGCCGGCGCGGCCATTACCGACGCCGATGCGGTGTTCACGGCACCCGCCATGCTCATCACGGCGCGCGGCGCGTCCGCGTCGGTGCAGCGCTATGGTGGAGCGGCCACCCATGGCAGTGTGTCCACCATCAGCACGGTAGGCGGCACCACCATCGGACTCGGTGCACAGGTGCTGGATTGGCGGGCCCCCGCGCTGCCGTACGGTGAGGTGCTGCGCAACGGCACCACCACACTCAGTGATGGCGGCGAGCGCGAGGCGGGCAGTCAGTTGGTGGCCCTCGGTCTGGCGCGGGTGTTCAAGGGGCAGCGCCTGGGTGTGGCGGTCAAGTATGCCGAGGAGCGCATTGGCGGCGAATCGGAGTCGGTGGTGGCCGTTGACCTCGGCTACGCGCGAGCCTTCGGCCCGGGCGCGCTCAGCGTGACGGTGCAGAACCTCGGCATGCGCCCGCAACTCGGTGATGCGCGCGTGCCCTTGCCGCTGCGCTATACCGTGGGCTTTGGCGGTGGCATGATGCCCATGGGCGAGTATCTCGACATGGGCGCGCAGGTTCAGCTCAGTGTGGACGGCGACGGCTTTGTCCGACCCGCCGGTGGCATTGAATTGGGATACGTGCCCATCGAGGGCGTGTCCATTGTGTGGCGACAGGGTCTGCGTTTGCCGCGTGAGCCCGACGAGTCGCTGATCACGGCGGGTGTCGGGCTCACGGTCGACAGACTTTCAGTGGATTACAGCGTGGAGCCCATGCGTGGCGGGCGTCCGGTGTCGCATCGCGTGGGACTCAGGCTGCGTTGACCTCCGCGGCGACTCAGCTGCAGGATGGCCGGCCGCGTGGCAGCGTGATGCTGCAGGTCTTGGTGGTGCCGTTCTCGGTGATGACGAGCGTGGCGGTGTTGCTGCCGTTGTAGGTCAACACTTCCCGGCGCTCGTTGGTGGTGGCCGCGCCGCCGTTGATGGCGGTCTGCACCGACATCACACGCACCACCGTGCCGGCCGTGGGATAGGCCGCGCTCGTCGTCGTTGCCGTGGGCACGACGAGCCCCTTGGTGGTGTCGGTGGCGTTGCGAATGGCGGTGAAGCGCTCACCGTCGCGGTTGGTGCCACTGATGGACTCGGCGCTCTTCGACCAGCCGTTCACCGTGCGCTGCGTGCTGCCAGCCGCGAGGCCACTCACGGTGCGATCGCTGCTCGCGTTGACGGTGGCGGTGATGGTTGGCGCGGCCGCCGAATCACGTCCGGGGGCCGGCACGCGCCGTGTGGTGGTCCCGGTAACGGTGGTGCGGGTGCGCACGGTGTTGGTGGTGACTGAATCAATGCGTGTTTGCGCCGCGCCGTCCACCGAGGTGATGGTGAAGATGCTGCTGGTGGTGAGGCCATTGCGCACATTGGTGCAGTTCACGTCGTTGCCGGACAGCGTACAGGTGGAGTCGATGCGCACGGCGAAGGGTCCGCGGTGCGGATGCGGCCGCGGTCCGTTTGCGCTGTCGCCACGGAAGTCACCGCGCAGGCCGCCACCCATCAGCCCATCAATGCCGGGGCCACCGTGAATGCCGCGTCCGCCGAACGCGCCCATGCCACCCATGCCGCGCATTGGGCCACGCATGGGGCCTTCCCATTCCGACGCGGCATCACCGCCGTAACTCGATGAGGCGACATCGAGGCCGCTCGGAACGGCGCTGAAGGCGCCTCCCACGAGCAGACCGGATTCGGTCGGCCGCGACACGCTGTCGGAATTGCACGCGGCCAGTGTGGCGAGCAGCGCGCCGCCCAACAGCGTCGATACGATGGCTGACGAATTTCCTGAAGAACGCATGTGTGTCTCCGGCAGGGCACTGGCGCAGCCTCCCACTCGGTGGGCGCAGCCGGTGCATGTTTGACGTAGGTGCCGGGGTGACACACCAGTGACGGGATACCCCACGTCACGATCACGCCGCCTGCTTGCCGACCTTACATGAAGCGGGCGAGGCGCTCGCGCAAATGTCGCAGCGCGCGACTCATGTTGGCCTCGACGGCCTTCACGGAAATGCCAAGCAAGTCGGCGATTTCGACGTACCGCAGATTGCGTTCGCGACTGAGCGTGAAGACTTCGCGCGTGCGCGGTGGCAGTGCAGCGACCGCGTCATGGATGGCCGCCATGAGCTCGGTGCTGCGCGTCTCGGTATCGGCCGCAACTGACGGTTCGTGCAACGCTTCCATATGAATTTGCGACTTCTGTTGCACCTTGAGGTGTCGCAGATGATTCAGGGCGCGGTTGCGTGCGGACTGCATGAGGTAGGCCGGTACGGAACTGCCGTCCGGCAGGCTGTCCTTCCGGCGCCAGAGCTCCAGGAAGACATCCTGTGTGATTTCCTCGGCCACCCCCTGATCACGCAGGATGCGATGGGCCACGCGGACGACCGGCTCGTACCATTGACGGAAGAGCGCGTCAAAGGCGTCGTGTTCTCCGGAACGAAGGCGGGCCAGGAGGTCGGCGTCGGTCACGTGGGGGGCGAAAGGCGAGCGGGTACGCGGCGCGAGCGGCGCGTGCGTCGGGCTGCTGATATACTAATGCGGGAGGTAGGGTTCCATTCCCCCGCGGTGTTTTCACGGTATGTCTGACGAAATCCACAACGAGCCGAAGCCAGGCGCCGACCCGGAATGGGAGGCGTTGGCGCGTTACGTGGCCGGCGAGTGCGAACCGCCGGAGGCCGCGGCCGTTGAGGCCCGACTGGCAGACGATCCGGATCTGCGGATGTTTGTGTACACGCTGCACACGGCGGAGGCCCACGAGAGCCAGCACCGGGAGCGTGTGGCGCCGTTCACTGTGGACACCGAGGCGGCGCTGCGCGCGGTGCGTGCCAACATCGAGGCACTCGATGCGGTGCCGCTCACGCCGCCGTCGGCGCGTCCGGTACTGGTGCCTCAGGAGCACGGGCCGGAGCGTCGTGTGGCGGCCGGTGTGCGGAACTCGCCGCGGACATCCCAACTGCCCGGTCGCCGCGTGCCGTGGCGCGGGTTGGGTGTGGCGTTGGCTGCGGGGCTCGCGGCCGTGCTCGTCCTGCAGGGACGAACGTCCACCAAGCCCAATGCGGTGCGCGAGTATCGCACGGCCATCGGACAGACGGACACGGTCCGCTTGAGTGACGGCACGCAGGTGGTGCTGGCACCGGGCAGCAGCATGGCGCTCGATGCAGACTATGGGGACGCGTCGCGGCAGCTCACGTTGGAGGGCGCTGCGCATTTCACCGTGGTGCATGACGACGCGCGCCCATTTGTTGTACGCGCCGGCAACGTGCTGGTGCGCGACATCGGTACGGCCTTCACCGTGAAGGCGCTGGATGCAGGGAGTGCCACCGTGGCTGTCACCGAAGGGCGCGTGGCCGTCGCACCGCGTGGTCCCGCCTCACGCGAGGTGGAGCTCGCCGCCGGTGACTTGGGCGAGGTGTTCTCTGATACGGTGCGTATCGCGCGCGGTGGTGTGGATGCCACGGTGCTCAACTGGACACGCGGAGAACTCAGTTATCGCGATGCGTCACTGGCTGAGGTGCGTGCCGACCTCGCGCGCTGGTTTGGAGTCACCCTGGTGATCGCCGACCGCGAATTGATGTCGCGTTCCATCACCACCCGTTTTCGCACGGACTCCCTGGCGCCTGTTCTCGACGTACTGTCACTCGCGTTGGGCGCGGATCTCATTCAGCGGGGCGACACGGTGCAGCTCGTGCCCGCAGGCGAGACACCTCCGTCCGGACGATGACGGCCGGCGGCCTGTCCGTTCGGGCCGCGCTGATTGGCGCGATCCTTGTGTTGGCTGTGCCGCGGCGCGCCGATGCGCGATTTGCCGATGCGCGACTTGCCGATGCGCGATTTGCCGATGCGCGATTTGCCGATGCGCGATTTGCCGATGCGCGGCACGCGCCGGCGGAGCCCGGCTGTCTTACGCGGGTCACGGCCAGCGAGCGCGCGGCGTTGTGGGCGGCGCCGCTGGATCGTGTGGTGACGCTACGTCTGCCACAGGCCTCACTGCGCGCCGCGCTCGATGAGTTGGCGGAACGCAGCGGAATTTCGTTGTCCTACAGTGCCGAGTTGCTGCCGGTCGAACGCAACGTGTGTGTGCAGGTGGACCGCGTCCCGCTTGGGGCGGTGCTCGATCACCTGTTGCAGGGAGCAGCCCTGCGTGCGGTCGTCGTGGGCGCCACGGATATCGTGCTCGCGCCGGTGCGCACAACCACGCCACCCGCCGTCATGCCGCCCTCGGCAATGGCGGTCAGAACGCAGAGTGTCCGCGCCCCCAGTCTGCTCGATCGGGTGGTGGTGACCGGATCGCCGGATGGTGTGGCCCAGCGCGGTTCGCCGTTTGCGCTCGATGTGGTGGAGGGTGACGCACTGTCGGCGCACGGCGTGCGCACACTGGGCGATGCTCTGGAGTTGTCGGTGCCGGGCGTCTGGATGTGGGCCACCAGTGCGGGGTCGGTGAGCGCGCGTTTCGGGAGCATTCGTGGCGCCAGCTCTTTTGGCGTCACGGCGCCCAAGGTGTATGTGGATGGCGTGGAGGTGGCCAACCCCTTGCTGGTCATGCAGCTCGATGCCACGCGCATTGCCCGGGTGGAGATCATCCGCGGGCCCCAAGGGGCTGCGCTGTATGGCGCGGATGCCATCAGTGGTGTGGTTCATGTGCTCACGCGCTACGATGGCACCAGCGAGGGGCAGACAGATGTGCATGTCTCGAGCATGGCTGGTGTGACCAGCGCCGGCCTGGTTGCGCGCGATCCTCTCGTGCAGGACCACGCGGTCACGCTGCGTCGCGGCACGGCGGCGCGCAGCATCAGCGCGGGCGTCAACCTGGGCACGGTGGGTGAGTTTCAGCCCGGTGCCGCTGAACGACGGGTGCTGGCCGACGTGAACGCCCGCTACACCCAGCAACGTGCCGTATGGAACGGTCTCGTGCGCTTCACGCGGCAGGAGACGGATGGCGGACTGCTGGACAGCGCCACCTCACTGGGAATTCGCATTCCCATCGGTCCGCGTGACAGCGCGCTGGGACAGCAAGTGTCGCAGTACACGGCCGGCGGGAGCGTGTCCTTCATGCCGTCGCTGCGCTGGACACACACCTTCATTGCCGGCGTCGATGGCTACGCCTTGCAGGGGCTTTCCGGTGCTGCGGTTCCCGGTCCGCTTGGCAGTACCACCGTGTCGGCACTCGGCGATTCCAACGGCTCCGCCAACCGTCTCACCACGCGACTGCGCAGTGTCGGGCGCTACGACATTCGGCCCGGACTGCTTGGGACACTGACACTGGGCGCTGAACAGATCAGCACCAGCGAGTCGGTCTCGCGCGCGCCTGACCTGTCGGTCCTGTCGATCACGGGCGGCGGTTTGGGCGACTCGACGCGCAACGGTGGCCGTGGGCCCGCGGGGAGCGGCGCCGATAGTGTGCGGTATACGGCGCCCGGTGTGCGCCTGGTCGATCTCGAAAGTCAGTACGTGAGTCGCGGCCTGCTGGTGCAGGGGCAACTGGCCTGGCAGGATCGCTGGTTCCTGTCGGCCGGTGGGCGTGTGGAGCGCACGACGGGCGCAACACCCGAGGCACAGACGTCATTCCTGCCCATGCTTGGCGCTGCCTACGTCCGCGATGTGGGCGCGCTGACGCTCAAGACGCGCGCGGCCTTTGGCACGGGCATCAGGCCAGCTCGCACGGTGCTGCGCTCGGGGACCTGGATGGGTCAGGTCGGCGCTGGTGGCGGCGGCTCGCTGGAAGGCGCAGGCGGGCGACTGGGCGCCGTGTCTGGCGTGCCGGTGACGGCGCGCAGCGCATCCGGCCTCGATGCCGAACGGCAGCGTGGCGTGGAGTATGGTGTGGACGTGCATGCCGGCACGCGTGTGGCCTTGCATCTGACGCGGTTTGATCAGTGGGCCGACGGTCTCATTCAGGCGGTGCCCGTCATCACCAACACGCTCACGGGAAGCGGCCGCGTGGTGAAGAGCATGCGCTACTCGCTGCAGAACGTCGGGGCCATCACCAATCGCGGATGGGAGGTGGAAGGCCAGACGCGTCTGTCGCGACTGACGCTCGCCGGAACCCTCACTCTGGTGGACAGTCGTGTGGCGCAGGTGGCGCGCAGTTATGCCGGCGAGCTGCGTGCCGGTGATCGCATGTTCGACGTGCCATCGCGCACGGCCAGTCTCAGTGCAAGCTGGAACGCGGGACGATGGGCTCTGAGCAGCAGTCTCTCGCACGCGGCCGACTGGCTGTCGTACGACCGCGCGTCATTGGGAGTCGTACTGGCCGACTCCACCGACGTGCGGTTGCTCGAGGGGGCAGCCATGCGCAACTACTGGACGGCGTACGATGGCGTGACGCGCTGGCGCGCCAACCTGCAGGTGCGCCTGCGCGGCGCACTCACCGCGGTGCTGGCCGGTGACAACCTACTCAACGTGCAGGGCGGTGCGCCGGACAATACCGCGCTGCTCATGGGACGTACGATCACCTTTGGTGTGCGCTCGCGGTTCTGATGACCCGACGCGCGCGGCGACCATGCGCGCGGCGAATACCTGCGGTGACTACGCGTGACGGCGCGCTACTGCGGACGGGAAACGCCGATGTCGTCGAGCTGCACGGTGCCGGCTCGCTTGCGATCGAAAACCAGGCGTAGCGCGCGCAGCCTGGTGACATCGAGTGCGCTGTTGGCCTCACGGAATGCCGCAAGCGGCGCGACATAGGTCTGCATGATGGGTTCCGCCAGGGTGGGGAACTGCGACTTGTCGCGGCCCCGTCGGCGATAGATGTAGCTCTCGATGGGAAGGCGCACCGCGCCGAAGGTGCTGAGGGGCAGCCGGGCCACGCGCCCGTCCGCGTCTTCCAGTTCGAGTGTGAAGTCGGGCGGGACCGTGTCCTTGGGCGGCTTGCCGGACGACTTGCCTGCCGCAGTGGGTTTCGGCGGCGTGGCCTTGCCTGCGCTGTCGCTCTTGGTGCTATCGCGCTTGCTGGTGTCACGCGGTACTCGGCGCGGCCCCGGCTTCTGGTCCGTGGTTCCCACGGTCAGGAGCAACGCATGTTGCGGCGTCAGCGAGAGCGCACGGGACAGCGAGTCGCTGAGTGACACGGTGAAGCGCGCGGGCCAACGCGGGGCCGTGGTGTCCTTGCCCACCGGTGTGTTGTTCCAGCCCAGTGTTGCCGCGTTGCTGCGAAAGGTGGCCGCGCGTGAGCGCGAGGGCATATCGGACTCGCGCCAGGTGCTGAGCGAGTCGCCGAGCAGGCGCACGCCGGGCACTGAACCACTGCTCACGTCCACATCCTCTTCGAAGGTGGCCAGCATGGTCGTGCGGGCGTCGGCGTAGCGGGTGAGATACATGGTGGGCGGCAGCCAGTCTCCGGCGCTGCGGTGATCGCGGAAGATCATGCGGTACTCGTCGCGGCCGTTGAGCGTGGCCTCGAGGAAGCCGCCAATGACCACACGGCCAAATCGCCGCTGCTCTTCGCCATCGATGAGGGCCTTGAGCTGCAGCGCACGCACGGAGTAGTCACCATTGTCGCGGTCGTTCCACACGGTGTTCCACTGTCCGTGATTGGCGCGGTGCATCCAGATGGCGCTCTTGAACTCGGGGCCCGGGCGCGTGAAGCGGAAGCGATTGTACTGCGTGAGGCCCATGAAGCTGCTCACGTCGCCATCGTGCGAGCCATGAATGACGAGGTAGCTGTAGTCGTGCACCGGCGTGGGTTGCTCGGCGGGACGATACTGGCCGTCCACCGGCGCAATGGCCACCAGCGCCTTGATGTTGAAGTTGAAGTTGAAACGCTGCGTGGCGTCGTCCGGGTAGGCCGGCAGGCGGTTGAAGGCGCCGGCAATGGCCACCGCCTCTCCACCGCGTGAGTGCCCCATGAGCGCGATGCGGGACATGTCCACCTTGCCGGCCAGTGGCTTGCCGGCGCTGTCGTTGAGCGCCCGAAACACTTCGAGATGTTTGAGCAACATCCAGCCACGCGCGTCGTTTTCACCGCGTATGCCGCCGTTCAGGAAATTCTCGTCGATGGACGCGAGAATGAAACCGCGCGAAGCGAGGAGTTCACCCAACCATTGATAGCCCGGATCGGAGTACTCCGTCATATCGTGATTGCCGTGCACGACGAGCACGAGGGGAAACGGCCCCGTGCCTTCGGGATACCACACGCGCGCATTGAGCGGGAAAGCGGTGTTGTCGTAGCCCCAGTACTTCTTGCGACTCTTTGCCGCCGCCGGCTCCATGCGGGCGTAAGGCGACGCGTCCACCGTACCGGTACGGTAGGTGATGGAATCGCGATACTCCGGCCGACGCCGATCCTTGCCGCTGCCGTAGTACAGGAAGCGGACGGCGTGTGTGCCTTTCTCCCCCGGGTTGGGCGCCGTGATACTGCGCTTGGCCAGCACGGTGCTGGCGTCACTGGGCGCAATGGTGAGGGGTTGCGCACAGGCGCCGAGGGCAAGGGCCAGCGTGGCGAAGACCGACGTCGTCAGGCGAGTCGGCAAACGGAAAACGCGCGGGGGCATCATGCCGAGAGATTACGACGCGGACAGGCGAAATGCGACTCTGGCCACGGGACTCGCGGCGGCCCGGTTCGTCCCCCAGTTTTCCGCATGGACCGTCGCCATTTCGTTTCCGCCCTCGCCAGCGCGTCGGCGCTGCCCGCCCTGTCCGTGACCTACGCGCCGGACGCCGTGCGTCGCCTGATTGACGCCACACAGGTGGCCGGTGATCGGCCGCTGCCGGACTTCTCCGGTCTGACCCGCGGACGCACCGCTGAAGCCCTCGCCGCCGATGAGGACTTCTGGGAGCCCATTCAGCGTGCCTTCGACGTCGATCGCACCTGGGTGAATCTCAACAACGGGGGCTGTTCGCCGGCGCCGTCGCAGGTCATGGCCAAGCTTGAGCGCGACCTGCGCTTTTCGAACGAGCTGCCCGTGATTCACATGTGGCAGACGCTCAAGCCGCGCATCGAGGTGGTGCGCCGCGAGCTGGCGCAGGATTTCGGCTGTGATCCGGAAGAGATGGCCGTCACGCGCAACGCCTCCGAGTCGCTCATCACGCTGATCTACGGGCTCGATCTCAAACGCGGCGACGAGGTGCTGATCAGCAACCAGAACTACGGGCGCATGATCAACGCCTGGAAGCAGCGGGCCGCGCGTGAAGGCATCGTGATCAAGGAGATTTCGTTTCCGGTGCCGTGCACGGACCCGCAGCGCATCGTCGATGCCTTCGCGGCGGGCATCACACCGCGCACCCGTGTCATGGAGATCACGCACATCACCAACCTCACGGGACAGATTCTGCCGGTGAAGGAGTTGGTGACCATGGCCCGCGCACGCGGCGTGCAGACCTTTGTCGACGGCGCGCATGCCTACGCGCATTTCCCGTTCACTCGCGATACGCTCGACTGCGACTACTACGGCACCAGTCTGCACAAGTGGCTCACGGCGCCCATCGGTACGGGCTTTCTGTATGTGCGACGCGATCGCATTCGGTCGATCTGGCCGCTCATGGCCCAGAATCCCGGGCAGGAAGGCGATATTCGCAAGTTCGAGGAGATCGGCACCCACCCGGCGGCCAACCACAATGCCGTGGCCATGGCCACGGCCTTTCATCGCGCCATCGGAGCCGATCGCAAGGTGGCGCGGCTGCGCTTCCTCCGGGATCGCTGGGCCAAACGCCTGATGGCTGAAGGGCAGGGCCGCGTGAAGGTGCTCACGCCGCTTGATTCGCCCTGGGGGGCAGGTATCGGCTTCCTCTCCATCGACGGCATGGATCACGACGCCCTGGGCAGCTGGCTCTTCGCCAAGCACCGGGTGGTGCAGACGCCCATCACGCACGCCGAGTTCCGCGGCATCCGCGTCACACCGAACGTGTACACCACGCTCGATGAAGTCGACCAGTTCTCGGAGCTCGTGCTGCGCGCACTGCGCGAGGGCATGCGATGAGGCCCGCGCTTCGCACCACGGCGTTGATGATCGCCGGGCTGCTCGGTGGGCACATGCTGGTGTCGCCGACGCTCGCTGCGCAGACCGCGCGGTCCCGCGCCTTCGAAGGCAGTGTCAGCATGCGTGCCACATTGCCTTCGCCCAATGGGCCGCAAACGCAGGTGATGGAGTACCTGGTCCGTGACGGCAAGGCGCGTGTGAACGTGGCGGGTGGGGCCATGAGTTTGCTGGTCCTGCCGGCTGAGTCCCGTGCGTATCTGCTCATGGCTGCGCAGGCGAGCTATCGCGAGATGCCGCTGCCTGCCGCCGCGAATTCCGGCGCGTCCGTCAGTGCGACGCCGCCGGGAGGCACTGCACGCGGCCCGGCGCCGGTCGTCACGAGCACACGACTTGGGCGCACGGAAACGATCGCGGGACTGCGCTGTGACGTCATGCGCATGGTGATGCGTGTCGCCGAGCGGGCCGATTCGCTGGAACTCTGCGTGACCACGGAGCTGGGTGAGTATGTCAATCCGCTCACCCTGATGCGCGGAGGAACCGATCCAGTGCAGGACGCCCTTCCGCCCGGCGGATTCCCGCTGCGTGTGGCGCGCTCAGACGGCACCGTGATGCTGGAGGTGACCAAGGTGGAGCGGCGGCGGCTTGACCCGGCTTTGTTCAGCGTACCGCTCGACTATACCCGGGTGGAGGCGCCGCGGCGGCGCTGAGCGGGATTGTGGGCCACGCCCGTCCCCGGCGTAGCGGATGGACACGGGCGGCAGGTGCTGAAACCTTGCTGCGCCCACCCCGTTAGGGAGAACAGCACCCGGCACCTGCGTTCTGTCCCCGTTGGGTCAGACCGTCATGACCGCCGGCTTTCATCCCCGGAGGACCCATGATCTCCTTCCTGTTGTCTTTTGCGATCGCCAGTGTGCTGGCCATCGTGTTGCATGGTTCGACCCGCAAGTTCGTGCGCAGCCGCCTGCGCTACGTGGATGCCATCCAGAAGGGTGGTGCGCCGTGGCTGGCCGGTGGCGCCGTCTTCCTCGTGGGCAGTCTGTTTGCCGGTCTGCTGCCGCTGGTCGGCCTGGGTACGGCGCTGACCGCCGGCCTCGCGGTTGGCGCGGGTGTGGCCGCAGGTGCCCGCGATATTCGCCAGGGCACTTCGCCGGTGGTTTACGGCCCCTGAGGCGCCGTCGTCGGGCGTCAGCGCCCCGGAATGCCATCCTCCCGCACGAGCAGGGCGATGGCGCCGGCGAAGTCGAGCATGAGCACATCACCCTCGCCATGCACGATGCGCACGGTCGCCGAATGCGGCGCCGCCGGATTGTCGGTGTGCAGCAGATCCCCGTCGCGCCGGTAGCGCAGTTCGATCACCTGATCGCGGCCGCCCACATCCACGTGATACCGCAGCTGCCCTTGAGGAAGAAACTCCATGCGCACGCCGGGCGCGAAATCAAGCGAAGGGTCGGCGCGCATCAGACGCCAGATACCGAGCAACCAGTCTTCCATCATGGGTGAACGATAATGCGCGGGACCATGACCCGCCGTGCGCTGACGGTGCTGCGCGCCGCCTCGCTCGCCACCGCGTGCGGCATGGCAGCGCTGACGTTCCCGACCGTGGCAACGATTAGCTGGGCGCAGGGCGCCACAACCGGGCCGGCCGCCGCTTCTACCCTGCGGGCCGACCATCGCGACTGGGACGCCGTGTTGCGCCGCCATGTGCGTGATGGCCGCGTGGACTATGACGGCGTGGCGCGCGACAGCGCGTTTGCACGCTATCTGGCGTGGTTGCCCACCGTGGCCGTGGACGCGCTCGACGAGGACGAGCGCCTCGCGTACTGGATCAACGCCTACAATGCGTGGACCGTGCAGCTCATTGTGTCGAGTGGTGAACGCGAAACCATTCGCAATCTGCACAAGACCCTGGGCGTGTTCCGACTCAAGGGCCCATGGAGCGTGCCGTTGGTCAAGGCCGCAGGCAAGACCTGGACGCTGGACGAGGTGGAACACCGCATTCTGCGCACACAGTTCCGGGAGCCGCGCATTCACTTTGCCATCGTCCCTGCGGCCCGCGGGGCGGCGCCGCTTCGCAGCGAAGCCTACCTGGGCGCCACACTCGACGAGCAGCTGAACGAGCAGGCGCGCGTGTTTCTGGCCGACACGACACGCAACCGCTACAACGGTCGGGTGCTCTGGCTCAGCCCCGTCATCCTGCAGTATCGCAGCGACTTCGGCGCCAACAACGTGGAACTGGGCAAGTACTTCGCCCCCTTCTTTCCCGCCGCACGGGACGTGCTGGAGAAAGGGCGGTTTCCACTTGGCGCCACGAGTTTCGACTGGCGTCTGAACGGCCCGGTGGACCCGGCCCGCACCAAGGCGTCGGGCAAGGCCATGTGACGGGCATGTGACGGGACTGAGGCACGGGGCGTCTGAACAAAACCGACCTCTCAACCGGAGCCTGTCATGTCGCCATCACGTCGTCGTCCCCGCGCTCACGCCCTGCGTCTCGATGTCTCGTCCATCGCCCAGGGCGGCCTGGCCTTTCTGCTCGCGTACGTAGTGGCCTACTTCGTCAGCGCCATCTGAAGCGACATCTGAGCGGCGAAGCACGCCGCCCGTGCAGACCGGCCACGGCCGATCTGCACTGACGGAATTGCCGTTCAGCGCCAGGCATCGGTGAGGCGACCCGATGCATCGCGCGTTCGTGGTACCCAGCAGAGCGCGACCAACTGAAGGTGCACATCGGCCGCCTTGGCCTTCACGACGGTCGTCTCCAGTGTTTCCTGTTGGGCATCGTAGGCCGCACCCAGGGCATCGACCTCTTCCTGCAGGCGCGCCTCGAGGTCCGCGTATTGCTGCCGCGCCGCCTCCAATGACTCGGCCGCCCGCGTGACATCGCTGGCCTGCTGCACCGCGCGTCCGGCACCGCGCGACGCCGTGGCGACCTTGCCCAGTGTGCCCACGCCCACCTTGCCGCGGCCGAAGATGGCGCCGAGGATGGCACCACCCACCGAGATGGCCGTGTCCATCTTGGCCTGCGACGCCTGCTGCTGCTCGCGTTGCACGGCCTGCTCGGCCTTGCGCACCTTCTCCACGGCGGTGGCCAGCTTGCTGCTGTACTTGCTGCGCAGCGCCGCGATCTTTTCGTCGCGCAGTTCGTGCGCGTGCACCTGCAATCGAATGCGGAAGTCGCGTTCCGATTCGCCGGGGTTTGAGGTGAGCTTGAGTGCGGCGCTCTTGAACAGCGTGACCTGTTCGTTGGCCACGAGCCATTTCTGCAGCGTCTTGCTCCAGGCGGCGTAGCTCTTGGCCGACGTCGCGATGGCCGGCACGTTGCCAAACTGCGCGCTGCCGACGGCCGAACGCGTGAGTTGTGACGGGTCGAGTTCCACGCGCTCACTGCCATCCCACTCCACCGCAATCGGGCCGTCGTTGACGGTGGTGAGCAGCGCCACACGCCGTTGTTCGGCCACGCCGAGCCTGGCGTTGGTGAGTTGCACATCGGCCAGGCCCAGCACCGCTGGCGTGTACAGCAGATCGCCGGTGTCCTGTGTGGGTGTGAGGAAGTATTGCGGCACGTCGTGTGGCAACACCGGCGGGCTGCTGCCAACGGAGGCAGGGCCCACTGCACCGGCCGGCGAAGACGCGGCGCCCTGCCCATTGGCCAACGCCGCGTTAGGGGCAGCCGGTGTGGCCGCACCCGCAGACTGCGCGGCCGTCACCTGCCGGATCTGATCGCGCGTCATGGGGCCAGCGAGATACGACAGCGTCCAGCGCGTTTCGAAGGTCACGGGTCCGGCCTCGTGCACGCTGTGCATGAGGAACACGCGCTTGCCGAGTCCCGCGATGGTCTGCTCCATGGCGGCGCGGTCGAAGGGCTGACCACCCGACACGCCTTCGAGTCCCTCCATCACGCGCATCTTGTCGCGCTCGGTTTGCAAGCGGCCGATGAACCAGGTGCCGGTGTTGGACAGACCGCGGTAGTCGAGATCGACCGGGTTCTGCGTGGCGAGCACCACACCCAGGCCGTAGGCGCGCGCCTGCTTGAGCAGCGTGAGCAGCAGCACCTTGCTGGGCGGGTTGGCCACCGGCGGCATGTAGCCGAATAGCTCGTCGATGTACAGAATGGCGCGCAGTGACCCGGTGCCCGGCTGTGTGCGCACCCACGCCAGAATGTCCGCCAGCAGCAGCGTCATGAAGAACATGCGCTCGGCGTCATTCAGGTGCGCGATGGAAATGACCGAGCCACGCGGCTTGCCCTGCGGCGTATACAGCAGGCTGGCGGTGTCCAGCGCTTCGCCCTGCATCCAGGTCTGAAAGCCGGGTGCTGCCAGCAGGTTGTTGAGTTGCATGGCGAGCGCCATGCGATCCTTGGGAGGAAACACCGTGTCCAGCGGCATCACGCCCACGGTGCTGAATGGTGGCGATTGAATGCCGCCAATCAGTCCGGCCAGATCGAGACTGCGTCCCTCGCGCCAGGCATGGTGCAGAAGATTCGCGAGCAGGATGTGTTCGCGGCTCGTAATGGGATCGGCATCGATGCCAAGCAGCGCGAGCAGCGAGGTCGCGGTGGCATTCACCCGTTCCTGCAAGGCCTCGGCATCCTGCTGCACGGCTGGTGGCGGCGCATCGAAGGCCTTGAGCAACGAGAGCGGCCGACCGGCGGTGCTGCCCGGTGTGTAAATGGTCACATCGGCGGCGTCCATGCAGCGCTGAATGCGCGCGCCGTCCTGGCCCCAACCCGCCAGACCATTGCGCCACAGCGTGGCCTGTTGTTCGGCGAACTGCTCGGGCGTGAGCCCGTTGTTGGTGGCCTGCTGCGGGTCCACCCAGGGGCGGAAGTCCGAGGGAGCCAACGCGGGAAAGCGCAGCGCCAGATTGCCCAGATCTCCCTTGGGATCTACGGCGATGACCGGCACTCGATCAATGAGCGCCTCTTCCAGCAGACCCACACCAAGGCCCGTCTTGCCACTGCCGGTCATGCCGATGATGACGGCATGAGTGGTGAGATCCTTGGCGTCACACAGGACGAACTCGTCGCGGCGTGTGCGGGTGCCGAGGTCGTACTGTTTGCCGAGGTAGAACGCGCCCAGGGTTTCGAAATCAGTCACGGTTCGGTGTTGCCGGAGAATCGGGGAGTCGCAGCTGCTGCAGCGTGGCGGCGGCGTGACGACGGATGTTCTCGATGTCCCAGGGTTGCACCGTGGCGGGCGCGCCATCCACCGTCTTGGTCTGTGAGCGCACCGAGTCCCCGGCAAAAGTGACGTCGAGTTCCACGCGCATGGTGGTGGGCGACTCGGCCGACTGCTGCACGGTCTGCGTGCGGATTTCACGGAAGGCCGTGAGTGCGCCATCGGCGGTGAAGCGCAGCGTGCGTTCGGCGCGTCCATCGGTGCCGAAGCTGACCTGCTCGGTGATTTCGGTGATTTGCCCGTCCACGATGTTGCTGGACCAGGCGATCTGTTCATCACCGTTCTGCCACGCACCGGTGTCAGCGGCGGCCGCGGCGAGCGCGGTGGCTGCCGCGCTGTCAGTGGACGCATTGGGTGCTTTGTCGCCGGCGACGCAGGCCAGGAGAGGCAGCATCAGCAGCCACGGCGCGCGGCGCAGAACGGGAGACCGCAGGCGGGCGTTGCGGCGCGCCAAGGGGAGGAGAGGCGTCATGGAAGGAGGGCAGTAGGAGAGCAAGACGGACCTCGTACTGCGCTCAAGATACATCACCCTCGCCTAGGCCGGAGTGGGCTCCGGCCGCAGAGGCCGCAAGGCGCGCTCCACATCGCTCATGGCTTCGACCCGTCGGTGCAGATCCTGCACGACGGCCAACTGTTCGGTGAGGTTGCCGGGCGTAAGGGCTTCCGACTCGAGTCGCAGCAAGTCGAGACGAATGCTCTCGAGCGCAGCGACGGCCGTGCCCAGTCGCGCCTGGACCTGCTGTCGCTCGGCGTCGAGTGCCGCGACCTGACGGGTGCGCGCATCAGGACGCAGGGCGGTATCATGGCGCAGCGCGCGCATTTCGTCGGAGAGGTGATGTGCGCGGGCGCGCAGGGCCGCGGCTTCCTGCGCGAGCGCTGCGGTGGCAGCCGGCAGGGCCGCGAGCTGTGCCTGGGTCTCCTGTCCGAGTCGGGCGAGAATGGCGCCCGCCTCGTTGCCGAGCTGCCACTCCGTGGGTGCGCTGGCCGCAACGGACGGCGACACGACGTTTGCGGGCGTGAGACGCGCGGTCAGCCAGCGTGCGGCGGGCAGTCGCACATGGCGCTGCAGCCAGGCACCGAGTCCGGAGCTGCGGCGCAGTCCGGCCAGTCCGCGTTGAACGAGCACCGGAGGGGCAAGCCAGGTGGCCAATGCGCCAAACCACTCGATGACGGTTGGCAATTCGAGAGAGTCCATGGTGCCCTGCGCAAAGGCCAGTGCGGCGCCAAGCAGTAACAGGCTGCCGGCCTGCAGCGCGGGTATGGCGCGTGTGGGCGGCACCGAGGGCGCGGCCAGGGCCTGCGCCACGTCATCGGGCGCATTGCCCTCTCGCAATGCCCGCCGAACGAGCAAGGGCAACTCGGCCGAGCGAACCGTCGTGGCCACGGCCGCAAAAACCAGCACGCTCTCCACGATGGCCCTCATGATGCCGCGACTCAACGATCCGGCTTCCTCGCCAAGGATGAGAAAGAATCCAACCAGCGAGAGGGTGACGGACCAGTCGAGCAGCGTAGCGCTGGACTGCGCCGCGTGACGGGTCTCGCGCAGCGTCGGATGCTCGTCGCGCGCGGGCGGTTCGCGGTCGAGCGCGGCTACAAAATGCGCGGCCGTCGCAAAGCGCTCCGTTGCCATGGGCGCGAGGCACTGATCGATGGCGTCAGCCAGCGCGGCCGGCAACTGTGGCGCGAAGTGGCGCACGGCCGGTGGACGAGAAACGGCCTGCTGCGCCACGATGGCCATGGCGGACTGGCCGTCCACCGGGTAGCGACCGGTTGCGGCGAGATAGAGCGTGACACCCAGGGCATAGAGGTCGGCACGCCCGTCGAGCGCGTCGCCGAGCGCCTGTTCGGGGGCCATGAAGCGGGCGGTACCCGCCACCTCGCCCGACACGTCCGGACCATGCACTTGCTGCGCGATGCCAAAATCGGCAATGAGGGCGCGGCCCGTGTCCTTTTCGATCAGGATGTTCTCGGGTTTGACATCGCGGTGCACCACGCCGCGCTCGTGCGCGTAGCCAAGGGCCCAACCCACTTCGCGCCCGATGCGCTGGACCAGGTCGGGCGGGAGCGGTCCGCTGCGCCGCAGGCGGTCGGCCAATGTTTCGCCCTGCACGTAGGCCATGACAAACCACGCCAGCTCCCCCGACTCGGCCACCTCGTGAATGGGCACGATATGCGGGTGGAAGCACTGCGCCGCCGTGCGTGCTTCGCGCAGAAAGCGGCGGCGCATGGCCTCGCGGGCCCCAAGGGTGGGCGCCAGCAGCTTGATGGCGACCGGTCGCTCCAGCAGGACGTCGCGGGCAAGGAACACAATCCCCATGCCGCCGCGGCCGATTTCCCGTTCGAGCGAAAAACGGCCGGCGAGCGCCGCCTGCAGCGCGAGAAAGGCCGGGTCAGGGCGAGGGGAGGGCGAGAGGCTCATGTGGGGGCCTACGGAGAAAGGGCCGGCGTGGGTTTCGGCGCACGGCCAAGGCGCACGGCCCGTCGCCGGTCAGAACTCGCGGCGCTTCATCTCGCGGAAGATTTCCTTGGCGTCGCTGTCCTCGGCTTCCTGCTTGCTGCGCGTGGCCTCGAGGGTTGGGTCGTAAGGCTGGCGGGTGGGCTTCTTGGCCTGCGTGGCCTTCTGCTGGGTCTTCTTGAGCAGGGCCTTGAGCTGCGCGTCCTTCATCAGCGCTCCGGGGGAGGTGGGGACAAACACGAACCCCTCCACGTTGCGCGTCGTCCGGACCGATGTAAAGGCGGTGGGCGGGTCGGGACCGGGCCGTGACCGCCCGGAAAAAAATCAGTGTTGACACTTGTGCGAAGGCGCACTAGCGTCTAGCAGCGTTCAGATCCGTGGGGGAACCCATGGGTCCGGGACGTCACGCGGTTGTCGATTGGTAACCGTGACCCGCGCGGGGGTTTGGTCCGCGAACCAACACGAGTGCTCGGTGCGTACGGCAGGGCCGGACTCCGAACACACAGCAACAGGAGCAGTGCCATGCGTACGACCGGCAAGGTGAAGTGGTTCAACGACGCCAAGGGCTTTGGTTTCATCACGCCCGACGACGGCTCGAAGGATTGCTTCGTCCACCACTCGGCCATTCAGGGCGGCGGTTTCCGCACCCTGGCCGAGGGCGAGCGTGTCGAGTTCGACATCGTGCAGGGCCAGAAGGGCCCCGCCGCCGAGCAGGTCGTGAAGCTCCGCGGCTAAGCCGCGACGCTTCAAGGATCCGCACCGCGGGCCGCCAGTCATCGACTGGCGGCCCGTCGTGTTTTCAGCCGTGCCGTTGCCCAGTGTGCAGGGCCTGTGTTCAGTGCGGCCCGATGCGCAGGGACTTGGTGGCGAGCTGCACTTCGCGGAGGAAGCTCACGAGGCCCGCAATGAGACAGAGCATGCTGGCCACAAAGAGCGTGGAGACTACCTGCGCCGCGTTGAAGGAGCGCAGGGCGCTCACGAACAGCAGCGCAATGAGCAGGCAGACGAGCAGCGCCGCCAGGGTGCACAGCCCGATGGCGCGATTGATATGCCGCGCGCGACGCGACAGCATGCGCAGATCGCCGCTGGTGACGTGCTTGTGTTCACCGGTCAGGTCGGGCAGATGCCCTTCGAGCAGCCGCGCGCGATCGATGACGCGTGCCAGGCGATTGGTGAGCACACCAAGCAGCGCCGAGATGCCGGTGAGCATGAACACCGGCGCGATAGCGAGCTGAATGACGTGAGCGATGGCTTCGATGCGGACGTCGGTCTGCATGCGCGGAATGTACGGGGTCCTGGCCGGGCGAACAGGGGGCGGTTGAGGGGCCGGCAGTCGGGATTGGGTTGATGTGACTGGCCGGCCTTCCGTCCGCGCCGACAGCGCGCGAGGATTGACCATGCCGATCATTCCCCCAGCCCTCGCGCCGGCCACCTGCGTCATGTGCCACGCGGCGCTCGATGTGTTGCGCGCGCGTGAAGCCAGGACCTGCCGCAAGCCTGGCTGCGTGCACGGCTTTGCCATGCTGCCTGCCCATGCCAAGTGTCGGCAGTGTGGGGTGCCGTTGCCCTTGGAGAGGCAGGGCATTGGTGACTGCGGCGCGCTGGCCTGTATGCAGCAGGCTACACAGCAGCGCCTGTCCGCCGCACGTGCCGCCCACGAGGCGGCCTGGGAACGCGGACGGGCCCTGGTGGCCGACGCGGAGGCGGCGCGCGGGAGCACGCCGGAGGAGGCCGCGCATCATGGGGTGGCCATTGTGCCGCGCAATCATGTGCGCTCCACCCGCATGCGGCAGAAGCGGCGGCGCGAGCTGGAGGCGCATGTGCGGCAAAAGCTTGTGGACATGCGTGAGTTGACGACCGAGCAGATCGCGCGGCACCGGGCGCAGCCAGAGCCGCTGCCTGCCGAGCTGGGGCCGTTGTTTGGCGCGGCCTGCGCGGCGTGCCGCGGCCACTGCTGCCGTGGCGCCGGGACTCACGCGTTCATCAACGAGCGCACGCTGCAGGAGTATCTGGCACGACATCCGGGCGCCTCGGACGACGAGGTGGTGGCAGCCTATCTCTCGTACGTGCCACCACGCAGTCAGCTGCCTGGTTGCGTGTATCAGGGGCCCAGGGGCTGCACCCTGCCACGTGACATGCGTTCAGCCATCTGCAATTCGCATCTCTGCCATGGTCTCGAGCGTGCGCTCGCGCATCACCGTGAGGTCGCGCCACTGCACGCCCTGCATGTGCTGCACCGCGAGGGGCAGACGGTGTCGTATCGGCGCCTGGTGGTGCTGCCATCTCCCGACTGAGTCCAATGAGACGGAACGCACAACGGCCCGGAGGATGTCGGCGCGTGATGCCGATGTCCTCCGGGCCGCTGCGTTGGCGAGTGTGCGTTACTTGATCTCGCTGTTGCCGCGGTAGTAGTCGCCCAGCAGATGCTCGGCAAAGTACTCCATGAGCATGCGCTGGTTGTACGTGCCCACGGCGCCGCGGTAGCCGTGCGGCTCGCCCGGGTAGATGTACAGGTCGAAGCGCTTGTTGGCGCGCATCAGCGCATTGGCGAGCTTGATGGTGCCGCCCGGGTGCACGTTGTTGTCGAGGTCACCCGTGATGAGCGCGAGGTTGCCCTTGAGGTTGGCCGCGAGTTCGTGATTGGTGGGCACGCGAATGTCGAAGCGCACGTTGTCGAAATTCGTGCTGTCCTGTGCGACCTCACGCACCGAACCGCCGTTGCCGCCACCATTGTTGCCCGGCCCGCCGCGACGCTGCTGGGCGTTGGCTGCACCCGCGCGCGCACCACCACGGGCACTGTCCGCGCGTGCGACCACGCGCACCCCGTGGTTCCACTCCGACCAGTTCTGGTTGTAGATGTTGTTGTCGTGATTGCCGGATTCCGACCAGCCCACCTTGAAGAACTCGTTGTACGGCGGCAGCAGCATGGCGGCCGCAGTGAGGAAGCCACCACCTGAGTGGCCGTAAATGCCCACCTTGTCGAGATCGATGAAGCTGTGACGTGCCGCAAGCTGCTCGATGGCCGCCTTCTTGTCGGCCAGCGCGTAGTCGCGCAGGTTGCCGTAGCCGTAGCGGTGGTAGGCCAGTGAACGCAGCGGTGAGCCGCCGCGGTGACCGACCTGAATGACGATGAAGCCCAGCTGCGCCAGCTGCATCTGGCCACCGCCCACGCTGAAGCCGGTGGTGACCGCTTCCGTCTGCGGACCCGGATACACGTAGTTGATGATGGGATACTTCTTCGTGCTGTCGAAGTCGATGGGCTTCCACATGTTGCCGAAGAGTTCCGTCACGCCGTCAGCGGCCTTGACCGAGAACGGCGTGGCGCCCACGAAGCCCAGTTCCTTGAGCTTGCTGAGGTCCATCTCCTCGAGCTTGGTGAGCACGCGGCCCGTCTGCCCGTCACGCACCACCGACACCGGCGGCTGATCCATGCGCGAGTAGGTGTCGTAGATGTAGCGCTTGGTGGGTGAGACGATGCTCGGCGTGCCATTCTCGCCGAGCGTGAGCGCGTGATGCGCATTGCCCGGATCGAGCAGCGTCAGCCCGCTGCCGTTGCCGTTCACGCGATACAGGTGCGTCTGGTAGAGCTGCTCACCCGGCTCACGGCCCTGACCTGCGATCCACACCTGACCCGTGGTGGAGTCGATCTTCACGACGCGGCTGACGTTCCACTGCCCCGTGGTGAGCGGATATTTCTCGCCGCCGTCGAAGTTGTACACGTAGTACATGCCCCAGCCGGTCTTCTGCGACCACCAGAGGAAGTCGCCGCCCTTCTTGAGGTACTGCACCGGCTTGGGCTCGAGCGCGGCACCTTCGATGGCGTCGGTGAGCAGCGTCTTGATGGCTCCCGTGGCAACATCGATTTCGATGAGATCGACGGCACGCTGCGGGCGATCCCGGCGCAGCAGACGCAGCTTGTCGCCACTCACCGGCCAATGCAGATCCATGAGCGCCTGATCCTTCCACTTGCGCACGTTGATCTGCTTGATGGCCGGCTCGCCGCGGCGGTACACCCAGAGCTCGCTCTGCGTGACGTTCTCCTCGCCGGGCATGGTGTACTTGTAGTGCAGCAGTACGGGGCGCGGATTGGCCAGCACGTTCACGAGGAACAATTCCTTGACCTTGCGCTGGTCGCGGCGCACCACGGCAAAGCTCTTGCCGTCGGGCGACCAGGTGCCCTGCGGCCGCACGCGCATGTCGGTGGACGCGTTGTCGTCCTGCTCGTCGTCGTCACCCTGATTCTGCTGACCACCACCGCCGCTGAGTGCATTGAGCTGACGGCGATTTTCGGTGGTGTCTCGGAACCCGAAGCTGTAATGCTCCACGCCATCGCTGCTGATCTTCGTGGTGTCGCCCGTCTTCACGTCGACGAAGAACAAGTTGTGATCGCGCGCGAACACGAAGGCGCTGCTGTCGGGGTTGTAGTTCTGGAAGTTGCGGCCGGCGCCGCCACCACCGAAGCCACCACCACCGCCCTGCGTGTCGCGCTCCTCGTCAGTCGGCGGGGGCGCGTTGCGCGGCGGACGGCCCAGCGACTTGAGCGTCTCGGTGGCCAGCGTCCACTCGTACCGCACCGTGTCCACCGTGAAGCGGAAGCCCTTGTGGTTCTTGAGGAAGGTGATGGTCTGGAAGGGCAGGTTGGTGGCGTCGTACGGCTTCTTGCTCAGCAGCGTGAGCTGCTCGGCCATCTTGGCCGGATCGAAGAGCAGGCGCTTGCTGCCACCGGTGGGCGACGGCACGTAGAGCATGAAGCGATTGCCGTTCCGGTCGCGCCAGTTGTAGTACATCGTGTCCGACTGGCCGAGGAAGCGCGGCTGCACGCCGAACGTGTAGGTGATGTTGCGCAGCGTGGCCGCATTGAAGCGATTGGCCAGCGCCCAGTTGGCCTTGACCGGACGATTCTCATCGGGCTGCGTGGCCTGCGCGTTGTTCTGGGCTTGGAGCGTGCCGGCCGTGGTGGCCAGCAGAAGGAAGGCGCTCCAGCGTCCACGGGGACGCGTGAGGTGGGACATGGATGGGTCTCCGGGAGGGGTCCGGTGATTTACTCGCGCGGGCGGCGCGACGTTGAGTGGTGGTGAAGCGGGGACCGATTGTCGGCGAGTCGGGGTTAGCGGCCCGCCGTCTGCGGTGCGCGATAGTCAGATGGTTCGGACCAGGTGACTCAATTGATTGCTGCGCGCCAGATCGCGGATGCGCTGCTCGACCCGCGGGAAGATGGTTTGGGCTTCGTCGGTGAAGCGCGTGAACAGCGCTTTGAGGTCGGCGGTCGAGAGCTGCCGTCCCTGGGCGTAATACTGATCGGCCGCGTGGCCCAGCGCATAAGTGGCGGCAAAGGTCACCGCCATGCCGGAGGCCACGCCCGCGGCCTGGCCCGCGGTGCCGCCCAGCAGCCCACCGAGGGCGCCGCCCAGGAGGCCACCGGCCAGGCCACCCAAGGAGCGGCGCACGACTTTCTCCAGCACCTGCGCGGCGGCTCCAATACCGAGCGCGGCGGCCAGGTCCTTCACCTGCGAGGCGTCAAGCGTCTGCCCGTGATGCTGGCCGATGCGCTGCACGAGCCGAAGTTGCAGTGGCAGAATGCCGAGGTTGGCGAGGCGATCGGGCAGCAGTTCCAGCGCGGCGGTGAGAATGGCCTGGTCGAGAATGTGCTGGTCGAGTACCGAGGGCGCCGCCGCACCGCTGGTGGTGTTGCTGTCCTGCCCTGACGCCGCCACGGTGCTGACCGCTTCGAGGTCTGGCGCTGCGGCGCGTGCGGCGGGGGCCGTGTCGGCGCCCAGCGTGACGGCCAGTTCGCGCAGGAAGGCGGACTCGCTCGGATTGCGCCAGCCGTTGGCCTGGCAGATGGCAACGGCGGTGTCGTAGGCCAGCTGCCGCGCTGCGGGCGTGGTGAGGTCGGCTGCGACCGTGGCGGGTGTGAGCTCGCCGCGGGTTGCGCGGGCAATGATGGACTCGGCGTCGTCCAGGCCGAGGGCGCGGGCGGCCGTGTTGAGCTGCGCGCGTTCGTCGGGGTCGTGCGAGCCGTCAGCCAGCGCGGCAAGCGTGCCGATGGCCACGATGGCGCGGGCTTCGGCGGGCGCGAGCGCTGGCGGCGTGTTGAAGTCGGTCATGACGGAAGGGAGCGGCGGGCGGTAGCTTGCAGAGGGGCCGTGGCGCAGGCTGCGGCACGGGGCGGCAGGAGAACGTTTGGCTGAGCCCTGAACACTGCATCAAAACACGCAACGAGACGAGGGGACCATGGGACTGTTTGACGGCGCATTGGGCGATGTGGCGGGCTCGCTGTTGGGTGGCAAGGGCGGCGACGCGCAGGAACTGGTGGGTGGTCTGCTCAAGCAGTTTGGCGGCCAGGGCGGGTCCAACAACGGCCTGCTGGCTGCGGCCATGGCCCTGGTACAGCAGATGGGCGGGCTGGACGGCCTGATCGCCAAGTTCCAGGCGGGTGGTTTGGGCGACGTGGTGCAGAGTTGGGTGGGCACGGGCGCCAACGCGGCGCTGAGCGGTGCGCAGCTCGAGCAGGTCGTCGGGCGTGACACCCTGGCGCAGGTGGCGTCGCAGGCGGGCATGGCGCCGGCCGAGGCGAGCAGCGGTCTGGCGAAGCTGCTGCCGGAGGTGGTGAATCAGCTCACGCCGGGTGGGTCGGTGCCGGCCAACAGCGGCGCGCTGCTGCAGTCGGTGCTGGGGATGTTGGGGCGGTAGGGGTTTAGGGGCCGACCAGCGGCGCTGAGGGCGTAACGTTGTAGCACTCGGCTAAAGTGACTATAGTTATGACTATGGTCACTGTATCCAAGAGTGTGCTCAAGGCACGCATGCTGGAGTACTTCCGGCAGGTTGAAGAGACGGGCGAGCCGTTGGTCGTCACCGACCACGGCCGCCCCGTTCTGCAAGTGGTGCCGCTGCGTCACAAGCGTTCGGCCGAGGAGGCGTTTGAAGCCTACCGCGCGCGCTTCCCTGGTCATGCGCGATTCATCGGCGATCCCGATGAGCCGACGATCGGTGAGTGGGATGATCCCATGGGCGAGAAGCCACTGCGATGAGTTCCAAGGCGAAGCGTGCGTCGCGAATCAAGCACCGTGACGCATCGAAGCCATTACCAACTCATGCCAAGCGCCTTGTTCGCGAACGACCAGCCAGTCCGGTGCTGATCGATACTTCGGCGCTGATCTGGTGGGTCAGTGATGCGCCGCAACTCTCGCGCAAGGCACGGGTCGTGCTGACGGACCCAACGCAGTCCGTTCTCGTGAGTGCGGTGTCGTTCTGGGAGATCGGGAGCAAGGCCCGAAGTGGCAGGCTGGTTCTACCGTCGTCGTTCTCCGATTTCGTGGATCTGGTTTCCTCGATAGATCGCGTCACCATTCTGTCGGCTGATCTCGCAGAGTGGCTTGAGGCCGCCGATCTCGTGTGGGATCATCGCGATCCTGCCGACCGCCTGATCGTCGCGACGGCGCGGCTGCGAAGTATCCCACTGATTTCGTCGGACCGGGTGATTCAGCGTTTCTATCGGTCGACGATCTGGTGAAGACGTTGTGGAACGTTGTGCGATGCGGGGGCGCCGAGCCATGGAGGAAAAAATGAAGCGCAGTGTTGTAGTCATGGTCTGTATCATGTTGCTGGTGCCCGCCATGTACGCTCATGGCCAATCGGTGACATCGCGCGCGGCGTTTGGGAAGATCCGCGGTGCGCGTGAGCTGAGTAACGGCAGCGTGCTTGTCACTGACGGGCTTGCGCGTGCGCTCTACGTGCTGGACGAGACCTTGCAGACTCGCCGACAGGTTGGCCGCGGCGGTGATGGTCCGGGGGAGTATCGCTCGCCCGCCGACATCGTCGCTGTTGACGGTGATCGGTCGCTCGTCCTCGACGCACGGAATCGCAAGTGGTATGTGCTGGATGGGACCACGTTTCTGGATACGCCGGAACCCTTGCGTACCGTGAGTCGACAGTGGCAGGGTGCGTTCTCGGGCGTTGCCAGCAATGGTGTGATGCTGGATGGGCGGGTGCATGGCACGCGTGTGCGCTTGGGCTTTCCCATCCCGCGGATCGGCGATTCGGTGGCATTCGTTCGAATGGCGGCGGCCACGCCGCGCGACACGGTGGTGCTTGGGCGTTTCCATTTCTTTGGCGCGGTGAGAAAGGAGTTCACCACGCCGAAGGGGCCCGACGTCACAGTTGCTACTCATCCCCTGAACACCGGGGATCAGGCTTGGCTGTTCCCCGACGGACGCTTGGCGATTGCCAGGGTGTCGCCGTATCGCGCGGAGTGGCGCGCGCCGGACGGACAGCGAACGGTCAGTCGAGTGCTGAGTGACGCGTCGCCACCCATGACGTCCCGCATGAAGCATGAGGTCATGCAGCGTTTCGCGTTGGACGAACAGGGCAATCCGAAGTTCACGCCATCGGACTTCGCAACCTGGCCCGAGCGCGTGCCGCCGTTCACTGAACGAGCGCTGGTGGCTGGTCTCGATGGTCGGCTGTACGTGAAGCGCACGCTGGTGGGAGGCCGGCGGAGTGTCGATGTGTTTGATCAGCAGCGTGGGCACGTGTCCACCGTGCAGCTGCCGGTTGGTACAGACTTGATTGCCGTGGGGCGCCGCGGCTGGTACCTCGCGCGGATCAATGATGACGAGGAGTATCACCTGGTGCGCTGGACGCCGCCGGTCACGCGATAACGAGTATTGGACAGGTGTGAACACTGAGCTGAACCCTGAAGCTCCGAGTACGTCCACGATGCCATCCAAAATGGTTGGCGGATGAGCTTGCCACGTTGTCTCGCACTGTCGGCCTCTCGACACGTATCTCTGTTGCGACGACTACCTCTCCTCACGAAACAGTGCGCCCGAACGTTCATTGTCTGTTCGGTGGGACCAGTGGCGTGACGTGGAGCACGGTTGGCTGGAAGCGTGACAAAGGCGGACTTGCTTCAGTAAATGCTTTGGTTACGATTGAAATGCGAGACGATTTGTCGTTTCGCTGAGCATCGCCGCGTGATGATGCTTACAAGACCAATTGTTGTATGACTCCTTCAAAAGGGTACGAACGTGAAATCAGCTGTGAGCCGGATAGTCCCGTCTTGTGTGGTCCTTCTTGCCGTGGTGGCTTGCGACTCCAACCAACCGGCTGAGCCGGTGAGGCGACTCGCACCAAAGCTGCAGGCCACTTCCGAGCAGCGATCGGTCCCTGAATTCCGCTCTCAACACACCGTCGATATCAAGCTGTCTGTCGAAGGCGAGCTGAAGCCGGGCGGGCAGAACGCGCTCGTGGCACGCATACAGTCGTTGACGCAAACGGGGCCGGCCACTGTTCACCTGAAAGCCAGCCAGCCGCTCTCCCAATCCCGAACTGAAAGCGTCGAACGCACACGGAGTGTCTCCCTCGCACCGCGTGGAGAAGTGGTCCAGAGTTTGGAGGCACGTTTCGACAAGCCGGGCTATTACCACGTCCTGGCTCAGGTTGCTACCGGAAAAGACGCCTATTTGCGGGAGGACGGGACGCTCATCGTGCCTTCGGCGATCGCTGAAGGTTGGGTGCTGGTGACTGAAGACGGCGGCCGCTTCGATGCTGTGTACGACACGACTGTAGCCGCGAAAGCGCCTTATGGGCTGCTTCACGGTACCTCCGGTGAGTTCCGCGAAGCGCCGAAGCCGACAATTCGTGAAGGCGGATCAGGTGCTCGCCTGATGTCGACAATTGACGGCATCGGAGTACTGACGTACCAGCCTCAGGATGCCGATAGCATTGGTGTTCCCCGCCGCCCGATTCCCTATGCGAACGTCTCGGGCTACTGCATCGACGTGCAGTACGGTACGCCAACCATGTATGTGTCGACGACCACCGACGTGCTCGGTCGGTTCACCGTCACATGCTATGGCACAGATTCCCACTTCCTCGGTAACTATTCCCTCCAAAACAATACCGCGAAGGTGCCAGATTCTCACGCGGCATTCTATGTCGGGTTGGGTGGGACAATACCATCAGATATCTATGTCGCCAGAAACTCAGCCGCTCGCGTGTACCTCGTACACAATCGATATCTGAATTCTGGTGAAGTCGCCAGTAGATTCGGCGTGGACAGACCGCTGGTCAAGTACATCGTGGGCACTGGGCCTGCCTCCGGCGGCTCACGGTATGAGCCCTCCACCGACAAGATCCATGTCGCCTATGACGCCCCGATGGTCTCGAACTACATCACGTATGTGATGTTGCATGAGTATGGGCACGCGTTCAACTACGTGGCCATGGAAGCACCGGTTGGTTACTACTGTTCATCAGACGGTAACCATGGCATTGACCAGGCGCTCACTGCATCCTGTGCCTTCGTTGAAGGCTTCGCCAACTTCTTCTCTGCTTGGTTGAGTGACAGGCTTGGTGATGTCTACAGCCCAACCATGGCTGAGACGAACAACTCTCGGACGTTCGGAAACGGCCTGCTCATCGAGGGGGCGGTCAGCGGATTCCTTTTCGATCTCGTTGACAATGCAAGCACATTCGACGGGATTTCCGGGGATGACGATATCGTTTCCATCTCTGGTGCAACGCTGCTCGGTATCCTGAGAAGCTGCCGCTTCCACACTCCTAGCCGAACGCAGGTGTCTCGATCGGACGAATTGGTGTATTGCTTGGAAGGGACGCTGACTTCTGCGAGTTCGGCGCCCGTCGCGTACCAGTCCAGTTTCGCTACCTACTTGTCTCTCACCTACGATTTCTCGGTGACGCTGCCAAGTCTCACGGATGTCCGCGCGCTCTGGCGGAAGAACCTCTACAATCTCTAAGAGGGAGACTGGATCGTGCGTTATCTCATCCTTGGTCTGTTCGCACTGGCGGGCCTGGCCTGCTCCAAAACGGATCCGGTTGGCGGCGAAGGATTTGTTTGGCCCCCAATGGCTGCGGTTGAAGGGCGCGTAGTTTCACAATCTGGCGTGGGGATCGGGAACGCCACGATTACAGTGACCGCGCTGCGCGAGAGGCCGGTGCTTGACATACAGGTTGGAATAGCGGCTGACACTGACGGGTACTTCAAGTTCCTCGTTCAAGCACCCGGCGACTTCTCAGTGCCAAGCATTGACACCGCGAGTGTGCAGCTTGCAACGCAGCGTCCCGGTGCCAACTCCGCTGAGCAGATCGATACGGTGTTGCTGCGATTCAGTCCCAGGATTACTGGTGTACCGTCGCCAGTGGTGAACAGACTCGACGTAAGGTGGCGAGGGCAGTAAGCCGTGTCTGTTCAGTTCAACGCGACGAACTCTGATCTCCGGACGATGATCACCGTTACGCCGTTCGACTTCAACCCGTGCACTCGACGAGGAGTGCATGGTCTCACCGGCGTGCGCGCGCTCTGGCGGAAAAACTACCAAAACCGATAAAGGAGAGTGGATTGTGCGGCACGTTATCCTCGCGCTGTTGGCAATGACGGGCCTGGCCTGCTCCGAGAAGGCTTCTCCGCTTGTCGGTGAAACATTTGTATGACCACCAACGGCTGCGGTCGAGGGGCGCGTTGTTTCACACTCTGGTGCTGGGATTGGGAACGCCACGATCACGGTGACGGCGCTGCGCCCGCGGCCGACATTCAGTGTGGGTATCCCTTCCGTGAGTGACGCTGACGGGTACTTCAAGCTCACTGTTTCGTCAGAGACCGGCGTAGATTCAGCGAGTTTGCAGTTTGCGACGCAGCGTCCTGGCGGAGGTCCGGCAACACAGATCGATACGGTGTTGCTGCGGTTTGGTCCGACAAGCTTGAATATTCCTTCACCAGCGGTGAACAGGTTCGACCTGAGGTGGCGAGGGCAGTAGGCAGCGTCTGTCTAGGATAACACGCAGAATCCAAATCTTACGTGATCCACCAACTGCACCCCGTCCAACTACAAGTTCTACCGTTGCCGGGTGAGTCTACGACAAGGCCGGGACTCATCTGGAACAAATACTTCCGTGTACTCGCCGTCGACAATTCGCCTGCTCGGCATCTACGCGAGTGTCCGTTGCGAAAATACCTCGACAACGAGTTCGCGAAGACGGTGTCCGGTTGGAGATGCGCAATCCTCACGGAAGGCGCTGAGAATGCCATCGGTTGCTGGGATGCCGTCCCCGTGCGCCATCAGCGCGAGAAGCGGACAGAATCGCCTAGTAGGGAGAAGGAGCCCGTCATGGGGTTCTTGGCCAAGACGCGATATTTCGTGTATGTGTACGCCGGCGTTCCATGCGGCACCACCCCATAGAATACCGATCGAGTGTCCGTATAGTTGGTGCCGAGGACTCGGACCGTCCAAGTCCCGACATTCACTACACTGCATCCCCAGTAGGGATCGCATTGTTGTTCCCAGTCCTCGCCTTGAAGCTCATACTCAGAGGCGCCCGATGATGCTGGCCAGTAAATGAACGCCTGACCCGGCGTCGTACTTACGATACCAGAAATTGAGCTTGGCGCGGCAAGAGTGGCCGGTCGGACTACCTGAAACGTACCGCCGAGATTCCCAACAATTCGGTGGTACGGGCTCCAGAAGTGAGCGGTTCCGGAGACTCCTACATTGATACCGATCAGCCGGACGTTATTCGAGTCAAGACGAACAAAGGTGCTCCCGCCACTGTCGCCGTCTGCGGTGTTTGCGCTACCAGTGTCGCCGCAGCGAGTAACGAACAGGTCAGGCCACCGACCTCCAAGGTGATGGTCAACGCAGGTCAGCATGACAATCCCGTTGCTCCAGCCAGTCGTATGGCCAATCTTGTGGTACGCTGCTCCCATCGGTGGGGAGCTCGTGGCGACTTCCTTCACGACAAAGTACGGTCTCGCAGCATCAAGCGTTATACTTCCGGGAATCGTACGAGCGATCAGGCCGACTTCTACACTACCTGATGTGATCTTGAATACCGCGGCATCTGCCATGCGGCACCAATTGCCCGCGCAGTACGTCTTGTGTGGGTCGACTGTAGATAGCCGAAGTACGCTCTAGGTACAGATGCCCCTTGGCTGAGTCCCGTGCTGTCAGGCGCACCCCAGATCTGCGTGCAGTGCGAGTTAGTCACAATCGCGGGGTACGCCAATCCTCCGCCAGAGGGCGTGTACGTCGCAGTAAATCCTAGACTGCACTCGCCTGGGCCCCCTGCGTTGCCAACCACTGGATCCGTAGCCGAGACATAGATGTTGATGCCGCCGACAAGTGCCGAGAATGTTCCGTCCAAGGTTGCTGGTGACAAAAATGATGCGCGGCCGCCTAGAGAGGGCGGAACGGCTGCTAGCCGGACAGGATCCTCTACGCTGATCTCAATTGCCATTCGATATCAAGCCGAGACGCAGAATAGCCTGTTCAATTCTTGCGGACACTTCGCTTGCAGAGGACCGATCAACGCCGATTACGACGCGATTTCGCGCCTCGTTCAGGTCGAGGTACACAATTCCTTTCTCGGCTCCAAAGATGCCTTCGAAGACTGCATCGCGCTGCCGAGCAAGGTAACCGTATGAGTAGTCTGCGCCCTCAATCCGAATTCCTCGGCGCGCATAGTACTTCTGGTCGGATGCTACCGTCTGATCGAAAGCCGAGCGCGCAGCGTCATAGGCTTCTCGGTCACGAACTTTGATCACCAATGTTCCAGTTTGATCAAGATAGTATCCGGCACTCGAAGGAACGCGCTTGGCTAGTTCCGCAAAACTCGCTTCTCCGCTTGGTACCGTTTCTCGAACTGCATCATGGTGCATGGACACTTGCAGGCCTGTTGCTCGCGGGGAGGCAACCTGTGTCGTTTCGATCCGCCGGTCGGAGCACGCTCCAGAGCTGAGGATAAGCATGCATGAAGCAACAGTGAGTCCCACGTTACGGGAACGAATGGGTAGAGTATTTGGCATACGATTGGGCAAGCTGTGGGTTGAGTGTATAGGAGGTGGATGTCTTGGAACATCACCGCGGAAGCTCAAGGGTTGCTTCCTATTGAGCTGGGCTCATGGCAATGGTGATTTCTACGGGAGTGATGTTGCTGCAGCGGCGTTCCCTGGTCACCGACACGTTCTCTCGGATAACTGGAGTGAACCCCTGCGCTTCCACGCGAACAGTGTAGTTTCCGGTTCGTTCGTAGGATCCAAGGTATCTACGCTCTGTTGGCCGTGACTCATCAATCACGAGTACCTCCGAGTATTCTCCATCGAATATCCGTACGGTCGGAACTTGCTCGAGTGGGCGCTGTGTTTGCGCGTTAATCACCGAAACGCGAAGGCGGTGCGCAGCTGGGGATGCACAATCCTCTCGACAGGCTCCGACGAAGGTCGCAAGAGTAAGGAGAAGAAGCGCACGGAGGGCGTTGTCGCCCTTGATCCAAAGAGAACGCCACATCATCGGGAGAGTGCTCCACACTGCGATGGATTGACCGCCATTGAAGTTCGGGCGGGGAACTGTTGTTTGACGGTGACGTCGGTACTCGTTTCGCGCAAGCACGAAAGCGCCGTACTTCCGAGCTTAGCTTTTGTTTTTTGGGATGAATCGTGTTGACGCTTTGAGCTTCTGTGATGCAGGACGCTAATGTTTGAACGATACTGAATGATACATGGTGCGCGGGATGGCGTTTGGACTGCACGGAGCGGTCGGTTGTCCGGAGGGTCGTCACCGGTAGTTGTGCCCCTTCATATGCTGCTCGCCGCCACCCAGTTCGAGGGCCTTGAACTGCTTGGCGCGCACGTTGACCACATGCTGTTCCACCTGCAGCGTGCCGCGAATGAGCAACAGGGGTGAGGTGGAGATGAGCAGCGCATGCTGCTCGAAGCGGTCGGGGGTGACAATCACGTTGATCATGCCGGTTTCGTCTTCGAGGGTGAGAAACACGAAACCCTTGGCGGTGCCGGGCCGCTGCCGGCAGATGACGAGACCGGCCACCGCCACGGGCTGACCATCCCGGCCGTCGGTTTGTGTCTGCTGCGCGGTGTACACGCCGTTGCGCGCGAGATGCGCGCGCACATGCACCATGGGATGACCGGCCAGCGACAGGCCGGTCATGCGATAGTCGGCTTCGGTGAGTTCAACCGGCGTGAAAGCCGGCACGGCCGCCGGGGCGGCGTGCTGCGTACGCGGGGCCAGGGGCAGCTCGGGCGCACGCGTGGCGGCCATGACGTCCCAGAGCGCCACGCGGCGGCGACGCGCGGGCGGCTCGTGGGCGTAGAGACTGTCAAAGGCACCGGCCTCGGCGAGACGACGCCAGGCGGCGCGGTCGAGCGTGACGCGACGCACGGCGTCGGCGAGATCGACAAAGGGCCCGTCGCGCAATGCGGCTTCGAGGTTGCGGCGGGCCTTGGCGCCGAGGCCGCGGACGAGGCGGAGGCCGAGGCGGACGGCGACGGGTGGCGGTGCTGTGGCCGAGGTCCCGTCAGCTTTGCGCTCTGAGTTGAAGTTGCTGAGTGCTGAGTGCTTCTCGGCGTTGTTGGGGGTGCGGCGCCAACGCACAATGCCGTCGTTGGGGACGAGGCTGCGGCCATCGGCGAGCTCGAGGCTGTGGTCCCATACGCTGCGCGTGAGATCGATGGGCAGGACCTGCACGCCGTGACGTTTGGCGTCTTCGATGAGCGTGCCCGGCGCGTAGAACCCCATGGGCTGCGCGTTGAGAATGGCGCAGAGATACTCGGGCGCGTAGTAGTGACGCAGCCAGGCGGTGGCGTACACGATGAGTGCAAAACTCGCTGCGTGACTTTCGGGAAAGCCATAGTCGGCAAAGGCGTTGATCTGATTGTAAATGCGTAGCCCCGTTTCTTCGGGGATGCCGTTGCGCGCCATGCCGGCAATGAGTTCTTCGCAGATGGCGGCCATGCGCTCACGTGAACGCTTGTGACCCATGGCGCGGCGCAGCTGATCGGCCTGCGTGGGCGTGAAGCCCGCCGCCGTGATGGCCACCTGCATGCCCTGCTCCTGAAACAGCGGCACGCCCAGCGTGCGCCGCAGCACCGGTTCGAGCGAGGGGTGCGGGTACACGATGGGTTCCTGTCCGGCGCGCCGGCGCAGATAGGGATGCACCATCTCGCCCTGAATGGGGCCGGGCCGAATGAGGGCCACTTCCACCACGAGGTCGTAGAAACAGCGTGGCCGGAGACGTGGCAGCGTGTTCATCTGCGCGCGGCTTTCGATCTGAAACAGGCCCACCGTGTCGGCGCGGCACATGACGTCGTACACGGCCGGATCGCTCATGTCGAGTTGCCCGAGGTCCACGTTCACACCACGCGTGTGCCGGATGTAGAGCAGACAATCCTGCACCACGGTGAGCATGCCGAGTCCGAGCAGGTCGATTTTCACGAGGCCCACCGGGTCGAGATCGTCTTTCTCCCATTGCACGACAGTGCGGCCCGGCATGGACGCGGGCTCAAGGGGCACGATGGAGCCGAGGGGTTCCTCCGCGAGAATGAAGCCACCCACGTGGATGGAGCGGTGACGCGGCAGTTCGTGCAGGCCGTCCACGACGTGCGCGAGTTGCTGCACCCGCGGGTCGTTGGCGTCGAGACCGGCGCGTTCGAGCATCGCGCGCCCGGTGAGGCCCTCGCGTGAGCCGGTGGTGCGGTTGCGACCGTGTGTGTGTTCAGATGCGTGCTCGGGGGCGTGTGCAGGGGCGTCTTTATGTTTGGTGGCGGGTTCCTCGACTCCAGCCATCTGCTGATCAGCACCCTTGTCGGCTCCCTTGGCCAGCGGGCCAAGCGCTTCACGCGCATCACCGGCCAGCTTGCGCTCCACGCGGGCGTCCATGAGTTGCTGCCAGGTGGCGTCGCGTGCGCTGATGGTACGCGGCGCGCGCTGTGCGTTGGGCGAGCCATGCGGTTCGTAACTCGCACCGGGCACCGGACGGTCGGAGGCCGTGAGCGGGCGACGGGGCGCGGGTGGTTTCGCGTCCGTTTCCTTGGCGGTCAGCTCATTGGCCGTGGTCGCGTCGTCCACCACACGCAGTGCGTTGGCCGTGCTGCGCGCACTGAAGCGATCACTGAGTGCGGCGAGCACATCGGCCTGCTGCGTGGAGAAGCCCAGCACGCGGGCAGCGTCACGCACCGCGCTGCGTCCGCGCCAGGTGATCTGTTCACACACCATGGCCGCGTGCTCGCGCCCATAGCGATTGTACACGTACTGCAGCACACGCTCACGATCGCGGTGCGCAAAATCGATGTCGATGTCGGGCGGCTCCTGACGGTTCTCACTGAGGAAGCGCTCGAACAGCAGCCCCATGCGCACGGGGTCGACGGCGGTGATGCCAAGGCAGTAGCACACGGCGGAGTTGGCAGCCGAGCCTCGGCCTTGGCAGAGAATCCCTTCACGCCGTGCGAAGCGCACGATGTCCCACACGATGAGGAAGTAGCCCGCGAGGTCGAGCTTGCGGATCATGCCCAGTTCGTGCGCCAGTTGTCGCTCGTGCTTGGGTGTGCGCTCTGCGCCCCAGCGTTCGTGCGCGCCGTGCTCCACGAGACGCGTGAGATACTCCTGCGCCGTGACACCCGGCGGCAGCGGAAAGGCCGGCATGCTGGGCCTCAGCTGCTCGAGACGAAACGCGCAGCGCTCGGCGATGCTCAGCGTGGCGCGCACACCCTCCTCGGCACCACGCCAGCGCCGGTACACCAACGCGGGGGCCTTGAGCGCCCATTCGGCGTTGGGACGCAGACGCGTGCCCATGTTGTCGAGCGTGCGACCATGACGCAGAGCCCCCAGCACGTCGTGCACGATGCGTGCGTCGGGGGTGGCGTAGTGCACGTCGTTGGTGACCACCCAGGGCACACCGAGTCGCGCGGCGAGTGGCCGCAGCTGCTGCACGAGCGCGCGTTCCTCGGGCAGTCGGTGATCCCAGCACTCGATGGCGAGATGCTCACCAAAGACATCACGCAATTCGGTGGCGGCCGTCCAGGCATCCTGCTCGCGTCCCTCGGCCAGCAGTTGCGGAATCCATCCGTTGGGGCAGCCACTGAGTGCCGTGACTCCCTGCGTGTGGCGTGTGACCAGCGCCCAGGGCACCGACGGCCGCCCGCGTTCACTGTCCATGCGCGCGCGGGTAATGAGCGAGGCAATGTTGCGATAGCCCTCGCGTGTTTCGGCCAGCAGCACGAGATGGGTGCGGCGCTCGCCCACACTGCGCCCCTGCGTGCGGGCCGCGCCCAGTTCGGGCATGCGCACGGTGAGCTCGGCGCCCAGGATGCCGCCAATGCCGGCCGCCGCGCAGGCGGTGCCGAAGCGCACCACGCCACCCAGATCGTCGTGGTCCGTGAGGGCGAGGGCCGGGTAGCCCAGTTCGGCCGCCCGCTCGGCCAGCGCCTCCGGCAGGGACGCCCCATCGAGCAGGGAGAGCGCCGAGTGGCAGTGCAGTTCGGCGTACTGGCGGACAGGCCGCGCCGGAGTCGAGCGGGAGGCGGGGCGCATAGCAGACATTGAAAGATACCGAATAAACGCCGAAATAACAAGTGTCCCCAGTGTGAGGACCCTGCCGGGCTGAACGGGGTGAAACGGCGGGAGGCTTTAGTAACCGTGTATCGCACGCAGGTCGTGCGGGTGACGCTCATGCGTTGCGCCTTTCAATCTTTCGCATTGCCCACATGTTGCCTGACGCTACTGTCGACCGCGTCTCTCTCGTTGATTTCGGGCTGCTGCCTGATCCGGTACGTGGCTGGCCGCTGGGCCCGTGGCTGGATCACACGCATGCCCCGCTGGCTCGCGTCGCGCTGGAGCGTTTGTTGGCCGCACCGCTGGCTTCGGTCGAGGCCATTGCCTCGCGCCAGCAGTTGCTGGAGCAACTCGCTGCGGTGGCGCCGCGCATTGCGTTCACCGATTGGGCGTCGCATGCCGAGCGGACGCAGCGTTTTCTGACATCCAACTATGACGTTGCACCGGCGGCCCGTTCTGCGCGGCTGGTGTACGCCACGCGATATCGTGCCATGGTGCGGGACATGCTACCCCAGATTCACGCGGTCGCGCAGTTTCTGCGGTTGTCCGAACAGGTGCTGCAGCGCATCACTGCCCTGCGCGATGACGCCGCGTTTGCCGCCTGCGTGGCGGATATTGAGGCTGCGGTGCAGGACCCGGTGGTCGAGGCCCTGCAGCGGGCGGTGACGCGTGATGTGGGCGTGGAACTTCTGGGTTTCGATCACCTGCTGCGCGATCGCGCGTCGCCATTTCGTGCGCGCGTGGAGGCGCTCGTTGCGGCCGTATGGACCGTGGATGCGTTCTGTTCACTGGCCGTGGCGTCGGCGCGCAGCTGTGGAGTGTTGCCGTCGCTGGCCGCGTCAGGTGAGGCGTTGACGTTGCGCGGTTTGCGTCATCCCCTGCTGCCGGATGGGATGGCCAACGATGTGTGTCTGGCGTCGGACGAGCGTGTGCTGTTTCTCACGGGGCCCAATATGGCGGGCAAGAGTACGGTGCTGCGGGCGTTGGGCATTGCCGTGCACTGTGCCCATCTGGGCATGCGTGTGTGCGCAGAGTGTGCCGTGGTGCCGCGTGTGGACGCAGTGGTGGCGTCGATGGTGGTCCGGGACAACCTCGCCCGTCGCGAGAGTCTGTATCTGGCCGAGGTGCGGCGCGTGAAGCGTATCGTGCAGGCGGTGCATGATGGCGCGGTGCTGTTCGCGATTTTCGACGAGGTGTTTCGCGGTACGAATGTGCACGATGCCAGTGAGGCCTGTGCGCTGCTCGTGGCGGGGCTGGCTGCCGTACCGGAGGGACGCTTCGTGGTGGCGTCGCACCTGGCGGAGGTGGCGCGACGGCAGGTGGGGGCGCGTGCGGTGTCGTGCCAGTATCTCGAGGCGTCGGTGCACGAAGGTGCGCCGCAGTTCAGCTATCGACTGCGACCGGGCGTGTCGGATGTGCATCTGGGCATGCTGTTGCTGGACGCCGAGGGGGTGGGGCCGATGCTGCGGGCCATGCAGTTGCAGTCCCGCAGCTGACACTCAGTCATACCACCCGTGCACATACCAGGCGGCGCGGTCCTGGTAAATGAGCAACTCGCCATCGGGATCGGCCACGGTGCGCCAGTAGTCGCGCGCGTAGTGTTCGCCGCGCCACCAATCGCCGCTCAGACGTTCAGGGCCGAGCACGTCGACGACATGCAGACGACGACCGCGCCACCAGATGGCCTGTGGTACGCCGCGTGGGGCTTCCACTTCAATGGCCTCGGCGGGGGTGAGCAGACGCAGGACGGCGGATATGCGCGTTGACGTGGACGTGTCAGGCGTTGCTTGCGGCGGAGCTTGCGGCAGCGGCGCCGCCGCGAGTGCGATGGCATCGGCGCTCACCCAGGCCCCCGTTTGCTCGGGGCGATGGGTGTCACGCGCTTCGGGATGCACCACCACATCGCCGCGGTGCTCGGGGTCGAGTGTGGCGCGCAGCCGTGCGAGCACGGCCTCGGCATTCATGGCGGCGTCGCGCCACGAGGGCACGAGCAGATCGCCCTGATCGGCAGCGAGTGGGGCCGTGGCGGGAATGCCGAGTGTCACGCCGATGACGGGCGCCGGAATGTTCCAGCGTTCGAGCAGGGCGCGGCACTGATCGAAGAGCGGCTCGAGGCGCGCGAGTGGCCGTGCCGGCCGCACTTCGCGCGTGATGCTGCGCTGCGGGATGGCGAGCAGGTCGCGCGGGCCTTCGCGGCGTGTGCCCGTGTGATGTGGCGCGTGATGTGGCGTATGATGTTCAGCGATATGTTCGGCCACGCGCGCCGGTCGCTGTGATGATGTCCATGTGCTCGCGTTGTGCGTGTTGTCGTCGCTGGTCTCCGGCACCTGTGTGTGGTCCTGCATGTCGGAGCCGATGGCTTCGAGCGGATACGAACGGCCGGCATCAAGCACGAGCGTGATGGACACGGCCGCTGCCGCCCGACCGTCGTGCACACAGTCGTGCAGCAGCCGCTGCAACTGCGCGCGCACGGCAAAGAGAATGGGCTCGGCGCGCTCAACGGCGGCCGGCAGTTCGATGCTGGCATGCCGCGCGGCTTCCACGCGCACGAGTCCGGGACGACGCGGGTCTTTGCCCTGCGCCAGTCGCCAGGCACTGAGTCCCTCGGGGCCCCAGCGCTGCTCCACATCGCCGGCATCGAGTGCGGCGAAGGCGCCAATGGTGCGCAGCCCCAGCAGCGTGAGCGCCTCGCGCAGTTCGTCGGGCATGGGCAACAGCCCCAGCGGCGCCGGCGCGAGATAGGCGCCGCATCCGCCGGGTGGCAGACACACGGCGTCTACGCTGGGTTGCGTGCTGGTACGCGGCGCCCAGGTGGCCGCCCGTGCCGCCACACAACTGTCGGCAATGGCCACGCGTGCCTCGGGATGCCATTGCCGCGCAATGTGCAGCAGGGTCTCGGCGAGTTGCCGCTCCCCGCCCAGCGCGGCAAAGCCGCTGGCGCCCACCCACCAGAGGCCGGGCGCACCGTGCACGGGTGTGACCTGCGGACTGGCGGCCAGCAGCGCGGTGGTGGCTGCGAGCACCGCGTCCTGCACGGCGTGCTCGTCCCATGGACGCACGTCGAGCGCGGCGCAGCGGGCGCGGGCCTCGGCAATGGTCATGCCCGCCCGCACCCCGGCGCGACCGGCGGCCAGTGACACCACCTTGAGCCGAGTGTCCACCGCCAGTGCGCGCGGCACCGCGTCCCAGTGCGGCGGGTCAGGAGGACGGCTGACGGGGACGTCGCCCGAACGTGGATTCGGCCGCGCGGCGCCGCCCCCGGTACGTGGTCCAGTCGCGGATGCCACGTTGCTCGCGCTCCTCGCGGCGCTGGATGCGTTGTTCGCTCCACTGGTCGAGGCCGCGGCCGGTGTTCCCGAGGCCGGCGTCCCCGCTGAGCGGCCGCGCTGCGGGGAGCGGGAGTCGGTCGCCGGGGTCGGCCTCGAGTCCGGCAGCAACTCGAGCTGGATGTCCCGGAAGCTCAGTTCCGTACAGGTCGTGACTGCCGACGCCGAGTCCGCCCCAGGTGACGGGATGCTCGGCGTTGTCGACGAACTGGCCGGTGTCGGCGCTGTGGCTGACACTGTGGTCGGTGCTGTTGCCGCGGGCGGCCCAGGGACGACGCGCGCTGCGCGCCACCCCGCGCCGATCGGGAATCTCGGGATGCGCACACACGCGACGCGCCAGGATGACGACACGATCCACCTCGACAGACTGATGCGGGAGTCCGGGGCCGCCGCGTTCCACGACGACTCGAACCGTGTTGGGGCGGGCGTCGGATGCGGTGACCCGCGACGCCGGAAGACGCAGCTGCATACGCAGACGCAGGGTGCCGGCCATGCGACTGCCGCGAGACTCGCCGGCCCGCTGTGAGCTGAGCACGACGCAGGCGGCATCGCGCTCGCGGGCCAGCTGGGCCAGCCGCACGCCATGCACACGCGAGAGAGCCGGGGGCTCGTCGAGCACGACAAGCCCGAAGACCCCGCTGCGCAGCAGCAGGTCGGCAGTCCAGGCCGCGCGATGCCGCTGGGCATGGGTGAGGCGAATGACCACCAGGCGCTTGCCCAGACCGGCGAGGGTGGCCGGGGCGAGCGTGCGGCCCACGTCGATCCAGGCCACCCAACCGCCACCCTGCAGCACAGTGGCCGCCACCTGCCGCACGAGGGCGGTCTTGCCCACCGCCAGCGCCCCCGTGAGTTCGGTGACCCGCCCCCGCGGAATGCCGCCGCCCAGTGCCCGGTCGAGCGCGGCCACCCCGGTGTGCCAGGGCGCGCCCGGGGCACGCCCGGTGGCAACGACCGCCTGCACACGGGCCTGCACACCGGCCAGCGCGTCGCTGGGTAGTGGACCGCCTGGCGGCGTGGAGGGAGAGACGAACGGCAGCGGCAGGGCGCTCATGATACCAAACAAAAACCGAAAGTCAACGGGAGAAAAAGACCGCCGAGTGGCGGTGCGAGGGCGTCAGGTGAAGAGTGGCAGCTGATTGGTTGATGGCTGTATGTCGTTGTGTATTTCTTTATCTGGCTCCTCACGGGCGTCGTCGTAGCGGTACACCCGGAAGCGCAGACCATGCCGGGCACAGAGCCGCTCCATGGCCTCGCGCAGTCCGGTCCGGTAGGTCTCGCGGGCGTACACGCTGTCGCGGTAGGTGGCCTCGTAGCGGGCGGCGAGCTCGGGAAACTGCTCCCGCACCACCGGCAGGTAACGCCGTCGGGACGCGGCCCGCAGCCGCAGGGCGCAGGCCCCGAGGCTCCTGGCCCCCGTGTCCGCCACCCGGGCCACCAGCTCGGCCAACTGCTCCGGCGCGTCGGTGATGCCCGGTAGAATGGGCATGCAGTTCACGCTGACCTCCACCCCCGCCTCGGCCAGCCGGCGAATGCCGCGCAGACGGGCCTCCGGTGTGGGCGCGCGCGGTTCGATGCGACGGGCCAGCTCGCGGTCGACCGTGATGAGCGAGACGTGCACGGCCACGGTGTTGTGTCGGGCCAGGTGCTGCAGCAGCGGGATGTCGCGGGTGACCAGCGGGCTCTTGGTGATGATGACGATGGACAGGCCGCGCACCACCTCCAGGGCCTCGAGCACCGAGCGCGTGACGGCAAAGCGCCGCTCGGCCGGCTGATACGGGTCGGTGGCCGAGCCGATGACCAGCGAATCCCCGGCCTTTGGAGCGCGAGAAGACCGCAGGGCCTCGCGCACACGCGCCGCCGCATGCTCCTTGACCAGCACCCGTCGCTCGAAGGCCTGCCAGGGCGGCATCGACTCGGCCACCGCCCGACCCACCGGTCCCGCCCGCTCGAGCGTGTAGCGATGTGTGTCCCGCGCGTAGCAGTAGGCGCAGCCGAAGGCACAGCCCACATACGGGTTGATGGACCAGAAGCCCATGTGGGTGGCCGACGGCGGGTTGAAGATCCCTCCGCCGGGCGCGGCGTGGTACTGCAGGTCGGCCTGCACGGTGAGCGGCCGGAGCGGCGGCGGGAGGACCGGGAGGGCGAGCGACATGCTTGACCCTACCGAATAAAATCCGAAGCCGCAAGAGACAGGGTGACCGACGGTGGTGTTCGGTCTCCGGGCGCCCTACTCTATAGCATGACGCCTGCCCCGGTACTTTCCGACATCGAGGTCCAGCGCCAATTGGGCGCCCTGCCCGGATGGTCCCGCAAAGGGGCCGTGCTGCAGAAGACCTATCATTTTGCCGACTTCCCGGCCGGCATCGCCTTTCTGGCGCGTGTGGCCGAGGTGGCGGAGGCCCTGCAACACCACCCGGACATCGACGTGCGCTACACGCGGGTGACCTTCCTGCTCAGCACCCACGACAGTGGTGGCATCACGGCCAAGGATTTCGAGTTGGCCACCCGCATCGAGCAACTGGCCGCCGAACCCTGAGTGGGGCGCGGCGGCCAGTCTTGACTCGGGTGCGGGTGCGTGTGTGCGCGGTCAGCGCCCGCGGCGCAGGGTGACGCTGCCGTTGACGGTGCTGGCCCGCACACGGGTGCGGCCGTCGCCCACCGTACCGCGCAACTTGCGTGGCGAGAGCGTGCCCGAGATGGTGATCGGGAAATCGGTGGTGACGCGGCCGTTCACGGTGGAGAGTTCGAGCTCGGCGCCGAAGTTGGACGGCAGTTCGAGTGTGATGGCGCCGTTCACCGTTTCGTACTCGAGATCCTCGGCGCGGCCGAGCGACCCCATGGAGACGTCGATGCTGCCGTTGACGGTGCGGGCCCGCACCGGACCACCGGCACTGCGCGCGGTGATGCTGCCGTTGACCGTGCGCGCATCCACTTCGGTGGTCACGTCGCGCACTTCAATGCCGCCGTTGACGGTGTTGAGCACCACGCGCACGCCTTCGGGCACCCGCACGGTGAAGTGCACGGAGACATCGTTGCGATCGTTCCATTTCGAATTGCGTTCCGAGCGGATACCGCGCTCTTCGCAGCTCGAATTGGGCGTCCAGAGCGCGCAGATGACGATGTCGTCGCCGTAGCTCTTCTGTTCGATGCGCACGTCCTCCGGATCGCCGCGACGCCAGCGCTTTTCACCCGACACTTCGACGCGGCCGCTGCTGCTGCGCAGCACCTCGATGCCGCCGTTGACGTTGTGAATGCGAATGGCGTTGCCGGACGGAATGCGACCGGACCAGGCAAAGGCGTCGTCGCGGCGACGTTCCTGGGCCTCGGCTGACGACGCGAAGAGCGCGAAAGCCGCGGTGGTGACAACGAGCGCGCGTAGCGATCGGGTGGGCATGACAGACTCCCGGAGCGGGCGGTGAACAGTGGACAGGGGCGCCAGGGTCTTCATCGGGCGGGGGAGCGCACGAGTCGGATGTCGCCGTTGAGTGTTGACAGATCGATCTGAAGCGGACCGCCGCTGCCGAGCTGATAGCGACGGGTGTGACGGCCGGACCGCGCACGAGACACTTCGCCCGGCATGAGGGTGAGCGGTACGGCGGACTGCAGTTCACCGGAGTAGGACGACATGGTCAGCTCTCCACGGGCTTCGTCGGGCAGACGCAGGGTGACATCACCCGAGTGCGCGGTAATGCGCACCCAGGCATCACGGGCGAGCAGACCATCCATGCGCACATCGCCGCTGATGGACTCCACCGTGAGACGGTCGATGGGCGCGCCACTGATGGAGACATCCCCGCTGGTGGTGTGCACATCCACTTCGCCGCGTACCTCACGCAGCCGGAGGTCGCCACTCACGGTCGTGACGCGCAGTCCACTGGACTCGCCTGTCACCGAGATGTCGCCGGTGAGCGTGGCGGCGTTCACGCGGCCGCGCACCTGGTCGATGCGCAGCGTCCCCGAACTGGTGAAGGCGTCCACGCTGCCGCTCAAATCGCGAATGTCGATATCGGCCGAGGTGCCGCGAATGACGAGGCGCACGCCGCGTGGCACGTCCACTTCGAGCAGATCGTCATCGCGTTGACTCCGCGACCGGCTGTCGCTGTCGTCGCGCGGATTCATGGACATGGTGGTGCCGGTGGTGCGCAGCTCGAAGCGCCGATGATCGCCGCGCACGGTGCCGCTGGTGCCGTCCACGCCGCGCACGATGAGACGCCCGTCGCGCACGGTGATGTCCACCACGGCGCTGCTGCCCACGCGCACCGAGGTGTCGTGCTGTGCAGCGGCGCGTGACGGGGGCAGCATCACACACAGCGCGATAGCCACCGCGAGCCCAGGCAGCAGGCGACGGGAACGCAGGAGGTACCGGTTCACAGCAGGGCCACCCGCCGCAGGAGTTGCAGCTTGGCTTCGAGTGCGCGGTCGAGCTGTCCGGAGAGCAGCGGGCTGCGTGGATCGCGCGCCAGCGCGGCCTTGCTGTCCCCGATGGCCTTGTCGATGATGTCGAGATTGCGGCGCAGCTCACGCACCGTGGCGGTGTCGAGTTCGGCGAAGCGCTCGTCGACGATCTGCCGCAGGGCGCCGATCTCGCGCTCATAGGTGGCGTCGAGATCGGGCAGGGCGTCATCGGCCACGAGTCGCACATTGGACGTGGACCCAACGGCGCGGCGCGACGGCGCAGTGGCCGAGGCCGCGCTGTCGGGCGTATCACGGTTGCTGTTGGCGTCCGGCGGCAGCACGGTGGATGGGACCTGCGTGGACGGCTGGGCATCGGGCCGTATGGCCACGTCGCTCTGATCCACCAGCGGACGCGCAGGCCGCGTGAGCTGCCAGGTGACGCCGGAGCTCACCGCCACCAGCAGCGTGGCCGCGATGGCCAGAGCGCGGCGCGAGAACGCACGCGGCGAGGAAACGCTCGGCGCGGACGCGAGTTGCGCAGACGCGAGTTGCGCGGACGCGCGCTGTGTGGGCGCCAATTGTGCGGCTGGTGCCACCTGCGCGCTGCCTGACTGGCCGCGGGAGATGGGAATGACCTGGGCTTCGAGCCGCGCTTCAATTTCCGGCCAGACGTCACGCGACAGTGTCATGCCGCTCGGCAGCGCCGCCGCGTCGGCCACGATCTGCTCGAGGTCGGTCACCACCGCGCTGCACATGGGGCATGAGGCCCGATGCGCCGCCATCCACGCCGTGGTCGCGGCGTCGGTGTCGCCTTCGAGCCATGCGCCGAGCGTCGCGTCGAAACGCGCGCAGTCGTCGGCGGAGGGTGGCAGAGGCTGGTGCATGGTGTGGCTCATGAGAGGTCCGGCGTGAGATGCAAACAGGAGTACATGATGAGATCAGCGCGTGAGCGCGGTGCGCAGCAGCATGCGGGCCCGATGCAACTGGGCCTTGCTGCCACCCGGTGTGATACCGAGCTGCTCACCGATTTCTTCGTGGGTGTAGCCTTGCACGTCGTGCAGCACGAAGACCATGCGCGCACCCTTCGGCAAACCGGCGATGGCGCCTTCAAGATCCATGCGATCGCCCAGCGACTCGGTGCGTCCCGGTGCGTCGTCCAGCGCGTCTTCGTCGGCGTGACGGGCCTGATGGATTCCGCCGGCCTTGCGGCGCGACAGAATCACGTTGACGGCGACCCGGTGCAGCCAGGTGCTGAACGCCGACTCACCGCGGAACCCGGGCAGCTTCTGCCAGACGCGGACGAAGACGTCCTGCACCACTTCTTCGGCAAGGCCCCGGTCGCCCAGCATGCGCACGCAGAGGGCAAACACCCGGTCCGCATGGGCGCGATAGACCCGTTCGAACGCCCGACGGTCGCCGCTGGCAGCAGCGGCTACGTCGTCACGCCCCTGACCGGGGGTCAGGGTGAGGTGATGCGTTTCGAAGGTTGGATCGGTCACGCCAAGTGCGAGCAGGGGGACTCCGGAAACTTGTCACCCGATTCGATCTTCTGGCGGGCCGAAGGGTTTGAACGACCCGGCGAAATCAGCGCGAATTCAGTTTCCGAGGTCGGCCACGATGCCTGGCAGCTGACTCATGTCGGTCAGCCAATGGTCCGGGGCGGCCGGGGCCAGTTCATCGCGGCTGAAGGGCCCCCAGAGGGCCGCGGCGGTGACCACGCCGGCCGCGCGCCCGGCATGCATGTCGTGGGGGGAGTCGCCCACGAAGATGGCACGGTCCGGGGTGGCCCCGAGGCGCTCGAGCGCCAGGAAGACCGGATCGGGCAGGGGCTTGTGGCGCGCCGTTTCCTCAAAGGTCACCACGGCGTCGAAGGCCTCGCCCAGACCCACGTGTCGCAGTGAGCGCCAGGTCATGCCCTGGCCCTTGCTGGTGACAATGGCCGTGGCGTGCCCTTCACGTCTGGCCCAGGCCAGGGTCTCAAGGACGGCCGGGAACGGGCTGGTGAGGCGCTCCAGGTGCAGGTCCTGATAGTCACGGTACCGCCCCACCATGGCTTCCACGTCGTCCGGCCCCTCGCACCACTCGGCCAGCTGCGTACGCAGCGGCGTGCCAATGCCGGCCACCCATTCGGCCGTGCTTGGTCTGCGCGTGCGGTCGGCAAAGGCGAACTGCATGCACTCGAGCAGCAGACCGATGGAGTCGATGAGCGTGCCGTCGAGATCGAACAGCAGGGCAGGACGCGAGCTGATGGCCATGGTGATGAATCCTAACGGGCCAGCAGCACCAGCATCATGGTGGCGGGGACGTCGGAGGGGACGGGCACTGGCCGGTCTATCAGCCGTGAGTCGGTTGCCGCTTCGGCAGTTGCGGTGATTGAATTGGCATTCGCACTGGCACTGGCACTGGCACTGGCACTGGCACTGGCCATGAGCCGAGCGAGCACGGGCTCCTGCTGCCAGGCCTCGATCCAGGCGCGTTGTGCGGCGCCGATGTTGGTGGCACCACTGCGAGCACTGGTCACTGGCGCACGGCGCAGCCAGCGGGCGCAGGCCGACTCGGCGGCCGCGCCCCGCACGAGGCTGAGGCAGCGTCTGGCCGCAGCCAGAGGCTCGGCATGTTGCCGGCGACGCGGCACGGGCCAGCTCCGTTCGAGGGCTGCCAGACGCTCCGTGATTTGCATGACGACCTGCGAGGTGGCCATTGCCGACGGTCCGAGCAGGCTGCGAAACTGCGCCGATTCGTGGAGCCGGCGCAGTTGACGCCGCAGCCTGCGTACGGCCTGTCGCGCTTGGGCGCGTGGTATCCGGCGCAGTCGTGAATGCCCTACGGGCGAACGCCAGAGGCGGGCCACACGCAGCAACGCGCGAGGGTGCCGCGAGCTGGTCCAGCGCAGGCCGCCGTCCGCGCGCTTGCGCGCACGCAGCACGAGCGGCTGGTCTTCCCCCGCGATGAGGACCAAGGCGCAGACGACATGGGCGCGCAGGAGTGACGACGCGCGCACCGCCGCGTACAGCGTGGGCGACTGACCGGTGGTTGACGGGGCCTCGTGATGCGGCGATGAGTGCAACGGAAGCTGATGCCAACGCTGCAGGACACGCCGCCATGCGGCCTGCCAATCTGCGGCACTCTGCGGCGCCCCGCGTTCTCCGCCAACCAGGTGCCAACCGATCAGACGCTTGCTGAGCACGCGCTGCTCGGCACGCAGCACGGCGGCGACCTGCGCATCCGGTCCGAACGTGTATACGTGCACGGCCCGATGCGGTGAGTGCATGCGCAGTGCGCGTCCCTCACGTTGTACGAGCATGGCGTGGGTCCAGGGCATGTCGAGATGCACCACCACGCCGGCATCCTGCAGGTTGACACCTTCGGCCATGAGGTCGGTGGTGAGTAGCAGGCGTACGCGTTGAATGGCGGGCGGCGGGGGAAGACCGTTGGCCGACGGGGCGAAGAGCCCGATAAGCTCCTGTCGTGGCAGCGGACCGCTGGCGATACGGGCCTGTGTGCCCATGATGGCACCAACGCCGGCTATGTCCGACAGCGCACGAAACAGCGACTGTACGGTGCGCGTGTACTGCGAGAAGGCGACCACGGGCTGCTGCGGATGGCGCGCGAGAATGCCACGCACATGCCCGGCGCGCGCCTGATCACGCGATGACGGTTGTGTGCGGGACATATGGCGGGCCAGAGCGGCCACGGCGTCCAGATGGCGATCGAGCACGGTCAACAGATCACCCGACGCCGCACGGTGGGTGGCGAGGAGTTCCGGAAACGCCAATTGTCCCGCGTCATCTCCAATCACCCAGTGGCGCAGCTCGTCGTTCGTGAGGTGGCGTCCTTCACAGAGGGCATCACGCAGTGCTTCGCCGCGCAGGCGCCGTCTGGTGAGCGCATGCACCAGTGCCGCATCGCTCGAACACCAGGCTCGCAGGAGGCCAAGCCGAATCAGGGCGCCGGCCACTGCCCCATCATGGGCTGGCAGCGGGGACGGCAGTGACAGGATGGCATCGAGGACTTCGCGGTCCTGTGGTTCGCGAATGGTGGCATGCGCCATGCGCCGCGGCCGTGCGTCGCTCCCCGCATCCGTGCCGGTGCCAACGTCCTGCGCCCGGCGGCGTACCACCATGCGCGCGAGACTGTGATCGTCCAACGCATCGAGTCGATGCCCGCGAAAGAGCGCCAGCAGGGCGCGCAGATCACCGGGCCGATTGTGAACCGGGGTGGCCGACAGCAGCAGGACATCACAGGCTGCCACACTGTCTGCCAGCTGCCGATAGCGACGGGTGGCCGCATTGCGCAGATGGTGTGCCTCGTCGATGATCACGAGACTGGACCCTCGCATGGGCAGCGCCGGCGGGGTGGGGCGCGACCACGCGTGCAGCGAATGAACCTGCACCTGCGCCATGCCGGCGCGTGCCGCGGCCGTCCGCCAGGTGGGCAGGAGTGTTGCCGGTGCCACGACATGCACCGTGTCGTATTGCCGACCCACCGCAAGCGCCACAAAGGTCTTGCCCAACCCCACGTCGTCGGCAAGCAGGGCTCCCCGGTATTCGGCCAGAATGCGTGTGAGCTGCGCGACGGCTTCGTGCTGGTGCGCGCGCAGCGTGATCTCACCAAGCGCCGCGCTGGTGTGCACCGGTGAGAGCGCGTGCGCCATGCGGTGCATGACCGCATGCGGGGTGTTCCAGCGCACTTGCTGCGCTGCGCCGTGTGTTGCGGCTTCAGGCGGACATGCCGAGTCAGTCCGATTGGGCGGGAGCATGCTGATGCCAGGCAAGAAGTGGAGTGATGACGGTGAGCGAGAGGCCGTAGGCCCTGGCAACGGCCGTGTTGAGCAGCGGGGCGGGCAGGTGTTCGCCCGCATGCAGGCGTTTGCCCAGGGGGGCGAGGTCTGCCACGACGCGAGGCCAGGCCTGTGGCACAGGCAGGGCACCGACGGTCCACCCGAGGTAGCGGCGAAAGCCACCGCGTGCCGGTTCGGCCAGCACGTCCAGCCACGCTGCGGCAACATCCGAGGAGAGCAGCGCGAGCGCCGCGTAGGCATCGTCGAGTGTGGCAAGCCGCAGCACGTAGCAGGTGTTGAGCGGCACGGTGGGGTCGTGCGGGGGCAGCAGACGCAGACGCAACTGGCGGCCAATGTCTGCCCACACGAGGCGTGGCAGATCCGCGCGCGCGGCGTCGGTGCGGAACAGGGTCCACCAGGGCTGCGATTGTCGGGCATCGCGGCGCGCCCGCAGTCTCGGGCGCCAGCTCCCCAACCATCTTGCGGTGGCGGGCGGTAGCGCGGCGAGGGGTTTGCCGAAGGCGTCGTGGGTCCAGATGATGCGCACGTCGTGTTCGTCGGGCTGCGCGCTGTGGCGCGGCGTGTCCGCGCCTGGTGCGTGGTTGCCTGGTGCGTCATTGCCTGGTGCGTGATTGCCAGGCGTGTGTGCCGCCACGGGCCCCACGAGTGCCTCGCCGCGCAGGGCCGGTCGCAGCACGGCCCGCTCAATCACCCCCTGGGTTGGTGTGGAGGCTGCGAGCGAGGTGACGGTGGCACCGTCGTCGTGGTGCTCGACCGCATGCACAAGAAACGCCGCGTTGCATCCACACTTGACGCCGAGCAGTGGGCGGCCGAGTGGGCTGTCGGCGAGGGGAGGTCCCGCATGACGGAGCGCGTCGAAGGCGACGCGCGCAGCGGGGGGCAGCAACACCCAGGGCGCAGCCGGGTCGTCGGCTTCCAGCGAGAGCGATGCGGAGGGCATGGCAAAGCGCACGGACGTGTCGCGCGTCACCACGCAGTGCACCATGTCCATGGATGCCGAAGCGGACTCCGAGGGTGCCGCCTTGCTGCTGGAAGACGCGCGCGCATCGGCCGGCTGCCGACGCTGCGCGACCAGCAGGGAAGGGTAAGTGGCGGCATCGAACAGCGCCGGTGCATCGCTCCAGTCGTGCAGCGCCCGAATGTGCGTGTCATGCAGCAGCAGGCGTCGCACGCCGCCACCGGACAGATTGCGCCAGAGTTTGGCCGGCAGCAGCAGGGCCAGGGTGGCACCGGGCCGCAGCAATTGCACCGCGCGTTCAACGAAGGCCACGGCGAGGTCGGCCTGGGCGGCAAAGCCGGCACCGGCGCCAGCGCGGGACGCGCCTACTCGCCACGTGGCGTGCCGCATGGCGCGGAATTCAGTGCGCAGATACGTGCGCTCGTTGGCCGCCATGGCGTGTGGACGCACCCACGGGGGGTTGCCCACCAGCAGGTCGAATCCCCCGGCAGCGGCCACATCGGCAAACATGGACGCAAAGCGGAAGGGCAACGCTCCGCCCAGCTGCAGGCGATGACGCTGTGTCTGCAACTCGCGCGAGCGCTGACGCAGCCAGTCCAGACGTGCGACATCGGCGCGGGCAGGGCGACGGCGTTGTCCGAAGAGGTCACGGCCGCGCAGCAAGCTGACGAGCTGACGGCGTTCTCGGCGGAGTGCGTCGAGATGGCGCGAGAGTTCCGTGATGGCGCGCTCCCTTTCTTCGGCATCCAGCGAAAGGGCGGTGCGCAGCTTCCGCGGTCCGGTGGCACGTGCATAGCGCTCACGCAGTCGCGCGAGCTGTCCGGCCGATGGAGCGGCAAACTGCAGCGTGCCGCCGGTCAGGGCGTCGCCGACCCGGATGTGGTGATCGAGATTGGGCAGTGGGGCAATGTCTTCAATGCGCGGGGCCTCACAGGCAATGACCACCGACAGCCAGAGGCGCAGCTCGCAGAGCCAGACCGCCATGGGCTGCTTGTCCACGCCGAAGATGCAGCGGGCGAGAATGGCCCGTCGCCGTTCGTGCTCGCTGCGTGGGTCGCCGGCAGCCGCCGCTCTCGCATCGAGTGTTTCGAGAGCTTGCACGAGAAAGGCTCCCGACCCGCAGGCCGGATCGAGTACGCGCAGACCGGTCCAGAATTCCGGCGTGTCCTGCCCGCACCGGGCTTCGAGAGTGCAGACGAGTGCGGCGTCCACGGCCTGGGCGACCAGATGGGGTGGGGTGTAAAAGCTGCCCGAGCGCTTGCGTTCGTCCTCGGCCATCAGCCCTTCGAACGCGCGACCCAGCATTTCCGGGTCGACGGCCGCCTCCGACCACGCGGACGACTCTTCGCGCGCCGTGAAGCGATAGCGGTCGAGCAGTCCGCCCAGCAAGGCGGTGAGTGCGTCGTCGCTGAAGTCGAGATGGTGATGCCGACGTTCGAGTGCGGTGGGCGAGAACAGACCGCCATTCAGGAAGGGCACCGCGCCAAAACGCCGAGCCTCGGTGGCGCGATGACGCCGTGGTGTGTTGAGTGTGCCGAAGAACAGCGGGCGCAGTACGCGCGCATGGATGCCACCGCCGGATTCCAGCACGCGTACGGCCTCGTGCAGCAGAAAGTCCCGACGCGCGTCCAGCCAGCCCTTGGCTTCGAGAAACGACAGGAAGAGACAGCGCGATGCGGTGAGCAGCGCCAGTTCGCGGCGTTCAGCAGGGGTAGGCAGCAAACCCTGACGTGATCGTGCGCTGTGTCGCCGTGACGCGTCGGTGTGCAGGGATTGGGCCAGCGTGCCCACGCGCTGCTCCAGCTCCCGATAGAAGCGACGAGAGAGTGCGTCGCGCCCCAGAATGTCGGCGAGTCGCGCGTGATGTGCGTGCGCATCGGTCTCTGTGATGGCGGCGAGGCTGCGCAGCGTATCCGCGTCCGAATCGAGCACTCGGCGGCAGTCGACACGCAGGGCGGTGAGACGCAGGCCACGCGCGTGATCGATCACGGCGGCCAGACACAGGTGCTGCCGTGTGTGATCGAGCAGACAGATGCACCACAGTCCGGTTGGGGCCACGCGTTTGAGCGCCGTGGCGACGGCCAGTGCGCGCTCTCGCAGATCACCGGTCCCCTGCAATGCATCAGGCGGCGTCAGTGTGGCCACCAGGAGACGCAGCCCGCCGGGTCGGACATGCAAAGCGGCCTGGTCGCAGAGTGCGTGAATGCCCAGTTCACGCCGGAGGGCGGCGGAGAGCGGAACGGGCGTGTCGAGGAACCCCAATGCGCGGGCGAGCGGACGCAGGGCCTCGAACGAGTCGGCGCGCGAAAGCGCGAGGGCGGCGGCGCGGAGAGTGAGCACGGCGCCATGATGTGGTGGAGCTGCACGGCGTGTTGCACCACTTTCTTGCGCATTGGATTCTGAGAACGCAGTGCGTCCTGCGCGTTATCTTCTCCTGATGTCCGAGACGGCCGCGCGCGACAATGTGCACGAAGCAGCGCCACAAGTCCCCGTCAATCCGCAAGGCGTGCGGCGGGAGGTGGCCGCCGTGTTTCTGCGGCTTGGTTTGACGGCCTTTGGCGGACCGGCGGCGCACATCGCGGCCATGGAAGACGAACTGGTCACGCGGCGGCGTTGGCTCAGTCGCGAGGCCTTTGTCGATCTGGTCGGGGCCACCAACCTCATTCCCGGTCCCAATTCCACCGAGCTGGCCATTCACCTGGGCTATCTGCGGGCAGGTTGGGTGGGGCTGCTGCTGGCGGGCGGCTGCTTTCTGGTGCCGGCTGTGCTGCTGGTGTGGCTGGCTGCCTGGGCCTATGTGCGCTACGGCACGCGGGTGGAAGTGGCGGCGCTGCTGCAGGGCATGCAGCCGGCCGTGCTGGCGGTGGTGGTGCAGGCGCTCTGGCGGCTCAAGGCCAGTGTCATGCGCACATCGGGCACGCTGGTGCTGGCGCTGGTGGCGGTGGCGGCCGCGCTGGCCGGTGTTTCCGAGTTCGTCATTCTGGGTGGCGCGCTGCTGGTGGGCGTGCTGAACGCCTGGCGGGCCGCCAACCATCCCGGTGTGGCCTCAGGCTTTACCCTGGCAACGGGCGGCCTGTCGTCGGCCCCTGCCTGGTCCCTGCGTGATACCGGGCAGGTACTGGCCGCTACTGGCGTGAGCGCGGCCAGCGCGGGCGCGGCCGGGATTGGTGCCGGCACCCTGTTTGTGAGCTTCGCGACCATCGGCAGCGTGCTGTTTGGCAGTGGCTATGTGCTGCTGGCCTTCGTGCGACGGGAGTTCGTCGAGCGGTTGGGCGTGCTCACCGACGCCCAGGCGCTCGATGCCATTGCCATGGGGCAGGTCACGCCCGGTCCGGTGTTCAGTGCGGCCACCTTTGTGGGCTACGTGGTGGACGGCCATGCCGGCGCCATGGCGGCCACGGCGGGCATCTTTCTCCCGGCGTTCGTTGCCGTGGCGCTCTCCGCCCCGTTGGTGCACCGGCTGCAGCAGTGGCCGGCGGGACGACATCTGCTCGACGCCGTGAATGCCGCCTCCCTGGCTCTCATGGCCGCCGTCGTCGTGACGCTGGCCCGCGCGCTCGGCGTGGACCTTCGCACCCTGGCTATCTTGCTGGTGGCCTCGTTGGTGCTGATCGGTACGCGCGTCGGGTCGGGATGGGTCCTGCTGGGCGGTGCAGTCGCAGGCTTTCTCCTGTTCGGTGGCGTGACCTGGGCGCCGTGACGGGCGGCGCCGCAGTCCCTCACCTCGACACTCTCCCCATCATGCGCAGCTGCTGGCTCAACGGTTCGTTCGTTCCGGAAGATCAGGCTCAGGTGTCCATCTTCGACCGCGGTCTGCTCTTCGGTGATGGAGTGTACGAAGTGGCCGCCGTGTTCAATGGCCGCCTGCTCGATGCCGATCGCCACCTCGTGCGACTCGAGCGCTCGCAGCGTGAACTGTCGCTGCCCGCGCCGTACTCATCGGCTACCTGGCTCGACGTCATGCAGGAACTGGCCACACGCAACGACATCACCGAGGGTCTGGTGTACCTGCAGGTCACACGCGGTGTGGCCGAGCGGGACTTTGCGTTCCCGTCGGCCATCAAGCCCACCGCCTTTGCCTGGGCGCGTCCCAAGCGTCTTTCGGACGATCCGAACGCGTCGGGACTCACGGTGCATGTCGTACCCGACATTCGCTGGGGACGTTGCGACATCAAGAGCACCGCCATGCTGGCCCAGGTGCTGGCCAAGCAGGCGGCGCGCGAAGCGGGTGCCGGCGAAGCGCTCATGCACGAGAACGGTGTCGTCACTGAAGGCGGATCCAGCAACGTGTGGATCGTGAACCAGGGTGAGCTGCAAACCCGTCCGGTGTCACACGACATTCTGGCCGGCATCACGCGCGACGTGGTCGTTGAGGTCGCGCGTGAACTGGGTCTCGTCGTACGCGAGCGGGCGTTCACGGTGGAACAGGCCATGGCGGCGGACGAGTGTTTCCTCACCAGTGCCACATCGTTTGTCCTGCCCATCACACGCATTGATCAGCACGTGGTGGGCAACGGCCAGCCGGGTCCCATCACGCAGCGCGTGCGGGCGGCCTATCTCGCACGCGCCGAGCGTCTGACGGCGTCCGCCGCCACGGTCGCGTGAGCATGCGGGACCGGGGCCTGCGTGAGCCGGCCCCACTGCCGCCAGGCGCGCGGGTTGCCCTGGTGTCGCCATCGGGACCCCTCAACGGACCGCATGAGTTGGCGCGCGCCGTGTCCACGGTCGAATCATTTGGCTGGGTGCCAGCGCCCGGCGCGCATGCGTTGGCCCGCAGTGGGTACTTTGCCGGTGACGACGACGCGCGCGCGTCCGATCTGATACGCGCGCTCGAAGACGATGACGTACATGGCATCTGGTGCCTGCGCGGTGGCTACGGCGCGGCGCGGCTCCTGCCTGTCCTCGAGGACGTGGTGCGTCATGCCTCCCCTGACGTACCGCCCAAGCCGCTCATCGGATTCTCCGACATCACGGCCCTGCACGCGCTGTGGCAACGCCATGGGTGGGTGAGTTTTCACGGTCCGGTGGCGCGTGGTCAGCTGTCCGCATTTTCGCGCGAGGCCTTTCGCACCATCGTAGCCCAGGGCCGTGAGGCCACGTGGGTGGCCGAATCGGCGTCAATGATCCATCCGGGCCGGGCAACCGGCCGTCTGGCAGGCGGTAATCTCGCCCTGGTGGCGTCACTGGTGGGGACGCCCTGGGCCTGCCGCTTCGATGGCGCCTTGGTGGTGCTGGAAGATGTGGGCGAAGCCACGTATCGGCTCGACCGCATGCTGACGCAGCTGCTGCTGTCCGGCGCCCTCGACGGCTGTGTCGGCCTCGTGCTGGGCCACTTCACCGACTGCCCCGACACGACGGCGGACGGCACGCGCAGCATTGAGGCCGTGGTGCAGGATGTGGCCGAACGTTTGCAGGTTCCGGCCCTGCTGGGCGTTCCGATTGGCCATATTGAAGAACAGTGGACGCTGCCGTTTGGCGCCATGGCCACGCTGGATGCCGACGCCCGCACGCTGCACGTCCATCGTCACGATCGTCCGTTCACGGGTTCCCCCACACCATCCGCCCGATGAAGACCGCACAGCAACTGATCGCCGAAGCGAAGGCGCAGATCACCGAAATCACCGCGCGTGAAGTGCAGGACGCGCTGGCCCGCGGCGAGTCGATCACCCTCATCGATATTCGCGAGCAAAACGAGTGGGCCATGGGTCACGCCGCACCTGCCGAGTATATCGGGCGTGGCGTACTCGAGAGTCAGATCGAGGCCAAGGTGCCACGTGACGCGCGCGTCGTGCTCATGTGCGCCAGTGGCAACCGCTCGGCCCTGGCCGCGCTGACGCTGCGCGACATGGGCTACCAGAACGTGGCGTCGTTGGCCGGCGGCTATCGCGACTGGGTGGCCAGCGGCGGCGCCGTCGCCGAGTGAGGTCGTTGGGACTCGAGCGTGACCTGCGACAGGCGGACATTGCCCGTCTGTCGCAGCGCTTGCTGACGCGCGAGCCCTTGGACGCCACTACCGTCGCCGACACCAGTCGGCGTCTGGCGGCCGTGGCGGCGGTGCTGCGCGTGGCTGACGAGGTGCCGGAGCTGCTGTTCATCCGGCGCGCTGACAAGGATGGCGACCCGTGGAGCGGCCACATGGCCTTTCCGGGCGGTCGTTTCGAGCCGCATGATGACTCGCTCGAGACCACGGCCATTCGGGAGACGCGCGAAGAGTTGTCGCTCGACCTCAGGCAGGGGCAACTGCTCGGGCGACTCGATGATCTCGCGCCGCAGAACCCCACGTTGCCGCCGCTCATCATCCGTCCGTTCGTGGCGGTGGTGGCGCCCGATGTCACCTTCGTGCCGAACGTGGAAGTCGCGGCCACGTACTGGGTACCGCTCAACGCGCTGCGTGACGACACCGCACGTGCGGAACACATTCTGTCGGTAGACGGTGTTCGTGCGCGGTTTCCGGGATACCGCGTGGCCGAGCATGTGGTCTGGGGACTGACCGAACGCATCGTGCGTCAATTGCTCTCCCTCATTGATCAGTAGTCGCGCTCTCGTTCTCTCCCACCGTTCGCGAGGTTCCGTCGTGAAACGCACTTCACTCCCCAGTGTGCGCCCTCAGCTGAGTCATCACGTGCCGCCGCGCGCGCGTCGCCTGCGCGCGTCGCTCGTTGCGCTGTGCGCCAGCGCAGCGCTTGCCTCCTGCGCTTCGTCTTCGCGAGTGGACGACCGCATCTCGCCCATGGCCGGCAAGCGTGCGGAAGGACAGCGCGGCATGGTGGCCGCATCGCACCCGGACGCGGCTGCTGCTGGTGCGCAGATCCTCGCGCAGGGCGGCAATGCCGTGGACGCGTTTGTCGCCACGGCCTTTGCGCTCTCCGTGACGGACATTTCGCAGACGGGGCTCGGCGGAGGTGGCGCCATGACGTACTACAACGCCAAGACACGTCGCGCCGAACATCTGTCGTTCTATCCGCGCAGCGGCGCCGATCCGGCATGGGCGCGGCCTGAACCCGCGGGGACGCGGGCGGTGGGCCGTGCTGCTGCCACGCCGGGCATGGTGGCGGGGTTGCTCGAAGCGCACGCCAAGTGGGGCAAGCTCACGCGGGCTCAGGTCATGGCTCCGGCCATGCGCCTCGCACGCGAAGGGTTCATTGTTTCGCCGTTGCTGGCGCGCACCATTGCCAGCTCCCGCGCCAAGCTGCAGGCGGACGCGGAAGCGGCCGCGCTGTTTCTGCCCAACGGTCAACCGCTGCGGCCCGGCGACCTGCTCGTGCAGCCGCAACTCGCGGCAACCTTCGACCAGATTCTCGCGCAGGGGCGCGATGGGTTCTACCGCGGACGTGTTGCGGAGGCGCTGGCGGGCAAGGTGCAGTCCCTCGGTGGACTGATCAGCGCGGGTGATATGGCGGCCTATCCCGTGGCCAGCATGCGTCCGCTCTGTGCACCGTGGCGGCAATTCACCGTGCTGGGCGCGCCGCCGCCAATGGGCGGCGCTGTCGTGCTGCAGATGTTGCAGATGGCCGAGTACAGCGGGGTGGCCGCGGCGGGCGGGTTCACGAATTCGCCTGAGGCCGTGGTGCGCATGGCGGACATCATGCGTCTGGGCAACGCTGACGGTTATCGCTGGCGTGGCGATCCGTTCTCGCTGCGTGTGCCGGCGCGCGGCATGACGCATCCCACCTATGCGCAGGAACGTGCGCAGCAGGTTGGTGCAGCCATGCCCGATACCGCGCGGGCCGGCAATGCTGTTGCGCTGGACTCGGCCACGGTGCCCTCGGTGTGTCAGCGCTTCGAACCGTATCCGGCCTCGGTTGCCGGTGTGGCGCCCGCAGACGCGCCCGCAGACGCGTCAGCAGATGCGGCCGAAGGCGAGAGCTTCACCTCGCACCTGGCGGTCGTGGACGCGGAGGGCAACGCCGTGTCCGCGACGACCACCGTGGGAGTCCTGTTTGGTTCCGGCGTGTACACCGGCGGATTCTTTCTCAACTCCTCGGCGAGCAACTTCGATGCCCGCACGCGTGGCGTGAATCGCTATGCCAACAGCACCATGTCTCCGACGGTCATTCTCGAGGGAGACAAGGTGCGACTGGTCATTGGTGCGGCCGGTTCCCAGTATATCCAGCCGGCCATTACGCAGGTCACGCTGCGTACACTGGCCTTTGGTGAAGACCCCTTCGTGGCCATCGCCGCGCCGCGCATTCATGCCAGCGCCAACAGCACCGACGTGGAAGTGGAGCCGGGTTTCACGTCGGCGGTGTACCAGGCGCTGGTGGCGCGCGGCTACAAGACGGTGAGTCGCGTGGCGGACATCACGTTTGGCGGCGTGCATGGCGTGTATGTCGCGCCCAATGGCCGGCGCATTGGTATTGCCGATCCGCGCCGCGACGGCGTCGCCGTCGGCAACTGACGCGATACCGCCGACGTCGGGCCCAGCGCGGGCCCGGCGTCGGCGCTCAGTGTTGTGATGGCGAGAGGTCGTCGTGCAGTCCATGCTCGCGGGCGAGGTCGCCAAGACCGGTGCGATCACGCACGCCCACCTTGCCGAACACATTGGCGAGGTGTGTGCCCGCGGTGCGCGCCGTAATGCCAAGCGCGGCGCCGATTTCCTTGTTGGAAAGCCGGCGGGCCACGAGCCGCACGATGTCGAGTTCGCGTGCGGTGAGGGCAGCGAACGGTGAGTCCGTGCGTGCCGGTACGGTGCCGGAAGGCGCGACCGACACACCACCTGCGCGCGGAATGGCCGCCTGTGCGTTCGAGAGCGCGCCCAGCTCGCTGAGCAGTGCGCGAGCCATGTTGACCGAAGGTGCAGCGTCGAGCGACTCAAACACTGACAGCGCCGCACGCGCTTCATGCACAGCATCCGTGCTGGCGCCTCGCGTCTTGTGCATGACGGCCAAACGAAGTCGGGCTGTGGCCGCGTCAAACGGATAGGGGACGGCCTCGAGCTGGTTGATGGCGTCGTGCAACGCATCAACGGCTTCAGCCATGTGGCCAACCTGCATGGCCAGTTCGCCATCGATGACACGAACCCAGGCCGTGCCCACGGCATGGGAAAGACGGGACGCGTCAGTGGCCAGTCGATCACGAAGACGGCGCAGTGTGGCATGATCGCGCAGCTCGAGGGCGACCATGGCCATGGTGGGCAGCAAGCGATGTACCGCCCAGGCGATGTAGCCTGTGCTATCGGCCAGCGCGAGCGCGCGCTCGCCCAGCGCGAGCGCTTCACGATGTGCACCGCGCGCATGCAGCAGGCGGGTGCGGGCCACAAAGGCCGGCAGAATACCGTGCACCTCGAACGGCCGGTGTGCATCGGCCAAGGCGGCACCGGACACCTCCCAGGCCTCGTCCACCAGACGCGCGGCGGCATCCAGCTGTCCGCGCTGCAGCAGGATGCCGCTCACCCAATGGGCCATGCGCGAGACAATGGTGGACTGTTCGAGCATGCGAGCCAACACCAGGCCGCGATCGCCGTCTGCGAGTGCACGCTGCCATTCCCCGGTCCCGGCGCGGTACTCGAGCATCACCTCGAGCGTGCGCAGCTCCAACAGGGGTGAGGCAAGCTGCCGGGCCAGCTGCTCGGCGGCCGCGAGGTGCTGACCGAGTGCCGTGGTATTGGAGGTGAGACCAGCCAGCACGGCGGCGGCCCAATGCGCCGACCATTGCAGATTGGGTTCCCCAGTGGCCTCGGCGTGCTGCACCGCGGCGCGGGCATGGGTCCACGCGCGATGCGCCGGGCCCGTCCAGATATGCAGCATGAGCTGCATACGGTGCGCGCGGGCGAGCAACAGCATGTCGCTGCTGGCCTCCGCGGCGGCCAGTGCATCACGCACGTCGCTTTTGGCGGCGTCCACCAGCCCAAGCGCCTGACGGCAATCGCTGCGAGCCAGCAAGGCGCGGCCATGCAATACGCGGTCGCCGGTTTGTGCGGCCAGCGCGCAGGCAATGTCGAAGTGTCCCAGTGCTTCTTCCCGTCGCGCGAGTCCCTGCAGCGATAGGCCGATGCGGCGCTCCGCCATGGCACGGGCACGGGTGTCGCCGCGGGCCGCGGCCAGATCGCGGGCCCGCATGTTGAGCTGTGCAGCGCGCTGGTAGTCGGGGAGTCGCCGATAGACCCGGGCCAGGTCGTCCACGAGCGCCGCCAAAGTCTCGGGCGTGGTGGCATGTGGATCTCGATCTGCGCGGTCGAGCGCCGCCTGGAGAAAGGCGGCGCCCTCCCGACGCGCGCGCCGCGATACGGCACGCAGCCCGGCATCGATCAGCCAGGGGATGGCACGTCCCGAGTCACGCTCCGGATCGGCCTGCATCCAGTGCGCTGCCACGGCTTCGACGTCTGGTGCGGACAGTCCTTCGAGCGTCCGCGCAATCAGGGCATGCCAGCGACGGACCTGCACGAGGCCGATGCGCTGCAACAGCGCCAACTGCAACAGTGGATGGGAAAACTCGTAGCTGATCTCGAGCCCCTGTGCCCGATCAAGCACGAGGCGCTCGTGACGCAGACGATCAAGCGTACGCTCGGTCTGTGCGGGGTCCCAACCCATCACTTCGCGCGTGCACGCCAGCACCAGATCGTGTGTGGCGCTGCTGCCGGCCACAGACAGGAGCTCGGCCAACTGACGTGCCTCGCCGTCCAGTCGAGCCAGTCGCGCCTCCATGACCTCGTGCAGCGAGGGCGGCAGTTCCACGTGCGCGGCCTGCCAGCCCACCCACTCACCGGCGTCTTCGCGCAGGGCGTGACGACGCATGAGTTCTTCGAGCATCTGCTCCACGAAGAACGGATTGCCGCGCGCCACGGCCTGAAGGCGTTCCACGAGCGGCGCGCAGGTGGCAGTGCTGACTGCAAAGCGCCTGGCCACCATGTCCTGCACTGCACTGGACGCGAGTGGTGGCAGCGTCAACTCCAGCACCGCCTGATGGGAACGCAGCGAGCGCAAGGCGGTGCGCAGGCTGTCGGGCAGCGGCACATCGGTTTCGTTCCAACTCGCCACAAGGACAACGCGCAATGAGTGAATCTGCCGGCCGAGATAGTGCAATAGTTCAATCGTCGCATGGTCAGCCCACTGCAGATTCTCGAGTGTGAGCAGGAGAGGTTGCCGATCACCCAGCGCCTTGAGACAGGCCAGTACGCTGGCGTGCAATCGCACGCGCTGCTCAGCCGCTGGGCTGTAGTCCAGTACGGCGTGATCGCCATGGTTGCCGCGCGCGAGCAGACTGGGGGCGAGTGCCGCCAGCACGGCCGAGCTGCCACGTGTGAGCCGCGTGACGATGGCGGCATCGAGCGCAGACAGGACCGGTGTGAGCGCGTCGGCAAAGGGCGCATACGGGATGGCCGTCTCGAGCGGATAGGCGCGGCCCGTGGCACAGCACAGGCCTTCCTGCGCGGCATGCCGCTGCACCTCCTGCATGAGACGTGTCTTGCCCACACCACCGTCGCCCGACAGGAACACCAGTCGCCCCTGGCCACCCGTGACTTCACGAATGGCGGTGTGCAGCTGCGCGAGTTCCGTGTCCCGTCCAACGAAGGGCAGCGTATGCATGGATCAGAAGGCCTGATTGAATCCGATGTAGAGCCCCGAGGCGCCGCTTCGCCCTCGAGCGTAGTCTACACGGATTGCCGTGCGCTGCACGGCATCCAGCTGCAGGCGCAATCCGGCGCCGTACGTGGGCAATGGCAGTGCGCCTGGCAGGTCGGGAAGGTGTGATGCCACTGCGCCCAGTCCAGCGAATGCCACCGCGCCCACGCGCTTCCTGATCGGGCTGCGATACTCCATTTGCGACGCAATGAGCCAGTGTTCACGATAACGGCCACGCGCATACCCGCGCAGCATGTCGCCGCCGCCCGCGAGCGCGAGTTGGTCAAACGGCGCGCCGCCCGAGGTTCCGACAACAAGCGCCTGCACGGCAAGCACCTGGCCGTGGCCGATTGGCACGTGCCGCCGGGTGTCGACGCGCAGTCGCTGGTAATCGAAGGCCGCGCCTGGCAGCGAGGTAGTCAGGCTCCATTGTGTGACGCCACCGGAACGCGGTGCGAAGAGGCCGTCGCGTGAGTCATGCAACACACCAAAACTTGCCTCCGCGATGCGTCCACCGTCCGAACCGACGGGCAGTGGCTGCGCGACCAGCGCGCGCACCGCGTCGCCATTCTGAATGGATTGCTGCATCCAGCGAAGGCCTGCCGTGCCATACCAGGCCCCGCGGACTCGCCGTTGCACCGTGAATACCGCTTCCAGACTGCGCGAAGCGTATTGCATGCCCGTGTCGCTGGTGGAGCGGTCTCCAATGCCGTGGTAGGGCATGGGAAAGCGCTGCCAGGCCAGCAACCCGTGCCAGCGCCAGGTGTTGTGGGCGGTCCAGCGTTCGCCTTCTGCACTGGCACGCATCTGTCCTTGGGTGGAGCGCACGATCGTGGCCACGAGGGCCGTGGGCCGTGCGTGCTCCGATGGTGGAGGTTCATACACCCCGAGCACGGTGGCGCCCAACTGCAGGCCCGTTTCGGGAGAGGAGCCGATGGCGGGTAGCGGTTGCAGCCGACGGCGTCCTCCCGGCGACTCACTGTGTGCGTCTTGAGCCCCGGCGGCACGGCACATCATGGATAGCGCTCCGATGAGGGACAACAGGGCGCGGCGGCATATGCGGGACATGGCAGGCGGGGTTGGGGACAGGTGTCGCCTGCATGGTGCGACGTATCGGCGCGCCTGTCGCTACGTCACATGACGTAGACCGGAGGTGACGTGCACTGCCGCCGGCCGTGCGCTCCCGAATGGTGGGCTTGCCACAATCTTTAGGTGACACTAAATATTGGCCATGCAGCAACCGAATCATGAAATTCCCGGGGACGTCGGCCGCGAGTCCTCTCCACGGTCGTCGCCCGCGGCACCGGAACCCGGCTGGCGGCGGGCCCGCCTCGCGCCATCGCTCGCCGAGGTGCACCGCTCGGTGGAGGTCAACGGCGCGACCTGGTTCCGCAAGTTGCTGGCCTTTGCGGGACCCGGATATCTGGTGGCGGTGGGCTACATGGACCCCGGCAACTGGGCCACCGATCTCGCCGGCGGCTCGCGCTTCGGCTACGCCCTGCTGTCGGTCATTCTGCTGTCCAACCTGATGGCCGTGCTCTTGCAGGGATTGGCCTCCAAGCTGGGCATCGTGACGGGGCGGGATCTCGCGCAGGCCTGCCGCGATCACTACTCACCGCGCGTGGCCTTTTCGCTCTGGGTGCTCTGCGAGCTGGCCATTGCGGCCTGTGATCTGGCCGAGGTCATTGGTACCGCCATCGCCCTCAACCTGCTGTTCGACATCCCGCTGCCCTGGGGCATTGCCATCACCGCCCTCGACGTGATGATCGTGCTCTGGCTGCAGAATCGCGGTTTCCGCATGCTCGAGGCCCTGGTCATTGCGCTCGTGGCCGTGGTTGGCGGGTGTTTTGTGTTCGAGTTGTTCATTTCGCGACCCGACCTCGGCGCGGTGGCCCGCGGCTTCGTGCCCACCAGCGAAATTGTGCGGAACCCCGAGATGCTCTACATCGCGATTGGCATTCTCGGTGCCACCGTCATGCCGCACAATCTCTACCTGCACTCGTCCATCGTGCAGACGCGCAAGTATGAGGAGAGCGCCGAAGGCAAGCGTGAAGCAGTGCGCTTTGCCTTCCTCGACTCCACCATTGCCCTCACGTTTGCGCTCTTCATCAACGCCGCCATTCTCATCGTCGCGGCGGCCACTTTCCATACGTCCGGCAATACGCAGGTCGCTGAAATTCAGGACGCCTATCAACTGCTCACGCCGCTGCTCGGGGTGGCCGGTGCCAGCGCCGTCTTCGCATTGGCCCTGCTGGCCAGTGGTCAGAACTCCACACTCACCGGTACGCTCGCGGGCCAGATCGTGATGGAGGGATTCCTTGACCTCCGTATCCGGCCCTGGTTGCGTCGTCTCATTACGCGCGCGATTGCCATCGTGCCGGCGGCCATCGTTGCGATAATTTACGGGGAAAGTGGAACGGCCAAGTTGCTGGTGTTCAGTCAGGTCGTGCTCTCACTGCAGTTGTCGTTCGCGGTGTTCCCTCTCGTGCGCTTCACGTCCGACCGGGTCAAGATGGGTGAGTTCGTCAATTCGCCAGCCCTGCGTTTCAGCGCCTACGGGGTGGCGACAGTCATCGCCTCCCTGAACGTGTGGCTGCTGGTCCAGACGGTGAAGGAGTGGCTGACCTGATGTACACACGCATTCTCGTGCCACTCGAGCACTCCAGCTACGATGGCGTCATCGTGGACCACGTGCGTCGGCTGGCGACGCTCTGTCAATCGTCGCTGGTGCTGATCCACGTGGCCGATGGGTGGGCCGCGCGACATCAGCGTTCCCTGCAGTTGCGCGAGTCGGAGGAGATGCGTGCCGATCGCGAGTACATCGAGCAGTGGTGTGCCACGTTGCGTGCCGAGGGCTTTGAAACGGAGTCCATTCTGGCTGGTGGTGATCCGGCTACGGAGATCGCCTCGGCGGCCGAGCGTGAGGCCTGTGACCTGATTGCCATGGCCGTACACGGACACAAGGGTCTGCAGGACGTGTTGTATGGCACCACGGCAAACGGCGTACGGCACAAGACCATGGTGCCCGTCTTGATGGTGCGGGGTCCCGCTGGCGGCCGCCCGCGCTGATCTTTCGTCCATGCCTGCACGCCCCACGCCACCGGCCGCGTCGGTCAAAGCGCCGCCGCCGCTCACCGAGCCCGTTGAGGATTACCTCAAGGCCATCTACGAACTGGAGACGCGCTCCGGTGCGGCTGCCACATCCGACGTGGCGCAGGCGCTCCAGGTGGCGCCGGCCTCCGTTACCGGAATGATCCGCCGTCTCGCCACGCAGGGCCTGCTGGATCATGTCCCGTATCGCGGCGTGCAACTCACGGCACTCGGGCGTCGTGCGGCGCTTCGCACCATTCGGCGGCATCGCATTCTCGAGACGTATCTCACGCAGGTGCTGGGGTACGCCTGGGACCGCGTACACGACGAAGCCGAACGTCTGGAGCACGCCGCCAGCGACGATCTCATTGAGCGCATGTCGGCCGCACTCGGCCATCCCACGGCCGATCCGCACGGCGCGCCCATTCCCACCGCAGACGGCCGGGTGGATGAACGCATGCATCGCACCATTGCCGATCTGGCCGTGGGCGAGACCGTGCGCATGCTGCGCGTAAGTGACAAGGATCCGGAGCTGTTGCGCTATCTGGCGGGTATTGCCTTGCAGCCGGGCGTGGAAGTCACGCTGCTCAGTCGTGCGCCGTTCGACGGGCCGCTCACCTTGCGTGTGGGTGAGGGCGAACCCGTAGTGGGCAGCACGCTGGCGGCGCAGGTGCTCATTGAAGCTTTGCCCGCACCATCGGCGACGGCCGCTCCGGCTCGGTCGGATGACACGGGCAAGGCAACCGACACCAAGCCCCGCTCAGCGCGCAAGTCCGCGCGCTGAGCAGAGCGAGCCGCTCATGGCTCAGCGTGCACGCGTGCTGACGTACTCGCGCGTGGCCGCAGACAGCTTGGCCGTCTTGAGCAGATAGCGCAGGCGTGATCCATCAGCGCGGGCTTGCGCACGCTGCCCCGCTTCTACGTTGAGCCACAGGGCATCGGCAAGCGCCATTGCTTCCGTGTCCGTGTCGCCGGCCTGCGACGCTTCGTCGGCCAGCTTGTTCATGACCATGGCCGCTTCGCGCGTGTAGGACAGGGAATACAGCGAGTGAGCCAGACCGAACACGGCGTCCTTCGGCAGGCGACCCGCGTCGCGCTCGAGCGCCGCGGCAATGACGAACTCGCGACGCGCGAGATCGAAGTCGCCAGCCTCGAGCGCCTTGCGCGCCTTGAGCATGTGTTCGTTGTCATCCGAGACGGTGTGACGCGTTTCGGCAATGGCAGCCGCCGGGCGCGCCACATCGACGGCGCGCAGCTGGGCGGGAGCGGTTACGACAAGGGCGGCGGCGAGCATGATGTTCAGCATGAGTCGATCTCCTCGAGCAAGCCGTGGTGAAGACTGCAACAGGCCGGGCAACCGCGGGGCCTGTAGTCATTCGAACGGATCTTTCGTGTCCGGGTTTTACTGGCGGGTCCGCACGCCACCGGCTGTGACAAGGCGCCTGCCGCTTGCGCCCACGCGCACGGCAGACCGGTCCGCTCCGGGTAGCTCACTACTGAGTCGGCGACAAGTGTCTATCTTTGACACATGACACCGGACGCACGCGACGACGCCCCCCTCGAGCCGAGCGCCATCACGCCGAGCGCCATCACGCCGAGCGCCATCACGCCGAGCGCCATCACGCCGCGCGCGCTCCATGACGCCAGCCGATACCGGCCTACGCTCGGCGCGGTCGACCTGCATCTCTTCAATGAGGGCCGCCATCTTCGCCTCTGGGAGAAGCTCGGCGCACATCCCTGTCGCGTCGACGGCGAACACGGTACCGCCTTTGCCGTGTGGGCGCCCAACGCCACCGATGTCAGCGTCATCGGCGACTTCAACGACTGGCGTGGCGGCGAGCATCGCCTGCGCCGGCTCGGTGGCAGCGGTGTGTTCGAGGGCTTCATTCCCGGCGTTGGGCCCGGCGCGCTCTACAAATACGAAATCGGTACACGCCGGGGTGATGTGCGCGTCAAGACCGATCCGTTCGCGGCCAAGATGGAGCAGGCTCCGGGCTTTGCTTCCATCGTGCAGGCACGCAGCGACTACAGCTGGCAGGACGGCGCCTGGCTGGCGCAACGCGCCGATGCCGATCCGTTGCGCGAGCCCATGCTGGTGTACGAAGTCCATCTGGGCTCATGGATGCGGGACATGGACGGTCAGCCCCTCAGCTACCGTGACATCGCGCCCCGACTGGCGGAGCATGTGCGACGTCTGGGCTTCACGCATGTCGAGTTGCTGCCGGTGCAGGAACATCCATTTGGCGGGTCATGGGGCTATCAGGTTGGCGGATACTATGCGCCCACCTCGCGCTACGGCTCGCCTGATGACTTCCGGTACTTCGTGGACGTGTTGCATCAGGCGGGCATTGGCGTGCTGCTGGACTGGGTGCCGGCGCACTTCCCGCGTGATGACTGGGCGCTGCGACGCTTTGATGGCACGGCGTGTTACGAGCACGAAGATCCCCGTCTCGGCGACCACCCGGAGTGGGGCACCCACATCTTCAACTACGGCCGCCACGAGGTGCGCAATTTTCTCGTGGCCAACGCGCTCTACTGGATCGAGATGTTTCACATCGACGGGCTGCGCGTGGATGCGGTCGCGTCCATGCTGTATCTCGACTACGGACGCGAAGCGGGACAGTGGGTGCGCAATCGTCTCGGCGGTCGGGAGAATCTCGAGGCCGTCGCCTTTCTGCGGCAGCTCAACCAGGCAGTGCACACCCTGCATCCGGGTGTGGTGATGATTGCCGAGGAGAGTACGGCGTGGCCACACGTCACCGCACCGATTGCCGAGGGGGGGCTGGGCTTCACGCTCAAGTGGAACATGGGGTGGATGCACGACACCCTGGACTACTTCCGTGTCGATCCCTTCTTCCGCAAGGGCGCGCATGACAAGCTGACGTTCGCCATGATGTACGAGTACAGCGAACGTTTCGTGAATCCGCTGTCGCACGATGAGGTGGTGCATCTCAAGAAGGCGCTGCTCGAGAAGATGCCGGGCGACGTGTGGCAGAAGTTGGCCAACCTGCGTGCGCTCATTGGCTACTCCGTCACGCGTCCGGGCAAGTCGCTGTTTTTCATGGGCACGGAGCTGGGGTCGCCCCATGAGTGGAACCACGACCGCGCCTTGGAGTGGTCGCTGCTCGAGGATCCGCGTCGTCGCGGTCTCTTCGAGTACATGGAGGCCCTCGGCGCGCTTTATCGTCAGCACGCCTGCTTCTGGCGCGCGGATCACGAGCCGCAGGGATTCCGGTGGATCGACGTGGCCGATCGTGAACAGTCCGTGCTGTCGTATGTGCGCGCAGACGGCAGTGGCGATGCCGAGTCGCACGCGCTGGTCATTCTCAACCTCACCCCGGTGCCGCGCCCCGGCTACCGCATCGGTGCGCCGAAGGCGGGCACCTACCGGTTGGCGCTCAACAGTGACGACGCCCGTTTCGGTGGCAGTGCGTTTCCGGTGGACACGCGTGTGACCACGGACAACGAACCCTGGCACGGTTACCTGCAGTCGCTGGTCGTCTCGCTGCCTCCCCTTGGCATGCTCGTGCTGCTGCCGGAGCCAGGAAGCACATCGGCTGCTGTGGTCGATTCGGCTCCGCAGGTGACAAAGACGAGAAAGTCCAAAGTCACCAAGCCTGCGGAGACCAAGGCCAAAACCGCCAAGCCCAAAACCGCCAAAGCCCAAACGGCCAAAGCCCAAGCGGCCAAACCGCGCAAATCGCGTGGCACCGACACCAGTGGAGAGCAGGCGTGAGCGGTCGGCGTTCGGTGTGGATGTTTGGGCTGCTCTCGGCGGTGGCCATCGCCGTCTGCGTTCGCCTGGGGTTCTGGCAACTGCGTCGCCTTGAGGAGCGGCGCGCCCAGAACGCCATCGTGGAAGGGCGCGGTGCGGCGCCACCGCTGACGCTGGCCGAACTGCAGGGGCAGGACACGTCCGTCACGCATTGGCGACGCGTGCGGGTAGAGGGCGTCGCGGACTATGCCAACGAGATGGTGCATGCGACGCGCTCGCAGAACGGCAGCCCGGGTGTGCACTTGCTCACGCCCATCCGCCCCATCGACGGTTCGTGGGGCGACACGGCCATTGTGCTGATTCGCGGCTATCTGTACGCGCCGGATGGTCGCACGGTCGACCTGGACAAGGCCCGCGAGTCGGATACGCTGCGACTCGAGGCTCTGGTCACCTCGTTCCCCCCACCGCGCCCGGGTATGGCGCGCATGGTGTCGGGTGGTCGCGCCATGCGCCTGATGGACCGCGATACGCTCGCGCTGCTGATGCAGCAGCCGCTTGGGCCCATGGTACTGCTCGCGCTTGGCGACACCATCATGACGGACATCGTGCGGCCCACACGGGTGCCGCCACCGGCCATTACCGATGGACCGCACCTGTCATACGCGCTGCAGTGGTTCGGCTTTGCGACAGTGTTCGCGGTGGGCTTTGTGGTCTTCGCCCGCGGACGGAAGCGGCGGGGCGCTGGCCCCAAGGCGCAGGCCCCCGCCACTCCGATGTCTTCTCACACGCCGTAGTAGTCGCGGTACCAGGCCACGAAGTTGGCCACACCCGTTTCGATGGGCGTGGCGGGCGCAAAGCCCACGTCGTCCACCAGCGCCTGTACATCGGCGAACGTGGCCGGCACATCGCCCGCCTGCATGGGCAGCATGCGCTTCTCCGCCGTGCGGCCCAATGCCTGCTCGAGCGTCCCGATGAGATGCATGAGCTCCACCGGGTTGTTGTTGCCGATGTTGTACACGCGCCAGGGCGCGCGGCTGCTGCCCGGGTCGGGACGCATGGAGTCCCACTGCGGGTTGGGCGGCGCGATGTGATCACTGGTGCGAATCACGCCTTCGACGATGTCGTCGATGTAGGTGAAATCGCGCTGCATGCGGCCGTGATTGAACACATCAATGGGTCGCCCTTCGAGAATGGCCTTGGTGAACAGGAACAGGGCCATGTCCGGCCGTCCCCAGGGACCATACACCGTGAAAAAGCGCAGGCCGGTGGTAGGCAGCGCGTACAGATGGCTGTACGTGTGCGCCATCAGCTCGTTGGCCTTCTTGGTGGCCGCGTACAGTGACAGCGGGTGATCGACATTCTGCCGCACCGAGAACGGCATGGCGGTGTTGGCGCCATACACACTCGATGACGACGCATACGTCAGATGCTGTACCCCGTGGTGCCGGCAGCCCTCGAGAATGTGCAGGAAGCCCACGAGGTTGCTGTCGATGTAGGCGTGCGGGTTGGTCAGCGAATAGCGTACGCCCGCCTGCGCGGCGAGATGAATGACACGATCGAAGCGTTCCTCGCGGAACAGCCGCTCCACCGCCTCACGGTCGGCCAGTTCACCGCGCACCATGCGGAAGCCGTCGCGCGTGGCGAGACGCGCCAGACGTGCCTCCTTGAGCGTCGGATCGTAGTAGTCATTCACATTGTCGAAGCCCACCACTTCGTCGCCGCGCGCCAGCAGTCGCTCGGAGGTGTGATAGCCGATGAAGCCGGCGGCGCCGGTAACCAGTAGCTTGGCCATGAGCAATGGGTGGAGTGAAGGGTGATGTGACCCGCGAATGACGACTCAGCGCGTGGCCTCGCCACGCGGGCGGCGCTGCAACAGCAGCACGGCCGCCATGATGAGCACCCCGCCGACAATCGTGCCGGCGCCAAGGGGCTGCTGCAGAACCACAATACCGAGCAGCGTGGTCCAGAACGGTTCCACGGTCGACGTGATGGCCGTACGCACCGGGCCAAGCAGTCGGAGGCCACTGAGGAAGCCGAGAAACGCGACGGCACCAAGCACACCCTGCAGCACACTCGCCCCAAACGCGAGACCGCTCGGGATCTGCCACAGGCTGCCCGTACTTGCGGACCAGGCCACGAAGCACAGCGCGCCGCCCACACCAATGGCGCGTGCGACGTCATATGCGTCGCGCCCCTGCTGTATGTGGTTGAGATACGGGATGTACAGCGCGTAGACCACCGCCGCGGCGAGAATGACGGCCAGCCCCACCGGATCGAGACTGGCCGTGCTTGGCGCGCCCACCATGGCCGCCACGCCACCCAGCGCCAGGCCGAGCGCAGCCACACGCAAACGGTCGAGCGGTTCGAGTCCGCGCGCCGCGCTCAGCAGCGCGACCCACGCGGGATACGTGTAGAAAAGAAAGCTGGCCGTGGATGCCGGCAACCAGCGCAGCGCCGCCAACGCCAGCGTGGCCACCAGCGCCTGACCGCCGCCCGTGGGTAGCAGAATGCGCGGATGGTACCATGGCGTCATCAGCACGGAGGACGGATCGGACGACGAAGCCGTAGACGAACCCGTGGACGACCCGGTGCGACGCAAGGCGCCCATGGCCAGCAGCAACACGGCGCTGGTGAGATAGCGCCACGACTGCACGCTTTCGAGTGCCATGCCCTCAGCGGTGGCCAGCACCGTGAGGGGGGAAATGGAACCGAAGGCACAGGCCGACGCCATCACCGCCAGCGTGCCACGCCAGCGGGCCGCCGAGGCGTCACTCACAACAGCTTGCCACCCAGGAACATGTAGGCCACGCTGAAGTAGAGACTGATGGCCGACACATCGACAATGGTGGCCACAAACGGCGCCGAGGCGCTGGCCGGGTCAAACCCCAGACGCTTGAGCAGGAAGGGCAGCATGGATCCGCTCAGCGAGCCGATGGTCACGACGGCCAGCAGCGTCACGCCAACCGTGAAGGCGATGAGCCATGAGAACTCGCCGTAGTCGTAAAGTCCGGTGGCGTTCCACAACGCGATGCGTGTGATGGCAATGACGCCAAGCATCGTGCCCAGCACGAGACCGGCCGGCAGTTCACGCAGCACGATGCGCCACCAGTCGCGCAGATGCACCTCGCCCAGCGCCATGGCGCGGATGATGAGCGAGGTGGCCTGCGAGCCGGCATTGCCACCCGAGCTCATGACCAGCGGAATGAACTGCGACAGAAACACGGCGTCACTCAGCGAATGCTCATAGCGCGTCATGACGGAGGCCGTGAAGAACTCGCTCAGTGCGAGAATGGCCAGCCAGCCGCCACGCTTGCGTACATTCTGCCAGAGCCCCACCTGCATATAGGGCTCTTCGAGCGCTTCCATGCCGCCAAACTTCTGCGCGTCTTCGGTCTGCTCTTCCTGGATGACGTCGATGACGTCGTCGACGGTGACCACACCCAGCAGGCGCCGCTGCCCATCCACCACCGGCAGCGCCACGAGGTCGTAGTTGGAGGTCACCTGCGACACTTCTTCCTGCGGTGTGTCGGGCGCGACGCTCACCACCTCGGTCCACGCGTGTTCGCTGATGCGCGAGCCCTCGGGCGCCGCCAGCAACTCACGCAGCGACAACACGCCGCGCAGCCGGCCGTTCGCGTCGGTCGTGTAGATCGTGTACATCGCCTCGCGCCGACCGCCACGCGCCATCGCGCGCACGGCGCGCAGTGATTCCTCCACCGTGAGCGTCTCTTCCACCGACACGAACTCGGTGGTCATCAGACCACCGGCCGTGTAGGGATCGTACTGCAGCAGCCGTTCGGTTTCGGCCTTCTCCTTGGGCTCGAGCTCCTGGAGAATTTCGTCGGCCGTTTCCTCGTCCAGTTCTTCGAGCGCATCCGCGCGCTCGTCCGGATCCATCTCGGCCACGATCTCGGCCGCTTCGCCGGCGGGGAGCTCCTCCAGTACCATCGTGCGGAGGTCTTCGTCGAGGTACTCCAGCACCTCGGCCGCACGTTCGCGAGGCAACGCCGCCAATAGCGCGCGCACCGCAGCCTCCGGCATGGCCTCGGCCACGTCGGCGAGGTCGGCCGGATGCATTTCCTCCGTCTGCGGGCCGACACTCTCCGGATGCTCCTCGAGGAGTTCGAGCAGATCCGGAACGATCAGCGCCGCAAGCGGCCGGTCTTCGTTGGCTCGTGGCGTCATGGGCGAAGGGGCGGCGGGCTGAGGGGCAACTTAGCGGTCCCCCTGCGAGGCGCAAAGCATGACGGCAGTTAACGTTCCGGCTCGGACTCCCGGTCGCCCAGGACGGGCAGGCCCGCGGACTCGGTGCGCAACCCGGCCAGCGTCAGTCCGGCGGCGGCCAGGGCCTCCTCGATGACCACGGCGGGCAGCGCAGCGCCCGCCTCGAGCACCGCCCCGCGCATGCTCACCTCAGCACTTTCCACGCCCGGGATGCTGCCCAGCGCCGTGCGGGCGGCGCGCACCGCGTGCACCGAAAGCAGGCCGTCGATCTGCACGTGGATGCGCTGTCGTGTCATCTTTCAATTTCCACGGCTCACGTCTCCCGTTCAATGCCCGGCTGTGGTTCCGCCTTTACCCGTTGCCTGCATGCTGCGTGTTGCCTTCATCGGCCTCGGTGCCATCGGGGCCCCCATGGCGCGCCACCTGGCGCACCCGGATTTCGACCTTGTCGTTTGGAACCGCACGCGGGCCAAGGCCGACGCCTTTGCTGCGGCCACTGGAGCTCGTGTTGCCAACACGCCGGCCGACGCGGCGGTGGGCCGTGACGTGGTCGTGACCTGTCTGCCCGTCTCACGCGACGTGCAGTCGCTGCTGGATGGTCCTGACGGGATACTGGCTACCATGAAAAGCGGCGCCGTGCTGGTGGACTGCACCTCGGGTGATGGCGCCACGTCGCGGCAGATCGCCGCACAGTTGGCCGTGCATGGCGTGGGCTTTCTCGATGCGCCCGTCTCGGGCGGTGTGGCCGGCGCCGAGCAGGGCACCCTCACGGTCATGGTGGGCGGCGACGCCGACATCCTCGCCACCGTGCGTCCGGTGCTCGAGCGCTTCGGACAGCGTATCGTGCACTGCGGCCCCGTTGGCGCGGGCGATGCACTCAAGGCCGTCAACAACGCGCTGCTGGCCATGCACATCTGGGGCACGGCCGAAGGGCTGGTGGCGCTCGAGAAGGCGGGGGTGAACGCCGATGTGGCGCTCGAAGTGCTCAACACCTCCAGTGGTCGCTCCAACGCGAGCATGAATCTCTTCCCGGATCGCGTGCTCACGCGCGCCTTCCCGCGCACGTTCCGTCTGGCGCTGCTCGACAAGGATGTGGGCATCGCCGCCGCCCTCGCACGCGACACGCAGGTGGTGGCGCCGTTGCTGCAACTCACGTCAGAGCTGTTCCGTCAGGCGCATCGTGAGCTGGGCGAGGAGGCCGATCACGTGGAGGCGGTGCAGGTGGTCGAGCGTCTTGCCGGCGCCACCATTCGCGGGCGTGGAGCGGCGGACACATGAATCACACCCATGCCGCGCCGTTGCACGCTGCACCGACCATTGCCTCGCTCGATGCCATTCGCGCGCAGTTCCCCGCGCTGGCGCGGCGTGAAGGCGATGTGCCGGTGGCGTACTTCGACGGACCCGGTGGCACGCAGGTGCCACGTGCGGTGGTCGACGCCATGACGTACTACCTGCTGCATCACAACGCCAACACCCACTGGGCCTATCCCACCAGCGTGGAAACGGACGCCTTGCTGGCGCAGGCGCGCGCCACGCTGGCCGATTTCCTCGGCGCGTCCGCTGACGAGATCGCGTTTGGCAGCAACATGACCACGCTGCTGTTTCACATCGCGCGCGCCATCGGACGGCAGTTGCAGCCGGGCGACGAAATCATCGTCACGGAGCTCGACCACCACGCCAATGTGGCGCCGTGGCAGGCGCTGGCACGCGAGCGCGGGGTGGTGCTCAAGTGGTTGCCGCTCGATCTGACCACCTTCCGCCACGAGGCCGGTGCCCTCACGCGCCTCTTGTCGCCGCGCACGAAAGTGGTGGCCATCGGTGCCGCGTCCAACATGCTGGGCACCATCAGCGATGTGGCCGCGCTCGTAGCCGAGGCTCGCGCCGCCGGTGCACTCACCGTGGTCGACGCGGTGCACTACGCGCCACATGCACTGGTTGACGCGGCCGCACTCGATGCGGACTTCGTGCTCTGCAGCGCCTACAAGTTCTACGGTCCGCATGTGGGTGTGGTGTACGGACGCGCGTCCACGGTGGCATCGCTCGATGTGCCGCGCCTCGAGCCGGCGCCTGACTGGGTGCCCGAGTGCCTCGAAACCGGCACGCAGAATCATGAGGGCATTGTCGGCGCTGCGGCGGCGGTGGAGTTTCTTGCCTCACTCAGCGGGGACGCGGGCGCACCGCGCCGCGAACGTCTGGCCCAGGCCATGGCCGGGCTGCATGAGCGGGGTGAGGCGCTGCTGCAGCAACTGTGGGATGGTCTGCAGGCCATCGATGGCGTGACCGTGTACGGCCCGCCGCCCGGGACACCGCGCACACCCACCGTCTCGTTTCGCGTGCACGGTGTGCCGTCGGAAGACGTGTCACGTGCGCTCGCGCCGCGTGGCCTGTATGTGTCGCACGGCGACTTCTACGCCAGCACCATCGCACGCCGGCTTGGCGTGAGCGACGAAGGACTCGTGCGCGCGGGCTGTGCCTGCTACACCAGCGCTGATGAAGTGCAGCGCCTCGTGAGCAGCGTGGCCGATGTCGTGCGGGGCGCGCGCTGAATGCTACCGGCCATACGTTCGCTGGCACGCCGCAGTCTCTCCATGGCCATGCTGGTTCTGGTGGCGGTGTCCTGCAAGGCCGACAGTCGCGCACCCGATGGCGCACTGACGGCGCCGTCGGCCGAGTTTCTCGTGGCCGCGGGCGACTCCACGTACTGGATTCGCAGCAATGACGAGGGCATGCGGGTGCGCAGCGCACCCATTCTGCTCACGCAGGTCGACGGGCGGCTCTTCGAGATCTTCATCGGTGACGAAGGCGCCGAGTATCCCGAGGCGTCGTTTGCCACCGCGCGGCTGTGGTCGCGGGCCATCGAGTCGCGCGACAGCACGCTGCTTTTTGCTGACAGCACCGTGCTCCGCGAACTCGCAGCCTGGCGCAAGGCGAATCCACGCGAAAGCGAAATCGATCCCAGCGCCGACGATGTGCCGGACGATCCGCAGACCATCGTGCAGGACGACATCGAAATTATCGACGCCCACGGCCCCTATCTCACCTTCGAGCACCTGCTCGACGTGGACATCGACGGCGGGCCCGAGCACATCCATACCGGCCGCCGCTATGTCGTGGATGTGCGCACGGGACATCGCGCCAGCCTGGCCGACGTGCTGGGCGCAGAGGAGGCGGCCCGCGCGTTGGCAACGGCCCGCGCCAGTCTCACACAACTCACCGACAGCATTCGCGCAGCGGGAGCCTCGGGCGACGAGCGCGCAGCGGCGGCGGTGGAGTCGCTCGACAGCTTTGTCTTCGACAGCACCAGCTTCGGTATCACCGATGCCGGTCGTGAGCCCGCCATTGCCTTCATGGTGCCGGGCAAGGGTCCGGACGGCGAGGCGCTGGCCATGTATCTGCCGCCCATTCGCGTAAAGGCCCCCGTGTGGTGGACGCCGGTGCAGCGCATGCTGCCCGAATGGGCCGCGGACTCCTCGCTGGTGCGCTGGCGGCGGGAGCGCTACGACGTGCTGGCGCGGCCATCGGCAGAAGGCGACCTGCTGGCGCTTTCGCTGCAGGCCAAGGGCGCTCGCGATACGCTGGGCACCTGGCCCGTTACGACGGTTGCCGCGCCGGCGTATCAGCTCATCGCTCTCGAGTCGCCCCCACTCGACAGCGCGGCCCGTGCCGCGCTCGCGCGGGCCTTTGATGTATCCACCGCGCTCGATGGACTCGTGCAGCGCGCGCGGTTTTCCCCTTCACGCGGCCCCGCCTCACGCGCTTTCGCACCGCGCGGTTCCGCAGGACGCAGGTCTCCGTTTCGCAGCACCTCAACGCCTCACACACTCCTGCAGAGCGTGTCGCACACTTTGAACCGTCCATGACCGACCGCGCTCCGCGCCCCGTCTCCGCCTCCCAGCACGAGACCAGTGAACTCATCATGCCGCAGGATGCCAACATCCTCGGCCACGCCTTCGGTGGCGCCATCATGGCCATGGTGGACAAGGCCGCAGCGGTGTCTGCCTTCCGTCATGCCCGCACGGCCTGCGTCACCGCCAGCATTGATCGGGTGGACTTCCGCGAACCCATTCACGTGGGCGATCTGGTGACCTGCAAGGCCTCCGTGAACTTCGTGGGCACCACGAGCATGGAAATCGGTGTGCGGGTGGAAGCCGAAGATCTCATCAGCGGCGCGCGGCGACACACCAATACCTGCTACCTGACGTTCGTGGCCATCGACCGTAATGGTCGGCCGGTGCCCATTCCCAAGGTGCTGCCGGAAACCGACGAACAGCAGCGACGTCACGAGGCCGCGCAGGCCCGCCGCCGCCGTCGCCTCGAAGAGCGTCAGGACGAGAAGCGCCAGGATGACCAGCGGCTCGACGACGCACGGGACGCCAGCCGCTGACCCTGGCCCCGTATGTCGTCTACTGAAGCACTGCGCATTCCCAATTTCCGACGCTACATCCTCGCGCTGTTCACACTGACCCTGGGCATTCAAATCCAGGGCACGGTGGTGGGGTGGCAGATCTACGACCTCACGCGCGATCCGCTCGCGCTGGGGCTGGTGGGGTTGGCGGAGGCACTGCCGGCCATCAGCATGGCGCTCTACGCGGGCCATGTGGCGGACAACCACGACCGGCGCCGCATTACACTCATCGCCCTGGGTGTTCTGGTCGGCTGCTCGCTCGCCCTCTGGTGGTTGGCGGCGCCCACGCCGGCCGGACTCGGTGCGCTCACTTCTCCGGCTCGTGTGCGCGCCATCTACGCGGTAATCGTGGTGAGTGGCGTGGCACGGGCGTTTCTGCAGCCATCACGGCAGGCACTCAGCGCGGAACTCGTGCCGCGCGAGTTGTACAAGAACGCCGTGACCTGGCGCAGCGGTTCGTGGCAGATGGCGGCCGTGCTTGGTCCAGCACTCGGTGGCCTGCTGTACGCGGCGGGTGGCCTGACGCTCAGCTACGCCGTGGACGCCGCGCTCATGGCGCTGGCGGTGGTGTGGCTGCTGCGTGTGAAGCATCGCTCGCCGGTGCGCGAAACGAGCAACGAACCGATCTCGCGCAGCATCATGGGCGGCCTGCGCTTTGTGTTCGGCGACGCGCTGCTGCTTTCGGCGCTCACACTCGATCTGTTCTCGGTCCTCTTTGGCGGGGCCATTGCGCTGCTGCCGATTTTTGCCGGAGACATTCTGAATGCCGGCCCCACCGGCCTTGGACTCCTGCGGGCCGCACCGGCCGTCGGGGCCGTGGTGTCGAGCGTGCTGCTCACGCGCTTTCCGCCCTTTGCGCACACGGGGCGCAACCTGCTCATGGCCGTGAGCGCCTATGGCCTTTTCACCATTGGCTTCGGGCTCAGTCGCTCATTGCCGCTGTCCGTGGCCATGCTGGTGCTGGCCGGCGCGAGTGACATGGTCAGTGTGGTCATTCGCAGTCTCATGCTGCAGATGCGCACACCCGAGGCCCTGCTGGGACGCGTGTCGAGCGTGAATCAGATCTTCATCGGCAGCTCGAACGAAATCGGTGCCTTTGAAAGCGGCCTGACCGCACGCTGGTGGGGTGCGGTGGCCTCGGTGGTGGTGGGTGGTGTGGCCACGCTCGGTGTCGTGGCCACCGTGGCCTGGCGTGTCCCGTCGCTGCGTCGACTCAAACAGTTGGCGAGCTGAGCGCCGCCGCCAGTTCTTCCGTCAGCGGGATCTCCACTTCGGTGCCGTCCTTGGCCACCTGCGTGGCGGCAAACACCTGACGCGCCTCGCGCTCGAGTTCGCGCGCGTTCTGTGAGTAGCGTGCCGAGATGTGCGTGAGCACCAGCTGCCGCACACCCGCGGCCTTTGCCACCTCGGCGGCTTCACGCGCCGTGCTGTGCCCGGTTTCCAGCGCACGCTGCGCTTCCTCGTCGGCAAAGGTGGCCTCGTGGATGAGCACGTCGGCGTCCTGCGCCGCGGCAATGGTGGCCGCGCAGGGGCGCGTGTCACCCGTCAGCACGATGCGCCGTCCACGACGTGGTTCGCCCACCAGCACCGAGGCCGGGATGATGCGACCGTCCTCGAGCGTGACGGACTCACCGCGATGAATGCGCCCCCAGAGCGGCCCCTCCGGAATGCCCAGCTCACGGGCCAGATCGGGGTTGAATCGCCCCTTTCGCTCCTCTTCGATCAATGCATAGCCCAGTGACACCGAGGGCCCGTGCTCGACGGGAAAGGCCTCAATGCGGTACTCGCCACGTGACAGCGAGGCTCCACTGTCGAGCTCGGTTATGTCGATGGGAAATGTGGTGCGCTCGCCACCCAAACTGATGCATTGACGCAACGTCTTGGCCGCTCCACGGGGGGTCCACACCCGCAGCCGCTCCGTTCGCGCCTGGAGGGACAGCGTACGGATGAGTCCGGTAACACCGAGAATGTGGTCGGAGTGCGTGTGCGTAATGAAGAGGTCTTCAAACGCAAACGACACCCCGTAGCGCATCATCTGACGCTGTGTGCCCTCGCCGCAGTCGAAGAGCATGGTCTGCCCTTCCCGAATGATGGCAAGGGAACTGACCCCCCGTTCAACGGTGGGGCGGGAGGCGGCGGTGCCGAGAAAGCGGACGAGCAAAGGCATGGCCCCAATATAGGCGGGTCGGCCGTCTGACCCGTCCCCGCTGAGGGTCCCGCGGGGGCCACCGGGGCTGGTGGTGGACTCATGTGGAAAGCTCAGCCGCGAGTCAACCTGACTGAGCGGTCCGGCCCGCCCTTTGCAGAGAGATGTGTGTGAGTTCCCTGCGACGACTGCAGGTGCCGCCTGGCGCCGCGCGGCCGCTGCATCAATCGTTCACTTCCGGACGGCCGGGGGGCGTATGACCGGAAAGAGCCGACGCGGATTCGCGTCCATGGACCCCGCGCGACAGCGCGAGATTGCCAGTAAGGGTGGGCGTGCAGCCCACGAGAAGGGAACGGCCCACGAGTGGTCGTCGGATGAAGCCCGCGAGGCGGGTCGGAAGGGTGGCGTGACCGTGAGCCGCGACCGCGCGCACATGGCGGCCATTGGTCGCGAGGGGGGCGAGTCGCGTTCGGCAGCGGCGCGCACGGCTCGTACGCAGCAGCCCGTGCGCGGCAGTGAGCGCGGCGGTGAACGCGAAATTCCCATGCCCATTGCTGCACGCAGCGATGCGCGGGGCGATTCGCGGGGCGATTCGCGGGGCGATTCGCGGGCGGATGTCGGCCGCGATCGTGTGCCGGCGGTCCGTCCGGCCATCCCCATCGATCGTGGCAAGACCGAGGGACCACGCGCGTCCACTTGAGTGTTGCTTTCCATTCGTAAGTCGTAGGACAACGGCGCCGAGTTCTCCGTGAGAACCTCGGCGCCGTTGTTTTTCTGGCTGAAGTGGATTCTGCCCGATCCGTGTCATCCGCGACAAGGCAGCTCGACCCAAACGGCCTCTCTCTGCGCGCTCCGTCCCTCCGTCACTCTGCGTGAGCTGTTGACGGTCTGGCTTCTGCACCGACGCTTGTTGCCAAGGCGAGATCGTCAACAGCTCACGCAGAGAAGGGGAGGAAGGGAGGGCGCCGAGAGAACCGGCTCGGGTTGCACAGCCTTGTCGCGGATGACGCGGATTGGGCGGAAACCACACGGATCAATCATGAGAGCCAATCCGTAGACGATCGACCTTTCTGCGCTCTCTGCGGTTCTCTTGCAGTTCTCTGCGTGAGCTGTTGACGGTCTGGCTTCTACACCGACGCTTGTTGCCAAGGCGAGATCGCTAACAGCTCACGGAGATAAGGAAGAAAGGAGGTCGCAGAGAGCAGCTGTCTGGGTTGAACCGCCTTGTCGCGGATGACGCGGATTGGGCGGAAACCACACGGATCAGACATGAGAGCCACTACACACCCGTGCGGGCCCTTTTCTGCTACGGAGTGCGCGTGCAGCTAGGCGGGAAAGCGCGTCGCCAGCGCATCCAATCGTGTGCGGTCGACATTGCGACCGGAGACCAGCGCCACCACCGGTCCATGACTCGAGAATGCCAGCGCTTCCGGCCCGGCGCCATCACGCAACATGCAGCCGTGTTGCAGCGCAGCCACCGTCACGGCGCCCGCGCCTTCCACGGTGAGCCCCAGCGTGCGCTCGAGCCACAGCATGCTCCGTGCGAGATCGTCTTCGCGCACGAGGCCCAGTTGGTCGGCGCAGGTCTGACCGATGTGCAGTGCGTCTTCATCGACCTGCCCGGCGAGGCCATCGGCCAGCGTGGGAGTGACGGGAATGTCCACCACCTGGCCGGCGCGCACGCTCCGGGTCATGGCCGATGTTTCTTCGCTCTGCACCCCGATGACTCGCACCTCTGGGGCGAGACGACGCAGTACGGCGCCCATGCCACCCAGCAAGCCGCCGCCCCCGGTGCAGATGAGCACCGTGCGCACATCGGGACGCTCAGCGAGAATCTCCAGCGCGACGGTGCCCTGTCCGGCCAGCAGGTCGAGCCCGAGACAGGGATTGATGAAGCGCAGCCCCTCGCGCTCCGCGTGCGCCTTGGCCAGCACCATGGCCGCGTCGTAGTCGGGCGCGTCGTCATTGACCACCGCGCCCAGGGCGCGAATACCGTCCTTCTTGACCTGTGGGGCGGTGCTGGGCACATAAAGCATGGCCGGCGCCCCGAACGCCTGCGCGGCAAATGCCACCCCCAGACCATGATTGCCGGCGCTCGAGGCCACCACACCCCGCGATCGATCCTCGGCGCTCATGCGTGAGAGCACGGTGTACGCTCCGCGCACCTTGAATGAGCCGGTGGGGTTCTCCAGTTCGAGCTTGAGCAGCACCTCCACACCCAGCGCCTCGGACAGCGGCGCGCAGGGAACAAGGCGGCTCGGCTTCATGATGGCCTGCAGCCCGGCGGCGGCGGAGTGCACCGATTCGACTGCAGGCAGGACGCGGGGATCGAGCGTGGTCATGCCTGGAATGTACTGTGCGGGCCCATGGCTCTGCCTACAGCAGTCGTGTGCCCTGCACGCGGGCGATGTAGCCTGCCACGTCGAACTTGAGCTTCGCGCGTGACGTGACCATGGGCCGGATGCCACCCCAGATTGGCTTGTTGCCCCAGGGCCGGTCCCAGAGCCCGAGACACCACATGATGCCGCCCACGCTGTTCGGATCCCGTCCGTCGAGCGCGTACTTGTCGTTGAGGTGAAACAGCCAGGCGCGCGCCTGCTCGTACGACTCCGTCCAAAGCAGCACCGTCTTGCCCCAGAGCATGCGCGGATAGTTGTGAATGATGCCCTCGTTCACCAACTCTGTCTGCGCTGCGTTCCACAGGGCGTCGCCCGTGCGCGCCTGCTCCAGCGTGTCGAGGTCATAGAGCACAGGCCGCGGGTCGTTGACGTGCTCCTGCATGGTGCGCTGCACCCATGCGGGCAGGCTGTCCAACTGATCGAAACGCGGCGTGCGGATGCACCAGTTGAACGACAGCTCGCGCCAGGTGGTGACCTGTTGCACGAAGGCGTCGACACTGGCGCGGTCTGCGCCGGACATGCGCGCCGCGCGCACCACTTCAGCGCCTGAGACGTGCCCGAAGTGCAGGTAGGGCGAAAGGCGCGACGTGCCCAGCGCGTCACTGGCTTCGTTGCGATGCGTGTCGTAGCCCGGCAGCGCCTGCTGCACGAAGCGCGAGAGATGCTGCAACGCGGCGCTTCGTCCTCCGGACATGGGTAGCGCCCGCACACTGTGGTCGATCTCGCAGCCGGCCACGGCGGCCGCAATCTCTTCGTCGCTCATGCGCGCGAGCGGCAGCGCGACCAGTCCGCCGCCTTCAGCCACGATAGCACGCAGTGACGCGGCAAGCGACGGGGACACCGCCACGGTGGGCCAGGCCTCAGCCATCGGCTCGAGACTGTGATCGAGCACCTTGGCAATCTTGGGGCGAATGGTGCGGGCGGCGAATTCCGCCTTCTCAAAGAGCCCGCTCGGCACCGAGCACACACTGTCGATGGCCAGCACACGGCAGTCGCAGCGTTCAGCCAGTCGCAGGCTGCGCTCCAGCACACCCGCCGTGGGAAACAGGTCGGTGAACACCACATAGGCTCGCGCGGCGAGGCGATCGACAACCCGCCGATCATCGTCGCGCCGGGCACGCAGCACGAACTGGTAGTGCAGTCCGAGCGATTCAGCGCGGCGTGCCGTCTCACGTGCACCCTGCAGCATGAACGTGTGGTGACGGTCGCTCGCGTGCGGATACGTGGGGTCGAGCCCCTGATGAATGACGAGCGGCAATTGCAGGCGGTTGGCCGTGCGTATCGCTGCGCGCAGCGCCCAGTTCTCGTCGAGGCGATGTGTGGATTGCATCCAGTACAGCACGTACTCGCCGCCTGGGCGATACGTCTTGCCGTTCAGGTCGCGTGTGCGCGGCACGAGTTGGTCGCGCACATAGTCGCTGTCGAGAGCGTGCATCGTCGTCGGCATGGCTGGCGTCATCATACGGGTGCGCAACGCGTGCGCACCAGCGGCGGTGCCCGCGGCGCTACCCGCGCCGTACTTGATCGGTCATTGCCTACCTTGACACTCGACTGCGACCGGCTAGCTTCCCGTCTGTTACCGGTATGGCCCCGCGCCGTTGGAGCGGGGCCTTTGCTGTCCGGGACATCTGGGGCTGTAGCTCAGCTGGGAGAGCGCTGCATTCGCATTGCAGAGGTCAGGGGTTCGAGCCCCCTCAGCTCCACTTGGTAGGCAGGTTTGCTGGGTAGTTTTCGGCCAAACTGACCGAACTGTGACAGAAAACCCACTGGTGTGACGCCGGAACCCGGTGCATCGTCCAGTGTACAACGAGACAAGCCCGCCGCTGATCCGTAGGACGGAGAGTTCCAAAGACAGCGCGCGTGGCACCTGTGTAACCCCCCGACCGGCAACGGTGCGGGGGGTTCGCTTTTTTCTGTCGGGTGCGCAGCAGGCGCTGGCTCAGGGCGCCGTGTCGCCACCGCCCAGAATGGCCGCACCATCCCGCCGCATGGCCTGCATGAGCTCCACGAAGAGGCGGTTCTCTTCGTCCTCCACTTGGCCAGCAAAATCACTCATGGCGGTGAAGCCCAGGCTGCCGAGAAAGCGCATGATGGCGCTTTCGCGCACATGGGTGTTGAGCACCCGCTCGCTCAGCGTCTGTCCGTCAGGGCCCGTGCGCAGTCCCAACTTGAAATAGGTGCCCGAGCCTTCGAAGGGGCTCTTGATGGCGCTGCTGAGCATCTTCTCGGCAAAGAGCGGCAGATGCCACTTGGGCTCGCGCGTAAAACGCATGGCCCAAGCCCGCTCGCGCGGCGTGTCGATGTGCACGAACTCGCCGTGCAACTCCGTCACACCCACCATCCAGGGGCCAAACTTGGCCAGGGCATCAACACTGATGTTGAGCGTGTCCGGCATGCGCGGCGGTGCACCTGTTGCACTGCGATTGATGGGCAGCAACTCACCACGCAGTGAGCGGAAGCGCATGGTCAGCACCCGGTTCACTGCGCGCGCATCAAACCACTCGGCGCCCGTGTTGTCCGTGAGCCGATAGCGATAGCGCGAGGGCTCCACGTACTTGGCCAGGAAGCGCGCGTACGCGGGAAACCAGGGGCGAATGCCCTCGCTGTCCACACGCATCTGCAACGTGACCAGCGTGGAGCCGTCGTTCTGCGGAACGGTGAAAATCGAGTCGAGTCGCACCATGCGTCCGACCACGGCCATGCTGCGCGGCGATGCGGCACGATAATCCACACGCAGCGCCTGCGCCGGACGCTCGGCGCTGGCAAAGAGTGCCTTGATCATGTCCTCCATGCGACCCGGCGGCATGCTGCCCACGTGATGCTCCACGGCCGTCTGCCAGGTCCAGAGATCACTGGCTCGCTGTGTGAGGCTGATGTCGTGGCGTTGATCGCCAAGCCGCGAGGGTACGGGCAAGTTGCTGCCGGCCTCGAACACGTAGCGATTGCCCACGAAGCGACCCTGATATTCCACGCGTCGCTCGGCCCCGCTGCGGCTGGTGCGCAAACCCGTCCACACCGAGGTGTCGCCCACCACCTTGGATGGCGCGAAGGCGTAACGCGCCATGCGCAGACGTGACTGCTGCACCTTGCGGCTGCGCGTGACGTTGGTGAAACGGTACTCGAACCCGGTCGTGAGCCCGTCGAGGTTGGCGCGGGCGGTGGCCGGGTCGCTGCCGGCGGCCAGGGCCGCCCCACGGCAGCCCGTCGTGCCGACCAATACCGCGGCCAGCCCCAGCGCGAGGGCAGGGCGTCGGGCGAACCGGAGAGAAATGGGCATGAAGTAGAAGTACGCCACTCGACGCCATGTATACCAGCGGGGTTTAGATTGCATGGTCATCCTTACCCGTACACTCGTGTCCGAAACTCCGAATTCCGTTTCGTCCCCGCTGCCGACGCCGTCTGTGACGCCGCCGGCAGTCCCGTCAGCAGAGCTGCCCGCCGACGCGAGCGCTGCCGCTGCGCCACGCCGCGACTTCATCCGCGAAATGGTGGCAGAGGACGTGGCCACCGGCCGCTTTGGCCGCGCGCCGGCCACACGCTTCCCGCCGGAGCCCAACGGCTTCCTGCACATGGGGCACGCCAAGTCCATCTGCCTCAACTTCGGCATCGCGAAGGAGTTCGGCGGCACCTGCAACCTGCGCTTCGACGACACGAATCCGGCCACGGAAGACATTCGCTACGTCGAGGCCATCAAGCGGGACGTGCAGTGGCTCGGGTTCCAGTGGGATGGCGAGTACTACGCCTCGGACTATTTCGAGAAGCTCTACGAGATCGCCGAGTCGTTGGTGCTGCGTGGCAAAGCCTACGTGGACGACCAGAACGAAGAGCAGATTCGCACGAACCGCGGCACCGTCACCTCGCCAGGGACGCCGAGCCCGTGGCGTGAGCGGTCACCCGAGGAGAATCTCGACCTGCTGCGTCGCATGAAGGCGGGCGAGTTCCCCGACGGCTCGCGGGTGCTGCGCGCCAAGATCGACATGGCCCATCCCAACATGGTGATGCGCGATCCGCTGCTGCTCCGCATTCGGCATGCGCATCACTATCGGCGTGGCAACGACTGGTGCATCTACCCGCTTTATGATTTCGCGCATGGTCTGAGCGACGCCATCGAGGGCATCACGCGTTCGCTGTGCACGCTGGAGTTCAAGGACGCGCGCGACATCTACGACTGGCTGGTGCACGAGGCGGGGTATGTGAATCCGCCCACGCAGATCGAGTTTGCGCGCCTCGAGCTCGACTACACTGTGCTGAGCAAGCGCAAGCTGCTGCGGCTGGTGAACGAGGGGCACGTGAAGGGCTGGGATGATCCGCGCATGCCCACCATTGCCGGCATGCGCCGGCGCGGGGTGCGGCCCGAAGCCATTCGGGCCTTTGCCGAGGTCATCGGCGTGGCGCGCAAGGATGCGCGGGTGGAGTACGCCACCTACGAGCATGCGGTGCGCAACGACCTCAACATGGAAGTGCCGCGTCGCCTGTGTGTGCTCAACCCGCTCAAGGTGGTGCTCACCAACTACCCCGAAGGTCAGGTCGAGCAGCTCGAAGCGCAGGACTATCCGCACGACGTGCCCAAGACGGGGACGCGCACGGTGCCGTTCTCGCGCGAGCTGTTTGTGGACCGCGACGACTTCATGGAAGATCCGCCGAAGAAGTTCTATCGGCTGGCGCCGGGCCGTGAAGTGCGGCTGCGCTTCGGCTATCTCATCACCTGCAACGAGGTGGTGAAGAACGACGCGGGCGAGGTGGTGGAGCTGCGCTGCACCTACGACCCGGCCACGCGCAGCGGCAACGCGCCCGATGGCCGCAAGGTGCAGGGCACCATTCACTGGGTGAGCGCGCCGCATGCCGCGAGCGTGGAAGTGCGCCTCTACGATCGGTTGTTCACGCAGCCCGACCCGGATCAGGTGCCCGAGGGGCAGGACTTCCTCAGTGTGCTCAACCCCGAGTCGCTGGTGGTCATTCCCGACGCCAAGGCGGAACCGGGTGTGCTGAACGATCCGTTGGGGTCGCGCTACCAGTTCGAGCGCGTGGGCTATTTCTACGCTGAGCCGGAGGACAGCACGAGCGAGAAGCGGGTATTCAATCGCATCGTGGGGTTGCGCGACAGTTGGGCGAAGGAAGTGAAGAAGGGGTGAAGGGTATGCCCGCCACATCACCCCGTCTCTGGACGGTTGAGGAGGTTCAGGCTCTGCAGGAGCATGACCCGCACCACCGGTATGAGGTGGTGGACGGGGAACTGCTTGTGAGCCCGTCACCGAGGCGTTCACATCAGCGTGCAGTGACCCATTTGCTGCGCGTGCTGAGTGAGTACGCGGAACGGAGCGAGCTAGGTGAGGCACTGACCTCGCCCAGTGACGTGTTCTACGATGAGCAAACCTCCGTGCAGCCGGACGTCTTCGTTATCCCCCTTGTGAACGGGCGGCCTGCCACGGACGAAATGGTGATGCGTCCGATGCTCGTGGTCGAGGTGCTCTCCCCTAGCACGGCTCGATATGATCGGCTGACCAAGCGTCGGTTCTATCAGCGGATGAAGTTTGAGTATTGGATCGTTGATCTCGATTCGGAGCTTATCGAGCGATGGACACCGGAGGCCGAGCGCCCGGAGATCTGCGCGGATCGGCTAGTATGGCAGCCTGTTGTCTCCGTTGAGCCGCTGGTGCTGGACGTGCCAGCCTATATGCGAAAGGCCCTTGGGGTTGCCGGAGGACAGGGGCCGTCCCATCGGTCCTGAGCCCCCGCTGCCCCTTCCCCTCGAGGCGGGTTCGCCTATATTAGGAGGCTCACCGGTTCCTTGGGCCGGGTGAAGCCAGCTGCCCCTTAGCTCAACTGGCAGAGCGTCTGACTCTGGATCAGAAGGTTCCTGGTTCGACCCCAGGAGGGGCAATCGTCAAAGCCGTGTTCCGTAAGCAGTTACGGGATGCGGCTTTTTCGTTGCCAGGGCCCTGCTAGGGTCGTGCTAGGCATCTGCTAGGGCTTTGCTAGGGTGCTGCTAGGGTTGCTGCCGGTCGTGCTAGGGCCAAGACGTCGCCCCCTCCTCAACTCACCAGGCGGAGCGCCGGGCGCCCGCCGACGTCGTGCTGAATGTCTTCGCCTGCCGCTGCGGGGACCGTCGGTGGGTTCTCTGACGGGTCCCGCAAGGTGCCGTCCTTCGACAGCCGCACCGGGCTGTTGATCACCGACGCCAACGTCGCCGGCGTTGTCATCGTGTAGCAGCTCAGGAAGGTCTGGTAGTCGTCCCAGCCGCCCGCCTCCATGACGTCCTTCACCGGCAGGTGCCGGCGCTCGGACGCCCACTTCCGCCGATACGGGTGCCAGAGTCCCCGCTTCAGCTTCGGCTGCTTCGCCCGCTCCTCGGCCTCCAGCAGGCGTTTGCGAATGCCATCCGCCGAGAGCGGCTTCATGCGGTCGTTCACCTGACCGAAGATCGGATCGTCTCCGCTGCCGCCCAGCGACTGCCTAGCCTCCTTGAAAATGGCCTCGAGCTGCTCGACCCACGGGATGTGTCGGTCCTTGTCCTTCTTGTCGTTCTCGCGTCGGAAGCGCAGCGCGTTCTGCATGAACTTCCCGTCGGACACGTTCACGTCCGACCAGCGCATCCTCAGCACCGCACTCACGCGGCGGCCGGTGAAGGTCACCAGCATCAGCGCGAAACGGATGCTGAGCCACAGATGCCTGGTCTTGGCGTCCGTCGCCTCCTCCGCCAGTTCGTACAGCGCCTGCATCGTCGCCACGTATCGCTCGTGTGTGGCCACCGGGCGCTCGGGGCTCGTCTCCCGGGGCGCTCTGAAGCCGCGCATCGGCTTGACGTCGAGCAGGTAGCGTCCATCGGGACCGCAGGTCTCGAGCGCCCAGTTGACCATCGTGGTCAGCAGACGAACATCTGCCTGCTGGCTACGCTTGCCCACCGGCTTGGCCTGGTGTGTCTTCACGCCACCCGCCGCCGTGGCCGCGGGGCGTTCGTACACGATCCGGCCCTCGGCGCGGTCGAGCAGGTACCGGGTCACGCGTTCACCGTCGAGACGAGAAATTGGATAATCTTCCCCGAAACCGGCGAGGAGCGCGCGGATACGGCTGCGATCACCTTCCTTGGTGTGTTCCTTGTTCCTGGCGAACTTCGCGCTCATGGAATACAGGCGCCACAGTTCGCCGAGTGTGAGACCTCCGCTGTTCGGGACGTTCGGAGCAACCAGGAGTGGGGCCGAGTGGGTGTCGGGCTTTGCGACTTCGGCCAGCGCTGATATCAGCGCGCGGAGAAACGTCTTGCCGCGCCTTTCGGCCTCTGCTCTGTCCGTCGTCTGGAGCGAGGCCCAGGACTCCGGATTGCCAAACACACGCTCGAACGTCGCACCCGGCTTCCGCTGCTGAATGCGCAGAGTCTTGCCGTAGGCAGAGAACGAGGCGGACCAGCAGCCCTTCGCGTTCATCTGCCAATCACGGCGGACCTGCACGGTGATTTCGGATGGTGTGGTGTTCGTGGTGGACATCAGACCTACCCTCCACGCACGCGCGCCGCAGCCATGCGAGCATCGGCAATCGGATCGTATCGCGACTGAGGCGATGTCGCCAGATCCTGAGACGCGGATTCGGGTGGAGGCGCAGGCGTGACCTGGTCACCGGCGGTGGTGCTTACGGCCTCAGGTACGGAGCACACTTCAACGTCGGCTGCGGCGGTCAACGAGCGCGCGCCGCGATGACGTCTCGGTACCTCGCTCAGAAGCACCTTGTGATAGCGACCCGTCCGCAGGGTCCGGAGGTGTCCTGTTCGAATCAGACGGCGGAGGTGATCTGGGGAATAGCCGGAAGTGTGTGCCGCGTCCTGGAGTGAAACCGGTACTTCCTCATGGCCGGAGAGCAGGTGTTCGATTTCGGTCAGGAGGAGACGACAGAACCCAGCAGCGTCGATCTGCGTCGGGACGGCCGCATAGACCGCCTCGAATCGTTCCAGCTTCGCGCGAAGCGTCGCAGCAACCTGCTTGTCGAGTTCAGCGTTGTAGGGCACGGGGAGTTGACCGCAGGAATACGCTATTCAGCGAGAGGTTGCATGGTGCCAGTTGACGAGAGTGTAGGGCAGGCCCCGGCTCGTGACCGGTGTTGTCCAGGCGTTTCGATGCATCGAGGCTGCGACCTCCGGTGGAGTGTTCATGTAGGGAGAGCGCGCCACCAGTCCGGATTGTCCGTCGATGACGACGAGTTGCCATGTCCGGTCGGGCCTCCGAGTGGATTTTTCCTCAAGTGTGCTGCATCTCGCATGATGTCACGCACAAGACTGCTGATTCCTTCACAATTTCCACTGAAAGGCGTTGTTTTCCCGTTCGAGACGCGCACGCTTCGCAAGTAGGTGTTCCAGAGCAGGCGTGTGGCGTGTACGCAGAACAGGCCTCGCCACTTACCGTTGCTGCAGAAAGGAAAGTCTGGCACTCCCTCGCGTCGGAGGATCTTCGTGATCACGAAATGCAACGCGCGACCATAGCAGTCGGAGACATAGTTCGAGGAAAGGACCGCTTGCTGATTTTCGCCTACGGCGGAAGGCGATACGAACAAGACGAATTGGCCCGCGGCGAGATCTGCCCGCAGGTCGTAGTCGCCTTCGACAAGTCGTCGGGCGAGCAGGCGGCTGCGACGCGGTCCGATTACATAGTCGAGCAGGAGGTCCAGGTCGACTATTTCTGGCGCCCACGTCCAAACTCGGTCGTCCCCATGGCTGATCTTGAGGAATGCATCAGGATTGTTGTCGCCGGTCCCCGTGAAAACAGACTTCACCTCGGTGATGCGGACCGGAGCGCCAGTCGCATCGTACTCCACCTTGATTCGGATTTCGCTGTCGTCACCGAGGCGGGCGTGAGTCCAGTTCCTCAGTCGCAGGGGATCGGCTGTCAATACGGCGAGGGTTATGTACTGTTCGAGGCGTCGAAAGTACTGACGCCGAGCTCGAAGCACGTTGTGGTGCGTATCTTCGTTGTGCCCTTTGGCTGCTGCACGACGGGCTGCTTCACACCAACGTCCTTGCAGGGTACGCACATGCGCAGCAAAGCGGGGAAGACCGACCCCAGCGAGCAACGGCAGCGTGACAAGCTCGGTGAGGAGCGCCACACGAGTATGTCTCGAAACCCCTGCCGCGAAGCCATTCGTGACAGAACTGGCTACTTCGGTCGAGGCGGTTGACGGTCCGGCGGCTGCGTGATTTTCCTCGGACCGGAGTCCGGGATTTATGTGTTTGGGGGGCATATCCATGAGAGCAGAAGGATGAATCAGGTGGACTCCCCTAGGGTACGAGGTCATGCGAGCAGGCCGCCAAATAGGCCATCCCCGCGCTATGCATGGCGAGATACCAACCGTGGCCGATCGCGGCCAAGAAGCGCGTTTCGAAGGTCAGGTATGGTCTGCACCTCGCGGCCTCGATTCCGGGCTGGTCGATTCGTTCTCGAACCTCGTCACATGTCCGGACGCCAACTATGGAGTCAGCAGCCACTCGGTGGCCTAGTGTCAAAGGGCTCGAAGATGTTGTCCAATCGGACATAATATGGGGCGAAGCTGAGGCGTCCTACCAGCATTCAACAAGCGGCAAGGAAGCTCCGGGCTTGACAACCATCCTTCCTGGTACGCTAATTTTTGAATTAATGAGGCCGTCCTCCCCGTCGCGCATGCTCGCTTTCGTCTTTCTCCTGCTTGGTGCTTTCACGGCGCCAGTCAGTGGTTTGACGCATGGCTTGGCGCATGACCGAGAGGCCCATCATCGTTCGGCCCATGAGGCAGCCGAGTTTCTTCTCGATGCTGCCCACCAGTTGTTTGGACTCGAGACGACGGACGATCACAGCGTCCACGATGACATCCATGTAGATGGCAGCGTGCCGCCGAGGGCGGAACTTCTCTCAGTTCTACCTCTCGAGCCCGTCCAGATCCCGGTCGCGCGCGAGGCTTTCGTGCCACGTGCCGAGTGGTTGATCACGGCCGCACTCCCTCGTGCGGACCCAGATGGCGGGCCTCCCCCGCGCCTTCGCGCCCCGCCGCGCGCCTGATACGGCTGAACGGAGCACCCTGTGTGCTTCTGTTTGTCGTGTTCGCCAGCCAGGCGCAGTTGCTGCCCTGAACAGGGCACATAGTTCCTAACCGGACACGACCCCCGAGAGTGTGCGCATCGATGTGCCTGATGCGCGCCATCTGCCAGTGGGTTTGCCGTGTCGGAGCTGTTCATGTCGGTCGACGGACTGCGTTGCCTCGCAGCCTCGACAGCGACGGTCAGTTCTTCACTCCATCGGCTTCTCTCCGTCACATCGCGAGCTGATTCGCGCGTGACGGTGCCCAATTGGCCTTCCGGGGCAGCGCTCATGGTACGTCGCGGCTTCCTGCCGCGCCGCTCTCCTCGCCCGTGCGCCGTCAGCGCAGAGAGAATCTCGCGACGATCAGCGCAGGGCGCACCCCGCTCAGGACATGCTAGACAAAATCATCCTCTTCTCGATCAAGAGAAAGCTCATCATCGCATTGATGACGCTGGCGCTCGTCGCGTGGGGCTCCTATTCGCTGACGCGACTACCTATCGACGCGGTCCCGGACATCACGGACAACCAGGTCATGGTCATCACCGTGGCACCGACACTGGCGGCTCAGGAGGTGGAGCAGCTAGTCACGTTCCCGGTGGAACAGAGCATGGTCAGCATCCCCGATATCAAGGAGATGCGATCGTTCTCCCGATTCGGTCTGTCGATAGTCACCATCGTCTTTCACGAAGACGTGGAACTCTACTGGGCGCGTCAGCAGGTCCAGGAGCGATTGAGCCTGGCCGCGAAGGACATTCCCGAGTCCATCGGAAGGCCAGAGATGGCGCCCGTCACGACCGGCCTGGGCGAGATTTACCAATACGAGATCCACGCCACAAAGGGCTACGAGTCGCGCTATTCGGCGACTGACCTCCGCACCATCCAGGACTGGATCATCAAGCGCCAGTTGCTTGGTACGCCAGGCGTGGCTGAGGTGAGTGGATTCGGCGGGTTCGTGAAGCAGTATGAGATCGCCGTGGACTCGGACAAGCTGCGCAGTCACAACGTGGCCATCGCTGACATCTTCCGGGCCCTCGAGGCGAACAACCAGAACACCGGCGGCGCGTACATCGACAAGAATCCCAATGCGTACTTCATACGCAGTGAGGGGCTGGTCAAGAATATCGACGAAATCAACAAGATCGTCGTGCGCACCAGTGAGGCCGGAACGCCATTGCTCATCCGGGACATCGCCACGGTTCAATTCGGGCACGGCGTGCGATACGGTGCCGCGACGCGAAATGGCCAAGGTGAGGTGGTCACCGGCATCGTGATGATGCTGAAGGGCGCGAACTCCTCGGAGGTCATCACCGCGGTCAAGGAGCGGATCGAACAGATCAAGCTGACCTTGCCCGAAGGCGTGACCATCGAGGCGTTTCTGGATCGCAAGAAGCTGGTCGACAACGCCATCGGAACCGTCACCACGAACCTGGCGGAAGGTGCGCTGATCGTCGTGTTCGTGCTGGTGCTCTTCCTCGGCAACCTCCGTGGTGGATTGGTCGTGGCATCGGTCATCCCATTGTCGATGCTGTTTGCAGTATCACTGATGAATCTCTTTGGCGTCTCGGGCAACCTGATGAGCCTCGGGGCCATCGACTTCGGTCTGATTGTCGACGGGGCCGTCATCATCGTCGAGGCCGTGCTGCATCGGATCACCCACAGCAGTTCGGCATTTCCGGGCAGGGCGCTGCTGACAGCCGACGAGATGGACCAGGAAGTCTACGAGTCGACCCGGCGCATCCGGACATCCGCGGCGTTCGGTGAACTCATCATTCTGATCGTCTATCTGCCGCTGTTGGCGCTCATCGGCGTGGAAGGCAAGATGTTCCGCCCGATGGCGCAGACCGTGTCATTTGCGATCCTTGGTGCCTTCTTTTTGTCGCTCACCTACGTGCCGATGATGTCGGCGCTGTTGTTGAGCCGGAAGACATCACATACGCCGAACTTCTCGGACCGGATGATGGCGCACTTCCAGCGCCTGTACCTGCCGATCATCGAGGCGTCGCTCCGCAATAGGGTTCTGGTCGTTAGTGCGGCCGCGGGGTTGTTCGTCATCTCACTCGTGCTGTTTTCGCGCATGGGCAGCGAGTTCATCCCGCAACTCGACGAGGGCGACTTCGCCGTCGAGACCCGTGTCCCCGTGGGTAGTTCGATCCAGCAGATGATCGATGTCTCGCAGAAGGCGCAAACCATCATCCGCGGCAATTTCCCGGAAGTCACGCAGGTCGTGAACAAGATCGGATCCGGTGAAATCCCTACCGATCCCATGCCCATTGAAGCGGGCGATATGATGGTCATCTTGAAGCCGCGTCGCGAGTGGACCAGCGCTGACTCTCGGGAAGAGCTCATCGAGAAGATGCAGTCGGCCCTCTCCGTCATCCCCAATGCGACCTTCAGTTTTCAGCAGCCGATCCAGATGCGGTTCAATGAACTATTGACCGGCGCGAAGCAGGACGTCGTCATCAAGCTGTATGGGGAGGACCTGAACGTGCTTTCCGACCTGGCGCGCGACGTGGGGCGTAAGATCGTCGGCATTGAGGGCGTCGAGGATTTGTACGTCGAGGAGGTCACCGGGCTCCCACAGATCCAGATCAAGCTCAATCGCGACAAGATCGCGCAGTACGGCATGACGGTGGAGATGATCAACAATGCCGTCGAAATCGCCTTCGCTGGCAAAGCGGCAGGCTTGGTCTACGAAGGAGAGCGACGATTCGCGCTCGTGGTTCGCCTGGACAGTGCCAGTCGAACCGACATCACGGATGTGCAGAATCTGTACGTCGGCACGGCATCGGGGATGCAGGTCCCGCTACGGGAGGTGGCAACCGTCGCCTATGAGCCGGGCCCTGTGCAGATCCAGCGCGACAATGCCAAGCGGCGGATCACCATCGGCTTCAATGTCCGCAGCCGCGATGTGAAGAGCATCGTTGCGGATATCCAGGCCGTGGTCAATCAGCAGATGACCTTTCCGGCGGGCTACTACGTCACCTACGGTGGGCAGTTCAAAAATCTCGAGGAGGCGAATCAACGACTGAGCATCGCTGTCCCCGTCGCACTGTTGCTCATCCTGCTGCTACTCTATTTCACCTTCGGGTCGATGATGCAGGGCCTGCTGATCTTCACAGCCATTCCGTTGTCCGCGATCGGTGGGGTGGTGGCGTTGCTCGTGCGCGGTATGCCATTCAGCATCTCCGCCGGTGTCGGATTCATCGCCTTGTTTGGCGTGGCCGTGCTCAACGGTATTGTGCTCATCGCCGAGTTCAATCGACTGGAGAAGGACGGCGTCGATGACGTGCACCAGCGCATCCTGCAGGGCACGCAGGTCCGTCTCCGCCCGGTGTTGATGACGGCGACGGTGGCTTCGCTTGGTTTTCTGCCCATGGCCCTGTCCTCGACGTCGGGCGCCGAAGTGCAACGGCCGCTCGCGACGGTGGTTATTGGTGGCCTGATATCGGCCACCGTCCTCACGCTGGTGGTGCTGCCAGTGCTCTACACCTACCTCACGCGATCTCGCGGTGGTGGAGGTTCGGTCAAGGCGACGGCGACACTGGTAGCCGTGCTAGCCGTTCTGTTGCCGGTGCGAGCAATCAGCGCGCAGGAAGGCGTGGCGCGTTCGCTGACGCTCCAGCAAGCCATCGCGGAGGCGCTTCAGCGCAACGGAGACGTTCGAATCGCTCAGCAGGGCATAGACCTGCAGCGCGCGCTGGCGAAAGGGTCGCTGTCGATTCCGCGCACCGATGTGACGCTGACGCGCGGTCAGGTCAATACACCGACCATCGGCGATGCGCTATGGAACGTGTCGCAGCGACTCGAGTTCCCGACGGTCTATCGAGCCCAATCCAACCTCGCCAAAGAACAGGTGAGAGGCAGTGAGCGCACGGCCGAGATCGCGCGCAACACTCTGGTGGCCCGCGTGCGTGAGGCCTACCTGCAGTTGCAGTATCTCCAGAGCAAGCAACGACTGCTGGGCAAGATGGACAGCATCTACGCGAATCTCGACCGCTCGAGTCGTCTCCGATTCGAGACCGGTGAGTCGACCAGGCTGGAGAGCGTCACTTCTGCAACGCGGGCCATGCGGGTACGCAATTCGCTGGAGCAGAACCGTGCAGATGTCGCCATTGCGCAGCGGCAGATGCAGGTCCTGCTGAACACCACCGATGCGCTCCATGTTGCGGACACGACGATGGTCGTCAGCGAGCTGCCTGCAGCTATCGATACAACGCTGCTCGAACGCAATCCGGAGCTGACGCGCCTTGGTCAGGAGATCAAGGTGAGCCAGCGCTCCACACAGCTCGCGCGGAACCAGTTGCTACCTGATGTGCTGATCGGCTTCAGCAGTCACACGTTCCGCGGCACGTTGCCCATCAACGGTGGAAGCCAGCCATACACTGGTGGCGATCGCTTCTCGTTCTATCAGGTCGGCCTGGGGTTGCCACTCTTTTCAGGCAGCTCGCGCTCCCGAATCGCGGCCGCCAAGGTCAGCGAGAACATGGCCAGAACGCAGCTCGACTGGAGTCGCGTCGTGCTGAAGGGTGAGCTACAGCGACTCCTCGAGGAACGCGTGAAGCTTCAGCAGACCTTGCGCTACTTCGAAACACAGGCGCTGCCGCAGGCGGCCCTGATCGCCACCAACTCCGATGCGGCGTTCCGGGACGGCGACATCTCTTATGTCGAGCATCTACAGAACCTCACGCTGGCTGGCGAGATCGAAGCGGAGTCTCTCGATGCGCTCTATCGATACAACAAGGCGATCATCGAGATCGCGGCCATCCTTGGCATTCAATAGGACACTCTCCTCATGCACCGCACTACTCGTATGACCAAGAGCTCGTTCAGTCCCACGCTCGTCGTACTGGCTCTCCTGTGTGCCGCTGGGTGTGGAGAGAAAGCTCAGGAGACACCATCGACGGCCGGCATGCCGGCGCGTCCAACCGATTCGACCACGGCAACTACACCGACCGTCACGTTCTCCACGGAGCAGTATCGACTGGCGGGGATCGAGCTGGGGACCGTCCAATCGCGAAACCTGAGCTCCGTTATCAGCCTCAATGGCGTGATCGATGTCGAGCCGTCGAGCACTGCCGTAGTGTCTGCGCCCATGGGTGGCTACGTACGCTCGGCGGGCCTGCTCCCCGGCGCGCGTGTCACGCAGGGGCAGGCGCTCGCGACATTGGCGAATCCGGAATTCACGCAGTTGCAGCAGGACTATCTGGAGAGCAAGGGGCGGATGACCTTTCTCGAGCAGGAGTATGCGCGCCAGGAGCGACTGCGTCGAGAAGATGTGAACTCCGCCAAGACGTTCGAGCAGGTGGCATCGGATCGGGCGGTAATGCGGGCCCGGATCGCCGGTCTTGAGCAGAAGATGCAATTGGCCGGAATCCCCAAGACCGCTGTCGACTCCGGAAGGATCTCTCCGGTAGCGAATCTCTACGCGCCGATCGCGGGGTTCGTCAAGAGCAGCAATGTGAACATCGGCAAGTATGTGGCACCCACTGATGTGCTGTTTGAGATCGTGAACACCGACGATCTACACCTGGCGCTGAATGTGTACGAGCGGGACTTGGAGCGGGTGCGAGTTGGTCAGACCGTCAAGTTCGGAACGGCCGATGAGCGTACACTGGACCGGACAGCCAAGATCTTCCTCGTCGGCCAGGCGACCGGCAATGATCGGGTCTTTCCCGTGCATGCTCACATGACAACGCAGGGTGCACGCGGGTTGCTGCCTGGGATGTATGTGCGCGCGTGGATCGAGGTGGGTGCGCAAACGATGCCTGCGGTGCCTGTCTCCGCCGTCGTGCAATTCGAGGGCAAGGATTTCATCGTCCTGGAGACCAGCCAGTCTGCGACGGAGCACTCGTTCCGGCTACAGCAAGTGCGACGCGAAACCGAGCAGGGCGGCTACGTCGGGATCGCACTCCCTGATGGCTTTGATGCGCGGAGCGAACGTGTCGTAGTCGGGAACGCGTTTGCCATCCTCGCGGCAATCAAGAATGCACAGGAGGAGGGCTGATCATGAGTCTTCAGCATTACGGCATCGGCAGGGCGTCGCTACCCCTCACCACGTTCCGCATGACCGCAGCCATTCGAGGGATCTTGCAGGCGATCAATGTGCGCTGGCAGCGAGCTGCCTGGGCTGCTGTATCCATGATCCCTCTGTCCGCCACGCCCTTGCTCGCGCACGGCGTGTCGTCAGGAGACAAGGGATACATCCAGGAAACGTTCGGGGTGCGCATCATCCCGTTCATGTATCTCGGCGCGAAGCACATGGTCACCGGCTATGACCATCTGCTGTTCCTCTGTGGTGTGGTTTTCTACTTGTATCGCCTCAAGGACATTGCCACGTACGTCACGCTGTTTGCGGTGGGGCATTCCACGACACTCATCCTGGGCGTGCTCACCAAGATCAGCGTGAGTGCCTACCTCATCGACGCCATCATCGGTTTCTCAGTGGCGTACAAGGCACTCGACAATGTGGGTGCGTTCCCACGGTGGTTCGGCGTTCAGCCCAATGCACGTGTGGCGACGCTCGTGTTTGGGCTCTTCCATGGCTTCGGTTTGGCCACGAAGCTGCTTGATTTCGAAATGGATTCCAATGGACTGCTTCAGAACCTGATCGCGTTCAATGGTGGCGTCGAGATCGGCCAGATGTTGGCACTGACAGCCGTTCTCATCGGGATGACCTATTGGCGGCGCAGCCCATCATTCGCTCGGCGCGGCTATGCGGCCAACATGGTCTTGCTGACTGCCGGTTTCCTGCTCGTGGGCTATCAGCTCACGGGATACTTCCTCACACGTACGTAAGGAGCAACGATGTCCAATCCCCTGATCCCTGGTTCCCGTATGGCTCGACTGGCTGTTGGCGTCGTGGCCGTCGTGTTCGGATCGGTCGCCTTGACCGGCGCCACCGCTGAACTACGCAACAACGAGAACTCGTCGATACGCGTGGCAAGTGCGCAGGATCGCCGCGATTCAATGGTGGTGACGCTCGACCCAACGAAGCGGGTGGAGGTGAAGCTCGTCATGAAGCGCGGTCAGCGCGCAGACTATGAGTGGAGCACCGACGGTGGTGAAGTGGCTTTCAACCTGCATGGTGAAGTGCCGAACGATCCCAGCGTCCGCGCACACACATACCAGCGTGGTGCGTCCAAAGGCGAGAAGGGCAACGTGATCGCCGTTTTTGATGGCGTCCATGGCTGGTCATGGAGAAACACATCCGACAAGCCCGTCAAGGTCACCGTGAAGGCGTGGGGGCAGTTCTCCGAACTGAAGAAGATGTGAGCGAGGATGCAGAGCTTCCTTCCACGCGCACGCTTGTTCGGTCGACTGTCATCTCGGCAATTGTCGCCATCGTGTTGTTGGTGACAACGGTCCTGCCGGCTGAGTACGGTGTCGACCCGACAGGGATAGGTCGGACACTGGGCCTCACGCAGATGGGCGAGTTGAAGCTCGAACTCGCGCGTGAGGCGGCCCTGGATGCGCGCGCCGACTCGATCGCGGCGGGAATGCTGCCGGCAGACAGCGCCAAATGAAGTGACGGAGCAGGCGCGTGGATGAACGGGTTGTCCGCGCGCCCTGCCCGTTATTCAGTCTTCCAGGTATAGATTTCCACAGGCGAGCAGTCGGCTCTTGGCCGCTGCAGATTCGTAGACTCCGACGAAAAAATCTCCAGAGTCCGGAAGAACGACTGCCAGGCGCGCTTCGATTTTTACCGTTCCATTGCTGGCAATGCGGAGAGCTGGGTAGCTCACACGCTTGCCCAATGTTTCCTGGGATGGAGCGCTGCAGGTCCCGCGGCCCACAGACCAGGCGCGTAGCGATCTCGGCCTGTCACCTTTCAGCTCCAGTTCGATAATCGTGCTATCCTTGGACGCTCCGCCATACATCTCCAGACTGCCCTTGACGTGGCTGCCGTTACGGCTGGACAGATCTGAGAGCCAAGCGAAATGGGGAGCGGTGAATTGGCCAGCGAGCAGGAGAATCATCATCCCCATACTGCGCACTGGAAACGTCGGTGAAGTCATGTCGTGAACCAGGGGGAGTCTCAGAGTCGTTGCGGGGGAATTTGTACAGAGTGTCGTATAGAAAGCGAGGAATTCAAGTCAGCCGGATTATCCAGGGAAGGAGTCTCAAGACAATCTTGTGCCGGATCGGTAAGAACTCCATAGAGTCACCATTGGCTCGTTTGGGATTTCACGCTCTCAGACGCAGCGGGACGTCCCGGGGAGCGGAGCGACCATGATCCGGATTCTCCCCAAACAGGCATATCTGTACGTGCGGTACCGATTCTGATGGCATGACAGCAGGCAGCTTGCCAACAATCATGCGCGAGTCACCTCTGCCGGTTGGTATCGATTTCGGACACACTATCCAAGCGCGCCTTGTCCCGCTGTACCAGCGGTGGTACTTGCGGTGCTGTCGCCGCTCTTGTTGGATCGTAGGCTGGTCCGTCCGGGTTGGCTCGACTATCCGAAGGGTGGCTTCATTGGAATCATGATGAGCATCTTGAACGACATTGCTGGGCTCATCTCCTCTTGGATGAAGATCTTGGACAGGGGGCTTAGAGGCACCCATATTGGCGCCCCCAAGCTCACTACTCTCCGATCAGGCAGCATGACCAAAACGGCGGCGTAGTTTGGACTTGAGCAGCCCCAGTTCCTCGGTATCGATCAAGCCCGTATCATGTCGATGTAGCAGGCGTTCAAGCTCCGTGGCGTAGTCCGCCGAGCTGTTGTCAGCAGTCGTCTCGTCGACTACGGACAGTGCCGCTGCCATCGCTTCGGAGGTGAGCGGTGTTTTCGTCCGCCCCTGACGCTGATCGACCACCAGTCCCTTCAGTGCGGTAGAGTCCACCATCAACCCGTCGATGGCCGCATAGCTCTTGAGCACCTGACCGGGCTCGTCTCCGAGGTAGTTCGCCGCTGCGGTCTCTCCAAGGAGATGGAAGATTCCGTACCCGCACACATTGCGGATCGGGTGAAGGCCGAACTCATAGCTATGACTCGGGACCGGCATCTCGAGCTCCGCAGCAATGCGGAGGAACTGCTGTCGGAACCGCTGGCCATGCTTGCCAACACGCGCCTTGAAAGCCATCTCATCGCGCCCACGTCCGTCCCGATCCTCCTCGACACATCCGTAGGGAACACCCTCTGTGTTCACCAACAGAAACGGATGGTCGACCAGCGCGGAGTGTTTGGGCCGAGACTTCTTGAGCCGGCTCATGAAGTATGGTCTGGTACTCCGGAGGTACTCCGTCAGGATGTCATCGGGGACATACTCGGCATGTAGACGCGCCGTGTGCGTCTTCCCGTTTTTACGGTCGATGGGGCGAAGGGTGATCTCTCTTAGCAACTGCGCTTCTGGCGAGAACTGGAGGTCCAGTCGCACCGTACATAGCTCGCCATCGCGGAACCCGGTGCTGATGTAGGCGCCGAGTGTAAAGGTGTTCAGCACGAGCTGATGGTAGACCATGCTGGTACATTCCTTTCTCTTCTTGGCCTCACGCACTTCGCCGATCAATGCGTCGAGTATGCTGATCCACCAGGAAGGTGGAGTGCTCCGGAACATGCGCCTGATATTGCGCATCTCGTTCACTCGACGTAGGCCACGGCTACTGCGAACTCCTTTCGCGTGCCCCGCAAGTGCATCAGCGAGCAGACTGGCATGCCTATAGGAGTTCCAGAAGCGGCGCTCTTTGATGCTCATCGCGGCGAGCTGCTCGGTCCGCACATCGATGCGCTCTCCGTTCTTGATCTCACGACTTGCAACCAACTGCCCCGTCCGAAAGCGTTCCAGTTCATAGCATGCGAGTGCCCATTGTCCGAGGTTGATCACGTGCTGGCGCACGCCTCCTGCCTTGGCAGACCCCGGTGAGCCTTGGGGTAGGGTCGCTGCTCGTTCCAGCCACCATCGTTCAAGCGCGCCAACAATGGGTATGAAGGCATCGCCAAAGAGTACCTCTGGAGTGAGCGAATTGGCCGGCATGTTCAGATGATGAATCGCCACACCGATCAGGAGCCGTAGTGCGGATATGCGCGATTGCAGTGTGACGCGCTTGATTTGCTGATTGCTCCGACGTGGTGGGAATTCGCCTGGGTTCCGGAGCAAGGTGAGCGAGTCGATACTCACGTATCGTGAGTACCACAGGACGAACTCCCGAGTTTCTCTGGGTACATCGTAATGCTGCAGGAGGGCGACGAAGCTATCTGGCGAACCCTCTCCTGACTCACCGTTCGGGCCGCGCAGATAGGGAGCGATGCGATCATTTCTCTCGGCACTCGCCAACGGCCCCTCGCCGAATCGCGCTGCGATGTCTCGGAGCGCGCGGCTCACATTGTAGCCGATCATGAGTCGACCTTGCGTGTATTTGACGTATCTCACTACCTCGGTGACTTGATCGGCGGTGATCGCTTCCGGTTGCACTTCGTCGCCGAAGAGCGCGCGACAGCCATCACGGTAGGCGCGGTAGGCAGTTCTGAACGTGAGCGATTTGTTGGGCGTACGCCCCGTGATTGACATGGGCCAGTAGCGGTTCTCACCCTCGCTCCACGCATCGGTCGGCCATATGGTCGGGAAGACCATGGGGACGAGATCGCGTTTCGCGGCAAACCGCATTGCTGCCCGTAAGGCGGCTCGGTGGTTACTCGCTGTGTGCGTCGAGAGTCCGAGCGGTTCTGCGGTCGCTCGGGCATACAACTGTTCCGGCAGGAAATAGAGCCGCCCCACTTTGTGACGCGTGGCCGCGCTGAAGATCAAGCTGTCTGGGCACTTGGTCGGCAGGTCGAGTAGCACGCGCATGGCGGATCGGAACGCCGATTTGGCGTTCTCCTTCACCATATCAGACGAGGCACACAGGTAGGCCTCCGCGACTGTCGCGAGCGTTGCGTCTTCAGGCGAGAGGGCAGACCAGTTGAACGTGTGCGGAGAAGTCGCGCGCTCCGCCGACATCTCGTCACCCTTGGAGCCGGCCGCCGCCCGCTGGGCAATGTAGATGCCACGGTCTCGAAGTCGGCGGAGGTACGGGGTGAGCTGACGCGCGAGATCGTCGGCGGGGCTCTTGAGTATGTCGCCCATGGTCTCGGTGAGTGAACGCTGTGTGGAGGCCAGTCCGCCGCACCAGTGATCGATGACGGCCGACTTGAGGGCAGGGTAGATACCGGATCTGAGCGTGCGCACGGTGCCCGACGAACGAGGTTTCATGAGATTGTGGGATGAGGTTTTGTGCGACTGCGTAGCACGGGTTGTACGGAACTGCAGGAGAGCGTTGGACTTGCACGCGGCGCGCGCCCAACACGGGATGGGCGGTTGAAGCCATAGCGGCCGTACGTTTTGTTCTCGGCATCCCGCGTTGTGGAGGCCAAGACGTTTCCCTGCATAGCGTTGCGCACAACAGCGGTAGCATCGGATCATCGAGGCGCTTCCTATGATTCGGTCGGCACAGATGCCGTGGGCGGTGCATCTGCACCAACCCCGCGTTGTGCGATGGTGGTATGCTTGGGAGCGTCCACGTTGACGTGGGCGATTCCGGTCTTCAGCATCGCCACGTGCGCTGCCGGCTCTTCGGGCGGCTGAGCGGCGAGGAAGGTGGCACGTGTGGCCGGCATGAGGGCGTCGCGGGGGAGCTGCCAATGGTGGCCATCGAAACACGCCCACCCGTAGAGACGTCGCCAATCGCGATGCTTGAGTCGCTCGAGCAGTGTCCGTGTATTGATGCCGAGAATCGCTGCGGCTTCGGCAGGCAGACAGTACGGGGAGTCCATGACGGTCGCCGGTCTTGTCGGTATGGCCTTCGACATGGCCTCGAGTACCAGCTCACGAAGGCGGTCGAAAGCGACGTCGGAAAGCACGCTCCTGGCGTGGCGGAGGTGTGCGGCCGCGCTGGTGGCTGGAAGACGCTTGGTCGCGCTCACTCTTGTGATTTCATCCGCGAAAGGCTGAAGCTCTGCGCGGCTTGGGTTCTTGCGGAGGGTACCAAGGCGCTGTGCGATAGTGGTCATAGAGTCGGCTCGGGTGATGTGATGTTTCGAGGGTACCATGTTCGGCACGCAGGCTGCACGCGCTGCGGTGAGGGGCGGCAGAACGCGGGCAGCGAGATGGGTCTCATGACTCGCTGAGGGAGAAGTGGGACATGGATGATTGGCGCGAAGGAGATGGCGACGATTCGAGGCAGCGGACCATGCACGCCCATCCGGCATGTCGCTCCGTTGAGAGCCTAGGGGGAGGCTGTTGCCTGTGCCTGTGCCATCGCACGAGGCATGCTCACCATCACGCATTCATTGCCGATTCGTGGACATTGGTGACTCAACTGAGCCTCGGTGGGTTCACGAGTCTAGCGGAGCCGGTTCTTTTTGACCGGTCATCTCTGCCGAAGTCCGGTCACGACAATCCGAATTTCCAGTGTCACGGACATAGCCGTCGCGTTGTGCTCGCAACGACCATCGTCGTCGCTGTCGCTCGCATCAAATGAAAACAACGGGATGCGTCCTGACTCACATTCCGTTGCTTTCTACTGTATGGGGTCTCGGCAACTCGGCCCGAGACGGCTGTTCTGCGGGGCAGGTCAACCAGACGATCTGGGCGCCGAGAGGCGGGCTATTCCGCTCGCCGCGCAATCTCCTCGAAGCGCGCTTGCAGCATCGCACATGTCGAGCGCGCGCAGCCCCATTCGCGCGCCAAGGCCGGTCCGGCGGCGACCGCCTCCCGCACCCGTGCGAGATCCTGCTCCAGCTCCTGCCGCGCCAGGCGGTGCTGTTCCCCGAGCCGGAGGAGCCCCGCGCGCGTCGGCCAGTCATCCACGCCGTCGACAGAGGTGGCGTGCCGCCCGTGCATCCCCGGGCTGAACATCAGATCATAGGCGGGTGCCAGTGTCCACGTGCCGTCCGCCGTCATTCGGAATGCGAAATTTTTCGCGTGGTCATCCCGGTTGTACGCATACACGTTGAAGACCATGCGCCGGAACAGCTCGCGGAGCTGCGCGGGGGAGCGTGTCAGCGCCCGCGTGAGTTGAAAGAGCGCGGTGTAGTCGAGCGACGGGACCCGGAACGACGCGTGCAGTAGCCCACCGGCCGTGTGCACATGGACGCGCTGGCGTCCGCCTGGCCCAACACGGTCGAAGCGCGCCGTGGCGAAGTGCCGCCGTCCGGCGGCGTCGATGAGCAGCGTTGTCTCAGCCACCGTGAGACCCGCTCGGCGGGCCATCACCGCATAGCAGGCTTCCACTGCGCCGACGTCGGGCCCAAACCGTGCTCGATCCTCGTCGCTGGTGAACTTCACCAGCCACGGCGCGTAGTCGTCAGGCAGCGCATGGACCTCACCGCGGACCATGGCGGGCGTGACACCGGCGATGCAATGCACACGGTCCGCCTCCCGACGCAGTCCGATCAGCGCTTTCGGACGGGCGCCGCCGGGGGCGCCGCCGCCGAGTTGCAGCGCCGGGAGCACGGCTTCCTCGCCCCCGGCTGCGAGCCGCTGCGCCTGCGCCGCGACGGCGTCGAGATCGAACGCCGCCTCCGCTTCGTGCGCTGTATCGACTCCCAAAGGGATAGCAGGATCGAAGACGAGCGCGCCCATCGCCGCGTGGCCGACCGCTGCCAGGCGGTCGAGCGCGGTGACCGTGTCGAGCGCCCGTCCGGCGCGCGCGAAGGCCCGGTCATGCAGCAGTCGGCCCCAGCCATCGGGCAGCGCATCGGCCAGGAGGCCCGGCAGGTGCTCGAAGTCCGGATCTGCGTGTCGAAATGCGCCGGCGTGGGCCGGCAGCTGGAGCGGAGAGAGCGGAAGCGGGTCGGCGAGAAACGCGGGGTCGTAGACGAAGACGGGCCGCGTCCCCTCCAGTGTGAGGGTGCCCACCGGACGATCCGGAACGGGGTGGCCCTCCGCCGTGGCGCCAATGCGCAGCCCGACGGCGACTTGAGTGACGGGGTGATGCCACGCCTCCGACGCGGCGCGCGTCATCACCCGTCGCCCATCGGATAGGCAAACCCCTCATCCACGAAGGCTGGCGCGACCTGCACACAGTCGGTGGTCGTGGCGCCCGCACGCCGCAGCTCCTCCTCCCAGGCGCTGCGCACGGTCGCCTGCATCGTGCCCATGAGCGTGTCCGCTTCGGCTTCGGTCAAGGCGCATCGCGGCGCTGCCGACCGCAGGTTGGTGCGTCGCGCCCGGCGGCCGAAGCGCCCACACGTCATCGCCAGATCCCGCTCATGGCTGCCGGGTCGAGGATCTGGTGTCAGATCGTAAGCCGGGGCCAGCTCCCACGTCGTCCCCGGCGCGATGAGCGCGTGGTTGCGCGGGTGATCGTCGAGGTTCGAGACGAGCGCGTTGAAGACCATGCGCCGGAAGAGTTCCCGCTGATCCTCTGCCGGACGGTGGGACCATTGCCGGAGCGCGTCGGCCAGCAGCAGGTAGGACCAGCCTTCCCGGCGATGGGGAGCGTCATCGGCGTCGAGCACGGTGAGCGCGCTGACGACGCGGTGGCGCACATACCGTGCGGGCTCCCCAGATGAGGGCTCTGTATCCGTAGGCACGCGGACGCGGTCGAAGCGCTGGACGAGCAACACGTCGGCGGTACCGACGCGTACGATCCGGGTGGGCGGGGTCGTGATCCCACACCGCCGCGCGAGTGCCAGCAGACCCGCCTCCACCGGCGCGTTGTTCCAACGGTCGCCCCGGGCCGGGAACTTGGCGAGCCACAGGCCGGTGTCGTCCTCGACGACGGTCTTGGGGCGGGCGCCGCCCATGGCGGTGGCTCCTTCGCGCAGGAGCGCGTCGGTCTCGCGGAGCCGTGCGGGCCGCGGCGCGTCCTCCGCCGACTCGAGCCACAGCGCCGTTTCGAGGAGCGTGGGGAGATGGGTGAGGGGGTGATACAGGGCGGTGGTGCGCGGAGCCGCCGTCGGACCGAACGAAAGTGCGCCGGCTCCGTCCTCCGGAGCCCACACGAGATAGTCGATCTCCGAGAGGTCGGTGCGCTCCAACGCCCGGTCGATCACACTCCGCCCCCACGCATCGGGGCCGGCATCGCGGAGCGCGCCGAAGAGACCGCCCAAGGCGGTCGTCTCGAACGGCCGATCCGTCAGCGGCAGGTGCGTTGGGTCCACGGGGACGGCGTCCGGGCGGGCGAGATATGCGTCGTCGTAGCGGAATCGGCCGACCACCTCTCCCGACGCCAGCGTCTCCTGTGCGAGGTGGCCGCAGGTGACCGACTCCGTTGTGCCGGGGAGTTGCAGGGAGACACGGCACGCGTGGGCCGCGCCTTCGCGTGCCGCCCACGACGCTCGTGTGTCAGTCATGGCGATTCCGAAGGCCCGCACTGATCGCGATAGGAGTTGGGCATCTCTCGCGATCCGCGTCAGCGATACGTCACTTCGAGGAAGTCGAGTACCCGCACCCGCCGTTCCCGGTCGTGCCACGCTTCGTGCATGTGCCCGCAGATGAGTTCCAGGGGCGGATCCGTCACGCCACCACCCAATGCGCGCCATGCTTCCTCGACCATGATGGACGAGGGATGTTGGGCCTTGTCCGAGCGCATCATCGTGCGCGTGACGCTCGCGGGCGGCGTGTGCGTCACCAACAGATCCAACCCGCCGACGTTGCGGGCGTTGATCAACAACCGTTCGACATCCGTCGCCCGGACCGGTTCTTCCAGCGGCCACCAATCCCGGTAGGCCCGGCGCCACTGGGCGTCGATCACGCTGTCCGCGCCGCCGAGGAAGCCCACGCGCAACGGCCCGTCCATGCCCTGCAGCACCCGCACCGTGCCGCGCGGGACATAGATCAGGCCGGGTGCCACCGGCGTCGGCTCCTGCAGGCCCCGGGTCAACGGGTAGTTGTGATGATTGCCGTCGATGAACAGCACGTCGTGCGCCAGGCGATGCCATTGCACGTCCTTGCCAGGCGGGGGCGGCGGTAACTCACGCAGCGTGCCATCGGCCCGCGGCGGCGCGTCCTCGGGGCCGGGCCAGATCCAGAGATCGCCGACTTGCACGAGTGAGCGCACCTCGGCCGGAAGTCGTGCGAGGTTCGTGCGCATGCCGTCCAACCACTCGTGGACATCACCGATCAGGGCGATCATCGCGGGAAATGTCGTGCCCGAGACCGGGGTGACCATGGGGTGGAGGGAAGCCACGCCCCGGACACGTGGCGGGTTTCGCCCGGCGCCCTGCGTGCAGCCGGGAACCGGAAGTGGGCGGCGACGCGAGCATGGGCGGCGATCACTGTGCCCTCACGCCCTGGTGGCTCTCACTCAGGATCTGCCCGATGGTGTCGTCAACAGTCTTGTCCATGTGCCACTGGAATTCTCCTTGGAGCGCTCGACGCTCCGCCTCAGTCAGTGGTCGACGGTCAGGGGTCTCACGGCATGCGGTCAGTGACGGAATACCGCCGCGTGCGTACAGGCGGTGCTGCAATTCGTCGACCACGCGGCCCATCGCTTGGGCATCTCGCGGGTTGGAGGACACGTGCTCCAGCGGGAGACCGGCGAACACCGCGATTTCCGCGTCGTCCGCTTGGACGAGGCCTGGAAGCAGCACCTTCCCGAACTGCTGGCTGAAGAAGGCGGTTGTCTTCGGTTCCGGCGCCGTGCGGCCATAGACCAATGCGCCGATCAACGGAGCCAGCCGGAAGTCGGGATGCTGGTACGCATACTCGAAATAGTGGCGCAGGCTGCGGCGTCCTTGCGCCGATGGGTCGAGCACCAGCACCATGCCGTCGACCTGAGGCAACACCAGTGTGACCTCGGGGCGCATCCGATCCGGGAGCGCCACCAACGTCAGGTCGAACCCCTGCCGGGCGGCAGTGATCTGCTCGGGCAAGGCAATCTCGGCCAGCCGATCCTGCCGCCTGCCGTCGTATCGCAGCGCCTCCTCGGTCGTGCCGCCTCGCAGGATGTGCAGGCCCGTGTCCCGACAGCGCACGATGGCTTCGGATACCGTGCAGGTCCCGCGCACGACGTCCCCGTAGCACGGCTTCGGCGCTCTCCGCGGCATACCGTCCTCCAGGAGCATCGTCGGCGCAGTCGGGTCGATGGTGAGATCGAGGAGGAGGGTGCGGAACCCACGGTCCGCCAGCGAGAGCGCGACCAGCACCACCGGCTCGACGGATGTGTTCTGTGAGATGCTGCTGTGAAAGGCGATCAGCATGACGGTGGGGTGAGAGCCTTGGTGGGTTGGAGCCCGGCCAGTATAGGCACATCGAATTGATCCACAAAATCGAACAGCCGTGGCCCGCGCCGGCTCCGACCACGGGGCGAAGCCGGCGGGTACCGATACGGGCATCACAGCGGCTCGTATGTTCTCCCGCATCCGTGGCACTGCGTGTGGCGTGGGTGACCGAGGTAGTCACAGTACCGACACTCGCGCGTGGGCCGGCGACCACGGTTGCCATGCGACAGCTTCGCGTCGTAGTCACGGCGCAGCGTGGTCGCGGCCTCCGCTCGCACCTGAATTCGGCCTCGGTCGTCCTTGCGCAGGCCGAGGAGCTCCCGATAGGCGGCGTTGTTCTTGTAGTGCCGGTAGAACACGCCGCGCTTCATGCCGGCCTGCTTCAGGAATTCTTCGAGAAGGCAGTAGGTGTCTGTGCGCTCTTGGTTCACATCCGCTCCCGTGAGAAGGTCTGGGGAGCGGTGCGTTGGGGCCCGCTCCCGTCGGGAGCGTGCGAATCAAGGAGTGCGCGCACCGATTCCGGTGCGCTTTGGAACGCAGGCGGGCCGGACGTCGCGTCGGAGTTGTTGCTTCCTCTAGCGACCTATCTTGTCTACGACCCCTTATGTGTCGAGCGGGTATCTTCCCGATCCAGAGCGGGATTGGTCGAATGTCGTGTTGCCACGTTGAATCGGTCGCGTTCGACGCCGACACCTAGGTATGGGTGCCGTCGGCCGTATTGGTGAAGGCGCTTGGTCGATATCGCTGCGTTGTGGTGGTCCAGCGCTTGCTGTCGGGCGGTCAACTGCGCGTGCGCACAGCCCCAGCGCCGAAGAAGTGCCCCGGCAGCGCCTACACCCTTTGCTTGCAAGGCAGGGCTGGAGTGATCCTCAATGCATAGACAAGCGTCCCCCACTCGCCATCCTCCCGTGCAACGCCAAACCTTCATCTATGGTTCACGCTGCGTCGCGCTGCTGCTCGAGGCCAATCTCGCTATGGCGAAGCAGGGCTGTCCGCTCTTTCGGGCAGAGAGACTCGACACCAATAAGACAATGACTGCATACAGCTAGGCATTGCCCACTGTGACATCCTTTCCTGCATCGCCCTGCGCGGCACCGAGTCCTCGCACCGCGCGTTAGGTAAGGAGTCGGTCGAAGAGTATACCCCACCGCTCAAGTGCTGGCACGGGTATCGCCGTCGCGCCCTGGCGAAGCAGCCGTGCTTTCACGCGCTTCGCCAACTCAACCTTCCAGCCCGGCTCCAAGTCGACACCGTTCTTCGCAGCATAGGAGACGATCTGGTCAATGATTGGCTTGTCTGGCTGCATCACCTCGTCGAAATCCTCCTCGGGTCCCCGTACGATGCGGCGCACTTCTGTGGCGATCAGGGCCGGTGGTAGGAGGTCTTCTACCTCGGCGCCGCCGACATTATCGGCAAATGCGTCGGCCAGAAGCACCCTGTCTACATCGCCCTGGTAGAGTCCCGTCTTTAGCTGCTGTGCCAACTTCCCACCCGGCCCATCGGCGTCAAGCAGCGCGTATGGGAGCACCTCATCCTTGCCGGTGGTGATCGCTACAACAGCGCTCACGCCCCTCACACCTCCAGCTGGAACGAAGATGAGTTCCCGCTGAGGAGCAATGCGCCCCGTGGAGATCAGTAGCGTTTTCATGGCACTCAGATAGTGTTGGTCGGATGTGCCTTCGACGACCACCACCTGGCAGCCTTGCAGCAGCGTGTCGGAAACGGTGAGGCCCAACGCGGCGTAAACTGGGTAAATAGACCGGCTCTGCGCTCCCTTCGCTTCGGTGACGCGGAGGTCTGGCGACACCGCTGTAGCTCCGGAGTCATCAACGTAGACCGCCTTCACCCGATCTAGGTGATCGGGGTCAACTAGGAAGGGCGAATGGGTCGTGTAGAGGATCTGGCTTGTCTTCGCGAGGTTCTCGAAGAACTCGGAGAGATCGCGCTGAGCTAGTGGGTGCAGCGACATGCCTGGCTCGTCGAGCAAGAGGATCGCGTCCTCGTGCGCGTCCGCCCGCTCCACTAAGAAGATCAGGTAGAAGCTGAGGAACCACTGTAGTCCCGTACTACGGGACTCAAGCTCGATATCTTCAGGACGCTTGTCGTCCGAAACCCAGATACGGAAATGGTCGCCGTCCGCTTGAAAGCGGAAGCGATACTCTCCTTGGCGCCACCAATCCCTGAACTCGCGGGTGAGCTTTGTGCCGGCTGACTGCAGCAGTACGCTACGCTCCTTCTTTTGCTCTGCGGCCTGCTGTACTTCCTCGACGGTGGGTTCCCGCCGGCCAGCTGTGGCTTGGGGCTCGCGGCCGAGCGATAGGATCTCCTCTGGGCTCAAGCCGACGAAATCGAAGAGCACTTTGAGTGTGCGGGCTTTAGCTGTTTCCTTCGTGCCTAAGCCTTCACGTTTCATGTTCTCGATGACGTGCGGCAGGTAGATCTCGGAGTCGAGGTTCCCGTAGTTAGAGTAGTAGACGAACTTGGGCATTCGCTCGCGTACAAGCGTCCGAGCCTTCGCGTTGGTGTTAGGGTGCGGGACGGACACCTCGGCCACCATCGTCTCAATGCGTTCTAGCAGTGCGGCGTAGTGGGGTGCTATGGCACTTCGCTTCGGAGCTTTGTCGAGGTCTATCCCATCCTGGAGGATATCTCGCGCGCGCGTGATCGCCTGATCGTCCACAATGCCCTCGCCGGCATCGACCGCATCGGCCTCGATCTCGCCTCTTACCTTTCCTATTTTCTCAAGCATGAGAGCCTTGAGGGGCTCTTCGCTCTTCCCGATCTCAAGCCGCGCGATCTCTGTGTTGGCTCCGTCGAGTACCTCATAGACTCGCGACACTTCCAGATCACGTTGCGGGGCGGCCTCGGGGAAACTCACAGTGTAGCCGCCGCCCAAGTTGCGCGTGACTTCAACCAGTCGGATATGCTCGCGCGGTACTCCGGTGATGGCTATCAGATCGTCAGCCAGTTCATCTTCGACCTCAAAAACGGCCCGGATAAAGACTGGCTTTTTGTCTGAGTTCCGGATGTCAGTGAACCGAGCACGCGGATAGTCAGGCACCGGGTCGATGGCACCATCCTTAGCGGGGTTGAGCTTCCAGAGCGGAAGCAAGAGGTTGGTCTTGCCCGACTCATTGGTACCAATGAGGGCAGTGACGGCACCTGTATCGACCCACCCACTGTCTTCGACAGAGCGAAAGCCGGTTACGCGGAACTTGATCAGCCGCATCTCGAATCACCTCGCAAGAAGAAGCCAGATGAGGCGGCGGCCGGCCGCTCTGGTCACCCGGATCGAGTCCAAGTTACTCAACCAGCGTATTGGCAATAAAGTACGAGCAAGCCTCGGTTTGTACTTTTATGGAACGCCTACTGGGAGTGAAAGAGGTTCATCTAGGTAGCGCAAAATTATTGCAAGTTATTGCTGTGTATGGTCTTATGAGGAATCTGCGGATAGACCTTCAGGTGCCATGGTAGCTCTCAAGGTCGAGGTTCCAATGCTCGGTTGAGCTACAGTCCCGACCGTGATTGCACGTAGCGACGTGTGTCGGGGGTAACTCGGATCTAGGCTTTCACCATCGGGTGCGAGATTTCCCCGCTGACGTGCACGAGGCGACGCATTGAAAGGTATGTTACGGCCGGGTTCACCCGACGTACGGGCCATTCGTACTGGGTTACGAGTGTCTCAGTCGCGACCGACGTCCTACCGGTATTGATCAAGTCCGCCGCAATGCGTAGCGCATCGGCAGCTGGATCCCACTCGCACCACCGCGCATCGAACTCTGCAAATAGTTCGTCCTTCGAAGCCTGCTGCATGTGCAGCCTGGCCTTCGGCGCATCCGCGGCGCCCCGAAGATGCTTGCTAGCCAAAACGCCCAGGATGCAGGATGTGGTCAGTCGCTTCTATACCACGAACTCGGCGGCGGCCACGTGTACCCCGTGCTGTCGTCCAAGCGTGATGGCGACCGAGCCCCACGCGCGACCTGTGCACTCTACTCAGATCGGCGACTGGCAGGGACCCGCGGCGTCTTGCTCACGTTTTTTGCGCGTTGCGCAGGTTGCAGCACCAGATTCGCCACTCGAAATGTCATCGCCTGCCGACTCACGTCGAAGCGCTTTGCGAGCTGGTCAAGCGCATCATCGTCAGTCGCATGGCCGGCAATTTCGGCGAGTGCGTCGCGTACGGCCGCAGCGGGCATAAGGAGGGCAGCGGCGAACGCGTTCGCTTCACGCTCGCGCTGGTCGTCACCTGTTGCCGAGGCACGGTTACGAAAGGCGGCGAAGTAGCTCGTCAAGAATTGGCGATCAATGAAAATGGGTAGCGCGTGGCGATGCAGAACGAAGTGCGCGATCTCGTGGGCAATGGTGAAGCGCTGCCGAACCGGGGCTTGGGATACGTTGACACCGATAACCCCTGAGTCCTCGTTCTCGGCGAGGAGCAGGACCCCCGCGACGTCGTCACCGAGGACGCTGCGCTGAACCCGCAGCCCGAGGCGCTCGGCTATCTCCTCTACGGGGACGGGTATGCGACCGGCGAACGTCTTCAATAGGCGCATCGCCTCTGCTTCCGGATCGGGTGCGTTCGTCGCCGGAGACGCTGAACGATTAGGTCGCGTCATCGGAGTCTTTGGGTTGACGGGTCTCGCGTTGCACGAAGTCAGTGAGGTAGCGAAGGGTGGTCGGATTGTCTTTGGCCGCGCGCGCGATCTGTGCCATGATTGCGGCGCTGAGCAGGGGCTGGGCGAGCCGAGCCGATAGTTCGTCGTGGTGAGGAATAAACTCGGTGAGTTCGCGCTTGAGCGCGGTCGCGATGTTCCACAGCACGTGCATCGGCGCACGCTGGCGGCCTCGTTCGATGTTGACAATCGACACCCGCGACACGCCTGCAGCTAGGGCCAGTTTCGCTTGGCTCAGGTTGAGATGACCGCGAGCAGCCGCGATTCGCTCGCCGATCAATTCGTACAGTCGATCATCTGGGTCGCCTCGAGGCATGACGGAATGGTAGTGGCCGCCGCAACGAAACGTAAGCTACGGCAACGGTAGGCAGTGGAAACTTGTAAGTTTTGCAAACATGTTTGTGAAGTAAACATGTCTGTGTATGCTACGAATTGACAGTAAACTCGGTCATCTTCATGTTTCAGATCGAGTGCTGCTGCCCAGACCCGCTGCACGCAGCTGGAGGTGCAGCGCGTAGGGACGGCGTTGGCACGTCCTTTCGGTCACTGCACTCAGTCACTTTACTTCGGAGCAGAGAAACGATGAGCCAGAAGAAACTCACACCGGGCACTCCGGCGCCGGTGTCCGCGCAGTACGAGATCGTCGGTCCACGCGGCGGTCGCACGGGCCAAGAACGGACCGTCGTGAAGGGAGAGCCCCTGCCACCGACCCCCTCTCCGGGCGCGACGTTCCGGATCGCGGATCGTACAAAGAACGGCGCGGGGCGGTAGTGCACCGCTGCAAACGCAAGGGATGACGGTGCACGGACGATGTCCGTGCACCGTCGCAACGGGCCGGAGCACCTGCCACGAAGCCAGCGGGTCATGGACCGTGACCTGGGTACTAGCGCCGAGAATGGGCTCCCAAATGGCGATATAGGGCCGGCTCCTAATCGACCGCTAAACCGAAGTGACCGGATGGTAGCCCAGGCAGTGACCCGGCGGAGGCCTGAAACGTCTCGAAGACGGCGGTGTATGAACCCTCACTCCCGCTCCCGGCCATGATAGGGGTTGCGGAAGGCCGCCGGAGATGGTTTCTTAAAGTCACAGTAGTACTTGCTCGCTCCCTTCGGGGTACCGGGCCGTGTAGTGGTGAGGGGCTGCGTCCGGTTTAGCCGGGCCCGGCCCCTCGCGTTATTTGCGCCCTAGAATGCTGCGGTCGTAGCCCCACCGCCTCCACCTGAGCCCTGTGACTGACCCCTCGTCGACGGATTCCGCCCCGCCCGCCAAGCCCCGTCTCCCTCGCGCCGAAGTCTTTGTCGACGGAACCAACTTCGATATCGCGGCACGGCAACTCGTGAATGCGTCGATAGACATCCCGAAGTTCGCTCGCACCATTGTGCATAAGGTGTCGCGGTCGCACCTACTCGTGAAGTTGCACTATTGCACCGCGCCTGCCGCGGACCCGTCATCCGGTCAGCAGCGTTTCGAGCAAGCGTACTTCGCCCGCCTCGAAGAGTCACACTCGGTGGATCTCGTACTGGGCCGTCACGTCGTCGTCGGTCGAGATCGCAACGGGCGGAAGCAGTACGCCGAAAAGCACACCGATGTGAACGTGGCCATCCTCATGATGGAGGGGGCATGCGATGACCGATACGACACCGCCATCATCATTTCTGGCGACAGCGACATGGTGCCGGTGATGAAGCGCGTGCGCGAGCGCGGCAAACGGGTGGCGTGGTGCTACTTCTCTTCGCAAGTGGCCTCAGACCTTGAGCAGGTCTGCGATGAGAAATTCGAGTTGACCGAGCAGTTACTGCGAACTATGAAATACACATGGCGGTAGCGACGTCATCGCGCCGCGAGGACTACATATACGAACGCGTGCGCCTGAAGAACAATGCCCGGTCCATGCGAGCATGGAACCGGGCATTTCGCTAGCACTTCCGGACATCCTAGCGGGCGCCGATGCTCGCTGGCCTGGCAGAAGCGTGCAAGTTGTTGAATTTGAGCGGGTTACAGGTAAGCCTCTGGATCAGAAGGTTCCTGGTTCGACCCCAGGAGGGGCAATACGATAAAGCCGTGTTCCGTAAGCAGTTACGGGATGCGGCTTTTTCGTTCACTTCGGACTCATTGAGGACCACATGCCGTCTGCGTCGATCGTGGGATTGATCCTTCTGTCTGTTCTTGGCGCTGGTGCCGCGCAGGCCCAGCACGTCACCCGTACTGCGCTGGCCTACCGCAGCCTGTCAGAGCCAGGCACGCCGTTTCAGGCGGTCCACGTCCTGGACAGCGTGGCGGTCAAATCGAACAAGACGCGGAACGCGTGGATGGGTATTGCCGTCGGGGCTGCGCTTGGTGGCAGCACCGCATATGTCCTGAGCAAGCGAAGCTGCTCAAACGTGTGTGACGACCCCGCACCGGTCATTGCACCCACGGTCCTTTTCACGATACTTGGCGGCATCGGAGGAGGTACCGTGGTCCATTTGTTCGGTCGGTCGAGGAGGGCACCCGGCGCCAAGGCCCTGAGCGTGTCTCAAGTCGCCTCTCGCAGACTTCGCTGACAAGAGGGCTTGGTGTTTGCTTCGGTGGCCAGCGCCGCCTCAGTGATGCTGGTGACTCCCGCGCATGCTGCCGTTGGCGATGCCCAGATGATGCACCGTGTGATGATCGCCGAGCGTGAGCATGCCCACGAATCCCAGTGCGCGGATGCGCGACTGCATGGTGCGGTCATCGGTGCGCGTCGCACGAATGGTGACGCGCGCGCCGGTGGCCGTGCTGACCGCCGTCCACGTGAAGCCATCGCTGGGGGCAATGGTGGCGCCGTGCGACAGCGCCATGCGACGGATGGCCTCGCGCACGCGACCGGTACCCTGCACGTCGAATACGGCACCGCCTTCCACCGGCGTCATGCGCACCTCGGCGCGCAGGGTCACGTCGTCCATGTCGCGCAGATGCGCACGCAGGGCCTCGAGGTCCACCTTGCTCCAGTCGGTGGTCGGATCGGCGTCGAGTAGCCGTACAATCTCCGCGATGGTCGCAAAGGCCTCCTGCCCGGCGCGGGTGGGGCGGGCCGATGCGGTGGCGGTCGGCGGTTCATGCGTCATACCCGGCTGATGCGTCATGCCCGGCATGTGCTGCATAGCTGATGGCGCTGACGCTGGCGCTGACGCTGGCGCTGCCGCCGGCTCCGCGGCCGCCATCGCGCCGCCGTGCATGGCCGCCATGCCACGCTTGACTAGCTCCGTGATTTCCGCGGCGTGCTGCTGCAGCAGGGCCACGGTGGCCGGGTCGTCGGATGTCTCCACGACCTCCATACCCTTGGTGGTCACCTGGGCACGTCGGACAATCTTCTTGCCGTTTTGCAGCACACCGTGCAGCGCCGGCGTGGACATGGGCAGATTGGGATCGTGACCCGCCGCCACGAAGGCGCCGGTCATGATCACGTGACGCTGAATCTGCGTCACCATGGTCGAGTCGTCGGACTCCGTGACCGTGCGTACGCCGTTGGGGAGATTGACCACCGAGCGACGCAGCTTGTCGTGGTTGACCATGAGCTGGTGCACCACCTGCATGACTTCGGCGGTGGTGGAGTCTCGGTGCATCATGCTGCGGCCCTGTGCGGGCAGCGCGGCAGCGCCAAGGCCCAGGGCGCAGACTGACCAAGCGAGTCTATGTAAAACCTGGCGATCGAAACGCATGAGCGGATCTCCCGGATTGTGGACAGGAACAGGGTAATTGCACGTCAGCGTGTGCTGTCTTTCTTTTGAGCATACTGGCGACCGACCGTGTCCGATGGGACTTTGGTCACATTCGAAACATACCGCGCGCCTTCAGGTTGCTCCGTCATCCAATTGCTTACGTCACGTGACTCCGCTCGATGAACTCCCGCTGTTTGCCGACCTGTCGAAAGCGACACGGGCCCGACTCTCGGCCGGCAGTGCCCTGCGCCACTTTCCGGCGGGCGCGACCCTGTTTCGTGCAGGCGACGCGGTGACCGGGCTGTACGTCGTGCTCTCCGGGCGGGTGCGTGTCGTGCGGTCGCGTGATGGTCGGCAGAGTGTGGTGCACAGCGAGGAGACCGGCGGGACGCTGGCGGAGGTGCCGTTGTTTGCGGGCGGCGGACTGCCGGCCACCGCCATCGCTGATGTGGACGCGCGCTGCCTGCACATCCCGAAAGAGCTGCTCACGCAGGTCATGCGCGACGATCCCGACGTGGCGCAGTTGTTTCTGCGACGTCTGGCGCTGCGCGTACGTCAGGTGGTGGATCGCCTCGATCGTTTGTCCACGCAGTCTGTCACCTCGCGCCTTGCCGCACTGCTGCTTGCGCGGTCAGATGGCGTCGCCAACCACCCGTTCTCACTGGGCATGACGCAGGCAGCGGCGGCGGAGGAACTCGGCACCGTACGCGAGGTGCTGGTGCGTGCCATCACCAGCCTGCGCCGCGAGGGGCTGATCGCGCCGGCGGGGCGTGGGCAATTCGTGATTCGAAACGTCGAGGCGCTGAGGCGGCGGGCTAGTGAGTGAGCGGAAATCTGTCGTGCTACAGTTTGGGTCTGATGGCGGTGCTGTCGAGTCCGGCCCTCAACCCTCGCGCGAGCTTGACCGCGTCGTCATGAGCCCAGAAGTGCATGAAAAACAAGCGGGGGTCGTCGTCGAGCATGTGATTGTGCAGGCTCGTCACCTCGATGTCATTGGCGCGCAGGGCGCGAATGACACGATTGACCTCGCCGGCTGTCATGACAAAATCACCCGTGATGGCCGCGCGCCCGTTCCCGGTGGGCTGAAAGTTCATGACGGTGCCGAGTCCCATGGCGCCGGGAATGGCATGACCGCCAGACGTGATGGTTTCCGGGCGCGGCGCACTGACCTGATACACGCCGCTGTTGCTGCGACCGACATGACCAAGAGCTGCGGCAATGGCCACTGTATCGAGGTCGACCGGTGCTGCCGGCGAGGGGGCCGGTGCTGCTGCCGGTGTGGACGTAAGCGCCACCGCCTCACGTACCGCTTCCGCGATCTGCACCGCGTCGCCCCGCGCGTGCACGTGCATGTAGAGGACGCGCGGCGACTCCCGCATGACGTGGTGATGCACCGCCGTCTGTTCCACGCCGCCTTGCTGGAGACGTGACATCACACGGGGGAGCTCCTCCTCGGTCAGTACGAGGTCACCCATGGCCATCACGTCGGTGCCAGTTCCGGTGGCATGCATGGCAATCCATCCGCCCAAGGCCAACGCGGGGCGCAGCACCACATCGCCAGTTGCGTCGCGGACGGTGACGCTGAGGTCCGAACGCGGGAAGTTGTAGCGATGCAGTTCGTCCCCCTGGATCACACCAGCCCGGCCCATCGTCGAGTCCACTGCCGGCCAACTCACCGTCGTGGTTTCGGAGGCCGATGGAACGGAAGAGTCGCCTGGCTTCGCTGGCGTCTCGTCTACAGCGCCACATCCCAGGGCCACGGCCGCGAGGGCTCCCGTGACCATCATAGCAGGCATACGAAGGCTTACAGGTGATGACACGATCATGAGACATGATCCTCGGAGGCGGGAACGGAAGGAGGCATCACAACACTGCGAAGGTACTGCGCATTAAGTTAATGCGCCACCGTCGGCTCCTGTGCCTGCCGTCCTGCTCCCGCCACCATGCCTCGCCTCTCGCGCTCCATTCGTGGAGTGCTGCTGTCCTCGTTCGCCCTGTGCAGCGCGGCCCACTCTGCCGCGGCTCAACTCCCCATACAGCCTGCTACAGCAGCGATCGCCGCGCCGCGCCCCACACTGCGGGCAGCGCGCAAGGCCGCGGCCATCAGGCTCGATGGTCGCCTTGATGAGCCCCTCTGGGCAACGGCCGACTCGATTGCCGACTTTGTGCAATTGGAGCCGGTGCAGGGTGGCCTGCCCACAGGACGCACCGTGGTACGCGTGCTGACCAATGCTGATGAAGTGGTGATTGGCATCCGGGCGGATGACGCCGAACCCTCGCGCATCGTGGCCTTCGCGCGCGAGCGGGACGCCTCGCTGAACAACGAGGACCACTTCAAGGTGGTGATCGATACCTACCGCGATGGGCGGTCGGGCTATGTGTTTGCCGTCAACGCCAACGGCGCCCGCTACGACGCGCTGGTCTCAAACCAGGGCGAGTCGGAAAACGCTAACTGGGACGCCGTCTGGAATGCGGCCGCCACCCGCACCGCCACCGGCTGGTCGGCGGAGCTTGTGATTCCGGTGCAGAGCCTGCAATTCGCCACGGGCCTCTCCACCTGGGGTTTCAATGTGCAGCGTCGCATTCAGCGCCATCTGGAGAACATCCGATGGGCCAGCCCCATCCGCGACATCAAGATCACGCAGACGTCACGGGCCGGCGAGTTGACGGATTTGCCCGCATTCAATCTGGGGACGGGCTTGAGCGTACGCCCCTCGGTCACGGGCGGTTCCGGTGTTCCCGCCCCACAGGCGCCACGTCGCGATGAACGGGACCTGAGTTTCGACATCACGCAGGCCATCGGGGCCAATACGCTGGCCTCTCTTACGGTCAATACCGACTTCGCTGAAACCGAGGTGGACTCGCGTCGCACCAATCTCACGCGCTTCCCCATCGTGTTTCCGGAGAAGCGCACGTTCTTTCTGCAGGGCGCGGACATCTTCGATTTTGGCTCGGGGACCGGCGACGACATGCGGGCCTTCTTCAGTCGTCGCATCGGATTGCTCAATGGCAACGAGGTCCCCATTCGCGGCGGGCTCAAGGTCACGGGCCGCGGCAACGGCGCCAACGTGGGAGCGCTCGTGCTGCGCACCGGCGACATGAGTGGGCGGGCGTTTGCCGAGGGCACCAGCCTGCCGGGCACGGAGGCTACGCTTGGCGTGCTGCGCTACAAGCAGAACGTGTTGCGTGAATCGGCCATTGGCGTGCTGGCCGCCTTCGGTGACCCGTTGGAGCGGGCGAACAGTTGGACAGCCGGTGTTGATGCCGTCTACCAGACCTCGCGCTTTCGTGGCAACAAGAATCTCGTGGCGGCCGCGTGGGGCATGCAAACCAATCGCGAGGGACTCGCCGGCGAGCGCTCAGCGTTTGGCGCACGGCTGGCCTATCCCAACGACATCTGGGATCTCGGTCTTACGTTCAAGCGCCTCGGAGACGGCTTCGATCCGTCACTGGGCTTTGTGCCACGTCCGGCCGCGCAAATCATTCAACTGACGGCGAACTACATTCCCCGCCCCCGGCGGCGGATCATGGGGCTGCGTGTGCGTCAGATGGTCAATGAGTTCCAGCCCCGTGTGGTTACGGATCTCAACGGCACCTGGGAGAGTTACCGACTGTTCTTTGCGCCAATCAATTGGCGCCTCGAGAGCGGCGACCGGTTTGAGTTCAACTTCAATCCGACCGGTGAACGATTGGTGGCGCCGTTTGCGATCGCGCCCGGCGTCGCGATTCCGGCGGGATCCTATCACTGGCATCGTTTCCGTCTCGAAGGCGGACTGGCACCCAAGCGGCGCTTCAGCGGACAACTGACCTGGTGGTTCGGGCCGTTCTATACGGGATATCTGGACGAGGTCATTCTGACCAGCGCCTGGAAGCCGTCGCCGCTGATCAACTTCGAGTTCAACATGACGCGCAACATCGGACGGCTTGAGCAGGGCAATTTCACACAGGATCTGTACGGCACGCGGATGCGGGTGAATGTATCACCCAACCTGCAGTTCAACAGCTACGCGCAATACGACAATCAGTCGGACACCTTCAGTGCCAATACGCGCCTGCGGTGGACTTTCTCCCCGCTCGGCGATCTCTTCGTGGTGTACAACCACAATCTGCGCCACGACATCGACCCGGAGACCGGACGTCCGTACACGACCTCGGCGCTGAGTGACCCCAGCCGACGCCTCGATCCGCGCTGGGGCTTTGCGTCCAACCAGTTGCTGGTGAAGGTGCAGTACGCGTTTCGGTACTGACCCCTTCCCCCCGCACCCAAATGGCAGTGTACATTTAAGGCGTGTCTCGGCTCCGTTGGTCCCGTTGGACCGCCTTCCTTCTGGCGCTGGTTGCCTGCCTCACGTCGCCCGGTCTTGCCCTGGCGCACAGTCTCGCGCACGCCCATGCAGCCGAGGCGCATCACGAAGAGCGGCGCAACGGCGATCTCGAGCAGCGCGCGCAGCCCGAGCCCGACCATTCGCACGAGTACTCTGGCCATCACGGCCACGACGCCCCGGTGCCAGTGCACTCCGGAGACGGCGTCCCGGTGCTGAGCGGCCCGGAACACGGTCACCAGCACGATCACGTCCGTGTGGAATCAGCCTCTGCCGTCCGCAGCGATACGCGTGACGGCATGGACGCGCCAGTCGTGAGTGCGCCGGTCGACGCGGCGCTTGCGTCGCAGACGCTCTCGCTGGCTCCGCCCACTCGCTGGGATGCCGCGGCGCTGGCGCGTCCCGCACCGGACTCGGGACCACCACCCACCCTGCGAGCCCCTCCGACCCGCTGACCTCGACACCGCGGTCTTGCGCCATCTGCGCACGATTGCGCGGTGCGTTGGTGGTCGCGTCCAACGCGACCGTCACCGAGGGACGCGGCTCGCGCATTCGGCCGGTGCCGCAACGCCTTCGGGAACGTCAGCCCCTCGTTCTCGTGGTCACGTCGTATTGCTGGCGCCGGTACCTGCTTGCCGTCGCCGTCTGCCTGCTGTATGTCCCCATGGCCGCGGTCACCGCGCAAGAGCGCGCTGAACGTGTCGAGGCGTTGGATTTGGAGCGTGCGCGCGCAGCGGCCCTCCGAATCGATCCCACCGTTCGTTCGGCGCGCGAGGCGGTTAGCGCTGCGGTCGCGCGTGAGCGGCAGTCCGCAGCCCTCGCCAACCCCACGCTCAACTACGGTCGCGAGCAGACCTCGCGCGCGGGACAATCCAACGCGCAGGACATTGCGCAGATCCAGTGGCCACTCGATCTCGCGGGTCAGCGCGCGGCTCGTGTTGCGGCGGCGCGGTATCGCCGTGAAGCGGCCGAGACGCGCCTCGCCGCCGCTGTTCGAATGCTCGATGTCATGGTCCTTCGCGCGTATGTCGAGGCCATGAGCACGGCCCATCGCGTGCAACTCGCCGAGACGGCCTATCGAACGGCGACCGAAGCGCAACGCGTGAACGATGAGCGCGTGCGCGCCGGTGACGTGGCCGGGTACGCTGGGCGCCGACTCCGGCTCGAGGCCGGCCGTTACGCGGCACGGCGCGCCGAGGCCGCCGTGCTGGCTCGGGCTGCACGCGAGCGGCTGGCCCTTGTCACCGGGCTCCCCGCTGCGCAGCTCACCGTACCCACTGTCTCCGCGTCGGATAGCAGCGGAACGGCTTTCCAGGCGCTGCTGTCGTCTGCCCTCGGGTCGACCATTGCGGTTTTGAGCGCGTTACCCACAACTGGCGATTCGTTGGTCGCGCGTGCACTGGTGAATCGCGCCGATGTACTGGTTGCCGACCGCGAGCGGCAGGCCGCACAAGCCGACGCTCGGCTCGCTTCACGCGAGCGGATTCCGCTTCCCGCTCTCTCCCTTGGCTATAAGGGGGAACGTGTGCAGAGCGGCGCGAGCGTGCCCGGCGTCTCGCTGTACGGCTTCGTCGCGGGCTTCTCGTTGCCGCTGCCATTGCTCGACCGTCGCGCCGGAGCCGTAGCGGCGGCTGATGCCACGGCCCGCCAGCTGGAGGCCGAGGCAGACATGACGCGTCGTCGTGTGGCGCAGGAGGTGCTCGATGCGCTGAGCGCCCTTGGCAGCACCGAAGCAGAGCGCAATGCCCTGCTGCCATTCACTGGCGCAGAATCGCGCCTCGCACTGCGAGCCGTTCAGGCCGCCTACGCCGAGGGCGAGATCACCCTCACCGAATGGCTCGAAGCCGTACGCGCGTGGCAGGAAACCGAACTCGCGCTGCTGACCACGACGACCGACCTCGCGCTGCGCCGGGTGGAACTCGCGCGCGCGGTCGGACTCTCGCTGTTCCCTCACACCGAAGCGAACCGATGACCGCCCGTTTTTTCCTTCAGACCTTCGTCGCGATCGGCCTGACCACGGCCGGCGTGGCCGCCTGCGGTGGCGAGAAGGCACCCGAGGTCGTGGCTGGCGATGCAGCCGCCGAACCGGCTGGTGGCGCCATTACGCAGTGGACCGACAGCACGGAGCTCTTCATGGAGCATCCGGCACTCATTGTCGGGGCACCGGACAAGTTCGCTGTGCATCTGACCGATCTCACCGACTTCGCCCCGCTGCGCTCCGGGCGCATCACCCTCACGTTTATGCCGCGCGACGGTGGTGAGCCGGTGGTGGTCGTGCAGGATGCGCCGCGCGCGCCGGGCATCTACGGGCCGAGTCCGTCCTTTGCAAAGGCCGGCGTATACGATCTGGTCATCCGCGTGGAAAGTCCGCAGGCACGTGACAGCATCTTCGTCCCCGGTCTCACGGTGTACGCCAACGCGGCGGTTGCGCCGCGAGACTCCGGCGGCGTCGAAAGTGGCATCTCGTTTCTCAAGGAGCAGGCCTGGAAGACGCCCGGCTTCCGATCGGCATTTGCTACCGCGGGGGAACTGGCTGGCACCTTCGAAGCCCCCGGGATCATCGAACCAGCAGCCGGGCGCTTCGCCGAGGTGGGGGCGCCCGTTGCGGGACTCGTCGACGCGTCGAGTGTGGCCAATACACCAGCGCCGGGCACCAAGGTATCACGCGGCCAGACGCTGGCCCTGCTGACGCCCTCGCTCGGCGATGCCGGCAGCGCAGCCTATGCCGAGGCCCGTGCGCGCCTGGCGGAGGCGGAAGACGAACATGCGCGTGCCGTCCGTCTGTATGCCGTGGAAGCGGTACCGCAGCGCCGCGTGCATGAAGCGGAAATCCGTCTCGCGGCCGCGCGAGAGGCGCTCGCCGGTTATGGCGGCGGTGAGCTCTCCGGTGGGCGCGTCGCGGTTCGTGCGCCGCTGGCGGGGGTCATCGCCGATCGGCGGGTGACACCGGGCAGTCGAGTCGACGCGGGGGCGCTGCTCTTCACGGTTGTCGATCCGTCCGTTGTGTGGTTGCGCGTGAATATCCCCGCGTCCCGGGCGGCCACGGTGTCCCGCACGTCGAACGTGGATTTCACGGTGGAAGGCTCGGAGCGTGTGTATACGGCGCGCCGCGTGGTCTCACTGGGCAGTGTCATCGACAGTCTGTCCCGGTCGGTCCCCATGTTGCTCGAAGTGGTCAACGCCGACCGCAGCCTCAAAGTAGGTGCCGCCGCGCGCGTGTGGGTTCGCACGGGACAGCGTGAATCCGGTGTGACCGTGCCCGCCTCGGCCGTGCTCGACGAGGACGGTCGACCCATCGCCTACGTACAGGTCGACGGTGAGTCCTTCGAGAAGCGTGTGCTCACACTCGGAGCGCGTGATGCCGGCCGCGTGCTCGTGCGCGACGGGATCCGCGCGGGTGAGCGTGTGGTAACGGGGGCCGCCTATCAGGTGCGTCTCGCCTCGCTCTCCACGGCCGTGCCGGCGCACGGTCACGAGCATTGAGGCGCCCATGCTGAATCGCCTGATTGCGTGGGCGCTCGCCAATCGCGTCATCGTGCTCGCCGTGTCTGTGCTGATGCTGATCAGCGGCGCGTGGACGGCGTGGCGCATGCCCGTGGATGTGTTCCCCGATCTCACGGCACCGACCGTTACGGTGCTGACCGAAGCACACGGTATGGCGCCGGAGGAGGTCGAGGCGCTCGTGTCGTTTCCTATCGAAACGTCGGTGAACGGCGCCACCGGCGTCCGCCGTGTGCGCTCGTCCACGGCACAGGGCATTTCGGTGGTGTGGGTGGAGTTCGACTGGGGGACGGATATCTTCCGCGCGCGGCAAATCGTCGCGGAAAAGTTGCAGACGGTGGCCGCGGCCCTGCCCACGGGCATCTCCGCTCCCGTGTTGGCGCCGGTGTCGAGCGTCATGGGAGAGATCCTCATGATCGGTCTCACCGGAACACAGTCTCCCACCGAGCTGCGGACCGTGGCGGATTGGACCATCAGGCGTCGACTGCTCGCGGTGCCGGGTGTGGCGCAGGTGATCCCCATTGGCGGCGCCGTCAAGCAATACCAGGTGCTCGCCGATCCGGCGCGCATGATGATGGCCGGTGTCTCACTCGAACAGGTCGTGCGCGCGGCGCGTGGCTCCAACGCCAACGCGTCCGGTGGCGTGTACATGGATCGTGGACAGGAATACGTGATCCGTGGTATCGGACGGGTACAGTCGGAGGCGGACATTGCCAGTACACTGGTGGCGGTACGCGGTGGCACGCCGATCACCCTTGGACAGGTGGCTGACGTGACCGTGGGCACGGCCCCGAAGTTCGGTGACGGCAGTGTGAATGCGCAGCCTGGCGTGGTGCTCGCCGTGCAGAAGCAGCCTGGTGCCAACACGCTCGAGCTCACGGAGCGTATCGAACGGGAACTCACGGCCATTCAGAGTGCGCTCCCCGCTGGCATGACAGTACACGCGGAACTCTTCCGCCAGGCGAGCTTCATTCGTGTGGCCGTGGACAACGTGGTGAAGGCGCTGCGCGACGGCGCGGTGCTGGTGGTGATCGTACTCTTCCTCTTCCTGTGGAATCTGCGGGCCACAGCGATTTCCATCGTCGCCATCCCGCTCTCGCTTGTGGTGGCGATCTTTGCCATGAAGCTCCTCGGCATCAGCATCAACACGATGACTCTGGGTGGCATGGCCATTGCCATTGGCGCGTTGGTGGACGATGCCATCATCGACGTGGAAAACGTCTTCCGGCGCCTCAAGGAGAACCATCACCGGCCACCGGCCGAGCAGCGGTCGGCACTGCGTGTCGTCTACGACGCGTCGAAGGAGATCCGCGCGAGTATCGTGAACGCCACCCTCATCATCATCGTGGTGTTCCTGCCTTTGTTCTTTCTGGGCGGCGTGGAAGGGCGACTGTTGCGTCCCCTCGGGTTCGCGTACGTGGTATCGATTCTGGCTTCTCTGCTGGTCGCCGTGACGGTGACGCCCGTGCTCTGTGCATATCTGTTGCCCAACTCGCGAGCCGTGCAGCGTGAGGAGGAGAGCCGTCTGGTCGTGTGGCTCAAGGCACAGTACGCGCGCGCGCTCACGCCCGTGCTTGCGCATCCCCGGCGCGTGCTGGCGGGCGCCGTGGCGGCGCTCGCGCTGAGCATGGCGGCGGTGCCGATGCTCGGCTCGGCCTTCCTGCCGGAGTTCAACGAAGGAGCCCTCACGGTCTCCGTGGTGACGGTGCCGGGAACGTCGCTCGAAGAGTCGAACGCCATCGGGCAACGGGTGGAACAGATCCTCAAGGCGAAGCCGGCGGTGATCAATACCGATCGACGGCAGGGGCGTGCCGAGCTCGATGAGCATGCCCAGGGCGTGAACGCAGCCGAGATCGACGTCACACTGCGCGACGATGCCGACAAGGAGGCCCTGTTCGAAGAATTGCGCAACGAATTCACGTCGATTCCCGGAACGAACGTCACCATCGGGCAGCCCATCGGGCATCGCATCGACCACATGCTGTCCGGCACGCGCGCCAACATCGCGGTCAAGCTGTTCGGGCCGGACCTGTACCAGCTTCGACTGATCGGTACGCAGATTCGCGACGTGATGGCCGGCGTGTCGGGCGTAGCCGACCTGCAGCTCGAGCAGCAGTCCGATGTGCCGCAGCTTCGCATCAAGGCCGATCGGGCAGCCCTCGCCCGTCATGGTATGAGTGTGGGGCAGCTGGCCGAGGCCATCGACGTGGCGTTGAACGGAGAAGCCGTGTCGCAGGTGTTGGAGGAGGGGCGCAGTGTCGACCTGGTGGTGCGCTACCCAGACGCATACCGTCTGAATGCGGATGCCATCGCCGCCGTTTCGTTCGATACGCCGACTGGCCAGCATGTCCCCTTGTCGCAACTGGCCACGGTGACCGTGGACCGCGGCCCCAATATCATCTCGCGCGAAAACGTGCAGCGGAAGATCGTGGTACAGGCCAATGTCGCCGGACGGGACCTTGGCAGTACCGTCGCCGACATCGAGCGTGCGGTGGCTGAGGGGGTAACGCTGCCGCCCGGGTACTTCGTGGAGTACGGCGGACAGTTCGAGGCGCAGGAGGAAGCGACGCGCACGCTGTCGGTGCTCTCGCTGCTCTCCGTCGCCGCCATCTTCCTGTTGTTGTACGGGGAATTCGGCTCGGCGCGCACGGCGGGACTGGTGATGGCGAATCTGCCGCTGGCGCTCATCGGCGGCGTGGTGGCCGTGCTGCTCACCGGGCGCGTGGTGAGCATCGCGTCACTGGTCGGCTTTGTCACCCTCTTTGGCATCGCGACGCGGAACGGCATCCTGCTCGTGGCGCACTACCGTCACTTGCTCGCAGAGGGCGTGCCGTTTGCCGAAGCCGTCACCCGCGGTTCACTGGAACGTCTATCGCCAATTCTCATGACGGCGCTTACTGCGGGGCTTGCCCTCATTCCGCTCGCGTTCGGGGGGGGAGAGCCGGGGAACGAGCTGCAGACGCCGATGGCCATCGTCATTCTTGGTGGCCTGCTCTCGGCCACCGTGCTCAACATGATCGTGCTGCCGGCGCTGTACTGGATGTTCGGGGCGCGCGACGTACAACCCGAGGAGGCAGCAGCATGATGTGGACTCGCTGGGCGCGATGGGCGCCGCTGTTTGCCCTGGCCATGCTCGTGGCCGCGCCAAGCGTACTGCTGGCGCACGGGGTGTCCGTTGGTGACAAGGGCTATATCCAGGAAACCTTTGGCGTGCGTCTGGTACCGTTCGTGTATCTTGGCGCCAAGCACATGGTTACCGGGTATGATCACATCCTGTTCTTGTGCGGCGTGATCTTCTACCTGTACCGCGTGCGTGACATCGCCACCTATGTCACGCTGTTCGCCGTGGGACATTCCAGCACCCTCATTCTGGGGGTGCTCACCAAGATCAGCGTGAGCCCGTATCTGATCGACGCCATCATCGGTTTTTCAGTGGCTTACAAGGCGCTGGACAATGTGGGCGCCTTTCAGAAGTGGTTCGGCGTGCAGCCCAATCCCCGTGCCGCCACGCTGGTGTTCGGCCTCTTTCACGGGTTCGGCCTTGCCACCAAACTGCTCGACTTCGAGATGGACCCCGACGGGCTGGTACAGAACCTGCTCGCCTTCAATGTGGGCGTCGAAGTCGGGCAGATGCTCGCCCTTACCGTCGTGCTCATCGCGATGAGCTACTGGCGGCGATCCCCGTCGTTTCTCCGCAGCGGTTTTACGGCCAACATGCTGTTGCTGGTGGCCGGTCTCCTGCTCGTGGGCTATCAGCTCACGGGCTACTTCTCCACGCAAGCCTAGGGTCCCGCCATGTTCGCACTGCTTACCCGCCTCCTCGTCGTTCCCGTGTCGCTCGCCACGGCAACGCCTACCGCGCTGCCGATGACCGCGTTGTCCGATGGGGCAGCCACCGTTGCTGCCCAGGCCAAGCGCGATTCCATGACCGTCACCATCGCACCGGCCAAGCGTGTCGAGGTAAAGCTGGTGATGAAGAAGGGCGAGAAAGCCACGTTCGAGTGGGCTACGAACGGAGCCGAAGTGGGCTACAACCTGCACGGTGAGGTGCCGACCGATCCCAGCGTGAAGGCGCACATTTATCAGCGCGGCTCGTCGAAGGGGGAGAAAGGCACCATTGAAGCAGTTTTCGACGGCGTGCACGGCTGGTCGTGGCGCAACAACGGCGAGCAGCCGGTCACCGTCACCGTGAAAGCAAGTGGGCAGTTCTCCGCGCTCAAGGCGATGTGATGACCACTCCGTCGCCTTTTCCCGAGGGGCCGAGCCTGTCGTCACTGCGGCGGGCGTCGCTCGTTGCCGTGGTGATTGCCGTGGTGCTGGCGGTGACAGCCGTTCTCCCTGCTGAATACGGGGTCGACCCCACGGGCGTCGGCAGTCGGATCGGGCTCACGCAAATGGGCCGTCTCAAGCAGGAACTCGCCAAGGAAGCCATCGAGGACGCGCGAGCGGACTCGGTGGCTGCAGCGGCGGCTTCGGCGAAGTAGTCAGTCTTCGAGGACGAGATCGCCGCACGCCACGCGCCGTGAGTTGCGTGGTGATGCGGCGATGGCCACATGAAAGTCGCCCGTGTCGGGGAGGGTGAGGCGCAGCGTCACTGCGCCAACGCCTTTTCCGTCGTTGCCGATGCGAATGACAGGGTAGGCAGCGGAGTCGCCGAAAATCATTGATGGCTTTGCGCACGTGCCCTGGCCTACGTGCCACACGCGCATGGCACCTGGGAGATCGTTGCGCAGCGCCAACTCGACAAATGTCGTGTTCGGCGGCTTGCCGGCAAACATTTCGAGGACGCCGCGCATTGCGCCGCCATCAGTAGGCATGGCAGTGCCGACCCACACATCGTGCGGCACAGGACGTGCGCCAATGAGTGACGCCGAAAGGAGCGCCACCACCAGGCGGAACGAAAGTGGACTGGACATACCCCGGAAAATGCACTGGGACGCTCAAATGCGTGCACCAAAAGCGGAGGGGAGCTCATACCATGAGTTTCGGGATCGCCAATCGTGGCAGGACGTCTTGCGCCCTGGTCGCGTCTCTGGATTGGTCATGCTGCGTCAATACAGCGTGTTCTTGATTCGTGACGCAGCTCGCCTCAGGCGCCGCGCGGACGAATGAGGGGTCTTTGCTTGAATTACTAAGTCATTGTGGTTATTGTACTTGTATCTGTCGTGTGTGGACGGTGTGCAATGACCTGTCCCGTTCGCGGCCCGGCTTGGCACGAGCCAGCATTCCGAGGGCCCCGCTTCCCGCGTGCGCTGCGCGCCTATCAGGGAGACATCCATGCAACAGGAACGCATTCGCGTTGCCGTGCTGCAGTACTTCATTCGGCCGGTGGCCGACTTCGATGCGTTTGCCGCGCAGGTGCGCGGTCTTGTGCAAACGGCAGCCGACTATCGCTGCCAGCTCATTGTGTTTCCCGAGTACTTCACGCTGCAGTTGCTCACCCTGGGCGACGTGACACGCCCCATTCAGGCGCAGGTGCGCACGCTGGCCGACTGGGTGCCGCAGGTGCAGGAGCTCATCGCGCAACTGGCCGCGCAGCACCGGGTGTACATCGTGGCCGGCACCATGCCCGTGTGGAACGACGAAGGGCAGGGCATCACCAATACCTGCTTCGTCTTCGGTCCCGATGGCCGGTTTGGCTCACAGGGCAAGTTGTGCATGACGCGCTTCGAGAGCGAAGAATGGATGGTGAGCGCGTCACGCGGTCTCACCATCTTTGAAACGTCGTTCGGTCGCATGGCCGTGGCCATCTGCTATGACGTGGAGTTCCCCGAGATCGTGCGTGCTGCGGCGCTTGCCGGCGTGAAGGTGCTGGCCGTGCCCAGCTGCACCGACGATCGTCAGGGCTTCCTGCGCGTGCGCTACTGCGCGCATGCACGCGCCATCGAGAATCAGATGTACGTACTGCATGCGGGCACAGTGGGCAGTCTGCCCATGGTGCCGGCCGTGAGTCTCAATTACGGACAGGCGGCCATTCTCACGCCCAGTGACTTTGCCTTTGCGCGCGACGGCATTCTGGCCGAGGGGCACGCCAATCAGGAGATGATGGTGATTGGTGAGCTCGACCTGCGCAGCATCGAATTGCACCGGCATGACGGCACGGTGCTGCCACTGCGCGACTCGGTGGATGTGGGGCAGCGGGCCGTGCTGGGTGAAGTGGTGACGCTATGAGCGCGCCGCGCAGACTGCGTGAGGTGCGCCCTGCCGAAGCGCGTGATATTCCCGGGGTCATCGCGCTCTGCCGCAAGGTGTATCCGTCCTCGCCACCCTGGACCGAGACGCAGCTCGAGACGCATCAATTGGTGTTCCCCGAGGGCCAGATGGTGGCGGTGGATGAGCAGGGCAGCGTCGTTGGCATGGCGGCCAGCCTCATCATCTTGTGGGATGACTACGACGCGCTGGGGAGCTGGCGTGACTTCACCGCGAGCGGGCACTTCACCAATCATGATCCGACCTACGGTCGAACACTCTATGGGGCCGAGATCATGGTCGACCCGGATTGGCAGGGCCATGGCGTGGGCTCGCGTCTGTACCGGGCGCGACAGCAGTTGGCGGAGTCAATGGGCCTGCTTCGCATTCGCGCCGGCGCGCGCCTGCCCGGTTACGCTGAGGCATCGCACACCATGTCGAGCTTCGAGTATGTGCTGGCCGTGGTGTCAGGTCGTCGCCGTGATCCCACACTCAGCTTTCAGTTGGCGCGTGGCTTTCATGTGTTCGACGTGGTGCACGGCTACCTGCAGCACGACCCGGAGAGCCTGGGTTGGGCGGCGCTGATTCAGTGGATCAACCCGGCGGTGGCCACACCGGAAGACTACGGCGTGTCGGATCCTCGTTTGGCGGCATACATGCAGCGGGTGGCCGCGTAGCATATTGCGCGGCATGACGGTGACAACAGAGACGCGCCTGGTGCAAGATGCCGGTGGCCAACTCTTCGTGCAGAGTTGGTCGCCGGCTGTGCTGCGTGATGAACACACGTCACGCACTCCCATTGTGCTTTTCCACGACTCTCTGGGCTGCGTGGCACTGTGGCGTGACTTCCCGGCGCTATTGGCCGTAGCCACGTCGCGCCGTGTGATTGCCTACGACCGATTGGGATTCGGTCGGTCATCCGCGCGTCAGGATGTACTGGCGCACAGCTTCGTCGAGGACGAGGGGCGTGAGGTCGTGCCGCGGCTGCTCACGGCGCTCGGCGTGGAGACCTTCGTGGCCATGGGACACTCGGTGGGCGGCGGCATGGCGGTGGCCGCAGCCGCAGCACACAGGGCCCGATGCACGGCGCTGATCACCATGGCCGCGCAATCGTTTGTGGAAGACCGCACCGTCGCTGGCGTGCGGGAGGCCCGCGCCAGCTTTGCCGCCCCCGAGCAATTGGCCCGCATTGCACGGCATCATGTCGACAGGGCGGAATGGGTATTGCACGCCTGGGTGGACACCTGGTTGCATCCCGACTTTGCCACCTGGTCACTCGATGCGCTCGCCGAGCAGGTGCACTGCCCCGCGCTGGTCATTCACAGCGACAACGATGAATACGGCTCGCTGGCGCATCCGATGCGACTGCTGCGTCACCTTCGTGGGCCATCGCGTCAGCTGACAGCGCCCGGCGGTGGGCATGTGCCACACCGGACGGAGTCCGCAGCCGTACTGAATGCCGTGCAGGACCTGCTCGCGCCACTGGCCTGACCGCCCTGATTGACGGGGGGACTCGGCAATGTCCGCCCTCCGTGTAACATTTCTGTGGCAGTCTTTCCCGGTGGGACACCGTGAAGGCCGGTCCCACCCGTGCCTATCCCATCCGACCCGTGCTCATCGTGTCTACTCCAGTTACTCGGTATCTCGTGCCGACGATGCTGGTGGCCATGGTCCCAGTGTCGTCACTGAGCGCTCAGTCGGATTCCACGCAGTCGGACAGCACCCGCCGCCCGGCGGCGCTGTCTGCGGTCCGGGTCACGGCGCAGCGCCGTGATGAGGCCGCACAACGCGTGGGGATTGCCGTGACACCACTGACCGCCTCGCAACTGGCGGAGCGTGGGGTCCAGGGGTCCTTCGATCTGCAGCGTGTGACGCCCGGTCTTGAAGTCGAACCCGCGTTTGGCAGCGGACAGCCACAGTACCGGCTGCGAGGACTCGGCTTCAATGACTACGCCACCAACAACAGCAGCACGGTGGGTGTGTACGCCGACGACGCCGCGCTGCCATTTCCGGTGCAAACGCAGGGGCTGCTCTTCGACCTCGAACGTGTGGAAGTGCTGCGCGGACCGCAGGGCACGCTCTACGGCCGGAACAGCACCGGTGGTGCCATCAACTTCGTGAGTCGCCGCCCCACGGCCGCGTTTCGCCGCGGTCTGCAGGTGGACGCGGGCAGCTTTGGCGCCGTGAACGCCGAGGGCTTTGTGTCGGGACGTGTCGCTCCACGCCTGCTCGGCCGCTTGTCGGCTGCCACGCAGCAGGGTGGAGCCTGGCAGTCGGATCGTGTCACCGGCCGCTCTCTTGGCGCGCGTGATCACACGGCGCTGCGTGGTCAGCTCGACTGGCGTCCGCAGGATCGCTGGTCGTTGCTGCTGATTGGCAACGCCTTCCGTGATCACAGCGACGGCACGGGTCTCGCGCTGTTTGCGCCGCTGAATACACGCGGTGGTGAAGGGCCCACGGTTCCCGCTGACGGCGACCGGCGTGCCACAGGCTGGGGACTCCGGCCAGCGTTTGCGCGGCTGGTGGGCATTGACAGTACCGAGGGGCCAGGGCGCCGCAACAGTGGCACGTCGGCCACCGTGCAGCTGAGGCGCGCAGGCGACCGCGCCACGTTCACGAGCATCACCAATGCCACCCGTCTCGATCGCTTTGAGGTTGGCGACTGGGATGCGTCGGCATCGGCCGAGTCGGATGAGGTGTTCCGCACGCGCATCGGTGTGGTGTCGCAGGAACTGCGTCTCACATCGAGCGGTGGCGCAGCCTTCGAGTGGCAGGGCGGCCTGTATGCGGCGCGTGAGCAGCTCGACGACAACTTCTACTCCGACTTCACCGATGTGCCCGGCCTGGGCGCGGCGGCGCTGACCACATACGGTCAGCGGGCCGATGTGGCGGCGGTGTTTGCGCAGGGCGGCTACGCGTTCACCCCGATGTGGCGCGTGGTGGGCGGACTGCGGCTCGAGTACGAACATCGTCGTCTGAACGGTCTCACCACCGGCTTTGTGAACCCGGCGGTGACCTTTGTGCCACCAACGGACGGCGGCTTCATCACGCGACTGCCGTCGGGCAAGCTGGCGCTCGAGTATCGCCCAACCGGCACCGCGCTCACCTACCTGTCGTTCGATCGCGGCGTCAAGTCGGGTGGCTTCACGGCCTACAACACCACCAACCCGGCGCAGCTCGCCAACTTCGCGCCCGAGATTGTGAACGCAGTGGAGCTGGGGGCCAAGGTGGACGTGGGCACGCGGCTGCGCGTCAACACCGCGCTCTACCACTACGACTACCGCGATCAGCAGGTGCTGTCCACGGTGTACGATCAGGTGTCGCGTGGGCCCATTGGGCGTATCGCCAACGCGGCCCGCTCGCGCATTCACGGCGCCGAGATGGAGTTGGTGTGGCAGGTCACGCCCAAGCTCGATGTGCAGCAGTTCTGGGCCGTGCGCGCCGGGCGCTACCGCGAGTTCAACACGGTGGATGCGCAGGCGTCCATTGCCGCTGGCCGTGAGGTCACGCGCAGCTTTGCGGGTACCTGGCTCAACATCCCGCGCTACAGCGCCGGCGGCGCAGCCACGTACGCCTTTGATGCGGGCGGCGTGCAGTGGCGTACGCAGGCGAGCTACAGCTACCGGGACCGGCAGGAGGCGTCGCGGGTGATCTTCTCACCCGAGTATGACGTGGCCCCGTATGCGCTGATCAACGCCACGATCACCGCGCAACGCGTCGGCTCGCCGTGGTCGCTGCAACTGTTCGGGCGCAATCTGGCCGATCGCCGCTACGAACTCACGCGCAACTTCTTCATCAATGCGCGCGTGACGGCCATCGGGCAGCCGGCTACGGCCGGGGTGCGGATCCGGTACGAGCGGTAGGTGACAACTCACGACCCGGAACCTGAACTCAAAACTCTGAACTGATCAGTTTCGAGTTCTGGGTTCGAGTTCCGGGTTCTGGGTTGGTGCAACACACCACTCAATACTTCAACTCAAAGCTCACGGCTGACCGATAGTCCGGGTAGCTCTGAGCTTTGAGTTCAAGTTTTGAGTTCAGGGTTGGGCCGACCCACGACTCGAAACCTGAACTCAAAACTCGCAACTGATCAGTTTCGAGTTCTGGGTTCGAGTTCCGGGTTCTGGGTTGGTGCAACACACCACTCAATACTTCAACTCAAAGCTCACGGCTGACCGATAGTCCGGGTAGCTCTGAGCTTTGAGTTCAAGTTTTGAGTTCAGGGTTGGGCCGACCCACGACTCGAAACCTGAACTCAAAACTCGCAACTGATCAGTTTCGAGTTCTGGGTTCGAGTTCCGGGTTCTGGGTTGGTGCAACACACCACTCAATACTTCAACTCAAAGCTCACGGCTGACCGATAGTCCGGGTAGCTCTGAGCTTTGAGTTCAAGTTTTGAGTTCAGGGTTGGGCCGACCCACGACTCGAAACCTGAACTCAAAACTCGGAACTGATCAGTTTCGAGTTCTGGGTTCGAGTTCCGGGTTCTGGGTTGATGCAACACCCAACTCAATACTCACCGCTGACCGGACCCAAGGCGCGCCTCCACGCCATCGAGCAGCAGTGCCGTAGACCGCCGCACCGCACGTTCGCTGGCACCAACCGGCGCCAGCGACGCCCCGTGGACCAGGTCCGCCAGCGCATCCGCCAGCTCGTGCTGTGCCCGCCGCGCCAGACCCGTGTCCGCCAGCGCCCGCCGCACGCCGTCCCGCCACCGGGCCGCCAATGCGGCCGAGGCCTCGCTTCGCGCCGTGAGGGCCAGCACCAGCTCAGGCTGACCGGCCACCCCCCGCCAGTAGGCCAGTGCCAGCGCCTCGAGTCGCGTCCGCCAACGGCCACGCCGCCCCATGGCCGCGGCCAGCCCTGCCCCCACCCGCCGCTCAACCAGCGCCGCCACCACCGCGTCCCGCGAACCGAAGTACCGGTACAGGGCCATGGGGTCGACCCCCAAGGCCGCAGCCAGCGCACGCATGCTGAGCGCGGCAGTCCCACGGCGGCGCAGCAAGCGCTCGGCGGCATCCAGAATGCGCTCAGGCGAAAGTGACGCGGGACGTGGCATGCCGGTAAGTCTACAGTGTAGACTATCAACTGTCACCATCGCACGAGGTCAACGCATGTCTGCATCCCCAGTCGCCGTGCCCCGCGTCTCCGCCTATCTGGGCGTCAGTCTGGACGGATTCATTGCCGAAGCCGATGGTGGTCTCGGATTTCTGGCGCCGTACCAGGAGGCCGGGACCGACTACGGCTACAACGCCTTCATGAGTACGGTGGACGCGGTGGTCATGGGGCGCGCCACCTTCGATGTGCTGCGCGGTTTCGATGTGCCCTGGCCGTTTGCCGAGCGCCCGGTGGTGGTGCTCACCCATCGACCCCTGCCCGCCACGCCGCCCGTTCCGTCCACCGTGTCCACGCACGCAGGCCTGCTGCGGCCCCTGCTGGAGTCGCTGGCGACATCCGGTGTGGCGCATGTGTATGTGGACGGCGGGCAGGTGGTACGACAGGCCCTGCGCGACCAGCTGGTGGACGCGCTCACGCTGTCCGTGGTGCCGGAGATGCTGGGGCAGGGGCGCCCGCTCTTTGGTGCCGAGGTGCCGCGCAGTCACTGGCAGCTGATCGGATCGGAGTCCTGGGCCAGCGGGCTGGTTCAGCTTCGTTACGGGAGGCGAGCGGTGAATCAGGCGTCGTGAACTTGCCGCTCAGTGCTTTCGGATGGATCGGGAAGCGGTGAGCTTTGAGTTCAAGTGTTGAGTTCGCAGTCAGTCGAACTCACAACCCGGAACCTGAACCCAAAACTCGAAACTGATAGGTCTCGGGTGCCGGGTTCGAGTTCCGGGTCTTGTGTTGGTGCAACGCACTGCTCACCACTTCAACGCAAGGCTCGCAGCTTCCCGCCATGACCGACTCCCGCGCCGAGCAGTCCGCCGACACGCCATGGCGGCGCAGGCTGCACACCATCGTGTTCGAGGCCGACACACCGGCCGGGCGCTGGTTCGACGCTGTGCTGCTGGCGCTCATCGTGGTGAGCCTGGTGGTGGTGATGCTGGAAACGGTGCCCAGCATGCCGGAGCCGTGGCGGCGCGGGCTGCGTGCGGCGGAGTGGGCACTGACCGGCGTTTTCTCGCTGGAGTACCTGCTGCGTCTCGTGATCGTGCGGCGGCCACTCGTCTATGCCGGCAGCTTCTTTGGCCTGGTCGACTTGCTGGCCATTCTGCCCACATGGGTGAGTCTGATCTTTCCCGGTGCGCAGGCACTGCTGGCGGTGCGTGTGCTTCGTCTGCTGCGCATCTTCCGCGTCTTCAAGCTGGCCCGCTACCTGAGTGAGGCACGTGTCATTGGTGACGCATTGCGCGCGAGTTCGCGCAAGATTGCGGTGTTCCTCTTCACGGTATCGACCGTTGTGGTGGTGGTGGGTGCACTCATGTATCTCATTGAGGGGCCGGCCAACGGCTTCACCAGCATTCCCGTGAGCATGTACTGGGCCGTGGTCACGCTCACCACGGTCGGCTATGGCGACATTTCACCGGCCACCGGCCTCGGGCAGGCCGTGGCCTCACTAGTCATGATTCTGGGCTACGGCATCATTGCCGTACCCACGGGCATCGTGACGGCCGAGCTGGCCAACGCGGGCCGCAAGCTCGAGGCGCAGCAGATCAATACGCAGGTCTGCGCGCACTGCGGCGCCGATGATCATCGCAGCGATTCCAAATTCTGCCGGCATTGCGGCGCGGCGCTGCATTGAAGCGAAAACATCTGGCGCCGCCCGGTGGGCTGTGACAGGACAGTGGAAAAATGAAGTAAGTCTCACGGGTGCTGTGAAAGATTTCACGCCCCAATTGCGCTGAAACTTGTGCAGCAGCCGTGCACGTAGACGCAGCATGCTGCAACGTCGGAGCACGCAAGGTGCGCGCGCTCCCACCCTATCGAACAACCGAGGTCACTCATGTATTCCCTGATGCTCCGCGCCGCGGCGGGGCTGGGCGCCGTGCTGCTCACGGCGACGCCGGCTGCGGCTCCGCATGTCGATCCGTCCATTCCGGGTGCCAACGTCGTCGACGTGGTGGCGCTGGACTATGCTTTTGAAATGCCGTCCAGCATTCCTGCCGGACTCACCACGCTGCGGCTCACCAACAAGGGCAAGGAACTGCACCACGTGTACGTGGTGAAGGTCGAAGCGGGCAAGACCGCCAACGATGTCATGGCCTGGTTCAAGGCGGGCGGCCCGCCGCCGGCGTGGCTCAAGCCGGTGGGTGGTCCCAATGCCTCCGTGGGCGCGACGCTGTTTACCAGCACGCTCGACGCCGGCAAGTACGTGGCGCTCTGTGTCATTCCGAGCCCCGGCGGCCCGCCGCACGTGATGAAGGGCATGATCAAGGAGTTCACCGTCACGCCCAGCAGCCGCAAGGCGCCCGCGCCCAAGGCCGACATCACGCTCACGCTGAGCGACTATGCGCTCGAGTTCTCCAAGCCGCTGTCGGCCGGCAAGCACATCGTGGCGGTCACCAACACCGGCAAGCAGCCGCACGAGTTCTTCTTCGCCAAGCTGGTGCCGGGCAAGACGCCCATGGACATGGCGATGTTCGCCGAGAATCCCCAGGGCGCGCCGCCGGGCATGCCGATGGGTGGCATCACAGACATTCTCCCCGGTGCCACGGTCTATCTGGAGATCGATGTGCCGGCCGGCGAATACGGCTTCATGTGCTTCACGCCCGACGCCAAGGACGGCAAGCCGCATCTCGCGCATGGCATGATCAAGCAGGTGTCGGTCAAGTAAGCGGCCGACGCGTCAACCGTTGGGGTGGTCAGCGCGTGACGAACAACCAGAGCGCGCTGGCCACGCCAATGAGCGTGACGGCTCCACGCACCCAGGCCTGCGGGACACGCTGCGCCAGACCTGACATGGCGTAGCCCCCCACACTCGAGCCCAGCGCCATGACCAGTGCGATGGGCCAGTTCACCAGGCCCTTGAACGCAAAGGTGGCCGCCGCCACGCCATTGAAGCAGATGCCATTGAAGTTCTTGAGACCGTTCATGCGATGGATGTTGGTCATGCCCATGAGACCAAACACCGCAAGCATGACAATGCCGGCGCCGGCGCCAAAGTAGCCGCCGTAAATGGACACGAGAAACTGCGCCGCCATCATGCCGCGTGTGGGTTCAATGGGCGATTCGCCATGCGGCTGCGCGGTATAGCTGCGCAACCAGCGCATGACACGCGCCTGAAACGCGAACAACAACGTGGCACCAAACACCAGCCACGGCACGATGCGACGAAACTGCTCGTCGGTCGTGGCCATGAGCAGCAGCGCCCCCAGCAAACCACCGGCAATGCTCGGTACGGCCAGCTTGAGCGCCCAACGCTCTGCGCCAGCCAACTCCCGGCGATAGCCCAGCATGCTGGCCAGTGAACCAGGCCAGAGCGCCACCGTGCTGGTGGCATTGGCCGACACGGGTGGCACCCCAAGCCCCAGCAGAGCGGGGAAGGTGAGCAGTGTGCCACCGCCGGCTATGGAGTTGACCATGCCACTCACCGCCGAGACGGCGGCAATGGCGGTCAACTGTGAGACCGAGGGCTCGGTCAGCAGCACGCGACGCCGAGTCCCAGCGTGATCACCTGAATCGCAACGTCAGGAATTGCGAGCCGCCAGGGCGAGGCAGATCCACCCGGCAATGAAGCACACCCCGCCAATGGGCGTGATGGCGCCGAGTGCCCTTATGCCGGTGAAGGTCATGGCGTAGAGCGACCCGCTGAACACCACGGTGCCGGCTACAAACAACCAGCCGCTGGCAGTGGTGAGTGAGCCCGGCCAGCGCGTAGCGGCCCAGGCCACCGCCAGCAAGGCCAGCGCATGAAACATCTGGTAACGGGCCCCGGTCTCGAAGACTTCCACGAGACGTGGCTCGACCCGGCTCTGCAGCGCATGCGCCCCGAAGGCGCCGGCCGCCACCGCGATGGCGCCCGAGAGGGCACCAAGCATGAGGAAAGTGCGTTCCATGATTACAATCTAGTGAACCCGAACCCTTTACGAGATAGGCCAATGGCCACGACGGCGCTTTACGCAGGCATGGGACTGACCACCACCAAGGCTCCATACATCGAGCAGGCGGTGTCCAACGGCGAGATGTACATCGAGCAGCCCTATGAGCTCTACTCGACCGACAACCATGCCACGTGGCAGCGCCTCTATGCGCGCATGCAGGAGAACTGGGGCCGCTACGCCAACCAGCGCTTTCTCGATGGTCTGGAGACGCTGTGCTTCGAGCCCACGCATGTGCCGCGTCTGGAAGACGTGAACCGCTTCATGGCGCCGCGCACCGGGTTTCGCGCCAAGGCCGTGAGTGGTTTCGTGCCGGCCTTCGATTTCTTCGATTGTCTGAGCCGCCGCGAGTTTCCCACGACCATCACCATTCGTGACGGCCAGTCGCTCGATTATCTGCCCGAGCCCGACATCTTCCACGACATTGCGGGTCACGTGCCCATGCACACCGACCCGGCCTTCGCTGAAACGCTGGTGCGCTTCGGCGCCTGCGCGCATCTGGCCGCGGACATGGTGCGCGACATGAGCGACCGGGAAGAGCGGCGTCGGCGCCTGTCGAGCATCCAGAATGCGCTGCAGCGCTTCTTCTGGTTCACGGTGGAATTCGGACTCATGCGCGATGCGAGCGGACAGCGGGTGACGGTGTACGGTTCGGGCCTGTTGTCGAGCTTCGGCGAAATCGTGCACAGTGTGGAGAGCCCCACCGTGCAGCGTTATCCGCTGCAACTCGAGTGGGTCATCAACCAGCACTTCGAAATTGATCACTACCAGCCGCTGCTGTTCATCGTGGACAGCTTCGACCAGCTCTACGAACAGGTGGCCACACTCGAAGCCTGGATGAAGGCCGGCAAGCTTGACCACGTCACGCCCGGCTGGCGCGACATGAGCCAGGCCGACGTGGAGAGCTTCCTCGAGGCCAGCCTCCGGCCGCGCTAAGCACGGGGACACGGCGTGGTACGACCCGCAGAGGGGCGGGCCTGAGCGGCTCGTCCCTCGTGATGGGCCGCGCTGAGGTGACGGGATCGGCAAACGCGGCGTATTCTATGCCTTACGTATGCCTTTTTCCCATGGAGCATCCCCGATGTATTCAGCAACTCGTGTCGTTGTCCCGAGGCTGACCGGTCTGGCCCTTGCGGCGCTACTGATCACCCCCAGCGGGACTCTCTCGGCGCAGGCCTCGCCCGCCGCGACGCCGCCAGGTGGTCCCGCGGCCACGTTGCCGCTCAAGGCGGCCCGCACCCACACCTTCACCACCACCAAGGGCACCTGGATGAGCGTGGACGTCTCGCCCGATGGGCAGACGCTCGTGTTCGACCTGCTGGGTGACCTGTACACCATGCCCGTCACCGGCGGCAAGGCCACGCCGCTCACGCAGGGCATGGCCTACGACGTGCAGCCGCGCTTCTCGCCCGACGGCAAGAAGGTGGTGTTCGTGTCCGACCGCTCCGGCGGCGACAACGTGTGGATCATGTCGCTCGACAAGAAGGACACCACACAACTCACCAAGGGCAACAACAACCTGTATGTGTCCCCCGAGTGGACGCCCGACGGCAAGTACGTGGTGGCTTCGCGCTCAGGCGGATTGGGCGGCACGTCCAAGCTGTGGATGTATCACGTGGACGGTGGCTCCGGTGTGCCGCTCACCATGCAGCCCGCACCGGCCCCCACGCAGAAGCAACTCGGCGCCGCGTTCGGCAAGGACCCGCGCTACATGTGGTTTGCGCGACGCACTGGTGACTGGCAGTACAACAGCATCGGACCGCAGTACCAGTTGGCCGTATGGGACAAGGACAACGGCCGCGTGTCGCAGATGACCACGCGCTTCGGATCGGGTGCACGCCCCACGCTCTCGCCCGATGGCAAGTGGCTGGTGTATGTCACGCGCTTCGAAACCAAGACCGGTCTCATTCTGCGCAATCTCGACACGCAGCAGGAAGAGTGGCTGGCCTTCCCCGTGCAGCGCGACGACATGGAATCGCGCGCGCCCATGGATGCCTATCCGGGCTACACCTTCACGCCGGATTCGCGCACGGTGATCGTGTCGTACGGTGGTGAGTTCTGGCGTGTACCGGTGGACAAGTCGGCGCCGAGCAAGATTCCGTTCGAGGCGGAAGTGAAGCTGGAGATGGGCCCGGAGGTGAAGTTCGCCTACGCCATCGATACCGCAGCCACGTTCACGGCGCGGCAGATTCGCGACGTGCAGCCGTCGCCCGATGGCAAGTCGCTGGCGTTCGTGGCGCTCGCGCGTGTGTACGTGATGAGCTTTGCGGACATGAAGCCGGTGCGTGTGACCACGGCCAGCACGGGGGAGTTCAATCCCGTGTGGTCGCCAGACGGCAAGTCGCTGGCCTACGTGACCTGGGAGGACGCGCGCGGTGGGCAGATCATGCGCGCCGATCGCGATGCGCGTGGCAGCTGGCGTACGCGTCCGCTCACGGGCATGGCGGGTCTGTACACCGACCTCGCGTGGTCGCCGAGTGGCACGCGCATTGTGGCGTCACGCGCGGCTGCACGTGAGATGCAGGAAGCGGGTGGTGCGTTCTTCGGGCCGGCGGCGTCGGAACTCATCTGGATTCCGGCCACGGGCGGTACGCCCACCATGATCATGCCGGCCGGTGGTTTGGCGGCGCCGCACTTCACGCGTGATACCTCGCGCATCTATGCCTACAGCTTCAGCGGCGGGCTGCAGTCGTTCCGCTGGGACGGCACCGATGTGCAGACACATCTGCGCGTGACGGGCCCCATGCCGCCCAATGCCGGCAATCTTGACGCTGCGCTGGTGGCCAAGGAGGCGCAGTTCAACTTCGGTGGACGTGCCGCGCGTCCGTCGAGTCAGGGCATGCATCTCGACGACGATCATGGCATGGAGCCCACGCCCTCGGCGCCGCCCGCGAGTCTCATTCTCATGGCGCCCACGGGCGATCAGGCCCTGGCCACCGTGGGCATGGACCTCTACGTGGTGACGGTGCCGCAGGTGGGCGCATCGGCCGCCACGGTGAGTGTGGCCAGCCCGGCCAACGCGCCGGTGCCGGTGAAGAAGCTCAACACGGTGGGTGGTGAGTTCGGCACCTGGAGCCACGACGGTCGCAAGGTGCACTGGGGACTCGGCAACGCGCTCTTCACCTATGATCTCGACCGCGCCAAGGTGGTGGAGGATTCGCTCAAGGTCGAAGACCGCCGCAAGGCCGCGCTGCGGGCCGACACCACGAAGGCCGTGAAGGACAGCATTGCGCGCGCCGACAGCATTGCCAAGGCCGACACCACCAAGAAGACGCCGCCGGGCTACAAGGCGGAGGAACTGCGCATTGCGGTGAGTGTGGCGCGCGACTTGCCCACGGGGGTGGCCGTGTTGCGCGGCGGCAAGGCCATCACGATGAAGGGCAAGGAGATCATCGAGAACGCCGACATCGTCATTCGCGATCGCAAGATCGTGGCCATCGGGCCGCGTGGCAGTGTAGCGGTGCCGGACGGTGCGCGCATCATCGATGTGTCGGGCAAGGTGATCATGCCGGGCATGGTGGACACGCACTATCACCCGCAGTGGCTCACGCCCAACATCCACAACACGCAGACCTGGCAGTACCTGGCCACACTGGCCTACGGCACCACCACCACGCGCGATCCGCAGACGGCCACGACGGACTTCCTGTCGTACAGTGACCGCGTGGAGAACGGCGACATGATCGGACCGCGCATCTACACGACGGGTCCCGGCGTGTTCTCGAGTGAGCCGGTGCGTGACCTGGCGCATGCGCGCGAGATTCTCACGCGTTACGCCAAGTACTACGACACGAAGACGCTCAAGATGTACATGAGCGGCAATCGTCAGCAGCGGCAGTGGATCATCATGGCGGCCAAGGAACTGGGCATCATGCCCACCACCGAAGGCGGCCTCGATCAGAAGCTCAACATCACGCACGGCATCGACGGCTACCCGGGCATCGAGCACACGCTGCCCATCACGCCCAAGTTCGACGACCTGTTCGAGTGGTACAAGGCCACGCAGGTGGTGAACTCGCCGACGCTGGTGGTGGAGTATGGTGGGCCGTTCGGCGAAGGGTGGTTCTACCAGTCGGAGGACCTGCTCGGTGACCGCAAGCTGCGGCACTTCACGCATCCGGTGGACTTTGACAGCAAGGTGCGGCGGCGCGGCTCAGGCAATGCGCCCGGACCGGCGGGCTTTGCGGTCAAGGAAGAGTACGCGATGTGGCAGCACGCCGAGGATCTCGCGAAGACCGTCGAGAAGGGCGGCCGCATTGGCGTGGGCAGCCACGGGCAGCTGCAGGGGCTCGGCATGCACTGGGAGCTCTGGCTCATCCAGTCGGGCGGCATGAGCACGCACGATGCGCTGCGCGCCGCCACTATCGTGGGCGCGGAGGCCATTGGGCTTGGCGCAGAAGTCGGCTCACTCGAAGCGGGCAAGTACGCGGACCTGCTGGTGCTGAACGCCGATCCGCTGGTCAACATCCGCAACACGAACACCATCGACAAGGTGATGGTGAACGGGCGCATGTACGACGGCAATACGCTCGATGAGGTATACCCGCGTCAGCGGCCGCTGGCCAAGCAGCCGTGGAGCTACACGGTGCCGGTGGCGGGCGCAGGGATCCGGCCCTGATTGGGGAACTGGGTTGAACTGACAACTCAGAACTTTCACTCAAAGCTCAGAGCTCACCGACAGTCCGGTCAGCTCTGCGCTTTGAGTTGAAGTGTTGAGTTTGGAGTTGCGCGGACCTATAGCTCGGAACCCGAACCCAGAACCCGAAACGGATCAGTTCCGGGTTCTGAGTTCGGGTTTCGTGTTTTGAGTGCTCATCGCCTTACGGCGCCAACACCTGCGCCGAGGATGGCGCCGAGTCCGGCAGCGACCCCGCCCATGCTGAGAATCATGTTTCGGCGTCTGGCGTAAGTTGAGCAACCAGTGTCAACGGCGTCGCAGCCGGTTCCGATTTGCGAACCGCCAATGCTGCCGACGGAGAATCCGAGCACTGCCCCGACGGCGGCTGAGCGCAGGATCCGGGACTTTCGACTGCGCCGAGGCTTGGGCTCGTCCGCATTCGTCGGCACAGCACGCTGCGCGGGCAGGGGCGTATGAGCCGCAATCGCGGGTTCGTGGTTGGGCTCCGGCGGCAGTGCCTGAAGGGCGACCGGCCTGGGCGCATTGTGTGGCACAAACGACTGGGCCGACGCGCTGATGGCAGTGGAAGCGAGCAGCAGGAGGACGGCGAAGATATGGCGCATGGCACACCTCAATGGTGAGTCGGGCAAACTGACAACTCAAAACCTGAACTCAAAGCTCAGAGCTCACCGACAGTCCGGTCAGCTCTGAGCTTTGAGTTGAAGTATTGAGTTTGAAGTCACGCGGACCTACAACTCGAAACCCGAACTCAGAACCCGAAACTGATCAGTTTCGAGTCTTGTGTTCGGGTTCCGAGTTGTTTGTTACTCCGTACCGGGCCTCACGTTCACTTCGGCCCGATCTGGTACTCCTTCGGCGGCGTGGCGCCCATGAGGTGCTGCACGAAGTAGTCCCAGCGGCGTCGCATCATGTAATTGCTGGCCGCGCCAAAGCCGTGGGCGGCGTTGGGGATCATGAGCAGGTCAAAATCCTTACCGGCCTTGATGAGTGCGTCCACCACCAGGTAGGTGTTGTCTGGCGGCACGTTGTCATCGAGCGTGCCATGCGCCAGCAGGAGCTTGCCCTTGAGGTTCCTGGCCAGCGTCTGATTGGCTTCGGCTTCGTAGTTGTCGCTGTTGCCCTGCTTGACCAGCAGGCCATGATAGCGTTCGCCCCAGTCGTCTTCGTAGTTGCGATTGTCGTGATTGCCCGACTCCGCGATGCCCACCTTGAAGAAGTCCGGGTAGCGGAACATCGCGCCGGCTGTGGCGAAGCCACCGCCCGAGTGACCCCAGATCCCCACCTCGTCGAGGTCAATGAAGCGATGCCGCTCGGCCAGCTGCTTCATGGCCGCGATCTGGTCGGGCAGTGTGTTGTCGCCCATGCGGCCGTAGTAGGCGTCATGGAAGGACTTGGACCGCGTGGGGTTGCCTGTGCCATCAATGGCCACGACGATGAAACCGAGTTCGGCGAGTGCCTGATTGTCGCGCGTGGCAGCAGAGAACTGACGACCGCCCACCGAGCCGCCCTGCGGGCCCGGGTAGATGTAGTTGATGATCGGGTACTTCTTCGTGGAGTCGAGCGTCGTGGGCGTCCACATGAGACCATGCAGGTCCCACTTGCCGTTGCGATCCTTGGTCACGATGCGCATGGGCGGCTTCCAGCCCGTCGCCACCAGTTTGCTGATGTCGCCCTCTTCGAGCGTGGCAATCAGCTTGCCCGTCTTCGCATCACGCAGCACGGCCACCTGCGGCTTGTCGGGACGCGACCAGCTGTCCACGAAGCGCAGTCCGTCGGGCGAGAGAAAGGTGTTGTGGTCGCCGTCTTCCGGGGTGAGCAGCGTGAGGCCCTTGCCGTCCATCCCGATGTGATAGAGATGACGGAAGTACGGATCGCTTCCCGCTTCCTTGCCCGCAGCACGGAACCAGATGCGACGCGTCTTGGCATCGATGCGCACGAGATCGAGCACCGTGCCTTCACCGGTAGTGATCTTGTTCTTGAGTTGGCCGGTGGTGAGGTCGTAGAGGTAGAGCTGGCCCCAGTCGTCGCGCTCGGAGAACCAGATCACTTCGTTGCTGGCCGGCAGCACACGCCAGTTCTGATCGCCGTCGCCGCTCTCGAACTGCGTGGCGACTTCTTCGCGCAGCACATCACGCACGTCACCCGTGCTGGCGTTGGCCACACGCAGCGTGGCGATCTTGTGATCGCGTGAGTTGGACAGGAAGGCCACGTGACTGCCGTCCGGGTACCACTCGGTGTCGGCGAGCTTGCCGCCGCAGGCAATGTGATCACACACCGAGCTGCGGTGCTGATCGGCGGGCATCTTGAAGCGCACCACGCGCGGCGTGGTGGCCGAGAGGTCGATGACCACACGCTCGATCATGGTGACGGCACTGTCACCGGGCAGCGGGTACTTCCACTGCATCAGTTCGGGGTGCCCCACCTTGTAGCGCACGAGATACATCTCGCCCGTCTTGCGCTGATCCTGCTGGAAGGTCGCGATCTTCTTGGAATCGGGCGACCAAAGCAGGATGGCGCGATCAGAGTGCACCCAGCCCGCGTTGTCGGTGGCGTAGCCGTAGTCCTTCACGCCATCGGTGGTGAGCTGGGTCTCCTGATTGCTGGCCACGTCGCGCACCCAGAGGTTCCAGTCCTTGATGAACGCGGCCTTGGTGCCGTCGGGTGAGAGCACTTCGGGCCTCCGGCCACGCGCGGCGGCTTGCGGGCCTCCAGCGGGCGCGGCCGGCGCGGGCGGACAGGCGGCGGGCGTAACGACGCAATTGGTCTTGCGGCCGCGTGTGTCCACCAGCATGAGCGGCGAAGAGCCGTCGGGCTGGCGCACGCGGTAGGTGAAGCGTCCGTCGGGCAGCCAGCTGGGGCTCACGCCCGTGTTGCTCACGAGGTTCTGGGTGTTGAAGCCCAGGAACTTTTCGGCGCGGGCGTAGTCGGCAGCGGTGACGACGCGGGTTTGCGCGCCGAGCAGCTGGGCGGAGGCGGCGAGCGGGACGAGCCAGAGGGCGGCCGGGGCGGCCAGTCGAGCGAGTCGGGGCATCAGCGGTTGGGCTTGGGGGGAGGAACCGTAGAAAACTGGCCGCCGTGTGGGCCCGAGGGAACGGGCCAACGCCGCGGGATGTGGGAGTCTGTGGCCGTGTTGTGGCTTGCCTCTTGGCGGGCCAGTGGCGAGCGTGGGAGGTGGTCTGGCGCGCCCGGTGGCGTGCCCTCGGCCCATTCACCGCCTTTGCCCGAGGTTTTCATGATTCGCACTGGTTCGGCCGTGTGGAACGGCACCATCAAGGACGGCAGCGGTTCGCTCACTACGCCCAGCGGGGTGCTGAGCAGCACGCCCTACTCGTTCAAGATGCGCTTTGAGGATGAGACGGGCCGCAGCGGCACCAATCCGGAAGAGCTCATCGCCGCCGCGCATGCCGGCTGCTTCTCCATGGCCCTGTCGGGTCAGCTGACCAAGGCCGGCTTCACGCCCGAGTCGCTGGCCACGTCGGCGGCGGTGACGCTGGAGCAGAAGGACGGCGGCTTCGCGATTACCAAGGTGCACCTGACGCTCGAAGCCAAGGTGCCGGGCATCACGGAAGCGCAGTTCCAGGAACTCGCTGGCGCAGCCAAGGCGGGCTGCCCGGTGTCGAAGGTGCTGAATGCGGAAATCACGTTGGCGGCGACGCTGGCGGGTTAACAGCAAACAGCGGTAGCGCGGTGCCGGAAGCCTGAGTACCAGAAGCACTCGGCGGGAGCCTGAACCGCAGAAGGCGGTACAAGGCTTCTGCCGTGTGGCTTCTGCTTCGGGGCTTCCGGCCTCCCGCTCCCGCCGTTCGCCGTTTTTGTGTATATTCGTATGTCAGCATATTGCCAGTAACCCGGAGTGTCCATGGCGTCCAAACGCATGAGTCCCGAACTGCTGGAGATGGTGGCCGAGCGCTTCAAGGCGCTGAGCGACCGCGCCCGGCTGAGTCTGTTGCAGGAGTTGCGCGGCGGCCCGCGCACCGTGAACGAGCTGGTCGAGGCCACCGGCATGGGGCAGGCCAACGTGTCGCGTCATCTGTCGCAGTTGTTTGCCAACGGGCTCGTGGCCCGTGAGCGCGATGGCGTGTACGTGCGCTACGAATTGGCCGACAAGGATGTGCTGCGGCTTTGCGAGCTGGTGTGCGGGCGGCTCGAGTCGGAGTTGACGGAACGGCGCAAGGTCGTGATCGGTCGCTGATCCGGGCAGACTGCACTGATTCGCGCGAAAAAGCGCCCCCGCGACTTCTCGCCGGGGCGCTGTCTTTTCGTGCCACGGTCAACCGCGCGGCGCTGTGCTGCAGCCAAACCACCCGAAGCGCGCGAACAGCTTCTCGGGCAGGCAGAAGTTGGTGAAGCTCGACTGCAGCAGATTGGCACCGATGAAGGCGGTGAACCAGAAGAACTTGTCGGACACCATGAAGCCCAGGGCCACGGACAGCAGCACCATGATGCCGGCCATGCGGCGGATGATCTTGTCGTTGCACATCAGTTGTCGTGCTCCGTATGCAGGGGTGAGTCCACAGTGGGCGGCGCGTTCTTGCGCAGCTCCCAGTACAGCAACGGCACCACCACCATCGTGAGCAGCGTGGCCACGACGGCTCCACTCATGAGGGCCACGGCCAGGCCCTGGAAGATCGGATCGAGCACCATGACCAGGCCGCCCACCACCACCGCGGCCGCAGTGAGCGCAATGGGCCGGAAGCGCACCGCGCCCGCTTCGAGCACGGCGTCCACCAGGTTGCGGCCACGCGCTTCTTCGAGCTGGATGAAGTCCACCAGCAGGATGGAGTTGCGCACGATGATGCCGGCCAGCGCGATCATGCCGATCATACTCGTCGCCGTGAAGAAGGCGCCGCTCATCGCGTGACCCGGCAGAATGCCGATGAGTGTGAGCGGGATGGGTGCCATGATCACCAGCGGAATGCTGAAGCTCTGGAACCAGCCCACCACCAGCACGTAGATGAGCAGCAGCACGATGGCGAAGGCGAGACCGAGGTCGCGGAACACCTCGATGGTCACCTGCCACTCGCCGTCCCACTTGATGGCCGTTTCCGTGAGCGACTCGGGCGGGACGGCGTTGTAGATGCCCACCGACGCGCCGCCTACCTGCAGCGCTTCGATCTGCCGGTTCATCTCGAGAATGGCGTACACCGGCGCTTCGATTTCGCGCGCCACGTCACCGGTCACGTAGATGGCCGGCCGCAGATCCTTGCGGATGCGCACGCCCTCACGCACGCCGTCAACCACCGTCACGAAGCGCCCAAGCGGCTGCGGGCCTGCGGCCGTCGCCACCGGCAAGGCCAGCAGCGCTTCCACACTCGAACGCTGCGCCTCGGGCAGCCGTGGCACGATGGGCACCGCTTCACGCGCCGTGGCAGAAGCCACAAGACTGCTGCGGTTGCCGGAGAGTGCCAGATACAGCGTCTGCGTCAGCTGCTCCACACTCGCACCGCTTTCCGCGGCGCGCACGCGGTCCACCTTGAAGGTCTTGCGGTGCTGCGGGGACTCCACCGTCCAGTCCACATCCACCACACCCGGCGTCTGCTCGAAGATGGCCTTGACCTTCGTGGCCGCCTCGAGACGCGCGGCATCGTCGGCGGCATACACTTCGGCCACCAGCGTGGAGAGCACCGGCGGTCCCGGCGGAATCTCGGCCACCTTGGCCGAGGCACCATAGCGCCGGGCAATGGAGTCCACGGCCGGGCGCACGGCCACGGCGATGTCGTGACTCTGGCGATCGCGCTCGTGCTTGGGCGCCAGGTTGACCTGCACATCGGCCACGTTGGGACCGCTGCGCATGAAGTAGTGACGTACGAGTCCGTTGAAGTTGAACGGCGCCGCCGTGCCCGCGTACACCTGCGTGCTCACGACTTCGTCCACCGTGCCCAGATAGGCGGCAATCTCCGATGCCGCGCGGTTCGTGGTTTCGAGCGACGTGCCCTCGGGCAGGTCGAGCACCACCTGGAACTCGCTCTTGTTGTCGAACGGCAGCATCTTGACCTGCACCGCCTTGAGTCCGACCAGCGCCATGCTGCCGAGCAGCAGCACGCCCACCACGCCGTAAAAGGCCAGGCGCGTGCCGCGACGCTCGATGAGCGGAGACATGATGCGGCGATAGAAACGCCCCGTGCCCGTTTCGGCTTCAGCCGGATGGGCGATGGAACCCTGCCCCGCCACCACATGCCCCTTGAGCAGGCGATAGGCCATGTACGGTGTGACGATGAACGCCACGGCCAGCGACGCGAGCATTGCCACCGACGCGCCCACGGGAATGGGACGCATGTAGGGACCCATCATGCCGCTCACGAAGGCCATGGGCACGATGGCCGCAATGACGGTGAAGGTGGCAAGAATGGTGGGGTTGCCCACTTCATCCACGGCATCGATGGCCGCCACATCGGCCGGGCGGTTGCCCATGGCCAGGTGACGATAGATGTTTTCCACCACGACAATCGCGTCGTCCACCAGGATACCGATGGAGAAGATGAGTGCGAAGAGCGTGATGCGATTGAGGGTGTAGCCCAGCGCGTAGTACACGAAGAGCGTGAGCGCGAGCGTGACCGGCACCGCGACCAGCACCACGAGCGCTTCGCGCCAGCCGAGAAACAGCCAGATGAGCAGCGTGACGGAGACGGTGGCGATGATGAGGTGCAGAATGAGTTCCTGCGCCTTCTCGCCGGCCGTTTCGCCGTAGTCGCGGGTGACGTCGAGCTGCACACTGGACGGCAGCAGACGCCCCTTGGCCTGATTCACGCGCTCAAGCACGGCGTGCGTGACTTGGGTGGCGTTGGCGCCCTGGCGCTTGGCCACCGCCACCGTGACCGCAGCCTCGGCGGCGGCGTTGCCGGCACGGTGTGACACGTACGATGTGACCTCGCCAAAGTCGTCACGCACCTCGGCCACACTGCGCAGATACACGGGGCGGCCGGCGCGGGTGGCCACCACGACGCTGCCCACTTCGCGGGCGTCGGTGAGTGGCGCGCCCACCGCGATCTGCACCACACTGTCGCCCGTGGTGAAGGTCCCGGCATCGAGGCGTGCGTTGGCGCTGCGCAGGGCCATGGCCACCTCGCCGGGCGATACGCCGGCCGCGGCCAGACGCGCCGCGTCGAGCTGCACCGAGATCTGCCGTGGCGACCCGCCGGTCACAAACGTCTCGGCCACCTCGGGCACCGTGCGGATTTCGTCTTCGAGATGCACCGCCACCTGACGCAGCGTGTTGGCATCCACGTCCTTGCTGTGCAGCGTGAGCGCGAGCACGGGTACGTCATCGATGGAGTGCGATTTCACAATAGGCGGCATGGCGCCGAGTGGCGCGCGGTCCATGCTGCCCGCCAGTTTGGCCTGCACCTTGGTCACGCTGCGTTCCTGATCCTCGCCAACCTTGAAGCGCACGGTGACCATGGCGTAGCCGTCGCCCGACATGGTGTAGACGTGATCGACGCCGGGAATCTCCATCATGCGCTGCTCGACGGGACGCGCGAGCAGATTCTCCGCTTCAGATGGCGTGGCGCCTGGCATGGCCGTGATCACGTCGATCATGGGCACCGAAATCTGCGGTTCCTCCTCGCGTGGTGTGGCGAGAATGCCCAGCACACCCACGGCCAGCGACGCCACGGTCACCAGCGGCGTGAGCTTGGAGTTGAGGAAGGCCTTGGCCACGCGGCCTGAAATACCCCAGGACGTGGACATGATCAGTTGCCGCCAGTGTTCGTGGCGGCAGGCACCACGATGGTTTCACCGCTGCGCAGGCCACTGGTGACTTCCACCAGGTCGCCGCGGTCATCGCCAATGCGAATCCAGCGACGCTCGTCGGTGCCATTGTGTCGCACCACGACGCCCACCAGGTCGCCGTCGCGCACGAGGGCACGCTGCGGGACGACGAGCGCCTGCTTCGTACCCGTGGAGAGCTGCAGTGTCACGGCGCTGCCCGCGCGCCGCGCGTGGTGGCGATTGTCGAGCAAGGCGTTGACGGTGTAGAGACCGCCCGCACCAGCCGGCACGACGCCTTCAATGCGTGCGGTGGCGCTGTCGCCGTCCACGGTGGCTTGCACTCGCTGTCCGCGCGCAAGGTGACGCGCCACGTCGGCGGGAACGGTGACGCTGAGGCGCAGCGACGAGATGTCCTGCAGCGTGATGAGCGGTGCACCCGGCGCGGCAAAGCTGCCCGCATCGACCAGGCGCAGCGTCACCATGCCGCTGAAGGGGGCACGCACCGTGGCGTAGCTGCGCACGGCCGCCAGTTCACTGTTGCTCGCTCGCGCCGCGCGCAGTCCGGCGTCGGCCCGGGCCAGACCGGTCATGGCGGCGTCGTACTGCGCCCGGGTGGCGGCCGAGTCCTGATAGAGTGCGGTGAAGCGCGCGGCGTGTGTGGCGGCCTCCTTCTGCATGGCCTCGGCGTCGGCGATGGCGGCTGCCACCTGCGCGGCTTTGGCCTCGAGGTCGCGCGCATCGATCTGCACGAGCGACTGCCCGGCGCGCACCATGTCGCCTTCCTGCACCAGCACGGCGTTGACCGTCCCCATGAGCTTCGTGCTTACGGTGGCCTGTTGCAGGGGTTCTGCCACACCGGCCGCGGCAAAGGACGTGGTCAGTGTGGTGTCGGCGACCACGAGCGCGGTGCCGGCGAATCTGGTAGAGGCCACGCCCGCGTTGGCCGTGGCCACAGCGGGTTCGTTGCTCTGGCCACAGGCCGCAAGGGCAAGGGCCGCGGCAAGTCCTGCGGCGGTGAAGCGGAGATGGCGCGTGGACATATTGGAGCGCGGTGTGGACCGCGCGGCATGCTGCAGCATCGTGATATCGGTCATCGGATTACTCCCGAGCGGTCGAAGAGGTGGAGGACGCGGCGGACGAGGTGTCACTCCCGCCGGATGGCGCCATGTCGAGCGCGGCGAGCTGTCCCGGATCGGCACCAATGGCCAATCGGTGGGCCGCTGCGGCCACGATGACCTCGTAGCGCGCGGCTGCCTGTTGCAGGCTGGCGCCGGTGGCGCTTGTTTCGGCGGCCAGCAGCTCGGCGATGGTGGCAAGGCCGCCGGCGTAGCGCTTGTCCACCAGTCGCAGGGCCTCGTGGCTTTGCGTGGCGGCCTGCGTCATCAGATCGAGGCGCTCGAGCGCCACCAGCAGGGCGCGCTGGGTTGCGGACGCTTCCAGTTCGGCCTGCGCGCGTGCGGCTTCGTGTCCCACGGCGGCCATGGTGGCGCGTGCGCGGGCACCGGCGACATCGGCCAGTTCACTGCCGCCGCCAAACAGCGACCACGACGCCATGACGCCCACCGTCCAATTGGGGCGGCCGGCGTAGAGTGCCGTGGGCGAGTTCCAGTCATACCGGGCAAAGCCGTTCACCCGCGGCAACAAGGTCGCGTTGGCGCGACGCGTATCGAGCCGAGCGGCGTCGAGGCCGAGGGTGGCGGCCTCCACATCGGCGCGCGAGGCAGCCTGCTGCTCGCGGGACGCATTGACCGCGGTGGTGTTCATCACCTGGCGTGCGATCATGGCCCGCAGGGCGGAATCCGCGGGCAGGCTGTCCGGAAGCTGAATGCCGGGCGAGGTCGCGGTGTTGCTGCGGCCAAGCAGGAGGGCAAGCTGCTGTGCGGCCGTCGTGGCATCATGGCGTGCGGCGCTGAGCTGAGCGGCCACGTCAGCGGCGCGCACACTGGCCTGCAGCGCATCGGCTTTGGTGACGAGCCCCTGCTGCACCATGCGCTCCACCTGACGCACACCAGCCGCGGCGGTGTTCTGCGCCGACGTGAGCATACGCACCTTTTCTTCGGCCAGCACGGCGCCGTAGTAGGCGCGCACCACCTGATGGCGCACATCGTAGTGCGTCCAGTCTGCGGCAGCCTGCGTGGCGCGGGCGGCGGTGCGGGCCGCCCGCCAACCCATGAGGGCGTCGGCGTTGAGCACCGGCACCTCGAGCACTACGCCGCCCTGCACGTTGTTGATGGGGGCGGGGGCGTTGAGACGCGCCGGATCGAAGGCGGCGGGCGTGACCTGTCGCTGGCGGAGCAGGGTCCCGAAGGCGCCGATGGGGTCGGTGGTGCGGACGAACCCGGCTTCAACCCGGGCCGAGGGCAGAATGCCCTTGAGTGGCAGTCCGGCTCGGGCCTGCTCGGCCTCGGCGCTGGCGCGGGCCTGACGATTGGCAAAGGCGCGGCTTTGGGCTTCGGCCAGGGCGTCGCTCAGCCGGAGCGGCGTCTGGGCCTGGGCCTGAGCCTGGGCCGCGCGGCCCGCCCCGCCCGCCGCAACGGCGAGCGCAAGGAAGGCGGCTGGGAAATGACGTGAAGTGCGCATATCAAGATATTACCATATACGCATATAAAGGACAAGACCTTCGTTATCACCACCATCCCCGGGTCCCCCAAACGCACGCCCCCAGAACCAGTCTCCCGGTCCGGGGGGCGCAACGGTCGGCTTCCGACAAAAGGCTTCTGCCCTACGGCTTCCGCCCCACCGCTCCCGCGGTTTGCTGTTCTTCCCTAGTTCTTGCCCAGATGCTTCTCGATGAACGCCCAGGTCAAATTCCAGGAGTCGATCTGCTCGGGCGAATCATCCCGTTCGAGCGTCTGGCGATTGACGCGGCGGTTGAAGGTGTGGCCCACGCTGGTCGGGCCGGGCGTCGGGTTCACGTACACCTTGGTCTCGGCCAGCTTGGGCTGCCGCGCCTGCAGGGCGTCGATGAGCGGACGCGCCTCTTCGAAGTTCACGTCGGTGTCGTTGGTGGCCACGTGGACAAGGATGGGGTACTTGAGGCTGTCCACCCAGTAGTAGGGCGAACGGCGCACATACTCTTCGCGCTTCTCGAACGGCAGGCCGCGCACGGCCGCCTGCGTGGAGAAGGAGCGCTGATACGACGGGCCCTTGTACGACAGGCGGAAGAAGAGGTTGGTGACCGGCACCATGGCCACGCCCGCCTTGAACGGCGAGCCCTGCGCTTCACGCGTGAGCAGCAGCGTGGTGATATAGCCACCGTGGCTCCAACCCATCACGCCGATGCGGTCGGGGTTCACATACGACAGGCCCTTGAGCACCGACACCGCCGACTCCACGTCGTCCACTTCCATGCCACCGTAGTCGATGGCATTGTGGTGCTCCTTGCCGAAGCCGGTGCTGCCGCGGTAGTCGGGCGTGATGATGACGTAGCCCTTGGCCACCGCCTCCTTGATGAACGGGAGGTAGTTCTGGTCCATGTTGCCGTGCACACCACCGTGCACCCACACCATGGCGCCGTGCGCCCGGGCCCCCTTGGGATTGAGCGGCTCGAAGAGATACGCCGGGATGGTCATGCCGTCGGCGCTGCTCTTGTACGTCACCTTGGAGAACTTCATGTGACCCTTGCTGCGGGCCTCGAAGATGCTGTCGGTGACTTTCTTGCCCCGCATGGCGCCTTCGTAATCCGACACCGGATGATCTTCCGGCCGGTTGCTGACGTAAAGCAGCGAGTCACGGCCGGGTACGATGGGCACCACCTGACGGGCGCGGCCACTGTTCTGGGCCTCGGCGGCAGCGGGGGCGAGGGTCAGCAGGGCCAGCGTCGCGCCGAGCGCGAGTGGCGTCACACGACGCGGCGCGGCGGACCATGAGGAACGGAACATGCGCATGGGGCAGGGGATGGCAGGAAGGGGGCGACCGTCTCACCGTCGAAACGGCCTCCACCAATTGAACGCACAGCGGGCCGCTTCGCTGAACCCCCGCGTCCCCGCATTCAGTCTGGCCCCAGCCTGGCCTCTGCCTCGCCTCAGCCTAGCGCGCGATCCAGCGCGGACTCTGCTGGCGCAGCATGTCGTCGGTCAGTCGGGTGAGCCCCGAGCCATCGGGACGCACCGTGTACAGCTCGAGATCCTGATTGTCGGTCATGTTGGATACAAACGCGATGCGCTGCCCATCGGGAGACCAGGCTGGCTGCCGGTTGCTCCACGGAAAGTTGAAGGCCCGCTCGGCGCCGGTGCTGAGGTGCCGGATCATGATCTGCGACTGCGACGGCGACACGGTGCGCACGTAGGCAATGGTCTGGCCATCCGGCGCCCACGCCCCGTCGATATCGCTCACGCTGGTATCCGTGAGTTGCCGGAGACCACTGCCATTGGCGTTCACCACATGCAAGTGCTGGCGCCCCGGCTCACCGGCCGAGAACAGTAGGCGACTGCCGTCGGGCGACCAGGCCGGTGTCCCGTAGCCGTAGCGCAGTCCGGGGGCGAGGGCCAAGGACACGGCGGTCTCATTGCGGCCATCCACGTCAGCCACATAGAGCTGCGTGTTGCCTTCTTCGGTCATCTTGATGAAGGCCAGACGCTGGCCATTGGGTGACAACGCCGGTGAAAACTCGGGGCCAGTAGCGAGGGCAATGCGCCGCGGAGCGCTCGTGCGCGTCACCAGGAAGAGATCCTGAAAATCGTAGTCGTCGAGCGAGCGGATGGCGGCGTACACCACACGTTGTCCATCGGCGGACACGGTGGGCTGTGCGCCGGAGATCGTCTGGCCGAAGAGGTCACGTACGACGCCGGTGCGGTCGTCGCGCACCTTGAGTTGAGATTCGTTGATGTTGCCAGGCACCGCCTGCTCGAAGAGCAGGTCATGCGAGGCCTCGAGTGTAGGGCCTGGCTCAGGTGCCGCAGGACTGTCATACGCGCAGGCCGTCAAGCTGGTCGCAGCACTCAGCGCCAGGACCGGCGCGATGCGACGTAAGGCTGTCAGGTTCATGGAGACTCCGGAAAGTGGACGCCTTGCCATACCGGACGCCGCCCCGCGCCGTCACTGGCTGAATCGGGGAGCATGGGGCATGGGTGGGGCAGCATCGGACGGTGGGCCTGCGTAGACTTCTCCGCGTCCCAACGCCGCCGGTTGTCCACCGCGTCGCGGATGGTGTTCACTGCCCGCCTCATCCCACTCCATGTCCCTCCCTTCGTCTTCTCACGCCACCGCGTTGCGTACCACGGCTACGGTATTCGCCGCCTGCGTCGCGTTCACTGCGCCGCTCGCTGCCCAAAGCCTGCCGGCGGATTCCCTGCTCGTGCGCAGTCTCGTGGCGCGCAACATCGGCCCGGCCAGCATGAGCGGCCGCATCGTGGATATCGCCGTCGCTGAGGCGCCACGCGTGCTGCGCGGTGGCCGCCTCGGCACCACCATGTACGTGGCCGTCGCCACCGGTGGCATCTGGAAGACCACCAATGGGGGGCTCAACTGGTCGCCGGTATCCGATGCCATTGGTGTGGGATCCATTGGCGCGGTGGCCGCCGCGCCATCCGACGGCAACGTGGTGTGGGTGGGCAGCGGTGAGTCCAACAACATGCGCAGCTCCTCCTGGGGCATTGGCGTGTTCAAGTCCACCGATGGTGGACGGACCTGGTCCAAGCCCATGCTGCCGGGCACGCAGCACATCGGCCGTATCGTCATCGATCCACGCGACCCGAACGTGGTGTACGTCGCGGCCAACGGCCCGCTCTGGGGCCCGGGCGGTGAACGTGGTCTCTTCAAGACAACGGACGGCGGAAAGACCTGGACCAACACCAAGTCGCTGTCCGAGACCGCGGGCTTCACGGAAGTGGTCATCGATCCGGCCAATCCCGACGTGTTGTACGCGGCGTCGCAGCAGCGCGAGCGTCGTGCCTATGGCTTCCTGCCGGCCGGCGCCGAAGCGGCGGTTTGGAAGACCACCGACGGCGCCAAGACCTGGACGAAGCTCGGCAGCGGTTTGCCAACCGGTGAATTGGGACGCATTGGTCTGTCTGTGTGCCGTTCACGGCCCAACACCGTGTATGCGCTCATTCATGCCAAGGGTGCGGCCAACGGGCTCTATCGCAGTGACGACGCGGGTAGCAGCTGGCGGCAGGTCAACAACAGCAACGGCACGGCGTGGTTCTATGGGCAGGTGCGCTGCGATCCGACCGACGCCGAGCATGTCATCAAGCTGAATGTGGGCAGCACGGAATCGTTCGATGGCGGTCGCACCTGGCGGCCCTTTGCGCAGGGCGGCGGCGTGCACGCTGATCACCACGCGCTCTGGATCAATCCCGAAGACGGCGATCACTACGTGCTTGGCAACGACGGTGGCGTGGACATCTCCAACGACCGCGGCCGCAGCTGGTACAACGTGGAGAACATCGTCGGCGCGCAATTCTACGCCATCTCCACCGACGATCGCTGGCCGTTCTATCACGTGTATGGTGGTCTGCAGGACAATCAGACCTGGGGCGGTCCCAATCGTACGCGCAACGCCTTCGGTCCGACCAATGCTGACTGGTATCGCATGGCCGGCGGCGACGGGTTCTTCAATGTGGTGGATCGCTTTGATCCGGATATCGTGTACGCCGAGTCGCAGAACGGTGGCATTCAGCGCTTCAACGCGCGCACGGGGCAGCTCAAGGGCATCAAGCCGCCCGCCCGGGATGGCGAGAAGCACCGCTACAACTGGAGCGCGCCCATCGTGCCGTCGCGGCACCAGAAGGGTGTGGTGTACTTCGCCGCGAACTACCTGTTCAAGAGCACGGACATGGGGGATTCGTGGAAGACCATCAGCCCCGATCTCACGCGCAATATCGATCGGGACCAGCTGCCCATGCGTGGCAGCGTGCCGCCCAAGGATGCACTGGGCCTGCACGAAGGCACGGCCGCCTTTGGCAACATCAGTGCGGTGAGTGAGTCGCCGCGCCGCGCGGGTGTGCTGGCAGTGGGCACCGACGACGGTGTGGTGCAGGTCACGCGTGACGATGGCCTCAGTTGGCACAAGGTCACCAGCTTCCCGGGTGTGCCCGACATCAGCTACGTGAGTGGAGTGCAGTTTTCGCGGCATGCCGAGGGTACGCTGTATGCCAGCTTCGATGGGCATCGCAGTAACGACTTCAAGCCCTACGTGGCGCGCAGCACCGATTACGGGCGCACGTGGACCAACATCAGCGGCAATCTGCCGCCCATGGCCACGGTGCAGGCGGTGCGTGAGCATCATCGCCAGTCCAACCTGTTGTTCGTGGGCACGGAGTTTGGCGTGTATTTCACGGTCGATGGCGGTGCCAACTGGACGCCGCTCAAGGCCGGCATGCCCACCGTGCCGGTGTGGGACCTGCAAATCCAGGAGCGCTGGAACGATCTCGTGATCGGCACGCACGGACGCGGTGTGTACATCATCGACGATCTGTCGCAGCTTGAACATCTGGCCGAAGCCAAGCGCGCAAGCGTGGCCTATCTCTTTCCCGCGCGCAACGAGTTGGTGTACGCGCCCAACACCAGTCGCAACTCGGGCATGGGCTCGACCGGCTATGTGGGGCAGAACCCCGAGCATGGTGTGCGGCTCGCCTACCTGCTGAACAGCGTGTCGGCCGGCGACTCCGCGTTCATGGACATTCTGGATGGCCGAGGTCGTGTGGTGCGGCGCCTGGTGGTGCCGTCACGCGCCGGCCTGCACCGACCGGTGTGGGACATGCGCGTGGGTGCGCCGCTCACGGGGGACATGCCGCGCACGTCGGCGCCAACGGGTGGGCAGGGTGGCGGCGGTGGCGGTGGATTTGGCGGCTTCAATCGCAGCGCGCCCAGCTATCTGGCGGTGCCGGGCAGCTACACGGCGCGACTCACCCTCAAGCCAGCCAGCGGCACGGCGACCGTACTCACGCGCAAGTTCACGCTGCTGCCCGACCCCGAGCAGCAGATGACGCAGGGTGCGCTCAAGGAACTCGATGCCTTCCGCCTGGATGTGGTGCGCTTCCAGAAGTCGGTCACCACGGCGCAGCAGCAGGCCGACAGCGTGATTGCGCGCTATGCGGCGGTGCGCAAGGCGGTGGAGGCCGCCAAGGACAAGGTCACGCCGGCGCTCAACGAGCAGTTGTCGGGCATCGAGCGTGAGCTCAACGCCTTCGTGCGTGAAGTGGGTGCCTCGGCGGCCTCACGGTCAGCGCTGGCGCCGCGCGCCGGTGCCGTGCCGGCAGACGACGAGGATGACGAGAATCGCGGCGCCTCGGGTGCACCGGACATGAGCTTCAGCGGGCGGGCCGGTACACTCAACAGTGTGCTCAACTCCACCTTCCCGGTGGCGCGGGCGCAGCGTGAGCTGGTTACGCAGCTGCGTCGTCAGCTGGTGACCGAAGAGGGCAAGCTGCGTGCGGTGTCGGAAAGCAGACTGCCTGATTTTGTGAAGGCGCTCGAAGCGGCGGGAGTGACTGTAGCCAAGTAGCGCGCTGCGGGGTATGCTGCAAACGGGCACGATGCGGTGGTACTGCCGCCTTGTGCCCGTTCGTGCGTTGTCACTGTCGTGCGCTATCCTTGAGGTAATCATGAATCACGTCTTCCGAGCACTCGGTTTTGTTGCGTTCGCGGTGTCGCTTGCTCAGACATGGTCATCGACCGCAGCGGCGCAAGGCGCTGCGCGCAGCCGTTCGGCTGCATTACTGATTGGCGCCGGTGCCGGTCGATATCCCTTCACTCCGCTGCCCGGAGCTCGCGACAGCAAGCCGCTGAGTGCCATGCTGACCGCGGGGGTTGAAGGCGAGTTTGCGGACAATTGGAACTGGCTCGTCGAGGGGGAGTTCGCCTTCAACCCCGGCGCATGCGCCGACGTATGCCCAAGCACCGGCCCAGCCGCTACAGCCAGTGTGCAGCGTCGAATCATCGCCGAAGCACCTGAGCGGATCGGGATCGCCTTCGGTCCCTCGCTGTTCTACACGGACTTCGATGGCGCCGAGGTGGGCGCCGGGGTGCGCATGGATATTGGTGTGCTGCGACGCATAGGTCCGAGACTCGGCGTACAGTACGGACTGCTGTCAGGTGGCCACTCGCTGGCGACCGTGCACGTGATACTGCGATTGGGCAACTAGCGCCCGGCCGCGAGCCGTCCGATCAGCACGCCGCAAGAGTGACGCGCAGCTTCAATTGTCACCGTGCAACGGTGTTCTCGTACTGGGGATAAATTTGAAACGTTTCGCCACCACGATGTTCGCGGTCGCTCTCGGCGCAGCCAACGCCAACGCACAGGTTGGCAAGGGAGCAGCGCCTGTCGACTCGACGGTGCCCGGAATCATGAAGCGTGCGGGGAGACAGGCGAGTGCGACATGGCTGCGCGATATGCTTCGTCAGGCGGATTCGCGTCTGCCAGGTTCCAAGCTGGATGAGCTTGCTGACAGTCTGGCTGAGCGAGCGATCAGGCCTCTAGCAGGGTGCTGAAAAACCGGTGAACGGACGCGATTTTCTCGTGGCGCGGGCGT
>VFQN01000107.1_pt1 | contig 180315 bp, 164 predicted proteins | sample 3512371 | NCBI WGS metagenome assembly VFQN01 (sample SAMN10412370, study PRJNA504923) | tailings metagenome | isolation source: Replicate 2 from Balatoc abandoned mine | place: Philippines: Itogon, Benguet | collected 2017-08-28
TTGTATTCCAATTATATAATAGCCAGAGATTCTTTTCTGGATAACCCTTTATTTGGCTCCGGCCTGGGATCTCATCCGCTAATTTACGAGGACGCTTTTTTAAAATATTTTCCACCAAATTATCTCAAAGGATACGGCGCTCAGAACCAGCAGGATGCCAACTCACGCTTTTTGAGATTGATGTCTGAAACCGGACTGCTGGGCCTCATCCTGTTTATAACTGCAGTGGTTGTTTATTTTGCACCGAAATCGGCAGTATATAATGAAACCAGTCGCAACCTGGCAGCCATCAATTATGCGATTTTTGTTTATATCGTATTGGGGCTGATCCGTAATGGGAACTATATCAATGTAGGATTCTTTTTGTTTTTCTTTTTGTACTATGCTTCACACCGGTTATTAACTTACAAGAGAACTCAGGCATTCCGTAAACGATCTGCCCAGCCAGCTGGTGTTAACAGCCTCGCAAGTTCCTGACTTTTTTGTGCCATTTGAATCAATTCTTCCGTCTTTAGCTGATTCAACTTGTGAAACACGGGTATCAGATATTCGGGAGCATTGGATTCAAGTCGCCATCCATTTTCACTTAGAAACAGTTCACCAGCTCCCACTTCTTTTGTAAGGATGAGGGGAAAACCTGCTGCTGCAAACTCCTGAACCACTACCCCCCAGGGCTCAGAATGACTCATTAAAATAAAAACCCCGGCAGACTCAATAATAGTCGGCCATTGTTCCTTCTGCACAAAACCAAGGTGCCGGATCTTTGGATGAATAACTCTTTTCGGATATCCCTCCCCGTTACCTGCACACCATAGCTCCCATTCATTAGGTTCAGCTTCCTGCCACTTTATAAATGCATCCCAGAGCTCCTGGTATCCTTTGGCTGGTATATATCGGGCCACACATAGCAATACTTTTGGGAAAGCCTTGAACTTGACTTGAAGCGCTTGTTTACCAAGGTTTTGAAAACGATCTACATCACAGGTATAAAAACCTGTCATGATCTGGGTTTCCCCAAATCCAAGCCTGGATGCATACTGTTTTTGTGGTGTCCCAGGCACCCACACTTTTCTAAACCATTTCCGAAGAGTAAGTTTCCCCCCAATAGTCATGAGGCGTTGTTTTAAACTACCATTCCAATGGTTATCCAGCGCCAGGATAGAAACCGCACGATTCGACCATTTTCTGCATATCCGGAGATACCACTTGTTTACCCATCCACTGCAAACAATTTTATCCGGATTGAAATCAGTAACTAGTTGTTCGAGTTGAGCATAGGAATGTATTCCGGACAAATCATGGAAAGCTCCCAGTCCCTCAAGATTAAACGCAAATGGAGCCTCTGGATTAATAGGAAAATGCACTACAGAAATTGTGACCGATTTTTGTCTCAATGCATCCAGGCAGGCAATCGTGTATTCAGCGAGTTCTGTATATAAAAACAGTATCCTCATCCGTTGTTAATTGGGTTTAAATGAAAATCGAGAGAATGAAAATTCGCCTGCAACTATCTTCCACTCAATACGATTTAGTGTAGAATGAATATTCAATTCAACAAAATGACTTTCAGAATTTTCTGATATCGCAATCCGCTTTACAAACCCTGTTGCAGGAATTACTAATTCTATTTGCGTGCCGGGTTTCAATGCCTTCCCTTCAAGTACAACGAGATAACGACCAGGCTTAACCGATAACCCATCATATCGTACAGTACCGGTTGGCTCCATTACCATATGTGAACGTGACTTTGCAAAATTGAACCCCTGGTAATTAGTAGTAACCCGCTTCACCGGTCCATCGGATGATTCAAAAACTACCGCTTCTTGTTGTGTGGAAGTACTCCAGAAATAGGGATGCTCTGCCTGATGCCATTGATCCAGCTGGTAAAAAAGAGGGTCTTTGCCTGAAAGATCCAGCACATACAAGCTGCCTTGTTTTCTGATTTCAAATTCAAGTATTTTATCCTCCAGTTTAATCTGTGTAGCTATTTGCGCAGGAATATTTCCTTTAAGATTACTGGATGGCTGAATGCTGCCATATATCAGGTAGCGATTGTTCCATTTTCGCACCAGGATGAGTTCATTTTCAGCCAGGCCTTTAAACCGAAATGCTTGCCTGGCATCTGCATAATCACCCGGGTCAAGTAGTTGCCCTTGAGTAAAAAACTCAGGCACCCAGGAGCGAATTGCTTGTGCATAAGAAGGCATGGCCGCCTGGTAAATATATCCTCTTGGATCATTGGGGCCAAACCCATCTGGCCATTTACCATTTTTGCCTGTGATATTGAAATATCCTGTATAAAAGAAATCGGCTCCAAGCATGACCATCGACTTAAGCAGGGCAAGCCATTGAGCTGGCCGGATATTTTTTTCCTCTGCTCCCCAGCCGGCAGAAACAAAAGGAGAAAAAAATCTGTCCCCCAGCTCAATCTCTTTCTTTCTTCCTTCACTTATAACTCCAAATCCATTCAGCGAGCCTCTCCCTATAGCCCAGTTATCCGGAGTAGACGGATAAAAATCTGGAGTTGGATAAATAATAGATTCGTCCCATTGATTTACTTTTCTGCGTGTTGCGTAATCCGGCCAATAGACAGGCTGGATAGCGGATACATTATAAAAGCTGAATTGAGCCTTTTCTGAAATACATTGAAGAATGATGCGTCTGTAAGTGGAATCCTGCCGGTACTGAAAACGTCCGCTGTATTGCGAAGCGCTCAGACCCGAACTGTTAAAATCCTTCCATACAGCAGGATCTTTTTTCAGATAATCTTCCCTGATTATGTGTCCAAAAATTTCTCCATTTTCATTTATAAGAGCAGGTGGCTGCTTTAAATATTTCATTAATTGCTGAATATACCCTGCACTTACTGCAGCGTCTTTTTCAACAATATCCAACGGCATTAATGGAGAATGCAATTTCCGGTTTCCACGAAGTATAAATTTACCTTTTGCATCCTTCATGTAGTATTGTGGCGGCTGTTGCTGCGACCATATAAGTGAAGGAATATTCTGAGCCTGTACAGTAATTAAAGCAGTGGGGAGATCAGGGCGTTGATTCGCATAGTTAATCAACGCACCTGCAATATGATTTGCATTGGAGTAGGCTTTTGAAGCTGCTGTGGCCGCAGTTCTGAGCAAAGGGATTTCAACATAATAATTCCAGTTGCTGGCCAGTTCATCAACAAGGGTAACAGCATTGGCCGGATTTACAATTCCAATTCCTTTTCCTCCTTTGCCTGGTAGTTCCCGATGCAGGTATTGAATATCCATCCAAGACATGTTTCGCCGCAGTTGATTGTTGGAATAATAACGGGGACGTGGAAATTGTTTTAATTGATCCTTTGCCTGTACAGTATAATCAGGATAACCAGGAGCATATTCCTGTATATCTACAGTAGCTGATTTTTGACTGGGAGTGGATTCATTTGCAAGAACCTGTGATTTTTGTACTGCACCTGTATAAAACTTTAGTTCATCAATTGCCGAAGTAAACCGAAAGCCATCACCATTACTGAGCAATACGGGTGAATTACTTTCAAGAGACATACTGAATCCTGCAGGCGATGCGCCATCAACCCATATTTGTTTCAGTTTTTTTTCCGTATCCACAACAAAAACAAAATGGTGCCACTCCCGATCTGTGTAATAACTAAAAGAAGACCTATCTACACCGGTAAAGGGGATTTTTAAATCATGAATTGTTGAATTGCCATTTTGAATCTGCGTAGTTCTGAATAATAATCCCGTCATAGTTAGCTGAAGCAAAAAATGCGGTCGGGGGAAACTCAAAAATTGAAACCGATCCCCCTTCATCCAAAACTCCACTGTCAATGCTTTGCTTTGTTGCTTAGGCAAGCCGCCAGTAATAAACAAACACTTATTGTTTTGCAAATCAATTCCACTTCCGGACACACCAACCACTTGTTTAAGTTCGCAGGCAGTTTTTAATACCTCTTTTGATTCAAATGACCATTGAACAACAGGCTTTTGTTGTGCACAAAGAGAAAGAGCAATAAAAAGTAGAAAAAAAGTACTACTGAATTTCATTGAACAACTTATAAAACAAATCGCGGTGACGCTCAGCTACAGACTGCCAGGTAAAGTTGTCTCTTACCCGGATATAAGAAGCATCGCCCATGGTTTTTTTGATCTCTTTGGATGTTTTGGCATATGCCAGTAATGATTGTACCAGCTCTTCCGCATTACCAGGTTGAACCAGGTATCCATTACTACCATCTACCTGTTCAGCAGTAGCGCCTACATCTGAAACAATTACTGGCATTTTCCAGCTCATCGCTTCCAGTACAACAGTAGGCATACCTTCAAACAAGGTTGGCAGGATAAAGAGTTCATTATCCTTGTAAAGCGCGTCAATCTCTTCATCTTTCACAAATCCCAACAACCTTACATTCTCTGGTTGTTGCTGTGAACGATACTGCTCATACAACGGACCTTTCCCACCCAGGACAAAGCTAAATGTATCAGTATATCCTTCTTTATTTAGCCGTTGAATGGCATCATATAGGACATCAATTCCTTTATTAGTTGCAAATCTCGCAAGAAACAACACCTTTACAGGTAAGGAAGGAATACGTTGAAAACCGGTAGATGCTGCAGAAAGGTTAATAGCGTTGGGAAGCACCACTAATTGCTTTTCATGCGTGCAATGTTTGCGTAGAATTCCGGATAATTTTCCACCAAGAGATACAATCCGGGCGCAATTTTTAAACAGGTGGGAAAATATGAGTTGAAAGGGTATAGCCAGCAGCTTGTGTTTCCATCCTATCGCCTGGTAAGGTTCAAGACCATGAGGATTAATGATGAGTCGGGATGAGAAACTCTTTATACCTGCCCACACAGAGAGACCCTGAGAATAAATAATATCCGGCTGCATTTCCCTTAGATGATTGGCTATGCGCTGTGAATAACGATACGATTCCAGCAGGTAGTTTTTTTGGGGATCAATCGGACTTAACTGAACCTCCCGAATTCTTTCGGAATGAAATATCTTTTCCGGATGTGGATGAAGAACCGTGATAGTAAGGTCTCCATAAACACTCAATGCTTCCACCAGCAAGCGGGAATGCTTTTGCATTCCTCCAGTCATTAACGGATAAATTCCATCCGTACAAAAAGCGATATGCATAGTAACGAATACTGCTTTAACCCCTGATCAGTGTTTCAATTCCCTCTTCCAGTGAAACAACGGGTCTCCATCCTGTGTAACTGGTTATTTTACTTATATCGCTTAAAAGATGCATGCGTTCAACTTTTCGCACTCTTTCAGGATCAACTTCAATTTTAATAGCATCCTCCAGATGAGTTTCAAATGCTTTGACCACTTCTACAACAGAATATTCAATCCCCCTGCCAAGATTAAAGACTTCCACACCGGTTTTGACATGTTGCAGGAGAGCATCGATGGCATTGGCCATATCGGAAGTATGGATGAAATCACGCCTGGGTTCCAGGTTGCCAAGTTTTATGCTACGCTGTCCGCTATTAACCTGGCTCTGTATTTCCGGAATCAGATGCGGGTTGGTTTCATTCGGACCAAAGGCATTGAAGAAACGACAGATGATAGTAGGGATGCCTGTTTCCTGGTGAAACTTTTCTGACAATTCTTCGCCGACCAATTTGGTCAGCCCATAGATATCCAATGGTTTTTTTTCCGCTGTTTCAGGTATGGGTCCATCAAGAATGGGATATACAGCGGCAGTAGAAGCAAAAAAATATTGTTTTACTGAACCACAGGATTTTATCGCTTTCAATAAATTCATCGTACCCCGAATATTGATATCGGAAGCTTCAAAAGGATGTTGATTACAATAGGGAATGAAGTGAATGGCTGCCAGATGTAATACAATCTCAGGTTGAATTTCGGCAAGCGCTTTTGTCAATTCTGCTTCTTCCCTGATATCCAGCTGATAGAAATGGTTATCCGGCAGGGAAATAAAAGATCGATTTCCAAATGACAGATTATCGATTACAAAAACCTGATGTGCTTTTTCCTGCAGTTTCTGAATAACGGCGGAACCAATAAATCCTGCTCCACCTGTAACTAAAACTCTCAATTTATGTAGTTTGTTTTATGATTTCCAGGTAATCCGGAAGATAGTTTTGTTTAATGAAGTGTTGTAACGCAAAGTATTGAATCCTTGTTTTATCGGCGAGCGATATTTTTTCAAGATATGGAGGCAAATCCGTTGACAAATAACCCAACGATTCCTTTTTTACAAGATCACTATAGTCGCCAAGATTCGGTGAAATAAGCACTTTTAACCCACAGGCGAGATATTCTGCAAATTTCACGGGGGCTGCTACCTGGTTTGTAATTGTTCGTTCGCGAACTAGCAAACCATAATCACATCCACAGAGATAGCTGGCCACCTCCTCAGGTGGAAGAAATTGCGACTTAATCCTGCCAGGATATTTTGCAGCCATGGATTGGATGGCAGCCGTTTCTGCTGACAAAAAAAGAACTTGCAAGTCAGCTTGTTTTTCCAGTTGTTGCTCCAGGAGTAACTGAAGCGAAGAGCCGGATTGCCAACCCGCAGTTGAACCACTATAAACCAGCGTGATATTTTCCGGTGCTAATCCAATTCGTTGTTTTGCAACTTGCATTTGTACTTCGCTTACTTCAACCTTTTCATAGGACTGATCCAGGGTGCAGGGAATTACGGTTTCAAACCCTGGTTTGTAGTGAAATTTGGTTATCCAAAATTCAACCAATTTTTGGGAGACAGCAATTCTCCAGTCAGATTCCAGCACTGCTTTCTCCTCCCATTTCTGGATGTGTTGTTCAAGATAACTGTCCTCCACTACCTGGTATTCCTTCCATTCTGCACTGATCGCACCTCTTCCATCGAAGAGAACATTTTTTGCCAGCCCCCTCTTTTTTGCTTCTAACGCGATCAGTGTTGCCAAAACATTTCGACCCATAATTAGTGAAGGTTTTTCACGCAACAATCTTAGATAGGTGAAAAAAAAGTATTTATTTTTTTCCCAGTTCTTAATCTTTGGAAGCATTGGAAAGACCAATGCGCCTGGACATTGTTTACGAATTTGGCGGCGATTCGATAGGAAGCCACGAACAGAAAGAAAACAAACCAATTTTACTTTTTGAGTAGTAGCAGTTGATAGAAAATTGACAAAATCAATTACCTGGCTATTAAACACGCCGGATGGCTGATCGCCAACCGTAAGATAAATTATCATGCTATTTCTGTGGATTCATTATCTCAACCTGGTGAATAGAGGAAACCCTAATATATTAATAAACACCGCCTTGCTTCGACTGATACCAAATCCAGCCTTGAGCTTCCAGGAAGAAAATTTCATTAGTTTATATATATCCAATGCATTTTGCCTGTTATACGTTGCAAGTGTTAATAAGGATGACATCAGAAACGTACAAAACTGCTGTTGATTTTTTTTATACACAATGGGGTTAGTTTCCTGGATGTTCTTGAGAAAATGAAGTCTGGTGAGAATAAACTGGCTCCATCTCCTGGAAGGATCAGACTGGGAGATCTGACCACTTGTTCGATCCCTTAGAATTGTCAGGGAATTATTATCAAATAACACAGGACATCCAGCGATCAGCAAGCGAAGCATAAGATCCGCTTCCTGAGAACTCTGAATAGATTCATCCCAGCCATTCACCTTATTCAACCATTCTTTACCCCAAAGATTGGAACAGGTAGTACCTGCCTTCCCGATGAAGGCAGCGAGATAAGGATCTTCGTCCTGAAGTTCATAGGTGAATTTTTCTCCATTTACTTTAACCCTGGTAGCCCTGGCACTGATAAATCCGGAAAAACTTGACCTTTTAATTATTGTCAGTTGTGAACTGATCTTTTTAGGCAGAAGCAGATCATCAGCATCCAGAAACTGAATCCATTCGCCAGTCGCATGTTTGAGTCCGCAATTTCTTGCAGCATTGGCTCCTTTTTTAGTTTCTTCCAGTAAAAGCAGATCAGGATAGCTTGTTTCCTTTAAAGTTTTTATTCGACTAATCGTTTCATCGGTTGAATTGTTGTTTACACAAATCACTTCCAGATGTTTGTGTTCCTGGTCATAAACCGATTTCAGGCATTCCTCAATAAAGTCGGCCACATTATAACAGGGAATGATAACAGAAACCAACATCTGATTAGCTGAGTGATTTTATTTTTGATGCATCTAATAAATACGGCAATTCCAATATTTGTTTAATATCCAATTCCCACCACCTGCTTTCAAGTAAATGCTTAATCACATCATCAGAAAAGCGTTTCCCAATAAGTTTCGCCGGCACACCTGCAACGATGCTATATGGTTCAACATCTTTTACAACCACTGCTCCTGCTCCAATTATAGCCCCAGTTCCAATTTTAACTCCTTCAAGGATAAGAACATTGGCTGATATCAATACATCGTGGCCAATTTCAACTTTTTTTTCGGATGAATTAATTAACCTTGAATCTGAGATCAATCCCCTGTCCCGAGAATAAAAAAGTGGACTTGTTGATAACAGATGTTTGGGGTGGGCGGCAAGTCCAATTTTGACTCCAGATGAAATAGAGCAAAAATCGCCAACAAAACGAGTGTTGTAAATCAGTGTGGAATTCCCAATGTACAATCCCCTACCCAGGTAATCAGGATCACCTTGCAACTCACAATTACTCTCAATGACACAATACTCTCGTAGCTTTTTTTCCCAGAAAGGATTCAACAGACTTCTAATATTGTAGTTACTGAGCCGCTTTTGTTGCTTATGCAGGGCATATCTCAACCTAAAAGAAGAAAATAATAGTCGAACTATTTTCATGGTATATTTAAACTTGAGGGACAGAAAAATCAGAGAAAAAGATATCTCTTTCAGGTTCCTTGTGAACATGCCTTATTTGTCCCATTCGTTGTATTGGATCCTGATCTGGATCCAACTTGTAAGCAACGCCGGCAGCAATTATATCTTCCACAAATCCCTTAAACCGACTGTCCACATCAAGGCAAAAATTTAATGTAGATGTTCCTACTGCCTCATATAGCGTGTTAGAAAAAATACTGATCTGAATTAATGCCTTTTTCAAACACTCGGAAATATTTGTCTTTTTGTCCATGAGTTCAAGCAGTTCAAATCCTTCAAAAGCTTCATAATAAGCCTGATTATTAGGGTCACCTGGATGAAGTTTAACCCATATTCTCCAACCGGGATGCTGGTGTAATTGTTCATGAAGTTGCTTCAGGTATGGAATGAAAAAAGACTGTGTACCTGTACTAAGGGTTATCAGGACAATTTTTTCTTTAACTGGAGAAAGTTTAATTGAGTCAGGCCGTGTAATAAAATCACCAACTATCTTTACCTGATTTTCAGAAAATTCAAACCCTTTAAGTAAAATTGATTTCCAGTAAGGGCCCCATACCCAGATTTCATCAGGTAGTAACAGATCGTTTTTTACCTTTTTTAAATTAAGGGGGTAAACATAAAAATTTGCACCATTACTGATTACTCCGTGCTGCAACTCAATAACTTTAATACCTGCAACCCGAAGTGCATAAACGAGTGCCTCATTTTGATATGCAGGATAAATAAACGCAATTGAAACAGCAGATTGCTTCAGATAGAAATAATACAGTCTGGATTCTCTCCAGAAATCATCCAGCACTTGCCTTATCTCAGCAAAATCATTATTAGACAAGTTGGGATTCCCGCTCAAATTTTTGAAAACTTCTTTAATCATCTGGATGCATTGCCTATCGAAAGAACCATAAGGTATTCGGGTAGCTAACCATTCAGTAAGATTGGAGTGATTATCAACAACTGTATTTGCGGGAAGATTATTCCGGTAATGAATATGACAAAACTGCTTACCCAGTTGATCTACTATTTTTTCAATATAAATATTTCTTTCAGTCCCTGATACAGGATCTTTACTCAAACGTACCGGACAAATGAAGAAATATTTTTGGGCTGGCTTAAATTGATTAACTGGTTTTTTGCTTGATAAAGCCCTTATTCTCAAATATCCCTTAAGTAACCAGGGTGGCTCCAGAAACAAACTTCTCTTACCCACTCTTCCACTTCTTTCAGCCGGCCTTGCCAGCAATGCAGATTGAATCACCCTCATGAGATTGTACTTTCCGGTATCAAAAATGGAAAGGTCAGGAAACATTTCAAAAAAAGCAGTCTTTGAAATGCGGTTCATCAGAAGGAATTAAAAGATTCAAACGAGTAAATATAACCTCTGCCCAGGTTTTCCAATTCTAAGTTATTGAATCCAAAGAAATCAATAGTATTATAACTTGCGGCTTCAAAATCATTATGAGCATCACCTATTAATATGGTCTGCTCTGGAGTAAGATTAAATTCTTTCAATATGATTTCAACCAACTGCTTTTTGGGAGTTGGTGACCCATGGATAGATTCAAAATAGTGGTTTATCCCCAATTTATCACATAAAAATCTAAGCTCTTTCTCATCAGATCCGGATGCAATGAAAAAGCGGTACTTCTGTTGATTTCTTTTAATAAAATCAATGGTCTGCACAATGAGATTGGCAGGATCTGTTAGCCTGTCTTTCATAATGGAAGAAAAAGCATCAGCCAGATGAAGTATATCTGATTGTTCAAAGGGCTCTTTAAGAATATGCCTGTAGAAATATTCGAACTTGTGATATCTGGACAACCCACCATTTCGTTCATGGTATTCCAACAGTTCAGCTACTTTATCCTTTGGAAAAGCACGTAATGCCTCAACAAATCCAAGTTTCCTGATGGGCATGGAATCAAGGATTACTCCATCAAAATCAAATATAATAGTCGTCACCATTTGCATCCAGATAGTTTTCAATTGCCACCACATCTTCAGGCCTGTCAACAGCCATTGATTTTGAATAAAACTCTACCATTTGAACAGGTATATCAAAATCAAAAAAACGCAATATCTCAATATCTTCCTGGAACTCGAACTCCGGCTTAACTTTCACTGAATTGAAAAGCCTTAGTTGTGACAGTGTAAAGCCATAAATACAAACTTGTTTATAATAAACAGGAGGATGCTCTTTTTTCAAACTCTTTACACCTGGCAAAGGGAGTCTCGACATGTAAAGAAGTTTGCCATTGCTGTTAACCAGCACTTTTGGAATATTTACATCCCAGGGATCTTCCCCTTCCTGCAATTTTGACATGCCGTTTATAATAGCATCCGGGAACCTCTTTTTATGTTCCGCGACTGTAAGAATATCCTCCGGATTAATAATTGGTTCATCTCCCTGTATATTCAGATAATAGTCTGCTTTAATTTTTTCAGCCGCCTCTGCAAGCCGGTCTGTTCCTGTAAGATGTTCATCAGAGGTCATAACAGCCTGATATCCGGCATCTGTGACCACCTTATAAATCAGATCACTTTCTGTGGCAACATATGTATGCTCTCTTCCTAATGCTACAGCAACTTTTTTTGCAACCCTTAAAACCATAGGCGCACCGTTTATAGACACCAGCGGTTTTCCCGGGAATCTTGTGGATGCATATCGAGCAGGAATAATTCCAACTACTTTCATATTTTATTAACTGATAATTGAATAAAGGGAAAGCTGATCAATATTTTTATAGCGGGTAGGAGTAAGCGATACAATGCGTACACTGTTCTTCCTGAATTTTTCAAACAGCAGATCATTCTCCTTGGCTACTTCGTATTCAATAGAACTTGGCTCTGAATTATACCCATCAAATCCTGCAACAATTATTTCAGTAGGATTATACAATAAGGCGGTTTCCAATGCAAGTCGTAAATGGGATTCCTCTCCCTCGCCAGCCAATTGCCAACGCGCGAGTTCTACTGCATGCTCTTTCATTGCGGCAGGAACTTGCGTGCCCATCTGCCTTGGAAAAGGAGGATAAATCAATTTATAATCGCCGCCGGGCTGATGATGCAATACATCCTCCAGACGATCTGCTTCTTTTCCCTGAATACAATACAGTTTTTCAACCGGGGAGCTTTCAAATAATCCCGCATTCTTAGAACTGGAAAAGACCAGCACTCCGATCGAAGCAGTCTGCAGGTATTTCTTCAATCCTTCCAAATGATTAAAGACACTTGACCCACCACCGATTACCAGGCATTTTTTACTTCTTGATTCATCAAATACCGGCAGTTTAACATTGTCTTCAATTCCGGATTTTTTATTTATTAATGCCTGCAAAATTCCATTGTAAGAATAGAACTGCTTGGTTGTCCAGTCCATCACCTCTTTTTGAGGAAGTGAATAAGCTCCTGAAACCATATAAGGCAAATTAGTTCCCCAGCCATACCCCTTGCGCAGTTCTTCAAATGCAGTTACGGCTTTACTTAGTGCATTAAAATCAACAGCCAGTCCGGTCGAAGAAAGATATGTCAATAGCAATTCAGTCTTTAAATTTCCCGCTCCGCGCCCCATACCTGTCATGGTTGCGTCAATATATTCAACTCCGTTTTCAATTGCTGTAAGTGTATTGGCAAGCGCCATTTCCATGTTGTTATGACCATGAAAACCTAGACTAATACTAGTACCGGCCTGTACGGTTTTAAGTATTTGTATGAGTTGCGCAGGTATAATTCCACCATAGGAGTCTACCAGATATAATACATCTACAGTATCGTTGGGGAGGGCGGCTAATTTTTTTAAAATGGCTTCATCTCCAACGATCTTTGAAATATACATCAGATTGAAAGCCACCTTAATCCCAAGCTCTTTGATTGCCTTTGCCAGTCCAATGCCTTCATCAATCTTAGATGGAGCAACAGTAATTCGAACCATGGCCAGTTTATCCTTGATAGAACCAAGCAAACCAGGGATATCTCCAGGAAGAGTGTTCTTTTCATCAATGATCAATACCAGTCCTTTCTTTAGCGTTTCAGATATTCTCTTTACCAGATAATCCGGACAATAATAGAATCTTCCAAGATAACCGGGCTCCGGTTTTGCACGATAGCCGATTTCTACAAAATCAACCGGACTCTCATTCATCGCTTTCAAATAAACCTGCAGTAATTCGTCTGAAAAGTCCCAGTTAGTATAATAACCGCCATCCCGAAAAGTACAATCCAACAACTTCATAGCAATTCGTTTATTTTCTCAATGTAGTAAACTGTTGTACTGAAGAATCTCCTTTATACGACCTGCTTCCAGCCTGATAATCCGATCTGTGTGTTTCAGCGTAGAGAACCGATGTGCAATAATCAGAATAGTAATACCTGATCCGCGCAATTGTTCAATGGTCTGATTGATTGCTTCCTCAGTTTCATTATCAAGTGCAGAGGTTGCTTCGTCCAGTATAATTAAAGAGCTATTATGATATAGCGCACGGGCAATTATTACCCGTTGTTTTTGCCCTCCGCTCAGATTCTTGCCCATCTCGTCAATTTGAATCTGGTAGGGATCCCTTCCATTTACAAAACCATCCAAAGAGGCTGCAGTAATGGCTTTTTTCAAACGATCAGTGTCTATCTCCTGTTCCAGGAATGCTATATTAGCAGCCAGGCTGCCCCGCTCCAGGTAGGGCGACTGTTGAACATAACTGATTTCGTTCATCCAGGAAAGCGCCTGATTCGATTCAAGCGGTTTTCCATCAATTCGAATTTCTCCACTAACTGGTTTGTAGAATCCAATTAACAGGTTTACCAGGGTTGATTTACCCGAGCCGGATTTACCGATTAAGCCAAGGATTTCTCCTTTTGAAATTTGAAGTGAAATATCTTTAAGAATGGGTTGCTCGTTCTTTTTAAATGCAAAACTGATATTTTGAAACTGGATTTCCTTATCAAAAGAAACAGAAACCGGTTGTGAACCAGATAGAGAAACAGTCTGGATCTTTTTCTCAAGTACGGGTTGGTAAACTTTAAACAAATACCCATACTGTTCCAACTGCATCAGGGAAGGCATTATTTTCGTCAATGATGGAATTAGCCTATACCCGGCCGCAGCATAAACCGTAATTAATGGCAGAATTTGCGAAGGATTTCCCGAAATGTAAGCTCCGTAGATAAAGATTATGAGAAGGCCAAGAACCGTAACCAATTCAAAGAGTTTAGCAGGGATCATTGCCAATACATTGGTATTAATACTGATCGCATTCAATACCTTCAGAACCGATTTGTAATCACCGATCAGCCGTTCACCTTTATTACGAAGGCGCACATCCACCAATCCGTAAATTCCCCTATTGCTGTTGGAATACAATTCAGGCGTGTATTCATGTTGCTGCTTTCCATAAGCCTGTAGTTTACGTTTTACCAGCAACTGAAATAGAAATACAACCGGAAAAATTGTGCCGCAAACGAGTAGTAATACTTCTATATTGTAACATGCAATACCAAGTGTTATGAGCGCAATCACCACTATTTCTGCAGTAATCAACAAAACAGGCAAAACGAGGAATCGTGCAAAATGCTGCGGACTTTGGGTCAGCTCCCGAATTACTTTCGCTGAGTCAAGTTTGGTAACGGTTTCAAAATCGGAAGAAAGATAATGTTCAAATGTTTTCTCACCAATGTATTCCGCGATTTCAAAACAGAATTTTGATTGTACCCGTTGGCTATACAATACAAACAATGTCCTGAATACCATAAAAAAAAAGCCAGTAAGAAACAGGAGCAACAGAAAGTCCCGGTTATCCGAACCCGGCAAATAAGTTTTCAGCGTTAGCAAGAACCCCTTATTCAATAATTCCGGTTCTGCAACAGCTGAGATAATTGGAATAAAAACAGCCAATCCGGCTATATCAATAATACTGGTAAGCAGAATGAGTGCCAGCAAGCCCCAGAACTTCTTTTTTTTTGCTGGAGGCAGGCTGTCAAGAATCTTGTTGTAGGAGGATAGTAAAATAAATTTCCGCATCATCTGTTACCGAACAAACGTTTCCAGAATGATTTTTTAGGTTCTGCATTAATGTCAAAGTAGCCTGTCGCTTGTTTTCCTTTTCCAAATGCGTAACCGTATCCATATCCATATCCATATCCTCTTTGCATTTGCACATCATTTATGACTACAGACATGGATGGCAATCTTTTTGTCTGATAAAGGTTATCAATAAGTTCGACCACCTTTTTTATAGTATAGTTCTGGCGAATGATATAGAGCGTAGAATCGGCATATTTACCAAGCGTAATTGCATCACTTACTACTCCAACCGGTGCAGAATCGATGATAATAACATCAAAATTTTCTTTTGCCCAGGCAAATAGTTTTTCCATTTTTGGCAGCAATAACATTTCAGATGGATTGGGCGGAATAACACCACAGGGGAAAAGATATAGTCCTTCAATATCTTTCACCCGAACCAGCAAGTCTTCTTCTCTTTCGTTTGTAACAAGGTAACTACTTAAGCCTTTTCGGGTTGAAACATTCAGATTAGCCGATATTTTTGGCTTGCGAATGTCGAATTCAAGCAACAGTGTTTTCTTTCCGGCTAAGGCAAAGGCTGCGCCAATATTGGTGCTGATAAATGATTTTCCCTCCCCACTCATGGATGATGTTACAAGGATGGTAGGCTTGCTGGTTTGATTGGCCAGGTATGCCATATTGGTCCGGATACTCCGAAACTGTTCGGTTATATAACTTCTGTTTTGAAGCGTTACCAACAGCGGACTCGGATTATCAGAACTTCCCACTTCACCAGCAATGGGCACTTGCGTATTTTTCTCAATATCACTGCGCATGGTGATTTTATCATTCAGAAAACCAAGCACGGTGATAATTAAAATGGGAATAGCCAGCCCTGCAGCAATAAACTTCAAATAAACACCAGTTGGAATTGGCGCTACCAATTTCCCCCTAACAGTTGCTTTCTCCAAAATACTGGAATTGGGCAGTACCGCAGCAGACGCAATGGCCACCTCTTCCTTCTTGGAAAGCAGCAACAAATACAACTCTTCTTTGATTTTTTGTTGGCGCTCTATATTCAATAATCGTCTGACTTTCCCAGGAACAGAAACCGATTTTTGTTGTGCCGAAGAATACCGGTCCTGCATTTGTTTCAGCACAATATCATAAGAGCGATCCACACTTGCCAGTGCTTCGTTTATATCATTTTTAATTTTATCCAGGCTGGCCTGCATTTCCAGCACCCTTGGGTTTTGTGGTGTAGTTGATTTTAGAAGTGCTGTTTTCTGTAACTGGAGTTCGTTGTAAGCAGCAATTAAAGCTGTCAGAGTTGGCTCTTCTACACCAAGATTAACAGGAACGGTAGCCTGGTCATTGTTCTTATTCTGAATATACTCTTTCAGCCACTGCAGAATTTTTTTCTTTACCGAAATGTCATTGATTCTGGTCTCCAGTTCTGACATTGAGTTGACATACATTTCCGATTGCATACCGAGGCCAATTCCCTGGTTTTTCTCCTGGAATTGCTGAATAGCGCCTTCCACTCCTGATAATTCCGATTGTAACGAATCAAGCCGCTCATCAATAAAGCGAATGGTCCCAAGAGCAATTGCATTTTTGTCTTCCACAGTAGCCTTACCATATTCTTTCATCAGGGTGTTAACAATATCTGCTGCCAGCCTAACATTCGTCGACTGGAAAGATATGTCCAGAATATTCGCGTATTCATTGCTCTGCTTAATTGTAATATGTGGTATTAAGCGTTCTGCAGCAATATCCATTGGATAATGATCAATCAGAAAATCTCTCGTATCATACTCGTCGAGATGGGAAGAATTCAAATGAATTTTAAATACTCCTCTTTTATCTTCAATTACTGATCCGAATTGCCGGGGCTCTCCTGCTCCATTAAGCAAGAACTCTTTTTCATTCAGGATAGTAACCTGAAATGTACTTCTGGAAGAATCCCTTTTTCGGATGATTTCCAGTTGCAATGGTGAATGCGGATAACCTAATGTCGATTTCACTTTTCCTAGCCCTGTATATTCAAAATTTAATCCCAATTCCTGCACAACACGCTGAACAAAATTGTTGGATTTCAGAATGGCCATTTCATTATTCAGGTTAGGCCCTGCATCCATCAGAAAGAGGCGGTTAAATTTCTCATCACTGGTGCTTACGGCATTTTCACCTTTGATAATCATCTGGCCTTTAGCCATAAATTCATCCGGAGTATAACGCAGATAAATAAGCGCACCAATGATGCTTACAATCAATGAAAGAACTATCCAGGGAAGATATTTCAAATTCCTATAGACAAACTCCAAAGGAGTAAACTCCTGTTTTGAAAGTTCAAACTGATCGGCAGGATTTTCCATAGAAGTTACTTATCGTGCAATTAAAGTTATTACAAGGGCTGCTACCGAAACGAGGCTGCTGGCAATCGTAATATTTCTCATCAGCACCTGCTCATTACCCGTAGGTTTCTTTCTATTAGGTTCAACGTAAACAAAATCATTCTGCTGCAGATAGAAAAAAGGAGAATTGTAAAAATCAGCAGCGCGCAAATCAATACGACCTGTAGTTCTTTTACCATCTACTTCGCGCACAATCAGAATATTATCTCTTCGGGCAAAATTCGTTAGGTCACCAGATAACCCGATTGCATCAAGTATAGAAATTTTTTGATCGGGAAATTCAATCACGCCTGGCTTTAACACTTCTCCCATAACAGTAATTCTGGCGTTTGTAAATCGAACAACCACATACGGGTTTTGCAGGTATACTCTCAAACGATCTGTTATTACATCCGCCAGTTGCTTTTTAGTTAAACCAAGCACGTCAATAGCCCCAATCGAATGAAAAAATATCTGTCCATTATTGTCAACCTGATATCCTCTACCTAATACAGAGAGTGATGCTGCCCCTGCATTTCCACCAACATTCGAACTTCCACCTGTCTGTGGTTGATTATAGATTTCAGTAGCCTCACGGTTATCGCTATAAACTAAAATTGATAACAGATCTCCCTTTTTTATAATCAAATCGGGAATAACCAAAGCGCCTATATCCGCCGTATCAATTCCTTGCAGTATAATTCGTTGCTGGTGATTTTTCTGCGAGGCACCACAAGCAATTAACAAAAAAAGTGCAGTAACCATTGCTGCACCCTGGTATAGCTTTTTCAGCATGTATAGTATTGGTTAAGTATCAAAATTGTCTGCATCACTTTACAACCACCTTCTCTTTATCCAGCGTAGCTACCAGTTTACAGCCCAGGCTCTCAATCAGAACTTCCACACGTTTCTTATCGGCCGACAAAATTCTTCCCTGCTGTTCCATGAATACGCCGGAAGTAATGATAACCTGGTCGCCGGGTTTCGGTTCCGGCAGCTGCTCCACCTCCACATCTTCGAACTCATTCAGGAAACGCTTGATCCGCTCGATTTCAATTTCTTTTACCTGTGCCGGCTTTCCCAGCCAGTAAACAAAATTCACCACACCGTCAACAAAACGCACATCTGCTCTGTCTTCGTCTGTTACCCTCACAAAAACATAACTTTTGAACAAAGGCTCCTCCACTACTTTATATCGATCACTCCATTTTTTACGGACCTTATTCAATGGGCAATACGACTGCCACCCCTTCTGAAGAAGCAATTCATGCACCTTCTTCTCCCAGCGGGGTTTCGTGTAAAGGGCATACCAGTTTTTCTGCTTGGTCATAGGTTTCAGGTTTTTCAACCCTGCAATTTAGGCATAGCTTCGCCTCCTCAGTCCCATTGGCCTGAATTTTTCCTTACCCATCTGCAATAAAAAAGGCAAGGAAGCCCTTTATTCGAACTCCTTGCCTTCAACAAAATTATGTTGTAATCAGAATTACCGCCAACAATGCCAGCACTTGATTCACAGGTTGAATTTTAAGGGTCCTCGCAATGGTGGTGGGTACTTCACCATTTATCAACAAATATAGGGGAAAACTATTATTAGACCGGTTGATTGTCAACGCTATTCCCTTCTTTATCAACCCATCCGATCTGTCTTGCCGGATTGCCGACTACTTTCGCATAAGCAGGCACATCCCGGGTTACTACCGCACCTGCACCCACCAATGCAAATGCTCCAATTTGAATCCCACATACGATGGTGGCATTCGCCCCGATACTGGCTCCTTTCCCAATGATGGTTGGTTTAAATTCCTGCTTACGTTCTATAAATGCCCGGGGATTGATCACATTAGTAAATACTACCGAGGGTCCGATGAATACCTCTTCCTCCAGTTTCACTCCATTATAAAGCGATACATTGTTCTGAATCTTGCATCCCTTCCCGATGCTTACCTGGTTATCAACAAACACATTCTGCCCCAGGATGCAATTTTCACCTATCCTGGCACCTGGCATCAGGTGGCAAAAATGCCAGATCCGGGTACCTGCACCAATTTTTGCCCCACTATCAACAACAGCGGTGGCATGAATGCTGACTCCCGGATACATTTGAGCTTCTTCCATGTGGTGGATTTTAACAAATATGCTAATTTTCACCCTAAATCAAGCACATTGACAGCCAACCAACTCTCTGCTGCTGCAGGTTCATCACAGCGTTTTTTCTCATTAGATGTATTCAGAGGTGCCACCGTAGCCTTTATGATCCTGGTGAATAACCAGGCAGGTAAGGCATTTGCCCCGCTTCAACATGCCTCCTGGCATGGTTGTACACCTACGGATCTCGTCTTCCCGTTTTTTCTCTTTGCAGTTGGTAATGCGATCGCTTTTGTTCTTCCCCGGCTGGAAGCCATGGACCGATCCGCTGCTGTCTGGAAAATTGTAAAACGCGGATTGCTGATCTTTTTGATCGGCCTCTTGCTGAACTGGTTTCCTTTTGTAAAATGGGAAAACAATGAACTGGTTGGAAAACCTTTTGAAACCCTTCGGATCTTTGGCGTTTTGCAACGGATCGCACTTGCTTATCTGTTTGGCGCCCTGATCATCTATTTCTTTAAAGCCCGAATGGCCTTCTATATTGCCGCTTTATTACTGCTGGGTTATTGGGTCATTACTGCAATGGCCGGCAACCCCGCGGACCCCTACAGCCTGGAAGGATTCTGGGGTACAGAGTTGGACCGCATAATCCTGGGTGAAGCGCACATGTATAAAGGTGAAGGTGTCGCTTTTGATCCGGAAGGCATAGCCAGTACCATCCCCTCCATCGCACAGGTTATTTTAGGCTTTCTGATTGGTGATTACATTCGCCAGAAAGGGAAAAATGCCGAGATGGTTGCCAACCTGTTTATGGCAGGAGTGGTGCTCTGGCTGGCGGGAATGGCATGGGGACTCAGTTTCCCGATCAACAAGAAAATCTGGACCAGTTCTTATGTTTTATATACAGTTGGACTGGCAACCATGCTGTTGGCTACCCTGGTGCAGCTTATTGAATTCCGGGGCTGGAAAGGTGTGGTACCCAATTTCTTTGATGCCTTTGGCAAAAACCCGCTGTTCATTTATGTGCTGAGTGGAGTGTTGCCCAAAACGCTCTGGCTGATCCGCATTCCAAATGGTGTCAATGAAGCAGGTGAAATAAAATACACCCATCCGCTGGGCTGGTATTTTCAAAATATCTGCAAGCCTATCACCAATCGCCCCGAAACAGCCTCCCTTTTGTATTCAGTCTCACTGGTGTTCCTGCTCTGGGCCATTGCCTGGTACATGAACAAACGCCGTTGGTACGTCAGGGTCTAACCTCCACCAGCCGGGTACCACCGGTGATTATTTTATAAGAGAAGTATCACCGGGAAGTAAGGGTAGGCGGTAATTGCCGGTATCGATTTGCACCTTCGGGAATAGTTGCTGAAGTGCGGACCACTCACTGTCCGTGAGGCCGCCTTTATACAGAAATAGTTGTTTCAGGTTCGTAAGACCACCCAATTGCCGAAAGCCTTCAAGCGAAACACTGGAACCGGCGATATTCAGCCATTGAAGATTTTTTAACCCGGATAGAGCGCTAATCGTTTCATCCGATAGATTACCCCGACTGATTTGCAGCCTTGTTAATTTGTCCAGCTTCCCGATTGCTGCATATCCTGCTTTCGTCACCTCCATTTGATCCAGCTTTAACCAGATCAATTGTTCGCGGATGCCTGCCAGCAGGTTCAGCAGGCTATCAGGCACCTGTTTGTCAACTGTCACAAAATTCAACGACAAATAATTAGAGGACGCATTCACCGGTAAAACCACCACTCCATTGGCTTTTAATCGGTCAACCAGCGCGGGATCTGCAACTTTTACTGTTTCTGCCGGAATGGATGCCGCCAATGTAAACACCGGCTTAACGCCAGCCCCCAAAGCTTCACTTTTACCTGTAGCGCTGAGCTTTCCCGAACCACTGGAATTTCCTTTCCCTGCAGTTGCTGCATCATCCCCCGTTTGCAGCGATTGTTGTTGAAGGGCCAGCAAAACTGCCTTGTCAGCCTCCGTTTGATGCAAGTCCTTCACCAACTGCTTGAAACCCAATCCAGCTTGTATCCACCAATGCAGGAAACTGATTTCCGTATCCGTCAATTGCGCTTCCCGGATTGGAGGCATGTGTTTCTTAGCATCACCCGGCAGCAATAAGCGTTTAATTAATTCACTGTTTTGCGCATCGCCGGCCTTCACTACCGCTCCGTCCTCCCCGCCTTTTAAAATATAATCCGGTTGATCCAGTCGCAGTTTGCCCTTCTGTTTTCCGGAACCATGACAGCTCACGCAACGAGCTTCAAAAATCGGTTGTACCAGATCGTTATAGGCATGGGCCGATTGAATATCTGCAATCGGCGCCAGGGTTGGCTTTGCTTCCGTCTTTCCAAAGGACAGAAAATCTTCACCGTGCGTAAGTGTACCTCCCAGATGCCCGGTCACCGTTACACCCGCAAGTAGTAAAACAGAAAACAAGTTGGTCATCTTTGCCTCTTTTCGCTGCACAGCCCAGAACATCCCCAGCGACAAAAGAGTAGTACCAATCCCCATCCACTGATGCCAACCCAGCAACTCCTCCGGGTAGTCTGCGGATCCGGAAATTGCCAATCCGGTTACACAAGCAAGCAGCGCACTGATCATTCCCAACACCAATATAACAGGGACAGATAACCGCAGATGTGCAAAGGAAGCCCTGCGTCCAATCCATTGAAAAAGGATCGCCAGTAATAAAAAACCAATGGGAAGGTGGACGATTACAGGATGGAAGTTGCCAAGCATGGAGGTGAAAAGTGAAAGGTGAAAGGTGAAAAATGGTGAGACGTGAAAAGTGAGACGTGAGAAGACTAAAAACCGCAACACTCAGTAAATTAAAATTATGGATCTCTCATAGATTGCAATTATACATTTTATAATCAGGTCAGATGCGCATCTTCCATTCTCCCGTCTCCCTTGTCTCCCGTCTCCTTTGTCTCCATTCTCCTTCGTTCCCTCTTCCATTCCTCCATCTTCCATACTATGCCACCACCTCCTCTATCACCCTTCCTCCAACATCCGTCAATCTGAACGGACGACCCTGGAAAGGATAGGTGAACTCTTCGTGGTTGATGCCCATCAAATGCAGAATGGTGGCCTGGATATCGAAGGCTTCTACTTTACCGCTAACCGGACTGTAACCAATTTCATCTGTTTCGCCATAGGTAAATCCTTTCTTGATACCACCGCCAGCCATCCACAGGGTAAAGGCATCGGTATGGTGATCCCGGCCCTTATAGGGATTCTGTACGCCGTTTCGGTTTTCCATCATCGGCGTGCGGCCGAATTCACCGCCCCAAACGACCAGGGTTTCATCCAGCAATCCACGCTGCTTCAAATCCAGCAACAAGGCCGTCATGGCTTTGTCAACACTCCGATATTTATTGATGATACCCAGGTTTAAACTATTGTTGGCATTATCTCCATGCGCATCCCAGCCCCAGTCAAAGAGCTGCACATAGCGAACCCCTTTTTCCACCAGCTTTCGCGCCAGCAGGGCATTGTTCGCAAAACAGGACTTGCCCGGCTGGGTGCCGTACATCGCATGGATATAATCCGGCTCATCATTGATATTCATCACTTCCGGCGCTGTAATCTGCATCCGGAATGCCATTTCATATTGTGATATCCGGCTCAGTGTCTCAGGATCCTGATATTCTTTATAGGTGGCAGCATTGGCCTGGTTGATCGCTTCAATGCTGGCCTTGCGCAAATCGCGACTCATCCCCTTTGGATCATTAATAAACAATACCGGATCGCCTTCACTTCTGCATTGCACACCCTGGTAAACCGATGGCAGGAATCCGCTTCCCCAAACGCTTTTACCCGCATCCGGGAAACTTCCACCACTTGTCAACACCACAAACCCCGGAAGATTCTGATTCTCGGTACCCAATCCATAAGTCACCCAGGATCCCATAGACGGACGGCCCAAACGCGGAGTACCCGTATGCATCAGCAGTTGCGCCGGTGCATGATTGAACTGATCGGTGGTTACTGCTTTCAGAAAACTCACTTCATCGGCCATGGTGGAAAAATGCGGCAGGTGATCACTTATCCAGGCACCCGACTCACCCCTTTGCTTAAACGTAGCCTGGGGTCCCAGCATTTTTGGCACACCGGTGATAAAAGCAAACTGCTTACCCTCGAGCAGAGAAGGCGGACAATCCTGCCCGTCCATTTTCATCAACTCGGGTTTGTAATCAAATAATTCCAACTGCGATGGCGCTCCCGCCATGTGCAAATAAATCACACTCTTCGCACGCGCGGCGAAGGGCGGTGCCTTAGGCAATAAGGGCCGCGCGGGATCAAAATCGCGAAGCGGATCAAAACCAGTATTGGCAGCCTCTTTGGCCATTTTATCCAAAGCCGACTGGCCACAGCTCCCTAACAGTGAACCAATGGCCAGTGCGCCAAGTCCCATTGCGCTTTCTTTCAGAAAATGCCGGCGGGTATGCAGCTGAAGATGCGCCTGCTCGGCTTCCTTCAACAGTTTCTGTGCATGCAATTCATCTCTTGTCATAAGCTCACTATTGGTTGCATTTAATTTTTTACGATTACTTCATCCAGGTTCAACAGGGCATTTGCCACCACTACTATCGCCGCGGCATGGGCCGTTGGCTGCCTAAACGCTTCCAAATCTTTGGGGTTGGCCTCATAGGTGGCGCGCGCTTTCGCATACAACCCCAGCATCGCGTTCAATTGCTCCTCTTTTATTTCACTAAACAACAATTGCCGATACCCCCATTTCACCATTTGCTCCACTTTGCTTTCCTCCCTCTTCCTTTCTTCCTTTCCTCCATTTTTCTTTCCTCCATCTTCCATTTTTCCATCTTCCATTCTTCCATCTTCCCTGCCTCCCTTGTCTCCATTCTCCATTCTCTTCGCAAAATGCGCAGCCAGATCCACGTACACCGAATCATTCAGCGTCACCAGTGCCTGAAGCGGCGTATTCGTCCGGATCCTTCGCGCATTACAAACGACCCGCTGCGCCCCATCAAAATTGATCATACTCGGATAGGGCGAAGTACGTTTCCAATATGTGTAAACCGCCCGGCGGTACCGGTCTTCCCCTTCACTCATGGTCCAACGGGCACCATTATACGGAGATAACCAGATGCCATCGGGCTGCCAGGGCATTACGCCCGGACCAAACATTTTAGTACTCAGCTTTCCGCTCACCTGCAGGTGCTGGTCGCGCAATTGCTCTGCACTCAGACGTATCCTTGGTCCGCGTGCATAGTATTTATTCGCTGCATCCTTATCCAATTGTTCTTTAGTTACCCGACTATCCTGCTGATAGGTGGCACTCAACACCATTTCTTTCAATAGTTTTTTGATATTCCATTGGTAGTCGTGTATCAGCTTCCATGATAATTCATCCAGCAGTTGTTGATGAGTTGGATTAGCACCTTGTGTACCCATATCCTCCAGTGTTTCCACCAGGCCGGTTCCGAAGAGCTGCTCCCATAAACGATTCACCAATGTGCGGGATACCAGCGGATTGCGGGGATCCGTCATCCAGGCGGCCAACTCCAGCCGGTTTTTGGGCATATCCGTTTCCTTTAGCTGCATATTGTGCAGGAGTGATGCCGGCACTGCAGGTTTCACTTCAGCCCCTAAAGTCAGGCGGTTACCCCGTTCAAAGACATGGGTTGATCTTTTGAGGCTGGCCGGATTCTCATACAAAATCGGCATGCCCGGAACATAGGTTGTCAGGAGCTTCCAATACCGCTGGTAAGCAGCTGCATAACCCGGACGATCTTTACCAGGAAAGGCAGGCACACAGGAGACCCAGTTGAAGCTGATGGTAAAATCATCTTTTTCGGAAGCAAGCGGAGTTCTTTCATATTGAACATAGAGATCGTGCACTCCCTGCTGCTTTGCAAATGGAATGCTTTCAAAACGCCACTGATCTTTAGCCTCAACCGGAGCCTTCGCAATAATCGGTCCATCTGGCGCATCCAAACGTAGCGTTAGGGTCCCTCCCGGTTTGTTGCAATAAAACTGCCAGATCATCTGTTCAGCCCCTTCCAGGTCAATGTTCTTAAATCTTGCAGTGGATCTATTTTTAAAAATCAATCCGCCGTTCATATTGGCAATTACCGCGTTGTCGAGTTTATCGGCTGTAGTGGAGTTCACCGCCGGCTGATAAAACTTGATCATCTTCCTCACCCACTCCCCCTCTTCCTTTCCTCCATTTTCCTTTCTTCCATTTTCCTTTCTTCCATTCCCCCCTTCCTGCATCCACCCCATTACATACTCCAACTCCTTATCCATCTCCGGTGTCAGCCTCCGCAGCAGGGGGTATTCGCCCGGCACATCTTCGTCCCGGGTATTGTTGAAATAAGCCAGGAACTTGTAATACTCATCGTGTTTGAATGGATCATAAGGGTGACTATGGCATTGCACACAGGAAAAAGTCGTACTCATGATCGCTTCCCAACTGGTGTTGATGCGATCCATTACTGCCGCCACCCTGAATTCCTCATTATCAGTTCCACCCTCATCGTTGGTCATGGAATTGCGATGGAAACCAGTGGCGATATAATTGTCATCGGTGGGGTTTGGCAGCAAATCGCCCGCCATTTGTTCCTTAATGAACTGATCATAGGGCATGTTCTGATTAAAGGCCTTGATCACCCAGTCGCGATAGGGCCAGGCATCCCGGTGTCCATCCGATTCATAGCCCTTGGTATCTGCATACCTGGCAAGGTCGAGCCACATACTGGCCCATTTCTCGCCAAACCGGGGCGATGCCAGCAAACTATCTACCAATTCTTCATATGCTGCAGGCGATCCGCCGGCTTTTAAAAACTTTTCTGCCTGCTCTTTTTCAGGATAGAGTCCGATCAGGTCCAGGCTTACTCTTCGAAGCAATACGGGTGCTTCCGCGCGCTGCGACCCTTTTAAGCCTTGTTTTTCGAGCTCTTGTTGAATATGCTGATCAATGGTTTTCTTTTCCTTTGGCTCCTTCACCGGCAGGTAAGCCCAGTGATCTCCCCAGGGCGCTCCCTGTTTGATCCAGCGGCGCAACAATGCAATTTCATCCGGCGAAAGCGGATCGTGCTCATAGGGCATGCGCTCTTCAGGGTCGTCCAGGGTAAGCCGACGAATCATCTCACTGGCATCCGGATCACCCTTGATGATGGCTGGTTTGCCGGATTCAGTCGGACTAAATGCCTCTTCTTCAAAAAGCACACTGAAACCGGCTTTGGCTTTCACACCACCGTGACAGGAAATACAATGTTTATTAAGGATGGGTTTGACTTCAGTACTGAAATCAACCGGCGCACCGCGGTCGCGTGCAGAACGGCTGATCACCCAGGATAGACTGAGAATGACCACCAGTGCTGCAGCCAGGATAAACGCTTTTTTATTTGATCGGATCAATCGTTGCATGGCAGGAATCGTCTACTAATCTTCCTGAAGTTAACTTATTCCCAAGCCAAAACCAGCACCCTTTCAAGCCATGCCAAAATAGTATAAGATTTTGCGTAAATCCAGAAAGAAAGGGGGTCAATCGAAAAGCGCTTCGGCCTGGGCTACACTTTCCGGCTTGCCTACATCAATGAACCGATCTCCGCTATGATCAAAACCCATGATTTTATGCGTTCCTGCCAGGTCGAGGTAAACATCAATCAGCGAAAATTTTCCAGTCCTCTTGATCAGTGAAAAAATCTCCGGAGAGAAAACCACTACTGTGCTGTAAGCCTTTGGCGTCAATTCCTGTAAAGCATTAGCTGCTGAGTAGGGCGATTCTGGCGGAAATCGGAATTCATTGGTTGCCAGATTAACCCAACCTTGCATCCGGTTCTGTTTATCAAACAGGATGTTGCGGGTACTTTTTCTGTTGGTGACGCCAAAACTGATCAGCGCTTTTTCCTGTTGGTGAAATTGTAGAAGCGCATCCAGGTTCAGATCCGTTAATACATCCGCGTTGATGGTAACAAATGGTTCCTTTCCAAGAAGATGCGCTGCTTTAAGCAAACCACCTCCTGTTTCCAGTACTTCATCGCGCTCATCACTGATAAGGATTTTACTACCCCAGCCATTTGCGTTTTCCACAGCTTCCCGGATCTGGTTGGCGAAATGGTGCACATTAACCACTACTTCGGTTATACCATACTGTTGGAGGTACTCAATATTCCGTTGAAGTAAGGACTTCCCATTCACAGGGGCAAGTGCCTTGGGATGCTGATCAGTCCAGGGTTTAAAACGGGTTCCCAGTCCGGCTGCGAAAATCATTGCTTTCATGGGTTCATCCAATTTTTAGCTTCCTGTTCGATATGTTTCACTTCTACTCTTACCTTGAATTTGTTCCGCAGGTGACGAGCAAGTGCATCGGCTGCATATACAGAACGGTGTTGTCCACCTGTACAACCAAAATTTACCTGCAGGCTCGCAAATCCTCTCCTGATATATTCAGCCACACTAATATCTACCAGGTCAAAAACGCTGTTCAGAAAATCGGGCATGGCGGTACGTTGTTCCAGGAAATCCTTAACCGCCTTATCTCTGCCTGTTTGGGTTTTGTATTCTTCGAAACGACCCGGATTAAAAATTCCCCGGCAATCAAATACAAATCCTCCACCGTTATCAGTCGGGTCAGATGGAATTCCTTTTTTATAGGAGAAGCTATGAATATTGACAACAAGCAGCGTTGATTCATCTGCCTGTAAGGGTTCAAATCTTGCCATCACTTCAGCACTGGTACAGAACTGAAGACATTTATCAAATTCTGGAACAGCGATACCCATCTTCCGATTGCCCGTGAATGCACTCAGGTTTTTCAGGGCTTGAGGAATGCTGGTCAGAAACTGTGCTTTTCGCTGGAAGAAGCCTCTGAAGCCATATGCACCCAGCACCTGTAATAAGCGGATCAGGACATATCCATTGTATTGAATGGTAAAGAGAACCGGATCGACCGGATTTGGTAAAATTTTGTTTACCTCTCCGATATAATATTCGAGCAGGCTGTTTTTCCATTCCTCAGGCAGGTTGGCCCTTGCCTGCCACAACATGGATGCTACATCGTATTGCAGGGCTCCAAGCATACCGCCCTGGTAATCGATGAAATGAACCTGTCCGTCTTTCACCATGATATTCCGGCTTTGAAAATCCCGGAACATGAAATGTTTGTTTTCAGTATGCGTGAGATAAGTGCTCAGGGCATCAAAATCATCCAGTAGTGCCTGTTTATCGTAAGGAAACTTGAGCGTGTCAAGAAAATAATATTTGAAATACAACAGATCACTCAGGATTGCCTGCTTTCCGAACTCCCGGGCAGTCAGGCATTTTGAATAATCGATATATTCTCCCCCCTTTATCTGAAGATGCGCCAGTTTGGAAAGGCTTTGCTGAAATAATTCGAAAACTTCCTCTGTAAATCCTTTTTCTTCCAGTTCATTCAAAAGCGAACGATCTCCAAAATCTTCCTGCAAATAGATATCATGCTCCTCGTTCACTGCAAACACATTGGCAACTGGTGCACCCGCCGCTTTCAGTGATTCGGTAAAAGAAAGAAAGGTTTCGTTCTCTTTAATATGTGGATTATAGGTAGCAATCGCTGAATTAACAACTGCTTCCGGTGCGCCTTTCACCCTGAAATACATGCGGTCGCTGCCCGACTGTGGCAATTTGCTGATGTCAGCAGCCGCTTGCCCTGAAAACTGCTGCCAGAGCTGATCAATACGTTCAATTATTTGTTCCATAGTAGGCGTCAAATATAAGAACGCTGCTATCAAAAAAGCTTCATTTGTTGGCCGGGCCGCGAAAACAGGCTGGTATCATGGCTCCACCGTTCTCCATCCAATCCATACAACTGCCGGAACTTTTTAAATTGCTGGTTGATGATGGCTGCCTGCTGCCCTTCTCCCCGCATTCGGGTTCCAAACCGGCTATCATTCACTTTTCCTCCATGCCCTTCCTCAATGCTGTGCCAGACCTTGTTAGCCCGATCCGGAAAATTGGCGTATAACCAATCATGGAAGATCAGCTTAACTGCACCGTTTAATCGGACAAACGTATAGGCAGCAAATGTTGCTCCTTCCGCTGCTGCACGCTCAAGAATAGAAGGCAGTTCATGATCATTTAAACCCGGAATAACCGGACCAATCATTACCCCTGTATGTACTCCTTTCCGGCTTAATTCACGAATCACTTTTAGTCGTTGCTCCGCAGTAGTGGTGCGGGGTTCCATTTGCCTGCGTAAGGATTCATCCAGGCTATTGATTGAAACAAGCACAGATGCCATGCGTTTTTCTCCCATCGATGCCAGCAAATCAGCATCCCTTAAAACACCCGCATTTTTTGTGATAATACCTACGGGCTGATTGAATTCCCTGCACACCTCCAATAACTTTCTGGTCAATCGGAAACGTTGTTCTGCAGGCTGGTAGCAATCTGTATTGCCGCTTATTGATATAGGTTGGCATTCCCAGCCAGGTCGCATCAAAAACTTCCGCAGCAATTCCGCCGCATTTCGCTTCACGATGATCTTTCGCTCAAAATCTAATCCCGCACTATACCCCCAATACTCATGTGAATTGCGTGCATAACAATAAATGCAACCGTGCTCACAACCCTGGTAGGGATTCATGCTGTAAAACATGTTTACATCCGGACTATCCACTTTATTGACCAGGCTTTTGGCTTCCTGTTCCAGGTATTGTGTGGCAATATCGGCATCCACCCATTCATCAATGGCAGTTTCCTCCATGCGTGATGTATGAGTAGCATCAAAACGGTTCGATGGATTGATCTGGGCTCCTCTACCCCGCATTTTCGGCAAGCTCCCGTCTTCTTTTTCTGCTGCTTTCTTCATGAACCGTTTGATTATTTACTTCTTTTGAATCAGGCTTCAAACAGGGATTGTTGCTTCACGCCTACCGGAAGATTTCTTAATTCCACCCGTTGGATGATTTGCCAGTTGGGGTTACCTGCCGATCGTTTTAACAGCAGACAGGCATCTGCCAGGAACTGGGCTGAAAATGATTTTTGCTCATACTCCAGCCAGGCTTTGTCAAATACATGAGATGGCAGTTTTCCCGCAACCAGGATTTTGTGCTCTGTTATGAAGAAGGGAGTATGTTCCTTGTCAAGCCGTAGCAGCGATTGAATTGATTTCAAATCGCGTGTTATTCCTGCTAATCCTGCATCACCGGAACTTCCCGAACGCGCAGCAACCGGAACATAAATACTGTGGGAAGGTTGCGCAGCAAAGTCCTGGAACCGGATTTGAAAAGGTCGCCAGCCGGTGGCTAATTGATAAATGGATTGCTTTACCCTTTCTTCCAATAATTGCCGTTGCCTGAATTTCACCAATGGTAACAACACTTGTTGTCCAGCGCCATAGGGCATCGGATATTTCTCCTGGAAACCCATTCGGATTTTTCTGATTTTCTCCTTCACCGGATCCGGAATAGACCATACCAATTGGTATTCATGCTCCTGGTACCCCGGCATTGATGAATACCGAAAAAAACCTTCCTGTCTTTTTTCACCAACCGACTGATGCACTTGCATAACCAGAATTTTAAAGATTAATACCTTCTTGTTTAAATCCCTCAGGCAGCAGGGAGAACCTCGAAACCAACCGGTATTCATTCGCCCACTGCTCGGTTACCAATAACTCTACTTCCTGCAATTCAACAACCTCATAAAAAGTGGAGGCTGAAAAAGCCATGAGCACCTCCCGCTCAATACTACTATCCAGTTCATCCAGCAAATGGAGCCTTGGGTGAGAAAATAATTCGAGTCCATGGCATCCATTTCCCTGCAACCAACCTTCCAGCACCCGGAAACTATCCGTTAGTCGCCGGAAGGGTTCGGCATTTTGTACACGCCAATACAAAGGTTTACCCGGCATGCTTCCATAATTATTGAATGAAAATCGGAAACCCGACTGATTGCTCAGTATGCGGTTGATCCAGCGCAACAGCGTGCCTTCCATCTCTTCCCTCGCCTGGAAACGTGCAACTGTGAGCACTGATCTTGATAACTTAACTAGCTGTGCCTTTCTGAGACCTTCCAGTTCAGCAGCCGTTTCTGACACCGCACACAGAATCGTCTCCGGCAGCTTTACATTCAATTCATAGTTCTTTGCATAGGATCCGCCGCCCGCACCCATGGCTGCTTCCCCCTTGCTGGCCGCACCTTCTTGTCCAGCCGGTTTGTTGAAGATTTCAGGTTTGCTCATCGCTTCGGATTTTAAACCAACTTATTTAGCATAAAAATACTAATTAATTTAGCATAAACAAATATTTTTGTTGTCTGCTTACTAATTTTTAACCACAATCATTTTTATGGAACTCGATAATGCTTACGCTGCCGCTTATACAGGCACCAAATCTTTTGAACAACAGGATGTTCGAAATGCAAATGCCACCGGTTTTGGAGCTGCTGCCGACGACTATGCAACCCGCGCGCTCGACCTGAATGATTTTCTGATCCGGAATAAACCGGCCACTTTTTTTCTCCGCATTCGGGGAGAATCAATGGAAGGTGCCGGCATTCACCAGGGCGACCTGGTAATTGTAGACCGATCCATCACCCCGCGAAATGGCCATATCGTAATCGCCAATCTCAATGGTGAAATGCTGATTCGCCGGTACGAAAAACAATTCAATAAAATGCGATTGATTCCCGAAACAAATCGCCTCGCACCAATTGATATTGACCCCGCATGCGAGAGTTTTTCAATTTGGGGAGTGGTGACGCATACAATTCACAGTTTTTAAGGTATGGAAGAGGAGACAAGGGAGACGGGAGACAAAGGAGACGGGAAACAGGGAGACAGGGAGGAGGGAGGAAGGGAGGAAAGGAGGAAGGGAAGAAGGGAAATGACAAAATTCCAAAGAGATGTTTGCACTGGTAGATTGTAATTCATTTTATTGCTCCTGTGAACGGCTATTCCGGCCGGATCTGGAGAACCAAGCCGTGGTTGTGTTAAGCAATAACGATGGTTGCATCATCGCACGCAGTGATGAAGCCAAAGCCATTGGCATCAAAATGGGTACCCCCTATTTTCAGTGCAAATCACAGATTACTGAAAACAGGGTAGCGGTTTTCTCCTCCAACTACCAGCTTTATGGCGAACTCAGCATGCGGGTGATGGACACTCTGCGCAACTTCGTGGGTGCTGAAAAAGTGGAAGTATATTCCGTGGATGAGGCTTTTCTGCAACTTGCACAGGTTCCCACTGAACAGCTTTCGTCAATAGCATCCGGATTAAAACAAAGGGTAGAAACCTGGACAGGCATCCGGGTTTCAGTGGGTATAGCCCCTACAAAAGTACTCGCCAAACTGGCCAACCGACTGGCTAAAAAAAATAAGCAGGAAACCAGGGGCGCGCTCGTTCTCCAAAAACCTGCCGAACTTGAACAGGCCTTAAAAGAAACAGAAATCGGAGAGGTGTGGGGTATCGGTCACCAATATGCAGAAAAATTACGTCGCTTAGGCATTACCGATGCCCTGAAATTCAGCCGCCTCCCTATTAACTGGGTGCAAAAAAACATGGGTGGAGTAGTTGGTGTTCGATTGCACAAAGAGTTGAATGGAATTCCCTGCATTGATCTGAAGGATCCCCTGGAAAAGAAGAAAATGATCGGTAGCAGTCGCATGTTTGGCCGACCGGTCTATGAATTGGAAGAGATCCGCGAAGCTGTTGCTACCTACCTGGCAAGGGCAGCCGAAAAACTTCGCAGGCAGGCCAGTGCCGCCACCGAAATTGGTCTCTATATTGTAGCCGCAGATGAAAATAAGTTTACCTATAATCCGAAAAAATTCAGCACCGCTCTGCGATTACCCAAACCCTGCTCAGGTACCAATGAACTACTTACCTATGCGCTACCGCTCCTGCCGCTGATCTACCAGGGAAAAAGAAAATACCTGAAAGCGGGCGTGCAATTATCTGGCTTGGTTCCTGCTTCCAGTTTACAGGAAAACCTGTTTTTACACTCCGCTGAAAACAATAAGGTCCATGAACCAACTACTAAAAAACTCATGAAAGCGCTGGATAATATCAATTTCAGCCAGGGCGCCAACACCATTCATTTTGGAGCTACCGGTATCCAACCTACCTGGACCATGCGCCAGGATCAAATGAGCCCCCGCTACACTACTTCCTGGAAAGACCTGCCGCAGGTGTCTTGAGACGTCAGATGTGAGATGTGAGACGGAGGAATGGAAGAGGGAGGAAAGGAAGACGGATGCATGGAAGAAAGGGTCTCCCTTCCTCCATCTTCCATGCATCAGAACAAACTTCCCTGCTTCGGCTCCTCCTCCAACACCGGAACCGCTGTTCCTACTCCCGTCTTCTGCTTCAACAACTGCCCTGCATACACCGAAAATTTCGGAATCAACGCCTCCTCTCCCAGGTGCAGAAAAAAATAGGCCGATTCGAGGCCGCATGCAAACCATTGTCCCAACCGTTCCGCCCAGGCCTGCATCCGGCTATAATCAGTCGAATGCCCCTGGTTGCCCACAAAACGGATCATCACGTTGGGGACTGTCAGCAACATCGGGTTCACATCGCGGCGGCCTGCCACATCCGTAATCACCAATCCGATTTTCAATTGAGCCAGCATCCCAAAAAAATCCTGCATCCTTGAGCTTGCCTCAAACCAGGCAGGATGCCTTAATTCAATCATCCATTGAACCGAAGCCGGGAGTGATGCCAGAAACTCCAGCAATTCAACCTGTCGGCCAGGCGCAAACGAATCTGAGAACTGAATGAATATTGGCCCCAGCCTCGTACATTTTCCTTCATTTAAAACCTGAACAGCCGAACTGAATTCCTGCACCAAACTCTCTTTTCCTTTTAACGCTCCCCGATGACTGATTCCCTGGTAAAGCTTCGGACAAAAGACAAATTCACCCGGATAATTAACCGAATCACCGGCATCATCAACCTGCTGAACCCATTTCTGCAATTCTTCCCTCGAATAAATTTTATAATGGGTAGCATTCAATTCCACCGTATTCAATTGTCGGGCATAGGCAGTTAAAAAACCCGCTGGTTTAGTTGATCGTGGATACAGATTACCCACCCATTCCCCTACCGTCCACCTCGTTGCCCCCAGGAATAAGCGCGGATCGGCAGCAGGTTTACCTGGTAAAACTTTTTGTGTAAGCAGAGGATCAGGCTGCAGCGAAAAATCCACCTGGCCCACTAATTCCGGTAAAACCCTTCCGAAATCCATTTCTTTTTTTAGCAAGATAAAGAGCCTTGCATGGAATCCACTCCAGTTTGTAACTTTCCATATGCGAAAAATTTTCCTGGTCCTATTTGAGTGGATCAGACTGATCCTTCAATTCATCTTGAAAAAACCAGTCCTCTGGGCGGTTGCCAGGTTTAGTTCCGCTCCTAAACAGGCCAATGTTAACCAGGCACTATCAGAGTTGTATCGTTCCATCATTACAGAGCCAGGCAAAAAAGGTCCATTGGTTGGCTTCCGCCCGGATGAACATCCTGTCATCATTTTTACAGACCTCCACAAAGGCACCCGCGATGGTGCAGATGATTTTGCTATCTGTGAAGACAATTACCTGGCAGCACTCGATTATTACCTGAAACGGAATTTTTACTATATCAACCTGGGCGATAGTGAAGAACTCTGGGAAAATATCTTGCCCAATGTTATTAAATACAATAAAGCCAATTTTGAAAAGGAAATCCAATTCGCCAATCGCAACGCTTTTGTCAAGATTTTTGGCAACCACGATCTTTATTGGGGAAACGACCCCCTTGCTCCGAGTTTTCTTAAATCCATTTACGGCCGGCCTGTAAAAGCCTTTGCCGGCGCGGTTTTAAGAGCAGAACTGCCTTATGGTCACCTTGATTTTTTCTGCACCCATGGGCACCAGGGTGATGCACAGAGTGATGGCAACGCATTTTCCAAATGGTTTGTCAGTTATATCTGGGGTCCCCTGCAGGCTTTCCTTGAAGTCAATACCAATTCTCCCTCTTCCAACTCCAATCTCAAATCACTGCACAATCAATATATGTACGAATGGAGTGCGGCTCAGCAAAACCTGGTATTGATAACAGGACATACCCACCAGCCTGTGTTCAATTCTTTAACTCACCTGGAACGATTGTACCTCCAATTGGAAGAAGCTCAACAAAACCAGGATCACCAAAAAATCCAGGAAATCAAAGCTGAAATTCCAAGAAGGAAGCGGGAATATGATCATGTGAGTCACCAGTACCACACCATGCGACCCAGTTATTTCAATGCAGGCTGTTGCTGTTTTGATGATGGCACCATAACCGGACTCGAAATTGCCGACGGCTATATCCGACTGGTGAAGTGGTCAAAAAAAGACGGAATGCCAACACGAATCGTAGCAGAAGAAGAACACCTGGTTAAGTTATCACAACGGCTCAGCTCTTAAATCCAGGCTCCTGGAGATTATCTGCTCAATTGGTAAAGTATCTTTATTGCCTCGGGCGTCCACCCTGCTGTGGTATCCTGCAACCAGTGCCGCTTAAACGACTGTCTGGCAGCAACCGAATCACTTACACTATACCCTACCAAACGCAAAGCCATTACCTTATCAAATGTTTCAGGAACTTCAACTCCCGTGGTATCTGCATACCATTTTCCAAACCCGCGATCTGCCAATTGTTTCCAGGGAAAGCGCCAGTTCGGATCATTTTTCCTGGTTGGAGCAATATCACCATGACCAATAAAATTACCTGCAGGAATATTGTGACGCTTTTTTAGTGTGTCCAGCAACGTTAGTAAACTGCTCAACTGCCGATCATCGAAGTATTCAAAGCCATTGTTATCGAGCTCGATACCAATACTGGATGAATTCAGATCTGTATCATACCCCCAGCTACCCACTCCGGCATGCTGGGCACGCAGGTAATCATTCAGCATATGATGGATAGTCCCATCCTTACAAATCACATAATGAGAACTCACTTTTGTACGAGGCAAAGTAAAGGTTCGCAATGTTTGATCACAACTGTTTTGAGCCGTATGATGGATAATCACAAAATTCGGCTTGCGCATACCGAAATTAGTGGTACCTACCCAATACGGAGCAGTAGACATAGATTGAGCCGGAGGAAACTGTTTGAGCTGCTTCGCAAACTGCCGAACCTGCTTTTTATGAGCTCGATTGGTAACCTTATAAGGATTCGGACTACAGGCCCAGCTCATTGCGAGGGAAACCACAAAAACCAGAAAAAAATTTCGATTCAACGTATGCATGCTTTTATTCAGTAGGTCCAGGATTGTTACTTTTTTTCTCCAGCTTAATCTTCACTTTAGGTTCGCCGTTAGACACAGGCTGGTTCCCCTTCTTCCTTTCCTCCATCTTCCTTTCCCCCTGCCTCCTTTCCCCCCGTTTCCCTTGTCCATGCTTCCCGTCTCCTTTTCTCCGTTCTCCCTTCCTCCCCCCACCGGGCTTATACTCCGGACCAGGTCCCAGTTCAGCAGGAATTTCCAGCTTTGGCACTTCATTCCCAATCAATTGTTCAATGCGGCCAAAGCGATGCATCTCCGCCTCACTGACAAGCGTAAACGCTTTCCCATCTTTTTCCGCCCTGGCAGTTCTTCCGATCCGGTGAACATAATCTTCTCCATCATGCGGCACATCGTAATTGACTACCACATCAATGGTATCGATATCAATCCCACGGCTCAATACATCGGTTGCCACCACTACCGGAATACGGCCACTTTTAAAGCCGCCCAGTATATCTTCCCGTTCCGACTGTTCCAGATCAGAATGAATTTCAGCTACGGTGAACTTAGCTCGCTTAAGGGTTTGCGTTAGTTCTTTTACCGTATGCTTGCGACTGCAGAATATGATCAGGCTTCGATGCGGTGTATCCTGAATAATCTTTTGAATCAGGGCTTTTTTCTGAGGTTCATATACCACGTAAGCGCGCTGAACTATCTTTTCCGGTGGCCTTGAAATGGCAATGTTCACTTCCACCGGTTGTTTCAGGATCTTTTTCGCCAGGCTGCGGATTTTTTCCGGCATGGTAGCCGAAAACAGCAGACTCTGTCGTTTTTCTGGAAGATGCCGTATGATGCGCATGATATCATCATGAAATCCCATATCCAGCATGCGATCTGCTTCATCCAGCACCAGGAACTGTACCTGGCTGAAATCCACATAACCCATATTCAGGTGAGCGATCAGTTTGCCAGGCGTACAGATCACCAGGTCAACGCCGTTGCGCAATGCCTGTTTCTCCTGCACAAAAGCCCCTCCATCACCACCACCATAAATGGCCAATGAACTGATTGGCGTAAAATAGGATAGTCCCTCTACATGCTGCGCAATCTGCACAGCCAGCTCACGGGTTGGCACGATGATCACCCCGCTGGTATGCCCTTCGTGGCGATGTTCAATCAATCGGCTTAGTATGGGTAATAAAAAAGCGGCGGTTTTGCCGGTGCCGGTTTGCGCAGATGCGATCAGGTCTCTTCCTTCTAATATGGCCGGCATAACCTGTTCCTGTACAGGCGTTAGGGTAATGTATCCGGACGCTTCGATTCCTTCCATCAGTCCCGGATCAAGGTTCAAATCAGTAAACTTCACGTATAAATCTCATTTCGTTAAGTCGTAAAGATAGTGCAATTGGGGCGAGCTTTCTCCTACCTTTAGGTGGCTGAACCAATGCTTATGTATCGTCTCCTCCTTTCCTCCTTTTATCCGTTCTCCTTTTCACCAGACTGATTTCTGATTGAAAGACGGGGCTGTTGCTGCGATGAAAGGCGTTGCCTTCGGCGTTTCACCCAAACTGGCACAGTACGATCTGACGCATGAAATCCCGGCCTATTATATCTGGACAGCCGCCTACCGCCTGAGACAAACAATTCCTTTCTGGCCCGCCGGAACGGTAGTGGTTTCTGTAGTAGACAGATTAATGGGATTAATTATGTTTCATATCATATATGTCAGGTTCATCCTGACAATTAAACTATAAATAATAATTATTTTAACAATTCATGACCATTAATTAATTATCTTTCGTATCATTTATGTCAGGTTTATCCTGACAGTATTACTATGAAAAATAAATACATCTCAACACAATCAAACGAGATTCTGTCCTATTTCAACAGACAGAACAGAAATTGCTTTGACTATTCTTTGGCATACAAAGCCCTACCTGACTCTAACGCAAGCACGGTGAGAGAGCTACTTAGCAACATGACAAAAAGAGGTTTGTTGATGCGTTTGAAAAATGGTGTTTATTACATTATACCTTATGAGCAAAATGCGGAAACCTTTATGCCAGACTGGCATTTGATAGCTGAACATCTGGTGAATGATGCCAGACATTACATCGGCTATTATTCTGCTTTGCAAATACACAACCTAATTACACAGCCATCATTAAAGGAACAAATCGTTGTTTCTAAACAAATACGACCATCGGAAATAAAAATTAAAGAAGTTCTCTTTCAATTTATCTATCACAACGACAAGCATTTTTTTGGTTCAAAGAAAATCTGGATTGACAGCTTTCATAAAGTGCTGTGTTCAGATTTAGAAAAAACTTTTATTGATTGCTTATTCAAACCCGATTATGCGGGGGGAATTGTTGAAGTGGCAAGAGCAATCTACGCTTCTAAAGACAAAATAAAATACGATACACTTCTTGAATACGCCAAGAAATTTGATTCGCAAGCAGTAATTAAACGATTGGGGTTTCTTTTGGAAATATTAGACATCAATACCCCTATTATTAAGGAACTACAACAAATGAAAACCGCTTCGTATGTGGTGCTTGATACCGAATTGCCTAAAACGGGAAAGCGAATAAGCCGGTGGAGTATTCAACAAAATTTGGAAACCGAAACTATTAAATCTGCTTTTTACACATGATTAAACCGGGAGAAATACAGCTAAAAGCAAATACCATTGGTGTTCGTGACCAGCAAATCGAAAAGGATTATATTCTTTCTTGGATTCTGTTTGGAATTTCAAAACATGAGCAACTTTCTGAAGTAATCGTTTTCAAAGGAGGAACAGTATTAAAGAAAGTCTATTTTGAAGATTACCGTTTTTCGGAGGACTTAGATTTCACATTACTGAATGCCGAAATATCGAATGAACAAATTTTCGCATAGTTCAAAGAGGTTTTTGAATTCATAAAAGATGAAGCCAACATTCCGCTTGACATTATTGATAACAATGAACATGAAGACGGCAGCATCAACTTTTACATTAATTACATTGGTCCGCTTGGCGGACAAGGAAACAACAAAAAAGTAAAAGTTGATATTTCACGTAGTGAACAACTGGTTTTTGAACCGATAATGAAAGACGTTTTTATTGACTATTCTGATTTGGAAGAACATCAATTATTGTGTTATCTATTAGAGGAAGTGTTAGTTGAAAAAATGCGTTCGGTAATGCAACGCATGCAAGCAAGAGATTTCTACGACATCTGGTATTTGCTTGAAGTACATAAAATGGATGTAGATTTTTATGTGAGTGAATTTGAAGCCAAATGCAAATGCAAAGATTTACTGCACACCGATTTTCCAAAAAAATTAGATGAAAGATTACCGCAATACAAAGGCAGGTGGAAAAGCTCCATGAGTGAGCAAAGAAAAGACATTCCCAACTTTGACCAGGTAGAACGTGAAGTGCAAAGACACCTTAAAAAATTGAAACTTTAGAAATGAACAGTCACGAATTAACACAGAACGCAAAATTTTCCGGATCCAACTGGTCCATTGCCGTTAGCAAGGTTCAATAAATGCGCACCGTCCATTGACGTTCGAAAATTTCATTCGGAGGCAGACGAATGATGCCTTCCTTTTCTGTCAGTTGCTGGTTATGGTCAACACTATCCGCAATACCACACCAGGGTTCCAGACAAACAAAAGGCGCATCCGGTGCTGCCCAGATTCCGAAAAAGGGAAAATCCCGAAACCCGAAATCAAGCCCATGTGCATGCTTATCAGACCGCAACCGGATTTCCGTATCAGGCAGATTTTTCAGGACAATCGCATCCTGCCGGAATAATTCTTTTTGCAGTTGCAGTTTTTTATCCCGCAACGGTATTTCAGTAGTCCCTTTACCAATCAAACCTTTGTCCAATGTATATCGCAGAAGCGAATCAGAGTCTGAAAACTCCAAATAATAATCTTCATATCGCTGATCGGCAACCGAAGTCCCGAAAGGAACCGCAAAAGCCGGATGTGCACCTAACGAAAAATAGCAGTCTTCCTTACCCGGATTCGTTACCATATAGGTGCAGGATAACAGGTTATCCAATAAACTATACCGGATCACCAATTGAAAGTCGAATGGATATACTTCCCGTGTTGTAGCATCAGCTATTAACAAAAAACTGGCACTCTCGGGCGACTGATCAATGCATTCAAAACTTCTTTCGCGTGCAAATCCATGACGGGGCAAGGAATACTGATGCCCCTTATAGAAATAGGTATTCTCTTTTAGCGCTCCAACTATCGGAAACAGCACGGGTGAATACTTGCCCCAATAGGCAGGGTCACCACTCCATAGGTAATTAACTCCTGACTGCAGGTCTTTTAACTCCTGTAATTCGGCCCCAATCGGATGAATCACTGCCCGTACGCGTTCATTCTGAATTGTAATTCGCATACGTAAAGATAAGGCGCCGATTCCTCAAACCAGTTCACTGCGTGTGAGAAACCGGACGCCCAATGGAATTTCCAGACTGAAACTGCTGCCCCTTCCCCGCACTACGTCCAGGATCAGGCGGGTATGTTTCCAGTATTCATACTGATCTCTGCTCATGTAAAACTTACATCCCTCTATTTCACCCAGACAAATATCACTTTCACCAATTTTGAATTCCCCTTCCACAAAACACATGGGCTGAGATCCATCACAACAGCCTCCACTCTGATGAAACATAAGCGGACCATGCATTTCTTTCAGCCTTGCAATCAACTCATTGGCTGCAAGTGTAGATCGTACTAAGTTTTCCATGATCTGGCTCCGTAACTATTCACAACTGTTAAAAAAAACCAAGTTTGTTCTGGCTGTAACTGATCAGCATGTTTTTGGTCTGGCGATAATGATTCAGCATCATCTTGTGCGTTTCGCGTCCAAATCCGGATTTCTTATATCCACCAAATGGTGCATGCGCCGGATAATGGTGATAACAGTTCACCCATACACGTCCCGCCTGAATGGCACGCGGCACCTGGTACAATTCATGCGCATCACGGGTCCATACACCTGCTCCTAATCCATACAGGGTATCATTTGCAATGGAGATCGCCTCTTCCACGGTTTTAAATGTGGTGACAGATACAACCGGACCGAATATTTCTTCCTGGAAAACGCGCATCTTGTTATGTCCACGAAAGATTGTTGGCTGAATGTAATAGCCATGTTCCAATCCGGAGTTAATATGGAAAGGACCGCCACCGCACAATACCTGGGCCCCTTCCTGCTTGCCTATGTCAATATAACTAAGAATCTTATGATATTGATCCTCCGATGCCTGTGCCCCCATCATGGTATCTTCCGCCAGCGGATTTCCCATCTTGATTGCCTGTGTACGACGAATTACCCGCTCCATAAATTTCTCATAGATATCTTCCTGCACCAATATGCGCGATGGGCAGGTACATACTTCGCCCTGGTTCAATGCGAACATCACCGCACCTTCTACTGCCTTGTCAAAGAACGCATCATCTTCCGCTGCAACAGAAGAGAAGAAAATATTCGGACTCTTTCCTCCCAGCTCCATGGTCACAGGTATCAGATTTTCCGAAGCATATTGCATGATCAGTCTTCCTGTGGTGGTTTCACCGGTAAAAGCCACTTTGCTGATACGAGGAGAAGTTGCCAATGGCTTACCTGCTTCAATACCAAATCCGGTTACAATATTCAACACACCGGCTGGTAGCAGCTCTCCGATTAATTCCATCAGGCACATGATGCTGGTAGGTGTTTGCTCAGCAGGTTTCACCACTACGCAACATCCGGCCGCCAATGCCGGCGCAATTTTCCAGGCTGCCATCAGTAATGGAAAATTCCAGGGAATGATTTGTCCCACTACCCCAATCGGCTCATGCAGATTAATGCTGACCGTCGTTTCATCATGTTCACTGATGGTTCCTTCTTCAGAACGGATCACACCTGCGAAATACCGGAAATGATCCACTACCAATGGAAGATCCGCTGCCCGGGTTTCCCGGATTGCTTTGCCATTATCGATCGTTTCTACACGCGCCAGGTACTCCAGGTTGTCCTCAATTACCTGTGCTATTTTCAAGAGCACATTACTTCTCTGGGCTGCGCCTGTTTTACTCCAGCCCGGAAAAGCTTCCCAGGCGGCGTCAATGGCTTTTTCAATATCAACTGCATTACCCCGTGCTGCCTGTGTAAATGGCTTACCATCAATAGGGGAAATATTATCAAAATACTGACCGGAATCCGGACGAACCCAACGGCCACCGATAAAATGATCGTACCGGTCTTTGAAATCAGGACGGGGCGCCACATTGGACACCGGAGCCGATGCTGTTGCTGTACTCATATGGAAGCTTTTAATCGTTATTAATACCCTGAATTTTCACCCATTTTCAGGAAGATGGCATCACGATTGTATTTTTTTATAGCACAATTGTACTTTGCCTTTTGCCCCCAGCAGAAAATTAACCTACCTTGAAAGAAGGAATTTAGCGACGCATGCCATCCGGAAAATATTTACAAAAGATTGATCTCACACATCCGAAATACCTCCAGACACTGGTGGAAAACAGGCGGGTATTCAATCTGCAAAACTGCGAACTGAATGTGTTCGAAAGTTATCAGCAGGCCTGGCGGGTGCCACTCACCTTCAGTGATTTTGTTATCACCAGCATGGTTCGCGGAAAAAAAATCATGCACCTCCTGGATAAACCTTCCTTTGATTACCTGCCCGGAGAAACCGTTATTGTTCCGGCCGATGAAACCATGGTGATCGATTTTCCGGAAGCCAGTGCCGACAACCCTTCACAATGCATCGCGTTGGCGGTGGATGCACGATATGTTACCGATACCTTGCAGTACCTGAACAGTTATTACAACAACGATCCGGATGAGCAACACCAATGGCGATTGCAGTTTAATCAGTATCATTTTGAAAACGATACAGAAATTACCGAAACCATCAATAAGATCATTCGTGTTTGCAGCAGCGGGGATAAAGCCAAAAACATATTTGCAGATTTAAGCCTTAAGGAATTGCTGATCCGGCTGGTCCAGAGCCAGCATTTGATGCAGGTGAAAGTGGAATCGGATACAGCAGGTAATCACAGTCGCCTTCACCATATATTGCATTACATTAACCAGCACCTGACCGAACGAATCTCCATGGATCATTTGTCGCGCAAGGCTTATCTGAGCCGTAACGCATTCTTCAAATGGTTTAGAGAGCAATTTGGCATTACCCCTCTTGAATACATCAACCGCGAACGGATCAAACTTGCCAAGCAACTACTGGCCGATCCCCGGCAATCCGTCACGTCTGTTAGTCTCCAATGCGGATTCAGTGATGTTAACTATTTCGTTCGCCTCTTCAAAAAAGCAGAAGGAATAACTCCAGGTTCTTATCAGGCTTGTCTGATTAAATAACTAAATTCAGGGTCCTAACTGGTATTATGAAAAAATTGATTGTCCTGCTGCTGGCAGGCTCGCTGCTCCTTTTTAGCCCAAATCAACTTCTTGCACAGGTGCAAAAAATAGATTCGGCACTCACGGCCCTTTATCAATCCGGTCGTTTTAACGGGGTGGTGCTGTATGCGGAAAATGGAAAACCATTGCTCTCCAAAACCTATGGTGTGGCAGATTTCCAAACCGGAAAAACATTGAACATTTCCTCGCCCTTTAACCTGGCATCTCTTACCAAACAGTTTATTTGCGCAGGCATATTGATCCTCTACGACCGGGGTTTGTTACAACTTGATGACCCCGCCAGAAAACATCTTCCAACACTTCCTTATCATGAGGTAACAATCCGTCAACTGATGACACATACCTCCGGCTTACCGGAGTATTTTGACCTCTTCAACAACAACCGGGGCAATGCGGATACACTAAACAATGAACTGCTGCTTGTGATGCTTGCTCAATACCAGCCTCCTATGCAATTTGCCGCCGGAAGTTCCTGGTCGTACTGCAACACCAACTACGTTTTACTGGCATCTATTATTGAAAAAGTATCTGGCCAGCGTATGGAAGAATTTTTCAAAAAAGAAATCATTCGTCCGCTTGGTTTGAAGAATACCTATATTTTTCGCCTACCCGACACTGTTAATAACCCCAACCAGGTAAATGGATTCCAGGAAGAAAACGGCCAACGCAGACTGAACGACCTTACCTTCTGGGATGGTGTTGTGGGTGACGGGAATCTCTTTTCTTCTGCAGAAGACCTGCTCAAATGGGAGCAGCAGTTGTATAAATCTAAAATCATAAAGCCGGCTACACTGGCTATGGCTTTTCAGCCGGTAGCACTTAAAATTCCAGGTCGTGATTCCAGTTACCCGTACGGATTCGGATGGGGTATTGACAAACCGGGTGAACAATATTCGCATACTGGTGGCTGGACAGGTTTTGTGAATATTATCATGCGGGATGTCAAAAAGAATCGCACCCTGATTTTGCTTAGCAGTGGCAGCAATCCGGCAGCCATGATAACAGCCAGAAACTGGTTCAATGGAAACCCTGTAGCGGTAAAGCCTACCCGAATCATTACCAATGTAAAAGTGGTGGATGGAACCGGCACACCTGCCCGCAACGCCGCTGTACGCCTGGAAGGCGACAAAATTCTGGCAGTGGGCGAACTGCAACCCTTCCCGGGTGAACTGGTGGTAGACGGAGGCGGAAAAATCCTGGCTCCCGGGTTTATTGATACGCATAGTCACCTTGAAGGCTCCCTTCAACCCAAACCACAGGCCCTGGCAGCCCTGAACCAGGGAATCACCACCATTGTAGCCGGTCAGGATGGATATGGCAGCTGGATGGACAGCCTGGAGGCTACTATCAAAAGGACCGCTCCGGCTATCAATCTGGCAACCTATACAGGACATACCGGACTTCGGGAAAAAGTTATGGGCGAGAACAACCTGCACCGTACAGCTACACAAGACGAATTGAATAAAATGAAAGTGCTGCTGGCTGCCGAACTAAAAAAAGGTTCGCTGGGTTTATCAACCGGACTGGAATATGAAGGTGCCTGGTTCTCTTCCTATAACGAAGTAGTGGAACTGGCAAAGGTAACTTCGTTTAACCAGGGACGTTATATCAGTCATCTCCGGAGTGAAGATCTTCAGTTGAGAGATGCCATTGAAGAGATTATCAGCATCGGCAAAGAAGCCCGTATATCGGTTCAGATTTCACATCTGAAAATAGCCCTTAAAAATGATTGGAAAACGGCACCCTCCATCCTGGCCCGCCTGGAAAGAGCCAGGCAGCAGGGTATCAATATTACCGCGGATGTTTATCCGTATGAATTCTGGCGTAGCACCTTGAAAGTTTTATTTCCTAAAACCGATTACACCAATGAAGCCAGTGCAGAATTCGCGGTAACCCAAAGTTTGGATCCCGCTGCATCGGTATTGGTAGCATTTAAACCCCGGCCGGAATACCGCGGTAAAACACTATCGGAAGTTGCAGCACTGCGAAAGGAAACGCCTGCCCGCACACTAATGGCATTGATCGCTGAAGCGGAAGCCTTTCGCAAAGCCAATCCAGATAGCGGAGGAGTGGAAGGCATTATGGGAAAATCCATGACCGATGCAGATGTATCCGCATTTTTAAGCTGGCAGCATACAAATATATGTTCAGATGGTGCCGATGGCGGCCATCCGCGTGGCTACGGATCTTTTACAAGAGTACTGGCTGAATATGTGCGAGAGAAAAAAATCATGTTGCTCGAAACAGCGATCAACAAAATGACCGCCCTTTCTGCAGAACATGTGGGTATCCGGCAAAGAGGACTGATCGCCGCCGGCTACTATGCCGACCTGGTGCTGCTGGATCCCGATACCGTTCAGGATCATGCCACCATACAAAATCCACAGGCCCTTTCCGATGGAGTTCTGAAAGTCTGGGTCAATGGAGAACTGGTATATGCCAACAAAGAATTCATGGGAAAATTTCCCGGCAGATTAATCAAAAGATGAATACATGAACCGACCAAAAGCAATGGTGATTACGAATGGATTACTGGACCATTCAGATGCCAAAACCGCACACGGACTGATTCGCGGAACCGAACGATTTGAGATTGCCGGTATTATCGATTTTAAACAGGCAGGCAGAGACGCAGGAGAAGTGCTGGATGGGAAACACAGGAACATACCTGTATATGCCGACCTCGATGAGGCGATGAATGCGCATAATGATCTCCGTTATTGTATCATTGGCGTAGCTACCGTAGGAGGAATTTTGCCTCCCGACTTTATAAGCATTATAGAAACCGCCATTCGAAACAGGATTTCGGTTGTAAATGGATTACATGATTACCTGAATGAACGCCCCAACCTGGTAGCGTTAGCTGCGGAATATGGTGTCGAACTTATTGACATCCGCAGGCCTAAAAAAAGAGCAGCTCTTCATTTCTGGTCCGGAGACATATTTTCCGTTACAGCACCTATTATTGCTGTGTTAGGTATGGACTGTGCCATGGGTAAAAGAACAACCTGCAGGTTGATACGTCAGGCGTGCGAAGCGGAGGGTATTCGGGCACAAATGATTTATACGGGACAAACAGGCTGGCTACAGGGCGGCCAATATGGATTCATTTTCGATTCTACCCTGAATGATTTTATTTCCGGTGAGTTGGAACATGCTATTCTGCAATGCTGGAAAGAAGTAAACCCCGATATTATTTTACTGGAAGGACAATCAGCCCTCCGGAATCCAAGCGGTCCGGCTGGCTCCGAATTCCTGGTTTCAGGCAATGCCAAATACACCGTTTTGGTACATGCCCCGAAACGAACCCATTTCGAACACACACCCGCATGGGGAGCAATTCCTTCGGTACAATCTGAAATTGAACTGATCCGGCACTATGGCTCCACCGTTATTGCCGTTGCGCTGAATACGGAAGATTGCTCCACGCAAGAAGCCAGCGAATTTCAACGAATACTGGAAGCGGAATTGAACCTGCCCGTGTTGCTTCCGCTGGAAGAAGGTGTTGGGAAACTCTTACCAGCTTTACAAAACCTATTGTCTCAACCATCATAATCGGCGAGCAAATGAAGATTCATTCCTACCGCGCCTGGCTGGAGAATATCCCACTCTCGAAACCATACTCAATTGCCTATAGCACCAGTTCAGATGCAGCCATCGTTTTCCTGGAACTTACACTGGAAAATGGTAGTACCGGGCTGGGTGCTGCAAGTCCCTTTGAAGAGGTGGTGGGAGAAAACCCCGCAGACACCCTTCGCCATTTGCAATCCGGTTTCCTGGATAGTTTTGTTGGCAGGGATATCCGTCACTTTAATCAACTGATTGATGAAGCCTCTGTTCATTTTAACCACCTTCCCGGCTCCCTGGCCGCGGTTGATCTTGCACTGCACGATGCTTTTGGAAAATTTCTGGGTATACCCGTGCTGGAATTCTACGGACAAAAAATTAAACCGATTCCAACTTCCGTCACCATTGGCATCAAGGATATAGCAGGAACATTGGCCGATGCAAGGGAATACCTGGATATGGGCTTCCAAATCCTCAAAATCAAAACAGGAGTGGATGTAGAGCAGGATCTGGAAAGAGTGTTTCGGCTCCGGGAAATGGCGGGACCAGCAATTCAATTGCGGGTGGATGCCAACCAGGGATATGATCTCCCCAAATTGAAACGATTTCTCGCAGGAGCTGAAAAGGCCGGCATTGAGCTGATTGAACAACCCCTGCCCGCTGCTTCCGATGAAGTCCTGCTGCAATTAGCCGCTCATCAACGCGCAATGTTAGTTGCGGATGAATCCTTACTGGATGTTTCCGCGGCTTTTCAATTGGCGCATACACCTAAACGTTATGGAGTCTACAATATCAAACTGATGAAATGTGGCGGCATCCGGGCTGCAAAGGAAATCGCCCTGCTCGCCCAACAGGGAGGTATTGCCTTGTTCTGGGGCTGCAACGATGAATCTAAATTAAGTATCACTGCCGCATTGCATGTCGCCCTCTCCTGCCCCAATACCCGCTATCTCGACCTCGATGGCAGTCTTGAATTAAGCAAGGATAACATTGCAGGTGGATTCAGGATTGAGAAGGGCTGTTTGCTCCCACTTGATGCACCTGGATTTGGCTGTCAGTTGATCTGAATCCCCAGGGCTTTGGCGATTCGTTTTAAATCCCCCAATTCAGTTGGATTCAACGCCTCATTACTATCGTATTTGGTCCGCAGAAAAACGACCCGCTTGTGTTCAGGAACTTTTTCGAGGATGGCACTGATTAATTCTCCGGCTGCTTCATCTTTTTTCGGATCAGGTTTACTATCACGGGGAGGCACAACCGACTTTAACCGTGTGGGCATTTTATGAATCAACGCCTCAAGGGTAGCCAGTTTACCGGGGGAAAGGCCTTCGATTTTCGAGGCCTTTCCGTATAAACCCTGTAACTGTTTTTTACTAAGACTCCCTCTTTGCAGGTATTGCTTGTACAAACTAATGATGAAAGATGAAACTGGATATGCCAGTATGCAATCTTCCAGCACCTCATTTACCACATCAAAGGATGGTTTCTTTTTCTCCATTTCGCTATTAATCTAACGGCATCATTACCCGTTCAATACCCAGTTTGCGACACAATTGGTTGAGTGCAGGTAATGCATTTACTATACTGGCATACTCCTTTTTCAGCGGCTTCCAGGTAGCCTCCAATGTATTGAATTGTCCTTTTTGTCCGTCTGTAACAAATGGGATATTAGTATCCATTTCTCCTTTCAGGAAGAAATAATCCGCGCTGAGTTTGTTGACAAAATTGATGATGTCGTCATAACTCTGGCTGCGGTTCTGAATCAGTTCTTCTTCCCATTTCTCCATCCGTGCATGCAGGCTTGAAGCAGATTGTTTCAATTCGGCATAAGCAGGCTTGTCGCCGATTAGTTGGAGTAAATCAGCCACCTGTTTTTTGGCAATCCGCATTTTATTTACCGCCCCATGGATATCCCGCAAGCCATCTTCCACTTTAGTCAGCCATTCATCCTGTTCGTCATACTCCACCTGGCTCGCTTCAATTCTCGGATCCGCTACTATTGTGAACGCATGTCGCTGTTCAGTGCCACCAACTTTCAGTACGGCTTCATATTTCCCGGGTGCTGCGCGATGTCCGTCCCAACTGCCTTCTATATAGGCCGTAGGTACTCCCGGATAAGTGGTATGCCGCAGGTTCCAGACAAACCGGTTCAATCCCGCCCGTTTGGGCAACAACGGATCGGGGGATGGTCCGCCTGCATATTCCACAAAGTTTGAATCCGGTTTGCTTGAATAGGAGCGCACTATTCGGCCGCGGGCATCGCGAATCTCTAATGTCAATACCGCTGAATCCATCCTGGCTGGCAACTGATAATAGAATACTGCTCCTGTCGGAGCATTCACGCCCTCATTAGAGGGTGTCATAGGCTTTGGATCGTCTGTACTTCCAGGAGCATTCAGCGCACTTCCACCACCTACCCGATACAGTTTCTCCACCCCAAACAATTTCACAGAATTGGTATCGGCAAGCACTGTTGAATGCCGCACCATAAACAGATCATCCAGGATCCAGAACGACCTTCCCATGGTGGCCGCAATCAGGTTACCCTGATGAATTTTCAGATCAGTAACCGGCGTAACTGGTAAACCCAACTGTAATCTCGACCAGGTATCTCCGTTATTCCAGGAAACAAAGAGTCCCGTTTCTGTTCCGGCAAACAACAATCCTTTTTGTACAGGGTCTTCTCTTACTACTCTTGTATAGGCTCCCATTGGAATACCTGCATCAATTCGTTTCCAGCTGGCTCCATAATCATCGCTGCGATAAAGCATGGGTGATAAATCATTCATTTTATATTTCGTGCAGGCAATATATACCGTAGCTGGATTGTGTGGTGATACTTCAATACTATTAACCAGGCATTCCGGCAAACCGGCCGGCGTTACATTTTTCCAGTTGGCACCACCATCTCTTGTCACATGTACAAGTCCGTCGTCACTGCCGGTCCAGATTACCTGTCCGTCTGTAGATATGGACACATAAGAAATCGTTCCATAATTCTCACCACCCGCTCCTTCATTGGTATAGGGTATCCCGCTCTTACCCATCTTCGTTGTATCATTCCGGGTCAGATCCGGAGAAATAACGGTCCAGGTTTTACCCAGGTTGGCCGTCTTAAACAAGCGATTGCCTGCATGATAAAAGCTTCCTCCATCTGCCTTTGACCAAACAATTGGAGCATTCCAGTTAAACCGATATTTCATCCGCTTAGGCATTATACTCTGGTATTGCAGCGGCACTACCATCACCCCTTTACCTTCACTGATTTTTTGATTCAATAACTCGATGGTTCCCTGGTAACTGCCTCCCATGACATAAGTCGGCTGATCCGGATCAAACGCCAGGAAGGCACTTTCTCCTCCGGCGGAATAGAACCAGTTACGCTCTCCGATATTTCCACCCCATAAATTCCGGCTCTCAATTACAAGTGAAGTATTATCCTGTTGTCCGGCATAAATGCGATAGGGAAACTGATTATCCACATTAATCCGATACAATTGCGCAGTTGGCTGATTGTCCAGCGAACTGAAACTTTTTCCTCCATTGAAGCTGATCGACGCACCACCATCATCGGCCATGATCAGGTTATTGGGATTGGATGGATTGATCCACAACTGATGGTAATCGCCATGCGCCGTATGCATATTCGACCAGCTCTTTCCTCCATCGATACTTTTCACCCACTCTGCCCCGAGAACATGCACTTCATTTTCATTCTGTGGATTCACTGCCAGCTCGATATAATACCAGGCACGGGTGGTTAACCGGTGATCCTTACTGACACGGTTAAACGAAGCACCGGCGTCTTCGGATACAAATAAACCACCCAACTCTTTTTCGGTATCGCTTTCAATGAGTGCATAAACTTTGGACGGATTACTACGCGATACTTCGATTGCCATCTTACCCAGGACAGGGGGAATTCCCTGGTCCAGCTTGTTCCAGGTTAAGCCACCATCGGTAGATTTATACAACCCACTACCCGGACCACCGCTTTTTACTTCCCAGGGAAGGCGATGATGCTCCCACATGGCCGCATATAAGATCCTCGGATTGGTCATATCCATGCTGAGATCCGAACATCCGGTACTGCTGTTAACATAGAGAATCTTTTTCCAGGTGGTACCGCCATCATCCGTTCTGTAAATGCCACGCTCTTCAGACGGACCATTCAGCGCTCCCTGCACAGCCACATATACCAGATCGGCATTTTTGGGATGGATTCGGATAGCGGCGATCTGCCGGCTATCCGGTAACCCGATTTTTTTCCAGGTAACCCCCGCATCCGTGCTTTTGTAAACACCATCACCATAAGATGTCATCACACCACGGGGCGCATGTTCACCCATTCCCACGTATACTACATTGGGATCGGATTCAGCTACTGCTACAGCGCCTACTGAACCTGTTCCGAAATAACCATCGGAAATATTCTGCCAGCTGATACCTGCATCGGTGGTTTTCCAGAGTCCCCCACCGGTGGTGCCCATATAATAGATCTTATCGTTTCCGGGAACCCCACAGGTAGCAACCGATCGACCGCCCCGAAAGGGTCCGATATTCCGGAATTTCACCGTCCGGAAGCGTTCATCCAGGGAAACCGGGGTTGCTGATGGAGCTGCCGCAGTAGCGCGTGCTGCTTTTTTCTTCGTTTGTGCCTGGCCGGTAATTGCACCCAGTGCCAGGGTCAGTAACAGTAATTTTCTCATGGTTAGATGTCAGACACCTAAACTACATATTCCTGCGATACTGACCACCAACTTCGTATAAAGCATGTGTAATTTGTCCGAGTGAACAGTATTTCACCGTTTCCATCAACTCCTCAAACAGGTTCCCGTTGGCCACCGCCACTTCTTTTAGTCGCTTTAATGCCGGACCAGCTTTGTTTTCATTCCGTTTCCAGAAGGCCTGCAATTGCTGGATCTGCTGTTCTTTTTCCTCCCGGGTACTACGGATCACTTCTCCCGGAATGACCGTTGGGGAACCTTTTTTATTCAGAAAGCTATTTACCCCTATGATCGGCAATTCACCCGTATGCTTCAGGGTTTCATAATGCAGACTTTCTTCCTGGATCTTATTGCGCTGGTACATGCGTTCCATCGCACCCAACACGCCACCTCTTTCGGAAATACGGTCAAACTCCGCCAATACCGCTTCTTCCACCAGATCTGTCATTTCCTCAATAAGGAAAGAACCCTGGATAAAATTCTCTGTTTTCGCCGACCCCAGTTCACGATTGATGATGAGCTGAATGGCCATCGCACGGCGCACACTTTCCTCCGTTGGCGTAGTGATCGCTTCATCATAGGCATTTGTATGCAGGGAATTACAGTTGTCATATATAGCATACAATGCCTGCAGCGTAGTCCGTATATCATTGAAATCGATCTCCTGCGCGTGCAGTGATCGGCCGGAGGTCTGGATATGATATTTTAATTTCTGGCTACGGTCATTGCCTTTGTATTTTTCTTTCATGGCCTTGGCCCAGATCCGACGTGCTACCCGGCCAATCACACTGTATTCCGGATCCATACCATTACTGAAAAAGAAACTCAGATTGGGAGCGAAATCATCAATATGCATACCCCTGCTGAGGTAATATTCAACATAGGTGAATCCATTCGCCAGCGTGAAGGCCAATTGGGTAATCGGGTTGGCACCTGCTTCCGCAATATGATATCCACTGATGCTGACACTATAAAAATTCCGAACTTTCTGCTTGATGAAATACTCCTGCACATCACCCATCAGTTTCAGCGCGAATTCTGTTGAGAAAATACAGGTATTCTGCGCCTGGTCTTCTTTCAGGATATCTGCCTGTACCGTTCCCCGAACCTGGCTCAATGCTTCCGCTTTCAATTGATTATAGGTTTCAATCGGAAGCACTTCTTCCGCACTGAGTCCCAATAATGCAAGTCCCAATCCATTATGTCCTTCAGGCAAACGTTCCGGTGAAGAAGGATTGTAATAAACCGGCTTCTGCAGGTGCTGGTATTTTTTCTCCAGTACCGGTTTAATCCACTGATCATACCCGCCATTGGCTGAAATCCATTTTTCTGCAGCCTGGTCGATTGCCGCATTCATGAAGAAGGCTAGAATAATCGGCGCGGGACCATTAATCGTCATACTCACAGAAGTACGCGGATCACAGAGATCAAAGCCACTGTATAATTTTTTTGCATCATCTACCGTGGCGATACTTACTCCGCTATTGCCGATTTTTCCATAAATATCAGGACGTACTGCAGGATCCTCACCGTAAAGGGTAACCGAATCAAAAGCGGTAGACAATCGTTTGGCAGGCTGTTCCTGTGATACGTAGTGGAAGCGTTTGTTGGTACGCTCCGGACCACCTTCTCCTGCGAACATACGGGTGGGATCTTCGCCCTGGCGTTTCAATTCAAACACACCGGCTGTATACGGGAAATATCCCGGTAGGTTTTCCTGTAACTGCCAGCGAAGAATATCACCCCAATCCTGGTAACGGGGCAACACCACTTTTTTGATTTTTGTTCCGCTTAAAGAAAGACTGGTCAATGGCTGGCGAATTACCTTATCTCTAACCTGGTATTCAAAAAAATCCTTGTTGTACGCATCCACCAAACCTTTCCAGTTCTCTAGTAGTTTTTTACAATCGGGATGCAGGGCTTCTTCGTATTTTTTTCGAAGCGATTGCAGTTCTGAAACGCTATCCAGCCCGGGCTCCTGCATCACTCCCGCTAACTGATACAGTTTGCTGGCAATCGCACGTTGCGCTTCCACCCATTGATTGTAGGCGCGGTTGGATTCAGCGATTTCTGCCAGGTACCGAACTCTTTTCGGCGGAATCACCATGGACTGCTGAACGGTGTCACGGTGAGGAATAGCCGCTTTTTCTGCTCCAAGAGAAACGCCTGTTTTCTGCTTTACCACCTGCACCAGTTTTTCAAAGAGTTCATTCACCCCCGCGTCGTTGAATTGCGCGGCGATGGTTCCTACTACGGGAACTTCTTCATCCTTAGCGTTAAAGAGCTGGTGATTGCGTTTGTATTGTTTGCGCACATCATGCAGGGCATCGAGCGCGCCATTTTTATCAAATTTGTTGATAGCGATCAGGTCGGCATAATCCAGCATATTGATTTTTTCCAATTGCGATGCTGCCCCGTATTCGGGTGTCATCACATAGAGACTTAAATCGCAATAATCCAGAATGGAAGCATCTGATTGGCCCACACCGGCGCTTTCCAAAATGACCCAGTCGAATCCGGCCTCTTTCACAATATCGATCGCGTCCTGAACCGATGCACTTAATGCCACATTATCATCTCTTGTAGCAAGTGATCGCATATAGGCCCGCGGTGATGAAATACTGTTCATGCGGATACGATCTCCCAGCAAAGCGCCCCCAGTTTTTTTCTTTGAAGGGTCTACGGAAATAACCGCAATGGTTTTGTCTTCATAACGGTTTAAAAAACGACGCACCAATTCATCCGTAACAGAAGATTTCCCGGCTCCCCCCGTTCCTGTAATCCCAATCACCGGAGCACCTCCCGCTTCCTTTCTTCCCTTCCTCCTTTCCTCCTTTCCTCCATCTTCCATTCTCCCCTCCTCCGCTGTTGTTATTTTCCTTGCAATGACTCTTACATCCTTCACTTCACCCAATCCCATTGGTTTGGAATAGTTGGTTCCATTGAGTGAAAACCGGCACTGGCTGATCACATCTTCAATCATGCCTTCCAGTCCCATTTTCCGGCCATCATCGGGTGAATAAATCCGGGTGATACCATATTGGTGCAATTCCCGGATTTCATCTGGCAGGATAGTGCCTCCACCGCCGCCGAATATTTTTATATGCCCGCATTCATTCTGATCCAGCAGGTCTTTCATGTATTTAAAGAACTCTACATGTCCGCCCTGGTAGCTGGTGATCGCGATTCCCTGTACATCCTCTTCAATAGCCGCCTCCACAATTTCATGAACGGAACGATTGTGCCCCAGGTGAATGATCTCTGCCCCTTTCGCCTGAAGAATCCGGCGCATGATATTGATCGCCGCATCATGTCCGTCAAATAGAGCCGCAGCTGTTACGATCCTCACTTTGGGTTCCTGTTGTTTACTCATAAAACAAGCATTGTCAATTGATTGCCAAAGTTACAACGCCAAACCCAATTACGAACACCCGTTAGCTTTCTTCGCTAGTCGAGTACTGCCCTACCATTGAAGAATTTAACAAATCAAAAAAAATCCTATATTGAGCCGGTGAAAAAACTAGCTGCTATACTTCTGACGGGTATGCTACTCTACAATGTAGTGGGGTATCGGGCAGTTTTTTCCTGGCTGGAACAGCATTCTTACCAATCGCTCAACCAGCAGATTGACAACAAAAACTACAACGAAGAAAACCTGATCACGATCAAACTCCCGATTGATCAGCTTCCTTATTATACCAACTCGCCCATTTTTGAACGTACCAATGGAACGGTTACCGTGAGTGGTACTACCTATCAATATGTGGAGCGCCGTATTTACAACGACTCCCTTGAAATGCGATGCATCCCGAACCCCCTCGCAACTACTCTTACCAATGCAAGAGACCTGTTTTTCCAACTGGTAAATGATATACAGGAAGCGCCTGGCAAAGCCAACACACCTGCTAAGTCGATGCTCGCTTTAAAAAATGTTTTTTCCGATTATACTATAACGGAGACGGTTCATTGCTTTGAACCGGTTTTCACTACCCGTTTATCCTCCTACAATTTGTACCTACTGAAAAATAGTATGTACACTAAGGCTCCCCAGGAACAACCTCCCGATGCTGCTGTGACGGTTTAATTTCTTTCAATTAAGCTGCAGCGCATTCATAGCGTCCTGCAGTTTGAACACATCACTGCAATCATAACCAAAATGACGAATCGTATTGTTAAGAATACGGTAGTTGTTGTGTCGCTGCTTTTTGGCAGTATGGACACTATCGCACAAACTGCTTTTGACGGCTTCACCATGACTAAAGGAGAACTTTGTCTGGTAGCCGATTATGGTCAGATGACCTGGACCGAATACTGGGAGGGTAAAAGACTCAGAGAAAATCTCAATGTAGGAAAGTTTACCTCCAAACAATTTATGCCGATGATTGGATATGGAATCACCAATCGCATCGCTGTATTCGCTACTGTACCACATATTTCCAACAGCTCAGATGCTGGTTATATGGCCCATATGAAAGGCTGGCAGGACCTCCAGATGGAAGCAAAAATCCAGCTAAGTAAATCCAGGGTATGGAAAGGTACACTGCTCACATTTGGAACAGTAGGATTTTCCACCCCGGTCAGTGATTATATTCCAGATTTTTTACCCTATTCAATCGGACTGGGAGCCAGCACGGCCCAGGCCCGCATTATTGGGCATTACAAACTGGATAAAGGCTGGTTTGCCACCCTACAAACCGGATATATCGCTAAAGGAAAAATCAAAGTAGACCGCGAAACCTACTATTCGGATGACAAATACTATAGCAACGAGATGGCCATTCCCGATGTATGGGATGGAAGCATCCGCGCCGGTTTTGACAATAAACACTTACGCATTGGCCTGCAGTATAATTGGATGCTCGCAACCAGTGGCTCTGATATTCGCAGAAACGATATGCCCTACCCTGGTAACCGTATGAACCGGGAGTCAGTTGCGCTAACCGGGTTATTCTGGATTCCCGGAATCAAAGGATTGGCGATTAATGCCATGGCAGATCAAACCATTGCCGGTAGAAATATGGGCAAATCCTTTGGGTGGATGGCCGGACTACAATATGTTTTTAAACCTTTCCAAAAGAAGCAACAATGACCAAACATATCTCAATTATAGTAACGCTGTTTCTGCTGGCTGCCTGTTCCAAAGAAATCTCACAGCGATCCTTACCCGATTTTGAGCCGGCCACTCTGGATCAAAACGGAGGAAACTGGAAACCAATCCTGCTTACTGCACCAACTGATATACAGATTGAGGAGCCGCTTGCTGTAAACAGTGCAGCCTATCAACAGGAACTAACAGAAATCCAGGATTTACAGCGCTCCATCAGTTCAGCTGATAAAAAAAGCATTGAAAAATGGAAAAACAGTGGCATTATCCGCTGGAATGAAATCGCTAGGGAACTGGTAGCGATTTACAATATTCCACCCGAAGCCAATCCGGATGGCACCTATCCGGCGCCAAATGCCCAGAACCCAGGAGTTTATCCTAAATTTCCTTTTGCCAATCCGCCTTATGCCAGCAGGGCCTATGCTTACCTTCAGGTTGCGCTTTATGATGCAATGGTTACTACCTGGCATTATAAATTCAAATACAACCGGATGGCCCCCGCAGTCAATTCACCCGCTGTTGAAGCACTGGAACCCATACAGGAAACACTTCCTTCCTATCCCTCTGAAGATGCAGTGGTTGCAGATGTGGCATACCGCCTGCTGAAAGTAATGTTCCCGAATGACTCTGCGATGTTGGATAAAGAACGCGCAGAACAAAAAAGAGCCAAACTGGTATCAGGTGTTGCATCCCCCTCTGATATCCAGGCGGGTGAAGCCATAGCGGCACAGATTGCTGCAACTACGCTTGCCCGTTATAGAACCGATGGAATGGGCCAGGCAGGCGGCAACCCTACCATATGGAAAGAACTGGAAGCTGCAGCTGTGAATCGCGGTACCACAATGCCCTGGAAAAGCATGGAACTTCCTGCGAGACCAGGTATGCTGCCGCTCTTTGGAAACGTAAAACAATTTCTCATAACTCCTGCCCAGCGAGATTCCCTGCGTCCACCTCCACCTCCAGCGGTTGGTTCACCAGAATTTAAAACCGCCCTGGCGGAAGTCAAAAAAATGAGTGAAGTAAAATCCGGAGAAGTATGGCGAATTGCTCAGTTGTGGAGTGACGGTGCCGGCACCTATACACCTCCTGGCCATTGGAACGAAATTGCCTGTGAAGCTATTGTTCAAGCAAAATTCAGTGAACTCCGCACAGCACGTGCACTGGCTTTGATGAACATGGCCATCTTCGATGCAGGCGTCAGCTGTTGGGATGCCAAAACTTACTATTGGTATCCACGTCCATCGCAGGTAGACCCCTCCATAAAAACCATTGGTCTGCCTAACTTCCCTTCTTATACTTCCGGTCACTCAACATTCTCAGCAGCGGCAGCAACCGTGCTCGGCTATATTTTCCCGGAAAAAGCAGCTGAATACCAGGCAATGTCACTGGAAGCAGCTGAATCAAGGATTTATGGTGGCATCCACTACCGGTTTGATTCGGAAGCCGGAACTGACTGTGGGAATGCCATTGGAAGTTTTGCAGTAAAAAAAGGACAGGCAGACGGATCAAACTAATAACAAACGAGAAATCGATATGAAGATGAAAAAATGCACCATTGGTACAAAAAAACCGCTTAAAACATGGTTGGCTTCCCTGGTTATGGTTTCCCTGATTACAGGAGGATGCAAAACAGAAAAGGACTATGCTAAAACCATGCATGACCCTGTACTTTTCAGTAAAACAGTAAAAAAGTTGAACGATGTAGTGCTGGAAAACAATTTTCCGCCAATGATCGCTACCAGAAACTACGCGTATGCCACCATCGCGGCATATGAAATTGTGGCGGCTGGTGACCCGGCAAACTATCAGTCGCTTTACCAGCAGATAACCCATATGCCGAAAATGCCGGCTCCGGAAGACACCACCAACATTGATTTTCCTCTGGCATCCCTACTGGCATTTACCAAAGTTGGAAATGCCGTTACCTTTCCGGAAGGCAGTATGATGGACTATTATGGTCAGCTATTAAATATGGCCGACAGCGTGGGTATGCCCTCGGAAAAAATATCGGGCAGCATCGATTATTCGGATACGATTGTTACAACCATCCTTGCCTGGTCAAAAAAGGATAACTACGCTGAAACCCGAAGTGCAACCCGCTATACTGTAAATGAGGAACCCGGCCGGTATGTTCCTACTCCACCAATGTATGCACAGGCAATAGAACCTCATTGGATGGAAATCAGAACATTTGTGCTGGATAGCGCATCCGTTTGCAGGGCCATGGCTCCTCCCAAATTTGAACCCAATAACAAAAACAGTGCTTTTTACAAAGCAATGATGGAGGTTAAACAAATTGGCGACAGCCTTACGGATGAACAAAAACACATTGCCGATTTCTGGGATGACAACCCCTTTAAGATGAATGTAACCGGACATGTAATGTTTGCAACCAAAAAGTTTTCACCTCCAGGTCACTGGATGAATATAGTAGGTATTGCCGCACAAAAAGCCGGCGCTGATTTCAATACTACCGTTACCGGTTATGCGAAAACAGCGATCGCTCTATATGATGGCTTTATCAGCTGCTGGGAAGGTAAATACATGTATAATTACATTCGTCCGGAAACAGTCATCAATCAACTGGTTGATCCCGAATGGAGACCTTATATCCAAACCCCGCCTTTCCCTTCCTTCCCTAGCGGGCATGCTACAGCTTCCGCTGCAGCAGCAGAATCTATGACCAGTGTTTTTGGCGACAATCTCGCATTCACTGATACTTCGCTGCTCGAATTCGGTATCGCCAGCAGGGAAATCAAATCCTTCCGCCAGGCTTCAGCAGAAGCAGCAATGAGCCGGTTATATGGAGGCATTCATTTCCGGTTCGACAATGACCTCGGTATTGAATCCGGCAAACGCGTTGGTGAACTTATTGTACAACGATTAACCATGAAAAAAAATCAAGCAACAACCAAAACGAATTGACATGAAAAAAATCATTCTCGCCTCGATTTCACTTTTAACGATTTCCGCCAAAGTAAATGCTCAGGGTTGCGTAGCCATCCGGGGCGGCGGATCCAGTTGTAATGTCAGCGGCCAGCAGATCGAAGCCGGATCCTGGCAGTTTAATATGGGCTATCGCTATTTTAAGTCCTTCCGTCATTTCAAGGGCCGTGAGGAACAAAAAGAACGACTCAAACAAAACACGGAAGTAATCAACTGGCAGCACCTGCTGGACCTCTCCGTATCTAAACAAATAAATCCGCGCTGGTCTTTGCTGGTTGGATTGCCTATAGGAATGAACAAACGTTCATCCCTATACGAACATGGCCGCACAGAACGTCACAATACCCGTTCATTCGGAATTGGCGATATGCGCATCATGGCCTATCGCTGGATGATTGACCCTACGAAACACAGCAAGGGAAATTTCCAGCTCGGAGCCGGACTCAAACTCCCAACCGGTGACTACAAATACCAGGATTATTTTCAGAACGTTGGACCTAACGGATCCGCTGAACTTCGCCCGGTAGATCAGTCTATTCAACTGGGTGATGGAGGAACTGGTATCGCAGTAGAGTTGCACAGTTTCTACAATTTCTCTCCATTAGCCGGACTTTATGGCAATTTTTTCTACCTCTCCAATCCACGTGAAGTGAATGGAACCCGCACTTACCGGGAAACACTTAGCCCTGTTCTTGCGAATGAATCCATCATGAGTGTAGCGGATTAGTATATGGCACGCATTGGCTTTCAGTATAATTTTATAGGTACGCTGAAAGGACTTTCCGGAAGTATTGGTGGAAGAATCGAAGGAATTCCAGTGGAAGATATCCTCGGCGGCAGCAAAGGATTTCGCAGACCGGGGTATGTTGTATCCGTTGAACCCGGACTTGTTTTACAACAGAAAAAATCACTTTTCTTTCTGACAGTTCCGGTAGCCCTGGAAAGAAACCGTACCCGCAGCGTTACAGACAAAGAAGCTTCCATCACAAGCGGCACCTATCGCCATGGGGATGCAGCATTTGCTGATTACGCCATCAATCTTGGCTATGCAATCAGGTTTTAATAGTTTTTTTTGGTTTTACAGTTGAGTTACAAAAGCTGGGCGTGATGCGAACATCACGCCCTCTTTTTTTCTCAGAGTACAGATAAAAAAATTATGGAATAATGACATCAATAATGGTGCCTACCCCGGAAGTAGATTTGACGCTAAGCTTAAATCCATGATAATTTGCAATAGAACGAACAATTGAAAGCCCAAGACCATGACCATTTTGAGAACGGGTTTTATTTCTATTAAACCGCTCAAATAGATGAGGTATCTCATCTTCAGGAATTCCAATCCCCGTATCCTGAATTCGAATCAGTCTGGATCCTGTCTGAGAATCCAACCATTGCACAGTTATTTTTCCTTTGAATTTATTATACTTAATAGCATTATTAATTAAGTTGTATAAAAGTTGAAATAAGAGATCCCGGTTAGCCTTTTCTATAACAGTGTTTTCCTGGATTTCAATTTGAAAAGCAATTTCTTTTTCTTCGAGGCGGTGTTCCAATTCCTGCTGAACTTCATTCAGTAATACATCCAGACGTACGGAATCAGAGCGCATATATTGATCATTTTCAACACGTGCAATCAGCATAAGAGCCTGTACTATTTTTTTTAAACGGGAAACAGATTGCAGCATTTCATCCATCTTTTCAAGCTGTCCTTCTGCCAGGTTTTCATCCAGCATTAGATTTTCCAGCTTGGATTGCATAATACTGATTGGAGTCATTAGTTCATGTGATGCGTTACTCGCAAACTCTCTTTCTTTTTCAAATGCATCATGGATCTTTTCCATTAGAGATACGAGAGAAGCATCAAGAAAGGCAAAATCCGTTGTAGCATACTTTCGTGGTGACCCAACTTTTCGAAAAGGAAATTTCTGATTCAACAAGCGATGCCGAATGATTTTGTTTAGTGGGCGCAATACTTTTTTGATATAAACCAGATCCAGGATCATGGTTAACAGCACCAGGCTGCTTAAAACATAGAGTGCCAATTTTTGTAGCGGGGCATTGTATTGTTCAATGGAAGCCACCGTTTTTCCTATTTCTAATAATACAGGCTGATCTTCCTGCTTAAAACCATACATCAACACACGGTAGGAAAGGGTATCTGATTCAATTATCCGTCTGGAGGTCAGGATTGTATCGATCTGATTTACGGAGTCTAACAGTTCCAGGGCAACATATTCTTCCAGCAACATCGTATAACTACCATAACTGGAATCTCCCAGCAAATAACTATCTAATCCGTTTTTTTCAATAGTTTTTATTACTTTTTGTTTTTGCTGCCGCAAGTAATAATTAGTGTAATCAGAAGCAATCCGATCTACCAGCAGTGGTAATAAAATGACAAACAATAAAACAATTACTCCTTTTGATAAAGTGATGAAAAGGGTTATTTTAGTTTGTAATTTCACGATTGCAGTTTGATTTTATATCCTACTCCCCGAATTGTTTCCAGCCAATCGGTAGCGGCCCAGGCACCTAATTTCTTCCGGATATTTTTTATGTGGACGTCGATGTAATTGGAATCATAATCATCATCCGTAATAGCCCCCCAGATACGTTCGCTCAACTGGGTTCTGGTAAGCGGTCGATTTTTATGTAAAATCAAGTATGTCAGTAAATCAAATTCTTTCTTAGATAATTCGACAGGATTGCCATCAAAGAATATCATTCGTTGCTTCAAATCCACCACAAATGAACCCAGTTCAATCGTGGAATCCGCTAACCCGGATTTTCTTCTTGTAATTGCCTGCATTCGAGATAAGAGTTCAAGCAGACTGAATGGTTTGGGAAGGTAATCATCTGCTCCTAAATCCAGGCCTTTAATCCGATCTTCTACTTCTCCTCTAGCAGTTAAAATAATATACGAGGTTTCCGGATGGTATTTTCTGGACTCTTTTAATATTTGCAGTCCGTCTTTATCTGGTAAACCCAGGTCTAACAGCACGAAGTCAAATTCATTCTCAGTAAGTTTCTTCAATGCATCAGCAGCCGTATATACGGGAGTACACTGATAAAATGACTTCTTCAAAAATGTAGCTATTTCAGCAGAAAGAAAACGTTCGTCTTCAATTATTAAAACCTGCACGTTGGTAGATTTAAAACTGATAATAGAAACTCAGGTTCAAAAACGACCTGGGGCGGCGATCTATTGCTTCCACTTTATTGCCCAGGACACTCAACTGATAAGCGACTTCAATCATATAACGTGCCCGGCTATAGGCCAGAGGAACACGAAGTGAATATGACAGCAGATTAAACTGTTCTGCCGCTACAACCGAGGTATCGCGTTCCGTTCTGCCAGTGGGCAAGGGTAATCCAAATAAGCTGTCTCGTACCATTTTTTCGGTAATATATGCAGTGTAGAATCGTTGGGTTCCTCCGGTTATATCTACGGAAGGCGTGATGGTCCAGATTTCATTTTTAGTAAACAGGCTACCCAGTTCAATCTGTTTGGAATTTGAGAGGGTGGCAAACATATCCCTTTCCTTTCCAAAGGCAAAATCACCAGTAATAGCAGTGGTTAACCAATGTTTATAGCTGATTCCTGCACTGGCAATATCCGTATTGGCGGCCTGCACAAAAGAGCTGTTTTCCGGAAAGAAAGAATGGTTATAACTAAAATCCAGTGCCAGTTTCCGGGACAAGGGTATTTCCCATCCTGCGCCTACAGAACCGGCCGAGAAAAAATCAGCGGGTTGATTCAGGAGCCGGTAGCCCAATGTTGTTATGTAAAAGCCCGAAGGAAATTTCAGGTTTGCATATACGGCTGCAAATGGCATTTTTTCAGCAGCAGTTTGGCCGTAATAACTGGCATTATTATGATAGAGGGCAGCGAATATAACCGTGGTTTTCTTATCGGGTTCTGTTAATGCAGCAGAGTCTTCCTGTGCGTTTACCTGTAAAAAAGAGAGTAACAGCAGCAGTGCTAAAACCTTTCTCATATATTTAGTTTTCATTAATTAATTAGGGTGGTATCGAACAGGGTCAAAGTCTGATAACGGGTTTAACCTTGGGTTGAATGACTTTAATGGGTTTTATGCGTATGGGTGGACTAACAATACCTGGTCGCAGTTGCTTTCTTGCCAAAGGAACTTTTTTGATTTCCGGTACGATTTTTTCAACCTCTTGCTTCTTAATTTCTACCGCTTTTATTGGCCGTCCGGAGGGAGCGGCAGCCGGAATTGTATCATTCCAAAAATAACGGGGTCCATTACTCGCTTTGACATCAGCCGTCAGTTGCACCAATACAATCAGCACCAGTACGTTGATTATCCGTTTATTTTTAGTTGTCATTTCAACGCTTGTTTTAAAAGGCCACCGGAGCCATGTTGCCCGTCCTGACAGGCCCCGGCAGCAAAATTTTTACTGAATACGGACACCCGCAGACGTATTCACTTTAGTTTTCACCTGAACTTTAGGGCCTGTCAGTTTTACATTCGGGGCCGCCTGCGCAGAAACATTTGCCTTTACTCCAGGTTTTAGTTGCTGAGCTTTTTGCTGACTGGCTTTTAGCTGGCTACTGGTACTAGTGGCTGCACGATTAGTGACTTCCAAACTTGTACTCTTTGCCGAGTTCAGGTTTTGCTGTGACTCCTTTTTAGCCTTAGCAGAAACGTTCGAAGTAGTTTCAATATTGGACTGCGCGGTAGTTGTCGCTTTATTTTCTGCCGCTTTTTTTAGCTTACCTGCTTGGGTTGCTTTTCCCTTTGCAGAAGCCGATACAGCAGTTTCAGCTTGCACTTCGGTACGTGTTGCGGCTTTAACATCACCAGATGTTGCCTGAGCAAAAAGGATACCATTTACGAGGATTCCTGAAAGGATTAAAATAACTGTTTTCATTTTAGGTAGATTTAGTTGTTTGTAGCGATATTGCTTACAGGAACAAATTTTAGACACCAACATGAAGACAAGATGAAATTTTAAAAAATAATCGGATGGTTATACAAAAAATAGTTTTCAGCATCTTCTTCTTATTGATAATCAATCAGCTTGAAGCCCAACAAAAAACAGCAAAATCCGACTCATTTCCTTTATCCTGGGTTGGAAAATGGAAAGGAAACATGATCTGGTACCAGGGGTTGCAACTACGGCAGGGTGTTCAGATGGAACTGCATATTTTACCTGCAGACAGTACGGATCAATATACCTGGAGAATTATTTACGGTACCGGAGGGCAGGATAACCGACCCTATATTTTAAAACCTTTCAACAAAGAAAGAGGCCACTGGCTGATTGATGAACGTAACAGTATCGTACTCGATCAGTTCCTGATTGGCTCCCGTTTCTGCGGAACCTTTACAGTGGAAGGCAATACAATTATGAATTGTTACGAATTGCAGGGAGATAACCTGTTGGTGGAATTTTACAATTACCAGGAAAAGCCCATCGTGATTACCGGCAGCGGTGACAGCACTGTTCCCAAAGTCAAAACCTATGGCATGCGCAGTCACCAGCGTGCTATCCTCAAACGATTTTAAGGCTCCACCCAGGCGCCGTTTTCTTTTAATAAAAGAATGAGTTCATCCACCGCCACTTCACTTCTAACACTACGTTTTACTACTTCCTTTCCTTTGTAAAGTGTTATCTTACCGGGCCCACTGCCCACATACCCAAAATCCGCATCGGCCATTTCACCCGGGCCATTCACAATACAGCCCATAATCGCTATTTTCACTCCCTTCAGGTGATTGGTAACTGCCCGGATTTTTGCTGTTGTTTCCTGCAGATCAAATAAAGTACGTCCACAACTCGGACAGGAAATATATTCTGTTTTGGAAATCCTTGTGCGGGTCGCCTGCAAAATGGAGAAAGCTGTGTTGTTCATAAACTGGTACATGTTCGAAACAGGCAGATAGGTTCTGCCACTCACCTGGACATTCGCCATTGGCTGTCGCGGAGAAATACCAAGACATATACCATCACCCAATCCTTCCAGCAACAACGCCCCGGTTTCAGTAGCAAAATGAATCAGGTGCTCATCTACGGTACTCCATTTACTATCCGTGATCAGGATCACCGGATTCTTAATTCGTCGTTGTAACAACTCCATCATCATACGTCGAACCGATTGCATCGAATTGCGGTTCGTACTGCTCAAACACAACACCACTGTTTTGTCTGAAGCCAGTTCATCCAACCAGGTAAAATCATTTAATGAACTTTCATCATTGAAACAATCCACCATTACAAAATTCATTGACTCACTTTTCCATTCAGCATTAACAAAACCACTGTCCTGGTAAATCGGAAAATACTTGGACTTATCTGCCGCTTCGATCCAGGTTGCCGGATAACAGATAACTTTCAGGGAACCCGGCAGGGCAAAATCAAGCAACTGGTGGCCAGTAAACACAAAATCCGCAGCAGCATCACTGATCGTCCATTTATCCGTTACCGCATCATAAGTATAACCAATCGCCACCAGGTCGGATGGCTGTATTTTCTCTATTCCACTCAGGTCCGCAACCACTACCGGAACCTGCTTGCCACCTATAACATCAACTGCAATACTTTCCCGGCGTTTATACTCAAAGGGATTATATCCCAAAGAACCGGACTCAATCCCGGGTACCCGGCCATTTGTTGCAGGCGGCAATTCACTGCCACTATTATATCTTTTCACCAAATCACGACAAACCGGTATCTCAAATTCAGGATCTTCGGTTAAGGATACCCGTATAGTGTCACCAATTCCGTCTTCCAGTAGGGTGCCGATACCAATGGCAGATTTGATCCGGCCATCCTCTCCGTCACCGGCTTCAGTAACCCCCAGATGTAATGGATAAATCTCTCCAAATTCTGACTGCATCGTCTGAATCAGCAACCGATACGCCTGCACCATCACCTGCGGATTGGAAGACTTCATGCTCAATACGATGTTGTGATAATTCTCATCCCTTGAAATCCGTAAAAACTCCATCGCACTTTCCACCATACCAATGGGTGTATCACCATATCGACTCATGATCCGATCGCTCAGGGAACCATGATTGGTCCCAATACGCATGGCAGTACCATATTCCTTGCAAATCTTTACAAGCGGAGTAAAGCGATCGCGGATGCGTTCGATCTCTTCCGCGTATTCCGCATCGGTATAATCAATCTGTTCAAATTTCTTTTTATCAACGTAATTCCCCGGGTTCACCCGAACTTTCTCCACGATCCTGGCAGCTATCTCGGCCGCATTAGGGGTAAAATGAATATCTGCAACTAAAGGAGTACTATACCCCTTCCGGCGTAATTCTTCCTTAATCAGGAGCAATTGTTCCGCCTCCTTTTTGCTGGGAGCTGTTATTCTTACCAGTTCTGCACCGGCTTCAATGCAACGGATGGATTGAGCAACCGTGCCGGCAATATCCATGGTATCGGTGGTTGTCATGGTCTGAATCCGGATGGGATGCCCGTTTCCAAGGAGCAGGTCACCAATCCGAATCTCTTTTGTAATCAGTCTCTTATAACCTGTCAGCGATTCGCTGTATAATTCCATTGGTGCGATTTTAGTCAAAGATAACAACCGAAACCCCTTGGTTGTTACCAGTCTTTTTCAGGTCGGGTGGGACTTCCGCCTTTTTGCTGCATTTTCTTCTGAACCTCCTTCTCTTTCTGCTCCAGCGCCTTCAGCAATTGTTCCACCTGCTTTTTATTCAGTTTGCTTTCCTGAGGTTTTGGCTTCTCCTGCTCCTTGTTTTCCTTTTGTTTGTTTTCCTGCTTTTTCTCTTCCTGTTCCTGCTGCTGTTTCTTTTCCCTCAACGCTTTCTGGAGGTTTTCACGGGCCTGGGTGTCTTCCGGATCCAGTTTCAGGGCCTCCATCCAGGCCAGGATGCTTTCATCAAGCTGTTGCTGTTGCTGATGTAATACACCTTTATCATAATAGGCTTTTTCCAGGACCCTGGGATCCTTTCCCGCCTGTATCAACTTTTCGTACCCTTCCATCGCGGCAGCTTTATCGCCTTTTTTGGCAAGTGCATTTGATCGGTTGTACATCGCCGTAAGGTCTGCCGGATTTTCCTGCAGAGCTTTGTCATACCGTTCAACCGCTTCATCGAATTTACCTTCACGGAACAGCTTGTTTCCTTCCCGCACATGGGAAGACTGAGCACTTCCCCGGAAGCCCAGTATCAGAAGAATGATCAGAAAAGCAGTTCCTTTCATTGCAATACTGTTTTACGTTCACTAATAAATATTTCTGTAATCAGGAGCAGTAAAGTCAACAGTAGTAAGACATAAAAAAAACTGTTGTATTGAATAGTATCGGAAGATGCCAGCTGCTTTTTCTCAATCCCATCAAGTTGTGCAAGCAGGGTTTGGGCTGCTGAAGAAGGATCCTGCAGGTACACATAGGTTCCATTTCCTTTCACAGCCAGATTTCTTAGCTGTTCTTCGTTCAACTTGCTGATTACCACATTTCCATTCGCATCTTTTTTAGTTTCCCCGGTTTCGGGATCAATGATAGAAGTGCCGGCTGTTGAGCCAACACCTACCGTATTGATCATAATACCTGATTCAACCAGGCGCTCCACTACTTCCAGTGCTTCCGGATCATGATCCTCACCATCCGATATCAGGATTACCGCCTTATATTTCTGTTCCTTGGCATTAAAGGAATTACCGGCCAGCTTAAGTGCTTCACCGATTACAGTACCCTGGGTTGGAACAGCAGCCGGACCTGCATTCTGTAAAAACAATTTGGCTGCGGATAAATCGGTGGTCAACGGCATCTGGAGATAGGCTCTTCCGGCAAACCAGATCATACCCAGCCTGTTGTTGGACAACTGATCTATCAACATGCTCGTTAATTGACGGGACCGCTCCAGACGGTTAGGTTTAATATCCTGCGCCAGCATGCTTTTGCTTACATCCATGATCAGCATTACATCCAATCCCTGGCGACTTTGATCCAGGCTCGCGCCTTTAAGCTGGGGATTGGCAATTGACAGTACAAGGCAAACCAGGGCAATCAGCACCAGGATAAACTTTCGGATATGACGAGCCGGGGAAAATGACCCTGTTAAAGCCTTAACCAGGCCGGGATCTCCCAGCAAGGCCAGTTTCTGTTTTCGGATGCGTTGTGCATTCACAAAAAGGATGATCAATACTGGTACCAGGATAAGGGCAGCCAGCCAATATAGATGTTCAAATCGAAACAAGGTCTCGGTGTTTTATGGCAATTTAGGGCAAAAAGCCGGCCAAAACCTGGTCCATAATCCTTTTTCCGGCAGCTTTTAAATCAACACCTTCCTCCCTGGTTCTCAACTGGATAACAAAAAAATGCGGGTGTTGCCGAATTTCTTTCCATCCCTGTATCCAGAGAATGCGGGTACTATCTGCGTTCCTGCCTTCAGAAAATTTATACGCCAGCTTATGTTCAGTGGAGTCTTCCACAAGCATCATATTGCTGACAATAGCATGTGTTCTGCGTTGAAAAGGCAATTGGTCAAAATACAGTTTCTTGACGATTCCGAGTTGCTCGTCTGCTGTAACCCGGATGGAATTGTCTATCCAAAAACGATCCAACCGGGCAATACGCGGGGTATCATACCGCCGGGCATAACCAAGTGTATCAATCCATCGCTGCAGTGTATCCTTACCGATACGGCCAGCCAGTTCCTGAAAGAAATGTAGGGAATCGGCTTTAAAAGCCTGCTCTAGTGTGGTGCCATTAATATCCGATTGTTCATCCTTTAAACGCCCTGTTTCTACTGCAATCAGCGATTGAACGATATAGAAACTTGATCCTGGAACCACGGCCGAGTCGCGGAATATTTTTCGGTTGCTCAACACAAAATCACCACTCAGGTTGTGAAAAACTCCAATTACACCATCCAGTTTTTCCGCTTCCATTAACTTTCCTAATCCTGCATCCTCAGTAACATTATTAGGGGAACAAGATGCCAAACAGACGGACACCAGGAACCAGCCAAGGAGATATCGCATAATTCAAATTTGTGCCGCAAAGTTAGGTAGTTTTGTCCCATGAGATTTCGCATCACCCATTCTAACTTTAAAGGTATCCAGCTGATTCACCTGCATGATGATGAATTATCCTGTACGGTTTCCATAGCCCCGGAGCAGGGAGCCATGCTGCATGCATTTACAGTTCAATCCGGCATGGGACCGGTTAACATCATAAATAATTACTCCAATAAAGCCGAACTTGACAAGGAACTGGCTCTCAGTTATAAAAGCAGTAAATTATCTCCCTTCCCCTGCCGGATTGAAAATGCCAGCTACCTCTGGGAAGGACATCGGTACCAGTTTGCCAACCGATTTCCGGATGGATCTGCCATACATGGACTCCTTTTCAACAAAAACTTTACTATCAAGGAACAAAAAACCACTGAATTCTTTGCTTCCGCACTATTTGAGTACCAGTATGAAGCAGAAGATCCCGGTTATCCATTCCGGTATACCTGCCAGGTTCTGTACACCCTCTTTCATGGAAATACCCTGCAGGTACAGACAACGCTGCATAACAGTGATCAACAAACGATTCCTATGGGAGACGGATGGCATCCCTATTTTCAACTCAGCGAAAGCATTAATGATTGCTGGCTGCGGTTTCCGGCAAAAGGTATGCTGGAGTTCAGCGAGCAACTGATTCCAACCGGAAGAATACTGCCTTATCAAACATTCAATGCAAGCAAACCTTTTAGAAATACTGAGTTAGACAATTGTTTTTTACTGGATCCAGCCGGCGGACAGCCGGTGTGTGAGTGGAGCCACCCGGCTAGCGGGCTTTCCATCCGGTTCGTAACAGATGAACAGTACCCCTACCTGCAGATTTATACGCCGCCAGACCGGAAAAGCATTGCGATCGAAAACCTGAGTTCGGCGCCGAATTGTTTTAATAATGGAATCGGCTTGTTAGAACTGGCGCCAGGCCAAACAAAAACACTGACCCTGCATTATATAATAGATACGAAAGAAACCAATTAACTTGTTCTCAAATTTTAAACCACAGAAATGAAAACGTATAAACTCCTGCTCACCTTCCTGGTAACGGTACTCTTCACCGCCTGTATCCAGATTGAAGAAGAGGTGGAAATCAGGGAAGATGGCTCAGGAACAATGGCTGCCAGAACTGATATGAGCCAATTATTTGAAATGCTGAAAGGTTTTGCTTCTCCGGAAGACCTGCAAAAAGATGGTATGGACAAAGCCATGGACACAACCATTATGATGAAGGATATTGTAGACACTGCTCAGGAGTTGAGTGCCGAAAATAAAGCCCTGCTTCGCAACGGAAAACTGCAACTCCAGATGAACATGAAGGAGAATCTTTTTAACATCAACATGAATTTCCCCTTCAAGAGCATTGCGGATGCTAATAAACTAACCAAGGCAATGAATGAAATGGATGTCATGGGCAAATCACTCAAGAATTTGGGTGGGCAACAACCCGGTCCGGATCAACCGGCCCCTATTCCCAGCAGCGGCGGCGGAATTGAAAAGGTTAATTCCATGTACGATGTCACTTTCAGTAATGGAGAATACAAAAAGATATTGAACCAGGCCCGCTATGACAGCCTGATGAGTGATCCCAAACTACAGGAATCAAAAGGAATGCTTTCCATGATGGGCGATATGAGCCTGAACCTGACAGTAAAAGTTCCTAAAAAAGTAAAATCAGTAAGCAATCCCAGGGCGGTGATTTCTGCAGACAAAAAAACCGTTACGCTTAAAGGAGATATCATTGCTGCGCTGGATTCTCCCAAACTGATGGAAATCATCATCCGCTATTAATGAACCAACCTGGAGTTACAATAAAAAATGGCTGGCAAATCGGTTACCTGACACTGTTAGGAATCCATTTGCTGGCTATTTTTTTTAACTGGGATACGATACGTTTTGTAACGAAACCCCTGTTAATGGTTTGGCTGCTCGTTTATTTCATTTCCATAACAGTGCCGGGAGCTCCCTTTCGAAAGCTGGTGATCGCAGCACTGTTTTTTTCCTGGCTGGGAGATGTGTTTCTCATGCAACCGGCTTCCAGTTTTTTTATGGCAGGATTAGCCAGCTTCCTGCTTGCACAATTGTTATACACCTGGATTTTTCTAAATGCCAGGAAACGCTGTAATACCACAGGCCGCTGGAACCCGGTGATGCTGATTTCAATACTGATATATATAATCCTGCTTTATGCCTGGCTTTTCAGGACCTTACCAAATGAACTCAGGCTTCCTGTTTTATTGTATGCCATTGCTATCGGCAGCATGCTGGCAACCGCCTTTCATGTACATGCAAAACCATTCGAAAATCCTGCACTGCTGCTGATTTGCGGTGCTGCACTTTTTGTGCTTTCCGATAGCCTGCTTGCAATTAACCAGTTCATACAACCATATCCCCTGGCGGGTGTTGGTATCATGCTGACGTATGGTCTGGCACAATTATTCATTGTTAAATCAATTTCCCGCATCTCATGATACAAACTGATTTTTTAGTAATCGGATCCGGAATTGCCGGCCTTACCTATGCCCTTAAAATGGCGGAGCGATTTCCCGATAAAAAAATTACTGTAGTTACCAAAGCCGCTGCAGATGAAACCAATACCAAATATGCACAGGGCGGTATAGCGGGAGTAACCGATTTCGAAAACGACAGCTTTGAAAAACACATCAACGATACCCTGATTGCAGGTGATGGGCTTTGCAATGAAAAAATTGTAGAAATTGTTGTGAAGGAAGGGGTACAGCGGATCAGCGAAATCATTGAATGGGGTGCCAAATTTGATAAGGATGCTGATGGCGATTATATGCTGGGTATGGAAGGCGGGCATAGTGAATACCGCATCCTGCATCACAAAGATGTTACCGGAAAGGAGATGGAACGGGCACTGATTGAAAAGGTGCAGCAATTCTCCAACATAGAATTCCACAAACACTGGTTCGTTATCGAATTGATTACCCAACACCACCTGGGTTACCTGGTTACCAAAAGCACTCCGGATATCCAGTGCTATGGAGTTTACGCACTCAACACCAATACTAACCAGATTGAAAAAATTCTCGCCGGAACCACCCTCCTTGCAACGGGAGGGAATGGTCAGGTTTATCGCTCTACTACCAACCCAGCCATAGCAACCGGAGATGGAACAGCGATGGTCTATCGGGCCAAAGGCAGGATTGAGAATATGGAATTCATTCAGTTCCATCCCACAGCTTTATACGAACCCGGGGTTGGCGGTCAGGCTTTCCTGATAACCGAAGCCGTTCGGGGTGATGGGGGTATCCTTCGAAATAAAAAAGGAGAAGCCTTCATGGAACGGTACGATGAACGCAAGGACCTGGCACCCCGCGATATTGTGGCCCGCGCCATCGATTCCGAGATGAAAATCACCGGTACTGAACATGTTTACCTGGATTGCCGCCACCTTGATAAAGACAAATTCATTCATCATTTCCCGAACATTTATGAAAAATGTCTTTCCATCGGGATAGATATCACGCAACACCAGATACCTGTTGCGCCCGCTGCTCACTATAGTTGCGGGGGAATAAAAACCGATGAATGGGGTAGAACTTCCATCCAAAACCTGTATGCTGCAGGAGAATGTGCTTCAACCGGTTTACATGGAGCCAATCGACTGGCAAGCAACTCTTTATTGGAAGCAATGGTATTCGGACATCGGGCGTTTGAAGATGCATCCCGATTACCACAAACATCGATCGACCCTGCGCTTATTCCGGATTGGGACAGCGCCGGAACAACCGACCCCAGAGAAATGATCCTGATTACGCAGAGCCTGAAGGAGCTTCAATTATTGATGAGTGATTATGTTGGCATTGTAAGAACCAATGTCAGACTGGAAAGAGCCATGCGGCGGCTGGATCTGTTATGGGAAGAAACCGAAAAACTGTACGTAAGTACTACCCTCTCCCCCCAACTCTGCGAATTACGAAACATGATCACGGTTGCCTACCTGATTGTCAAGGGAGCCCAGTTCAGAAAAGAAAGTCGCGGACTTCATTTTAACACCGATTACCCGGAAAAGAGCCCGATTCTGCAAAACATCGTACTCTGACCTTTTTCGGAAAATACCGTGTTTTTCTCCCCCCTTCCTGCTTGGAGGTAGAGAAACAGCCCATTACATTTGTACAAACAGCCAATCAACATGTATTATTTACTATATGGATTTCTTTACCTGGCATCACTCATCCCGTTGAGGATCCTGTATGCCCTGGGAGATTTGCTGGGTTGGCTGATCTTCGACCTTGCTGGATACCGAAGAAAAGTAATTGACCAGAACATATACCTTGCTTTCCCGGAAAGGACCGCCGAAGAGCGAAAGGGAATCCGGAAAAGATTCCAGCGCAACTTTATTGATACATTTATTGAAACCCTCAAACTCATTTCCGCCGGAAAGTCATTCATAACCAGCCGGATGCAGGGCGAGTATGACAAATTCAATACGCTCTACGAAAAAGGGTTACGTTGCCAGGTTCATATGGGACATAACTTTAATTGGGAACTGGGAAACCTGGCATACGGTTACTACTGCAAACACCCCCTCTTAGGAGTCTATATGCCGCTTAAGAATAAGGCAATGGATAGAATTTTCCGCGAGCTCAGAAGCAAAACCGGCACCATCCTCCTGCCTGCAACAGACATGAAGAACAGCATGTTTCCTTACCGCGACACACAATATCTGCTTGGACTGGTGGCAGACCAGGTGCCATCAAAAGTTCACCAGGCCTATTGGTTAAATTTTTTCGGACATCCCACACCGTTTATTCCCGGTCCTGAGAAAGGTGCGCGTGCAGGAAATATACCCGTAGCATTTGTAAGTATTTCAAAGATCAAAAGAGGATATTATTATCTCCACGTTGAAATTGCGGAAGAAAATCCATCCAGCTTAGAGGAAGGGGAATTAACCCGCCGATACAGAAACTTTTTGGAAGAGACCATTAAACAACACCCGGATATGTGGCTATGGAGCCACCGACGATGGAAAAAATCCTGGAAACCAGAATATACCGCCCGTTGGATTGATCTGGCTCCGGCTCCCTCCCAGGCTGTTGATCCTTACAAAGAAACAGTCCATCCATAAACCTTTGTCAAACCACCTGCAACCGGTTTAACCGGTAAGCTTATTGATCTGTACCTGTTTTCTCAATTATTAAAACAACCAAGTATGGACAAAAAATTTAAAGTGGTACTGGTGGACGATCACGTTTTGTTAAGAAATGGACTGGCTTCTACCGTTCAAAGTTTTAACCGGTTTGAGGTACTCTTTCAGGCATCCAATGGAACTGAAATGATTCAAATGATCAATCCTTCCAATTTACCAGACCTGGTTTTGATGGATGTGAATATGCCTGAAATGGATGGGTACGCTTCCGCTAGCTGGTTAAAAAGAAATTACCCGGATATTCGCACACTGGCACTTTCCATGTATGATACTGAAAATGCCATCATCCGAATGTTCAAAGCCGGTGTGAGAGGTTATATAATGAAGTATTGTGACCCGGTTGATCTGAATGCTGCAATGGAAGCGCTCATGATAAAGGGCTATTATTACTCAGAATTGGTTACAGGCCGCCTGATTCACACCATCAACCAGTACGATGACAGTGAATCGGAAGACTACCGGAATCCCCTGGCCGTGTTAAATGACCGGGAAATTGAATTCCTTCGGTATGCCTGTACAGAAATGACCTATAAGGAAATCGCCAGCAAAATGTACCTGAGTCCTCGTACCATTGATGGCTACCGCGATACCCTGTTTGATAAATTACATATCAAAACACGTGTGGGACTGGTAACTTTTGCTATCAGGAATGGCTTGGTTTCCGTGTAATGGGGATGGATTTTTCCCGTTGAATAGCATCGAAACCTCCTGCCACCACACGAAGATTATGAACTCCTTGTTTTTTGATTAGACTAGCAGCAAGAATACTTCTCTGCCCTCCTCCGCAATGGAGATACAACTGCTGGTCTTCATCAAAATTCGCAATCGTGGCCAGATCAATTAGTTCCGCCAATGGTATGTGCTGGGCCTTTGTCACATGTGCAGCCTCAAATTCTTCTTCCCCACGAATATCAACTACCTGTAGATGAGGATCGTGTGGAAGATCCAGAGCCAATTCATCAGCTTCAACTTCAATGATCATATCTAATGGATAAGATGCTTTTTCCCAGGCTTCAAATCCACCATCAAGCACCTTCCAGGAAATGGATGGAAAAGCGGATTGAAAACGAGCGATTGCTTCATCTTCTTTTCCGGCTTCACTTATTAAAACAACCAACGGATCAGCTATGTTTTCAACAATCCATTTATCATACTTCCCACTGCTTCCGGTACTGACAGAACCAGGGATAAACCCTTCCACAAAAGCATTCGCTGGCCTTGTATCCAACATACATAAGGGCTCTTTTTCAATTAAGGAAGAGAGCTGTTCAACACTGATCCGGTTACTATTCATGGCGCGAAGGTAAAAAAGAGGCGGGAAACCGTGTAGGTACCCGCCTCTAAAAAAAAATGAACGAGGGTTTAGCTGATAATGTCCTCAACACAACGACTGATTTCAACGATGCGCGGTTCATTCAGCCGATAATAAATGAATTTACCATCGCGCTCAGTCTTCACAATGCCCGCTCTGCGCAAAATTGCAAGATGCTGAGAAGCAACAGATTGCTCCAGACGCAACCGTACATAAATTTCTGTAACGGTTAACTTGTCGTTTTCTTCCAACAACTTCATGATTTGCTGGCGCAATTTGTGATTCATTGCTCTGAGCGTGAGTGCTGCTTTTTTTACATGTAAGAAATCAACCTTCATTTCAGCGCCTTCCGCCTCATTAACCAATAGATAATTTCCTGCTACTGTGTTCATGTCTCAGATGGGATTTAAATGTTTAGCCTTAACCTTAACAAGCAAATTTACATAGCAATTAATTAAAATACATCAGGATTTTGCTTTTACAGGGTCATAAAAAGCTTTTACGTAAAATGGTTCCGAATAAGCAAGTTCAACAAACTCCGCTCTATCGTACATTTCCTGTGCAATTCTCACAAAATCCATTGCCCCAGGCTGCCAGTCAGGGAAGAAAGCATTCGCCGATTTTAACAGGACTTTATATTTCGCGGCTCCGTTTCCAATGAAAAAAACAGGTTCCACGTTGATCCAGTTATTAAAACTGTCTGCCTCCAATACCAGGGCAGCAGGTGCCATCAACATATTTTTGGAGGAATCATAAACAGCCGTAAATACTTCCATTCTTCGTGCATCGATCATTGGACAAACGATTCCTTTGCCGTTATGATGTAAATAAGAGGCAGCCATTACATATAAATTATCCAATAGGATCAATGGAACTTTCAATGCATAACACAAACCTTTTGCACTCGCCATCCCAACCCGAAGGCCAGTGTAGGAGCCCGGACCAGCAACTACTGCAATCGCGTTCAAATCAGAAAATGAAATGCCGGCATCCTGTAAAAGCTTTTCCAGAGCCGGCTGCAGCCAGCTCGCATGATCTTTCTGCGAATGATTCGAACTACTCTTTAGGAGTTCTCCATCCCGTGAAATACAAAGCAGGGCGGTTTCTAGAGAAGTATCAATGGTTAACAAACAGCTCATTTAGGAAGTAATGATTGTTCCAGCAACCTGGAAGGTTTATAGGCAGGATTTTCACCAGCCAGTATGGTTAATAGTTGCAACACATTCTTTTCTCCAATCAGGCTGGTCCACTCAAAAGGGCCCATTGGATAATTCGTTCCAAGTTTCATAGCGATATCGATCTCTTCCCTGGTGCTGATCCCTTCTTCCAAAGTCATCCAGGCTTCATTCAGAATCATAGCAAGAATTCTCGGGCGGATCATGCCTGCTACATCAGGTACTTTCATCCATGTTTTACCACATGCTTTTAAGAAACAATCCAATTCTTTCGGAAGCATATCCTGGGTGAATGCCAACTCCACCAATTCAGGATGTGTAAATCCGGGCCAGGCATTTATCCTGACAAATCCCGGAGGTAACTTACTGCACGGCCAGTTAACTGCATTTACAGCGATTGGTTTTTTCAGTTTTGCCAGATTTTCCTTTCGTTGTTCAGAGCCATCAAAATCCAGGTCTATAAAAAGGTCAGCAGGAAATTCAAGAAATGACTCCAGCTTATCCATCCAGACCAGTTCTACTGGCGCTTCACAGTTAGCCGGGAACAGATCCTGCCGATTGCTGTTCAGAATAGCTACTTTAATTGGAGGAATCCTCATAATCAAAAGTACAAAGCATTTATTTTTACCGCATGGAAAAAAAGATCATCAAAACAGAGCTGGCCCCAGCCCCCATTGGCCCGTATAGCCAAGCCGTACAGCTAGGCAATTTCCTCTTTATTTCAGGACAAGTGCCAATCAATCCTGCCACCAATGCCATTGAAGCAACCGATATCAGCGGTGAAGCAGAACAGGTCATGCAAAACCTGAAAGCCGTATTGGAAACTGCCGGCTACAATTTTGCAGATGTAGTCAAAACCACCATTTTTCTCACTGACATGGCCAATTTCCCGGCGGTTAATGAAGTCTATGGTAAGTATTTTGATGGTAATTATCCTGCACGTGAAACGGTTGCCGTTAAAGGGTTACCCCGAAATGTGAACGTGGAAATCAGTATGATTGCTTCTAAATAACCTATTACTTATTTTGACAATACACCCAATTCCCGGCCCACTTTGGTAAATGCTGCAATGGCTTTATCAAGGTGCTCCCGGGTATGGGCGGCACTCAACTGAACACGAATTCTGGCCTGCCCCTTTGGAACCACCGGAAAGAAAAATCCGATCACATAAATACCTTCTTCCAGCAAACGTGCTGCAAATTGCTGTGCAACTACTGCATCGTATAACATGATTGGAACAATCGGATGATCTCCGGGTTTGATATCAAATCCTGCTTCCGTCATTTGTTTTCTGAAATAACTGGTGTTAGATTCCAGACGGTCACGCAGTTCCGTTGTTTCACTCAACATATCCAGCACCGCAATGGAAGCCCCTACGATGGACGGAGCCAGGGTGTTACTAAAGAGGTATGGCCGACTTCTTTGTCGCAACATTTCAATTACTTCTTTCCTTCCACTTGTAAATCCACCTGATGCTCCGCCAAGGGCTTTACCCAGCGTGCCCGTAATAATATCTACCCTTCCCATTACACCGCGGTATTCATGGGTACCACGACCAGTTTTTCCCAGAAAACCGGATGAGTGACACTCATCTATCATCACGATAGCGTCGTATTGATCTGCCAGATCGCAGATTTTATCCAGTTGGGCAATGGTACCATCCATACTAAAGGAGCCATCCGTAACAATAATACGGCTTCTTGCCCCGGAAGCAGCCTGAAGCTGCAGTTCCAAATCCGCCATATCATTGTGTTTGTAGCGGAACCGTTGTGCTTTGCATAGGCGAATGCCATCAATTATGGAAGCATGATTCAATTCATCAGAAATAATGGCATCTTCCTGGCCAAATAAGGGTTCAAAGACACCTCCGTTGGCATCAAAAGCAGCCGCATATAAAATGGTATCTTCCGTACCAAGGAATTCGGCAATTTTTCTCTCCAGTGTTTTATGTATATCCTGGGTTCCGCAAATAAAACGGACACTACTCATGCCATATCCATGAGAATCAATGGCTTCATGGGCTGCCTGGATCACTTTGGGATGTGAGGATAATCCAAGGTAATTATTTGCACAAAAGTTCAGTACTTTTTTCCCATTAACCAGTATCTCTGGTCCCTGCTCACTGGTAATAACCCTTTCCTTTTTAAATAAACCTGCCTCTTCGATGGATTGCAGTTCCTCTTTTATTCGCTGTACAAATTTCTCGTTCATATTACCGATTTAGGGTGTAAAAATAAGGAAGATTGGATGGCTAACGACTGTTCGTGAAATCGATTGAGTTGACTGAAGTTGATCTTTTTTTAACTTTTTAGACTCGTGGATGTAACATCCCCTATCTATCTTGCGTCTAATTCGAAAACCGAAGCAATGAAACGCCCGATTTCCAAAACCAACCTTTTTCTTAGCTGTGCAGCACTCCTTACGGGCCTCATTCTCACAACTTATCTGTTGGCTTTTTCAGGACCCTCCTTCCGGTCTGCAAGCGCCAATGCAGCAGCTACCTGTACTGAAATTGCGGAGGATGCCGCTCCTTCCCCTTTACCAGTAAGCAGTTCCATTATTTTTGAAGCAGTAACCGGCCACCTTCTTTCCACCGGATTTTAAACCGCCAATCTTTCATCTTTACTGTCTTATATAGTTTTTCCGCTATATATTTTTCTTCCTTCCCCCATCTTCCATTCCTCCCTCTTCCATTCTCCTTTGTCTCCAGTCTCCTCTGAATCATCTTCCATACCTTTTTTCCATTTCCCTGTAACTTTATCCTCTTGCTATCCGTATAATATACAGAACCACCTGAAAATTCAACAAAACTGTTTATGACAGAGAGGGAATACAATGAATGTGTGAGGACCTATGCGGATAATGTTTACCGCTTCATTCTCAAAAATCTCCGGCACGAAGACGACGCGCAGGATATTGTGCAGTCTGCATTTGAGAAAATGTGGCTTCACCGGGAAACGATTGATTATGAAAAGAGTAAAAGTTACCTGTTTACTGTAGCCTATAACCAGATGATAGACCATATCCGGAAAACCAGCAGGGTGCAATTGAAGGAAGAGTTTTCAGAACAAACCCGGATTACTGACCGGCCAGCCAGTAATCTCCGCAAAGTACTTGAAGACGCATTAGCCCGCCTTAGTGAGACTCAACGCAGCCTGGTGCTGTTGAAGGATTACGAGGGTTATTCCTACGAAGAAATCGGACGGATTACATCCCTGAGTGAGAGTCAGGTTAAAGTTTACCTGCACCGGGCCAGGATTCAATTGAAAAATTACCTGGTAAGTCCGGAAAACGTACTCTAACCGTTCACCCAAATTTTGACACCATGAACATTAACAGAAATAATTACGAGTTTTTTTTCCTGCTGTATATTGACCGCGAGTTGAACGCGGAGGAGATGCTGGCAGTGGAAAACTTTCTCGAAGAAAACCCGGATCTCCGAGTGGAAATGGATATGCTGTCTAGCACTATTCTTCCAGAAGATAAGGTAGCTGCTGTTTTTCCCGATAAATCGAAATTGTACCGCACTGCAGATACCAGCAGCCCGGTTTCCATTCTGAACTATGAATCCTATTTCGTTCAATATGCCGATGATGAATTAAATAATGAAGAAAATGCTGCTACTGAAAAATTTGTTTATGATAACCCTGAGTTCCAGGCTGAATTTGAATTAATCCAGCAGGCAAAGCTGGTACCAGATAACACAGTGGTTTTTCCTGGAAAAGAAAAATTGTACCGTGGAAATTCAACTACTGTACGGCCCATGTTCCCGGTTTGGACCCGTTATGCAGCCGCTGCGATGGTACTTTTAATGGCCGGTTTGTTTTGGTTGGGACGCCAGGCTGAAACATCGAAAATAAATATTAGTCAACAGGGTAGTATCGCAACGAATCAATCTCAATCAACAATACAACCTGCTGAAATTGTTGATTCCAAAACAACGCCAGGTAAACTTCCATCTGAACAAACAGCAGTGGCAGAAAATTCTAGGCCAACAGCTAAATCAGAAAACACCTTGAGCAATGCTGAATCAAACACACAACTGGCAGTTCTCAGTCAACCCCTGATTAAACAGGAAGTAAAGCTGGAAGCAAGTGTGCCGGGCCAAACCACCAATACAAAACTTCCGGTTGGTACTTCAATTGCAGCAAAAGTTGAAGAACCGGCTGAAGGTTCTCTGGCGATAAACAGTTTAACTACCACTGATAACTCGGTTATCCCTGTTCAGATTGATGATGAACCAGTGATAGTTGTAGCTGTCAATGATAATTCGAGAGATGACGACACATTCTCCCCGGGAAAAGAAATAATACGAAAAACGCCCTTGCGCGGACTACTTCGCAAAGCCGGCCGCATCGTAGGAAAAACCAACCCATTCTCTGAAGACCGGGCAAAAGGCGGCGTATTCACCGCATCCAATGAACAATAAATAAAACGAAAAATCATATCTATGTTTAAGAAGATCGGCCTGATGGCCCTGGCAAGCTGTGGCCTTTTAAGTACGCAGGCACAAACCGATACCACCCAATCACCCGTAAAGGAAAGTGATACCATGCGCATCGGAAATATCATCATCCTGAAAAATGGGCAGCCTTCCAATCAATCCACGGAAGTTCAGGATTATTTCAAACACAGAAAGTATAACAAGTCCAACCATGTAACCCATTGGTTTGCCTTCGATCTTGGCTTCAACAATTTTGTTGATAACACAGATTACAGCAGTCCGGAAGCCCAGGCATTTGCTCCGGGAGCAACCGACGACTGGTTCAACCTCCGTAATTCGAAATCGGTCAATGTCAACATTTGGTTCGTACAGGGTCGGCTAAATATGATTAAACATGTGATCAATCTGCGGTATGGAGCGGGACTTGAGTTCTACAATTTTCGGTTCGAGGAAGATATCCGGTTCAGGAAGAATCCACCCTCCGTATATCTCGATGACCAGATTAATTACAACAAGAATAAACTGGCATTGAATTATATCACGGTTCCGGTTATGCTGAATATTAACTTCACGCCCGGCAAATCACTGGAAAGATCCTTTGGAATCAGTGCAGGTGTAAGTGGCAGTTATCTCTATGGATCCCGGCAAAAATACCGCAGTGATGAAACCGGAAAAGAGAAATTAAAAGGTAATCTTGGATTGAATGATTTCAAACTGGCCTATGTGGGTGAAATTCATCTTGGTCCGGTTCAGGTTTATGGTTCTTACGCAACTGAATCAATGTTTAAAAAGGGGCTCGATTTCACCCCCTATACTGTTGGACTTAGGTTAAGTGCATTCTAATATGATCTACTTATTAAAAAAGCAGCTCCGGGAATCGGGGCTGCTTTTTTATTGTATATTTAAATAAATCAAAGTGAGGACTTATGCCATACAATGTAATTGACATCGAAGGTATCGGAAGTACATATGCCGCAAAACTGGAAGTTCATGGAATCAAAACTACCTCTGACTTATTACAAAAAGCCGGAACCAAGGCAGGACGGGAAGTGTTGGCTGCCGGATCCAAACTTCCGGAATCACTCATTCTGACCTGGGTGAATCATGCCGATCTGATGCGAATCAATGGAATCGCAGGGCAAACCGCCGAATTACTGGAAGCAGCAGGGGTGGATACGGTAAAGGAACTGGCAACCCGTAATGCTGCTAATCTTCATACAAAACTGCAGGAAGTAAATAATCAGTTTGGATTATCCGGAAGGGTACCCTCCATGGAAATGCTGGCAGACATGATTGAAGCTGCCAAAAATCTGGAACCTAAGGTATTCCACTAATCAGTGGTTCAAAGCTGTCTTTTTTACCATTAAACCAGAATACAAATGAAAAGTATCAGCAGATCACTATGGGTATTGTTCCTGTTGGGAGCATTGACCTTCACGGGTTGTAAACCCAAAGATGCAGACATCGAAAAAAATGTTACAACTGCACTGGGAGCCTATCCAGGTGTGCAGGTAACGGTTACTGATGGTATTGCGACTCTTTCCGGTGAGGTAGCAGACGACGCTACCCGATCAGCAGCGGAAACAGCTGCCAAAGGAGTCAAAGGGGTAAAATCCGTGAACAGCAAGTTAACCGTTACACCTCCGCCTGCTCCGGTTGTAATTAATCCGGACACAACTCTCCAGGAAACAGCCAATTCGGCAATTACAGCCTTGAACCTTTCTAAGGTACAGGCAGCGGTTCAGGATGGAGTAATTACACTTACAGGAGAAATCAAAAAATCTGAATTGCAGGGATTAATGATGAAACTCAATGAGTTAAAACCCAAAAAGATTGAAAACAAATTAACCATCAAATAAAACTGCAGCTATGGCACTTCAGGACAATAAATATAAAAGCCTGGTTGACCTTGCAACTTCGCAAGGTGTAGCCAACTTACAGGTTAGAGAACAGGATGGTGTTTTGTATATCGACGGGATCGCCCCCAGTACTTCGGTAAAAGATGCCATCTGGGATCATTATGAAACCTTGAATCCCGAATTCAGGGATGCTGACCTGATCATGAATCTCAGCCTGGCCGAAGGGGCAGAAGAAGTCTATACCGTTAAATCCGGAGATAACCTCAGTAAAATTGCTAAGAAGTATCCCGGATTAAGCTGGAAGGATATCTACGAAGCCAATACTGACCTGATCAAAAACCCGGATCTTATCCACCCTGGATGGCAATTAAAAATACCACGTAAATAATTGATTGTAAAGCAGAAAAGCCCCGAAATCGGGGCTTTTCTGTTAAGTTTTTCCAAAGTTTATCCACAGCCGAAATAAATGAATAAAAGGCAACGTTTTTGTGATACCCTAACCGTCGAAGCTAGTTTACAAAAATCAATTATATGCAGCTCTCACGTGTATCCGTATCCTTGCTGGCCCTGTGCACCGTTGGCCTGCTCTCCTTTTCCGGCCATAATTACCGGAAAGTCCGATTTAACCGGCTGAACTCCGAATTGAATGGCACTCCCCGCATTTTGGTGGACAAGACCGATTATGAACTGAGTATTTTTGATGATGAAGGCTGGTATGCCACTTATCCTGTGGTTTTTGGTGAAAAAACCCTGGGAGATAAGATGTGGGAAGGGGATCGCAAAACCCCTGAAGGTGAATACAAAATCGTTTCCAAACGCCCGCACGACAAATGGGGGAAAATTATGTTGCTGGATTATCCAACACCCGCAGACTGGGCGAAATACAAAGAAAGAAAAGCTAAAGGGCTGATTCCCAAGAACAAAGGCATAGGAAATGGGATCGCCATTCATGGTACCTGGATGCGGGACGACATGGCGGTAGATTATTTCCAGAACTGGACCAATGGCTGTGTCAGCCTTAAAAGATCCGAGATGGATGAACTTTTTGAAATGATCCCCATCGGCACCAAAGTAACGATACGTAAGTAAAAATACTGGGAATAAATATATTAGTTAAAATTATAGTCATATCTTGGATATGACTATTTTTGTCAGTGCATACGTCTAGTCTTCCAAATCCTTCGGAATAACCACAGTTTTCCAAATTCCTTATTAAGACTATTTCCTAAACCGTAACCAGGTGTCAAATACCATGGTTACTTAGTCATTTTCAAAACTGTGTTATCCATGAATACATTCTATCACAAATACTCTACCATGAGAAGACTTGTACATTTCACAATCCTACTCTTATTTGTTTCAGCCGGCGCGATGGCGCAGGCTAAGTTTTGGGTTGCCCCTGGCGCATCGGGCAACTGGTCCAATCCTGCTAACTGGTCAAATTCCACAGGGGGTCCGGGTGGTGCTGGTGCACCAATAACCGGTCAATCTGCTCAATTTGATGGAGTTAGTGATGCTAACTGTATACTCGATTTACCTGCTATTACAATCCGAAGCCTCAACGTAGGTGCTGGATATACTGGCACTATTAGTCCTGGAGGCACAAATTCATTAACCATAGAAGCGAGTGCTTTAATAAACAACGGAACCGTAACGTTTCCAGCAGTTTCAAGCATAGGTGTATTTTTTGTTCAAAATGGAGGAAGCTTTACTCCAGGTAGCACTTCAACAATTTTTACAGATGCTGTAACACTGAATAGTGGAACTTTTACTGGTGCTGGGAATATGACTTTCAACCGGAATATCACGATCAATTCACTTACACATAATTTTATTCCAGGTACCGGGACAGCTATTTTTGGTGGAACCGCCAATGCCGCTATCAATAATAATGGTAGCGCTCCAGGATCCATTTCTTTCTTTAATATGCAGGTCGATAAGACAAACCCTGCTGCGAATAGCTTGAACATCGGTGTAGCGGATCAGGTAGTTGTTTTAAATAACCTTATCCTTACCAACGGTATCCTCAGAGCACCAAGTGCTTTAGTACAAATTGGTGGCGGCCTTACAGTTGCTCAAACATCCTTAGGCGGAATTGGCAATTTTGAATTTAACGGAGCTAGCAATGGCAATTTTATCATCGATGCTCCACTTACACAACAACCCGGAAGTACGATTACATTCAATAAGGCAAACCCTTCCGCAACTCTTTCATTCACAACTGGATTACCAAGTAATCTCATTAACCTGAATTCGGTAGCTAACGCCACCATGAACCTTAATTCAGGAACTATTGATTTTCCAGATGGTGATAATGTAAACTGGAACTACGTGAACTTTAATATTGGAACTGGTGGAACAGTAATTGGATCTGCCGGGACCATGACATTCCCTGGTAATTTCCACAATTCAGGTAATTTTTCTGGAAATAATGGAACAGTCGTTTTCCAATCCAATGTTCAAAGAAATTATAGTGTAGGGACACCAGCTGTAAATGGTGCTACCAGCTTTTACAATGTTGTACTTGACAATACCAGTGCCACCGGATTCATGAATATTGAATTAGGAGATCGTCTGATCGCAACTAATAATTTCACTTTTGCAAATGGAACTTTTATTAGTTCAGGGGGCTCTTTAACGACCCCTTCCTTCCTGGAAGTTGGTGGCAATTTAACGTTCCAGCCAGGAGCACTTCCCCTATCATCTGCCATTCAACTGGAATTTTCAGGACCGAATGCCCAGTCCATTAATTTGGGGGCTGGCCAATCTAGTTTTATTAACGGAAATATTTCATTTGTAAAATCCGCCCCCGGACCAGTTACGCTTAACTCCCCATTGGTAATTGATGTACCAGGCCAGGTTGTGAATTTTACTGGTGGCGTACTAGCGACCACAAACACCAATATTTTAAACTTCGCTATTAATGGTGTGTTTGCATCAGGTGGAAATGCAGGAAGCTATGTTGATGGCCCTATTCTGAGAAGTGGAAACACAGCCTTTACCTTCCCTACTGGTGATGCAGGGTTTTATGGTCCGATTCATATTAGTGGTGCGGGCTTTAATTCAGGCATTGCTAATGCAACCTATATTGCTCAATACATAAGATCAAGCCCTGATCCATTATATCCGATCGATCAATTATCTCCTACCAACCCTCCTGAACTACAAATTAGTGACCTGGAGTACTGGATTCTGGATCAACAGGGACCAACTGTAGCCGGACCAAGAATATGGCTTTCGTATTCCGGCAACAGTGGTGTAACAGATCCTACCACCATCGGTGTTACTCAATGGGATAATCCTGGTTTCTGGCAGTTAATCGGAAACGGAGGTTTGCAGAATGTTGGAGGAGCCTCTTATGTTGCGTCAGCAAGTACAAACGTTTCAAATGTAAGTTCCGCTAATCCGGTATTTACCCTGAGTACGATTGACCCAATTGCAAACCCGCTGCCTGTAACCTGGCTGAGCTTCACAGGCCGCTATTTCAATGGATCAGTAGACCTGAACTGGAGCACTTCACTGGAAGTGAATAACGAAGAATATACCATCGAACGCTCTGCTGATGGTCAGAACTTCACTGCCATTGGAAATGTTCCAGGTGTAGGAAATACAACAAGTATCTCCCGCTATAGCTTTAAAGACACCAATCCGCTTTCTGGTTCCGCTTATTACCGGATTAAACAAACAGATCGCGATGGTAAATTCAGCTACAGTGATGTAATCCGCGTATCCAACAACGAAGTTGCGTTGAAAGGTATCCGTCTCTTCCCGAACCCTGTTTCTGGCAATATGCCACTGACGATTGAGAACGGTAACTGGAGCAATAAGAAAGTGACCATCACTATCTATAACGCAGTTGGAGGAATTGTTCGCCAGGAGCAAATCACCTTCGGTTCTGATAGTCGCGCTAAAATCAATGTGGAATCATTGCAGAAAGGCAGCTACTTCATTACCACATCAATCAATAACGAACGTCAGACAATGCAATTCTTTATCCAGTAAGAATTACTGTCAACATAAAAAGACCGTCACCAATAGTGGCGGTCTTTTTTTATTATTGTACTTCATGTTATACAGGCTGGTAAAACATTTAATGACCCTGGCCACCAGGATTTTTTACAGGAAAATTCATTTCCTGAACAGCCATAACATTCCGGCTACCGGGCCGGCCATCCTGATCGCAAATCATCCCGGCTCACTAATGGATGCAGCACTGCTTGGATTGTTATTAAACCGGCCTATTCACTTTTTTGCAAGAGGAGACATTTTTAAAAGCAGACTGATACACCGTATCCTGAATGCACTGCACATGCACCCTATTCACCATCACCAGTATAACCGCTCCTCCCTGGGTGTGAACGACGATAGTTTTGAAATAGCCCTCAACCTGTTGCAAAAAGGAGAACTTGTACTTTTTTTTCCCGAAGGCTTCAGCCATGTTGAATACTTCCTGTTGCCTTTTAAAAAAGGAACCTTTCGCCTGGCTTTTCAGGCGCTGGAAAAAAACCAGCACATTTCGCTCCCTATTGTACCTGTTGGATTTCATTACAGCCATCCAACTGAGCTTTTTAGTACAGTTTGGGTAAAAGCTGGCTCACCTATTGAAACAGCAGATTTTTATGCCGCCTACCAGGCAAACCCAGCCCAGGCAACTCGCAAACTAACCGACATTGCTTTTGAATCCATTCAGGAACTGACAATACAGGTTCAAGCTTCCTTTTCCAGAGAACTCTTTCATTTGCTGCAATTGTTCAGAAGTCATAACAGCTACCAGATCGCAGATCCAATAGAACAATGGCAACAGGAAAAAATAATCAGCCTTAATTTTTCAGGGATTCATGAAAAGCTATTGGATACCTATAGATCCTATGTACACCTTTTAAAACAGCATCAGATTAAAGAGGAAGGAGTGTTTCCAATCAACTCATCCCCCGTTTCGAAAACAAACAAGCTTATGCGCAGACTTCTCGCGGTACCCGGATTCCTTCTGCATGCTCCACCCCTTTTTATCGCAAAATGGATTGCCGATACAAAAGTTACCCGAATAGATTTTTATGCCTGGATTCTTGTAGCATTTGCAGCCCTGCTGGATATCTGTTGGATCTTATTGATTTCCCTGGTATTCACTTTTGGTTATTCTCTTCTTGCTGGAATGACTTTTTTCATCATCAGCATCTTTTTAGGGTGGTTAACCTGGAAATGCGCCCCCTATCTAATCCGCCACAGGCAGGAGCAGGAGCTAAAAAAAATACCCGAATCCACAGTTCAGCAGATCCGGGCAATTAAAGATGAGTTGATTTCTTCGCTTAGAGCTTTCCTTTCTTGATTTCGTCCACCACTGCCGGATCCAGCAGGGTGCTGGTATCTCCGAGATTCTCCATCTCACCTTCAGCAATTTTCCTGAGGATGCGTCGCATTATTTTGCCACTACGTGTTTTGGGTAAGCCAGGCACAAACTGAATTTTATCCGGCTTGGCAATCGGGCCAATGATTCGGCTGACCGTTTGCGTGATATCCTGGCGATTCAGGTTCTCATCTCCATGAGAACCCTGGAAAATCACAAAACAATAAATACCCTGCCCTTTGATATCATGCGGATACCCTACTACTGCACTTTCCACTACACCTGCGTGCATATTGATGGCATTTTCCACTTCGGCAGTACCAATACGGTGCCCGCTTACATTCAACACATCATCCACCCGACCGGTAATGCGATAATTACCTTCTTCATCGCGATAACAACCATCACCGGTAAAATACATATTCTCATAAGCCGAGAAATAATTCGTCCTGCAACGCTCATGATCTCCGTACGTAGTCCGGATGATCGATGGCCAGGGAAAACGGATACAAAGATTACCGCTCACATTATTACCCGTGATTTCTTTTCCATTCTCATCCACCAATACTGGCTGCACACCGGGCATTGGCAGGGTTGCATAACTGGGTTTAGCAGGAGTAACCCCAGCCATATTGCTGATCAGTACGCCACCTGTTTCAGTCTGCCACCAGGTATCCACAATCGGACAACGGCCCTTTCCAATATTTTCATTGTACCAATGCCAGGCTTCTTCATTAATAGGTTCCCCTACCGTTCCTAATACCTTCAGCGAACTCAACTGTTTTCCCTGCAATGGCCCCAGACCAAAACCCATCAGGGAACGGATGGCGGTTGGTGCCGTATACAAGACATTTACTTTGTATTTATCAACAACCTCCCAGAATCGGCCTGCATCCGGCCAGGTTGGAATTCCTTCAAATAATAAGGTGGTAGCGCCCGCACTCAATGGACCGTACACAATATAACTGTGCCCTGTAATCCAACCTATATCTGCGGTACAAAAGTGGATATCACCCGTCTGGTATTGAAAGGTATTGACAAATGTATAGTTCGTGTACACCATATAGCCGGCACAGGTATGTACAACACCCTTGGGTTTGCCAGTTGAGCCTGATGTATACAGAATGAACAGGGGGTCTTCTGAATCCATCTCTTCAGCCGGACAATCAGGATTGCCCATGGTCTCTACTTTCCTGATCTCATCTTCCCACCAAACATCACGACCTTTAATCATTGAAACCGGAGTACGGGTACGGGTTAAAACAATCACCCGCTTTACAAAACGACACTGTACCAGGGCATCGTCAATTACCGACTTTAATGGAATTTCTTTATTACCCCGATAAGCGCCATCACAGGTAATTACATATTCCGCCTGGGCATCCATTAAACGATCGGCAATACTCTGCGCACTAAAGCCCCCAAATATTACGGAATGAATAGCGCCAATTCTAGCACAAGCCAATACTGCAATTGCCAGTTCAGGAACCATCCCCATATACAGACAAACCCGATCCCCTTTCTGAACGCCGTTATTCTTCAAGACATTGGCAAACTGAACTACTTTGGTATGAAGCTCCCGATACGTTAAAACGCGGTGATGTTCCTCCGGATCATTGGGCTCCCAGATAATAGCCGGCTTGTTTCCTAAAGACCCCAGGTGACGATCCAGACAGTTTTCTGTTATATTCAGCCGACCACCAATAAACCATTCTACCTTGGGATCCTTGAAATTCCAGTTCAGCACTTTATCCCAACGCTTGCGCCAATAAAAATGACCGGCAATATCCCCCCAGAAACCTTCCGGATCCATCACACTTTTATTGTAAACCGACTTGTATTCTTCGAAAGACTTAATCTGATAAGGATATGACATATGGCATCGTTTTGTTTGCAGTTCTAAAAGTAGAAAAGTTGTTTGGCCAAAAATCAACAAAGATTGGTAATTTGGTATATTTATTTATGAAAGCGATTTCCTGCCCGCGCTGTTCCTCCTCCAACCCCATCAAAAGCGGCATTGTAAAAGGCAGGCAACGATACCATTGCAAAACCTGCCGCTACTATTTTACAGTTTTTAAAAAAGGTAAATCAACAGAACCCTACTACGTTATCAAAGCACTGCAATTATACCTGGAAGGTGTTTCCCTCCGGGAGATCGAACGGCTACTTGGCATCAGTCATGCCTCCGTTCATAACTGGATCAAAAAAGCCAATCTGCAGTTGCCTCAAAGCCCTTCCTATCGCCCTTCCTATAAAGTACTTTCTCATACTGAACTAAATCAATTCCTGCAAGACCCGGCAGCTCTTCGAAAAGCTGGCTGTATGATCACCGAACTTGGTGACAAATTCATGGTAATTCGCTGGGAACGATTCAGAAAATAAACAGTTAGCTATACTAATTTACATTTGGCCGCGACCTCTTTGTATACTTATCCGGATTACGTAATATGTAGCTACAAGATTGCTTAGCTATGTCCCAACCAACTAACACAGGTATCTGGAAAGTTATCGGCGCTTCATCCGTAGGTACCCTCATCGAATGGTATGATTTTTACATTTTTGGAAGCCTGGCTACTGTTATTGCCAGCCAGTTTTTTCCCAACACCAATCCAACAGCTGCGCTGCTGAGCACCCTGGCCACTTTCGCAGCAGGTTTTATTGTTCGCCCCTTTGGCGCCCTGGTCTTTGGTCGCCTGGGAGACCTGATCGGCAGGAAATATACTTTTCTCTTAACCCTTGTATTAATGGGTGGCTCAACTTTCGCTATCGGGCTGATCCCCTCCTATGAAACCATCGGATTTGCCGCTCCAATACTGGTATTGATGCTACGCTTGTTACAGGGATTGGCACTGGGCGGTGAATACGGAGGTGCTGCAACATATGTAGCTGAACATGCACCTGCAAACAGAAGAGGTTACTTTACTTCCTGGATTCAGACAACCGCTACACTCGGACTTTTTGTATCTCTTGGCGTTATTCTACTGACTAGGCATAGTCTCGACAGCGACCCGGAAGTTTCCATTCGCAAATTCAATGATTGGGGCTGGCGGATTCCCTTCCTGGTTTCCATCCTGCTGGTAGTGGTCTCTATTTATATCCGGTTGAAAATGAACGAATCGCCCCTGTTTGCCAAATTGAAATCGGAAGGAAAAGTTTCAGTCAACCCGCTCAAAGAAAGTTTTGGTCATAAAACCAATCTGAAAATGGTATTACTGGCCCTGTTTGGCGCTACAATGGGCCAGGGAGTGGTGTGGTATACCGGACAGTTTTATGCCCAATCCTTCATCGAAAATGTATGTAAGGTTGATTTCGACCAAAGCCGCACCATCCTGATCTGGGCCATCGTTTTTGCAACCCCATTTTTTGTTCTGTTCGGTTCCTGGAGCGATAAGATTGGAAGAAAATGGATCATGATGGCAGGCATGGTGCTGGCCGTATTTTCCTACCGGCCTATCTACAAAGAACTCATGACAGCAACGGACATCCCTAACCGAATTAGTTCCGAAACCCCTGCAGTGGCTTCCGTGAATCGTGAAACACGCCCCCTGCCGGATGGTTCCACAACCCTGCAAATAACATCCTCCCGCTATTCATTCAGCACGGGAATGTCTTTTACTGAAGTTAAATCCGACACCCTTCGCAATAACATAACAACTCCAGGCAAACTCACCTACACAGAAAAAAAACTCGACATCCCCACCTACTGGAAATTTGTATTACTGATCTTCATCCAGGTATTTTTTGTAACCATGGTTTATGGCCCGATAGCCGCCTTCCTGGTTGAATTGTTCCCCACCAAAATCCGATACACCAGTATGTCGCTACCTTACCATATTGGCAATGGAGTATTTGGCGGACTAACACCTTTTATTGCCACCCTGCTCACTACCATCTATACGCAGGATGCCCTGGTCGGACTTTGGTACCCAATCCTGGTTGCAGCCATTTGCCTGGTAATCGGCAGTCTTTATATCAGCAATAAAATTGATCCAAACGTAAACGATTAATGTCATGAATCAACTCAAACGATACCTCGGAATTCTTTGGATTGCACTCGCACCTCTTGCCATCTACTACCTGGTAAAAACAGCAGCCTCGGAGATTGCCGCCAAACCGGTTATTGATACTAAAATCCAATGGGGTGTTTTTGTAATAATATTCATTCCAATCGCCATCGGTCTTGCCCTGTTTGGCTACTTCGCACTTAAAGGCGAATATGATCACCTGCCGGAGCGATCCGATGAAATAAGCGATTAAATTTGTGGCTATGTCAGCCTCTAAAAAAAACCAGAAGGCAGTGCTGATAGCAATTGCCTGCCTCTTGTTTTTTAACTTTCCCCTGCTCTCCATTGCCAATCAACCCAAACAGATTGGCGATCTGCCTTTATTGCTGGTCTACCTGTTTTCCGGATGGCTGCTCTTTATTTTTCTGATTCGATCCATTCACCGCACTGCTCCCAAAAAACCAGATGAGCATGAGTAGCTGGATCATTGCCGGAACCGCTTTAGTTTATTTGCTCCTGCTCAGCCTGCTGGCCTGGAGCGCAGAATCCGTGAGAAAAAAAGGGAAATCCTGGATAAATAACGGGTATGTATATGCGTTGTCAATGGCCGTTTACTGTACCGCCTGGACCTACTACGGCAGTGTTGGCAGAGCTGCCACCAGCGGCCTGGATTTCCTGACTATTTATATTGGTCCAACAATTTTGTGTGCGCTTTTTTGGCCGGTTCTGCTCAAAATCATCCGCATCTGCAGAACACAGGGAATCACCAGTATTGCCGACCTGGTTTCAACCCGTTATGGAAAGAATTTTTCTCTGGCCGTTCTGGTTACCATTTTTTGCGTGATGGGAGTGATACCCTATATCGCACTTCAACTGAAAGCCATTGCCACCAGTTTCGATCTGCTTGCAGGTACAACTGGCAACACGAATCAGTCCATCTGGAAGGATAGCACATTTTATGGCACCCTGCTGCTAACTATTTTCATTCTGTTTTTTGGCACCAGATCGGTGGATGCAGCTGAAAAACATGAGGGACTGATAGCCGCAATTGCATTTGAATCAGTCATCAAGCTCGTAGCCTTTCTGGCAGCCGGTTTATTCATTACCTATGGCGTATTTAATGGATTTTCTGATCTGTTTCAGCAGGCAAATGCGCAACCAAGATTGCAGCAGTTATTTACCTTCCAGGAAAACAATGCCTATACCAGTTGGTTTTCTATGCTGACACTCTCCTTCTTCGCAATGCTGTTTCTGCCAAGACAGTTTCAGGTGAACGTAGTTGAAAACCTGGATGAAAACCACCTGAAAACAGCAGGCTGGGTTTTCCCCCTATATCTTTTTGTGATCAATCTTTTTGTAGTTCCCATAGCACTTGCAGGCTCTGTTTTATATCCCGGTGCTACTGCTAACCCAGACCTTTATGTATTGAACATTCCCCTCGACCAGGGAAGACATCTGCTGAGCCTGCTGATATTTATCGGTGGTTTCTCGGCAGCAACAGGAATGATCATTGTAGAAACCATCGCCCTGACAACTATGATCAGTAATCACCTGGCGCTTCCCTTACTTTTTTCGACCAACCGGCTGCACCAGGAATCCAGGCGAAACCTTTCTGCTGTTGTACTTTGGGTACGCAGAGGAAGTATCCTGCTTGTAATAGGCCTTTCATTGTTATACGACAAACTGGTGGCGGAACAGTATAATCTTGTTTCCATAGGCCTTGTATCTTTTGCAGCTGTTGCGCAGCTGGCACCTGCTGTACTTGGAGGCCTATATTGGAAAGGGGCCTCTAAGAATGGAGCACTGGCCGGACTCGCCGCAGGCTTTATCTGCTGGATGTTCACCCTGCTGCTCCCTTCCCTTGCAGGAGCAGGACTGCTAAATAACTCTATTTTAGAAAATGGATATTTCGGGATCTCCTGGTTAAAGCCGGATGCACTATTCGGACTTAATTCCCTGGACCCCGTTTCACACTCCCTCTTCTGGAGTCTTTTATTAAACAGCGGATTTTTTGTGCTGATTTCCATCAATGGCCAAAAGGGTACGAGGGAAACTTTGCAGGCAGAACTCTTTGTAGACTTTTTGACCAAAGAAAAGTTTGAAGTTGAGCCCGCCGCTTGGAAGAATACAGCAAATCTGCCTGCACTCAGACTGCTTCTGCAAAATTTTATCGGTAGTGAACGAGCTGTCAGTCTTTTTCAGAAGTATGCAAACCGGCACCAAATTCCCCTGAATACAACCACTGCAGATCCTCGGCTGGTGCAATTCACGGAAAAAATATTGGCCGGCGTAATTGGATCCGCATCAGCACATATCCTGGTTTCACGCGTTGCCAAAGCGGAGGAACTGAGCATGGAGGAAGTATTGAACCTTTTGCGGGAATCGCAGCAAATGATGGAACTGAATAAAGAACTAAGAAGAAAATCGGCTGAACTGACACGTGTAACTGAACAACTTTCTGCACTCAATCGCCAATTGATGGCAATGGATGAAATGAAAGATGAATTTCTTTATACAGTAACGCATGAACTCCGGACTCCCCTTACATCAATCCGGGCATTAACAGAACTGGTTCATGATAATCCAGAAATGCCGGAAAACCAAAAAACTGAATTCCTGGCTGCTGTGGTACGGGAAACAGAACGCTTGAGTCATTTAATTACCCAGGTTTTAAGTCTTGAACGCTTTGAATCCGGCAAACAGCCTTTAGAACTTCAAACTATACAAATCAATGAGCTGTTGGATGAAGCACTTTTTGATATTCAGCCACTTATTCAGCAAAAAAAACTACGGATACAAACCCAACTCACTCATCCTTTTCAGTTGATCGAACTAGATCCAATTCTTATTCGTCAGGTACTTTATAATCTTCTCACCAATGCAATACGGTTCTCGCCTGAATCAGGTACAATCCTTTTTGCAGCCGAAGTTTCCGGCAATCATCTTGAGATATCCGTGTCTGACCAGGGGAAAGGAATTCCCGAAGCAGCACTGGAGCTGATCTTTGATAAATTTTATCAGGCGCCCAACCAGACACTAAAAAAACCGGAAGGCAGCGGGCTTGGGCTGGCGATCTCCAAAAAAATTATTGAACTGCATACTGGAAATATCCGTGCTGAAAACAGGGAGGATGGAGGCGCCCGTTTTATCTTTATTCTGCCATTATCCCAAACAAACCTCTGATATGCCGGGAAAAAAAATACTGGTTGTTGATGATGACCCATACATCCTGATGTCGCTGGAATTTCTGATGCAGAAAAACGGATATTCAGTTGTTGTTGCCCGGAATGGCAGAGAAGCCCTTCACCTGGTTGAACAGGAAAAACCCGACCTGGTACTACTCGATATTATGATGCCGGATGTAGATGGCTTTGCTATTTGTGAATATATCAAACAACAACCGGCGCTCAAAGATATTATTGTGGTATTCCTCAGCGCTAAAACCAGGGAATCAGATATACGCAAAGGCCTGGAATTGGGAGCGGCAAAATATGTTTTCAAGCCTTTTTCAACCCGTTCTCTTATTAAAGAAATCAATCAATTATTGCACTAAGGCTTTGTTAAATGCCTTAACAATTGCTTATCTTTCAGGCTATTACTTTATTTTCGACCGCCATGAAAAATAAACTCAGAACAGGAAAGCGGAAATTTTCCGGCAGGAAAATGCTGATTACCAGCATTGCTCTGTTGTTCATTGGTTTATTAGGCACTACACTGATTATGCTTCCTTTTGTTTCCAAACAGAATAAATACTGTGTGCTCAATACAGTAGAGGAAGAAGCAGGCAGTAGTAACCCCATTAATGAAGAGCATAAAAGCGGAAAAACCTTTTCCGTTTGTAATCTGGATGTTTGCGCACTTTTGCAGACTGTCAATGCAGAAGATATTCTAAGAGTTGTTCCGGTATCTGAAAATCTGCCGGATGATCAACTCTCCCAAACCCTCATTCAGCCTCCGGATCAGGCCTGAGCTTTTTATTGAAGTTTTTTACGGTACCCTTCCCCTTCCCTGTTGAAGACTGGTTATCCCTTTCTATTATTCGAAACAATCAACCTGTATGTCCAAACGCTTACAAAATCCGTTTGGGAATCTGTCGTCAGATATCCCATCCTCTATCGTAGTTTTTTTAGTTGCACTTCCCCTTTGCCTTGGTATTGCGCTGGGCTCTAACGCCCCCCTGTTTTCAGGTATTATTGCCGGAGTAGTGGGTGGTATCGTCATTGGCGCCCTTAGTGGCTCCCAACTTAGTGTTAGTGGTCCGGCTGCAGGACTAACAGCCATTGTTGTGGCAGCACTCGCTAAACTGCCAAGTTTTGAAGCTTTTTTAGTTAGCGTGGTAATTGCCGGGGTTTTGCAAATCATTCTTGGATATCTGAAAGCAGGGGTGCTGGGCGATTACATACCAGGAGCTGTCATCAAAGCAATGCTGGCAGCTATCGGTTTGATCCTCATTCTGAAACAGTTACCTCACCTGGTTGGCTACGATGCAGATTTCGAAGGAGATCAAAGCTTCCAGCAACCGGATGGTTCCAATACATTTACAGGCATCCTAAATTCCCTCAATCATATTATACCAGGTGCCGCCCTTATCGGTATCGCTTCTCTTCTGATCCATATTGTGTGGGATAAATATGTGGTGAAAATCGGAAAGTTTATGCAGCTGATTCCTGCACCATTGGTAGTGGTGTTAATTGGGGTAGCTATTAATCAGTTCTTCATCGCCTCGCAATCTCCCCTCGTGCTGCCCGATCATACCCTGGTGAATATTCCAAAAGCAGAAACCGTTGAGGAGTTTGTTAGCTTTTTTCAATTCCCGGATTTTGGTCATATCGCCAACTACAATGTATGGGTCGTAGCATTTACGCTTGCGATCGTAGCAAGCCTGGAAACCTTATTAAATATCGAAGCTTCGGATGAACTGGATCCTTACCAGCGCGTAACCCCAACCAACCGCGAATTGAAGGCCCAGGGAGTAGGTAACCTGCTCTCCGGATTCATTGGCGGCCTGCCCATCACTTCCGTTATTGTAAGAACTTCAGCAAACGTTAATGCCGGTGCCAAAACCAAAATGTCGGCAATCCTTCATGGTTTGTTATTACTGCTGTGTGTGGCATTTATCCCCAATATTCTAAATATGATTCCATTACCAGCACTGGCAGCTGTACTCATTTATACCGGTTTCAAACTGGCGAAACCTTCTATTTTCAAAAAATTCTATCAAAGAGGCTGGGACCAGTTTGTCCCCTTCATCGTTACAATCATTGCCATCCTGCTGACCGATCTGCTGAAAGGCATCCTGGTTGGCTGTGTAGTTGGATTGTTCTTTGTCCTGCGCAGTAATTTCCGCTCAGCAGTTTTTGTGGTAAACGACGATAAAAACTATCTTTTCCGCCTGAGAAAGGATGTATCCTTCCTAAACAAACCAATCATTAAACACAAACTGGCCAAAATTCCGGAAGACTCCTTTGTATTGATTGACGCCACACGTGCCGACTTTCTCGACAAGGATGTAGTGGAAGTGATTGAAGATTTTATAATCAGTGCCCCTTTAAAAAATATTACTGTTCAACTTAAAAAAAGCGCGAATAAAGAACAGGGATTTTCTAACCATTCAGAAACTATTTAAAAATCAGTAAACATGAAACAATACGAAAAACTTTTACTTGAAAACAAAGCATGGGCAGCAGAAACGGTTGAAGAAGATCCGGAATTTTTCAAACGCCTGGAGAATATTCAACGCCCAGATTTCCTTTGGATAGGTTGCAGCGACAGCCGGGTGCCTGCCAATGAAATTACCAACACCCAGCCGGGTGAGATCTTCGTACACAGAAATATCGCCAACATGGTGGTACACACTGATCTGAACCTGTTAAGCGTACTCGAATATGCCGTGGTTCATCTGAAAGTTAAACATGTGATTGTTTGTGGTCATTACGGTTGCGGTGGGGTAAAAGCAGCGATGACCCAACATAATTTCGGCATCATCAACAAATGGCTCAGAAATATTAAAGACGTATATCGATTCCACCGGGATGAAATCGATGCCATTCCCGATGAGGAGCAAAGAACCAACCGCCTGATTGAACTGAATGTGATTGAAGGAGTAATGAATCTCGCTAAAACATCCATCATACAGAAAGCCTGGAAATACAACCAGCAGCCTCATCTGCATGGTTGGGTGTACGGGCTGAAAGACGGCTTGATCAAGCCCGTATTTGAAATGCCGGCCAATACACATATTGACAGCATCTATGAGTATGATGACTTATAATTCTGTAGGTTTGTCGAACTATGTCAATCGCGGTTCAGTCTCTCAAGAAAATTTATGGTCAGCAAACAGCTGTCAATAATATCTCCTTCTCTGTGAATCAGGGAGAAATAGTTGGATTTCTCGGCCCAAATGGTGCCGGGAAATCCACTACTATGAAAATCCTTACCGGTTACCTGCAACCCGATGGCGGCACTGCCCTGATTGCTGGGATGGATGTTACAAAGGATCCCCTCGCTACCAAATCCAGAATCGGTTACCTGCCTGAATCCAACCCGCTTTATTATGACATGTATGTGCGGGAGTACCTTCAGTTTATGGCTGAAGTACATGGTATAAGCGACAAAAAAGGCCGCATCAATACCGTTATCAACCAGGTCGGATTAACACCGGAAAGCCATAAAAAAATCGGACAACTCTCCAAAGGTTATAAACAACGGGTTGGACTGGCGGCAGCTTTGATCCATGACCCGGAGGTTCTGATTCTGGATGAGCCCACCACCGGACTTGATCCCAACCAGATAATAGAAATAAGGGAAGTCATCCGTTCTCTCGGAGCCCAAAAAACCATTCTCTTTTCCACTCATATCCTTCAGGAAGTGGAAGCTGTTTGCAGCCGGGTAATCATTATCAATAAGGGAAACCTGATCGCAGATAACAACCTGAAAGACCTCCAGGCCAGCCACAGTAAACCAGTGATCCGGGTTCAATTCAAAGAAGCACTGGAAGCTCAATGGCTGGAAAGAGCGGTTAAGAGCCTGAAAGAATTGAAGAAGATCAGTGCCTTTGAATGGCAACTGGAAGCAGCCGATCCTGTAGAAGCAAAAAAACAGCTGCTGGCCCTCAGTGTTGAACAAAACCTGAACATCGTTTCTCTCCAAAGCAGCGACCAAAGCCTGGAAGATGTGTTCCGCTCTCTTACTAATTCTTAAAACCCTATCCCCTGAATCTGATATTTGATCTTGGTGCCAATAAAGGAAAGAATATTCCTTATTACCTCTCTAAAGCTGCTACTGTTGTTGCAGTTGAGGCGAATCCAGTTTTAGCAAAAGCATTGGCAAACCAATATCAGAAAGAAATTGTGAGTGGCCGTTTGATAATTGAAAATAAATGTATTACCGGTCAAAACATAGATGAAAAGGAAATTGAATTTTATATCCACCGCTACCATTCAGGACTTAGCTCTTTAACTCCGCCTAAGCATAATAGCTATGATTACAACAAAATTCGCGTAATCGGGTGTTCCTTCAAGTCTCTTATCAGAAAATATGGAGCGCCTGACATGGTCAAAATTGATCTTGAAGGTGCTGATCTAATGGTGTTGGATTCGATCCATCAAAATCCTCCATTTCCAGATTATATTTCAGTTGAGAATTGTGGACCCAAGACCTTAAACACCTTATTGATGTTCAATAAGTTTTCAAGATTCAATATTGTATCTTTTTATAATTTCAAGTCTGTTTATGGGTATAGCGGAATTGACACGGCAGGTCCCTTTGGAGCAGATATTAAAAGTCCCTGGCTTAATAGGGAAACTATAATTGAAGTTTTTGATCAAATGCCTGACCCATGGTTTGATATCCATGCAACATCCATCAATTTTCCATTAAATTCACCAGACATTAATTTTTATCAAAAAAAATTCAATTTTCTACTCTGGCTGAAATCAATCCTTCCCAATCCACTCAAATCCTTATTAAAAAAAATCATTGGATTTTCCCGTTAACCACCTCTTCCATTCACCCCCTTTTACTCCGGCACTCCATCTCTACCCCTTTCCTTTCCTCCATTTTCCATTCCTACTTCTTCCATTCCTCCATTCCTTACCTTTGCACCATGATGCATAAAGAAGAACTCCTTCCGGAGGTAGTTATAAAGTTTGCAGGCGACAGTGGAGATGGCATGCAATTGACTGGTACCCAATTCACTAATAATACCGCCTTACTGGGTATTGACCTGGCCACCTTTCCCGATTTTCCAGCGGAAATCCGGGCACCCCAGGGAACTATTCCCGGTGTCAGTGGTTACCAGTTACGGTTTTCAAGCACCCCCGTTTATACACCCGGTGATGAATGCGATGTATTGGTAGCGATGAATGCCGCAGCCCTGAAAACCAATCTCAAAGCCCTGAAAAAAGGTGGCAAAATAATTGTCAATACTGATGGTTTCGACGCCAAAAACCTGCGGCTGGCCAACTATCCTGATGGTGTAAACCCCATTGAAGATGATAGCCTCGCCAATTATGAAGTCATTCGCATGGATATAACGAAGATGACCCGCGAGGCACTAAAAGAATTCCAGCTCGGTACAAAGGAGAAAGACCGTGCGAAAAACATGTTCGTCCTTGGCTTTTTGTACTGGATGTACAACCGGGACATGGATAGCAGCCTTCAATTTCTCAAGGATAAATTTGGCAAAAAACCAGACCTCCTCAACAGCAACATCAAAGCACTTCAGGCCGGTTACAACTATGGCGATACCACTGAAACCTTTACAACCCGTTATAAGGTCGAAAAAGCCAAAATTGAACCAGGGTCCTATCGTAATATCATGGGAAACCAGGCCCTGGCATACGGACTGATCGCTGCCTCCCGAAAGGCGTCGCTGCCTATGTTCCTTGGAACCTATCCCATTACTCCAGCGTCTGATATACTGCATGAGCTTAGCCGTCACAAGAGTTTTGGCATCCGTACCTTCCAGGCAGAAGACGAGATTGCGGGCATCACTGCAGCCATCGGTGCATCTTATGGCGGCTCACTGGGGGTAACAACAACTTCTGGTCCAGGTATGGCACTGAAAACAGAAGCCATGGGACTCGCAGTTATGCTGGAAATTCCACTGGTAATAATAAATATCCAGCGTGGTGGCCCCTCCACCGGTCTGCCCACCAAAACAGAACAAAGCGATCTGCTCCAGGCTTATTATGGAAGAAACGGAGAATGCCCTATGCCGGTTATCTCTGCCTCCACGCCAAGTGATTGTTTCGCGGCGGTATATGAAGCAGTACGTATCTCGGTTCAACACATGACACCGGTTATTTTCCTAAGTGACGGATACATCGCCAATGGTGCAGAACCCTGGAAATTTCCTACCAGCGATCAACTGGCACCCATCGAAGTAAACTTCAAGAAAGAACTGGGTCATGGAGAAGAAAAATTCATGCCTTATCAGCGGGATGAAAAACTGGTTCGCCCCTGGGCTATTCCCGGCACACCAGGACTGGAACATCGGGTGGGTGGACTCGAAAAACAAAATATAACCGGCAATATCAGTTATGAACCGGAGAATCATCAATTGATGGTAAAAATCCGGCAGGAAAAAGTAGACAAGATCGCTGATTATATACCTGAGCAAAAACTCGATAGTGGCCCGGAAAAAGGAAAGATTCTGGTTCTCGGCTGGGGTTCAACATATGGTGCAATTAAAAGTGCGGTGCAGGAATTGCAGGCAGCCGGACAGGAAGTAAGCCATGCCCATCTCCGTTATATCCGTCCTTTTCCAAAAAACCTGGGAGATATTATCAAAAACTTTGAACAGGTTTTGATTCCGGAAATCAACAATGGTCAGCTTATTAAAATCATTCGTGATCAATACCTGGTGGATGCCAAAGGATACAATAAGATCATGGGGATTCCGATTACCAAAACGGAACTTGTAAACAAGCTGAAAGACATATTGGGAATGACCATTCCAGCTTAAGCGGTGCGTTCCCGTAACCGCTGCGCCAGCTTTTCCAGTTCGATACTGATTTTATTAATATACTCAAACTGATCGGCAATGGTTTTCAACTCCGAAAACCGTTGCCGGGTTTCAGTATCCATATCACCTTCGGCCAACTCTTTTAACCTGAGTTCCAACAATTGTTTAAGCTCTTCCCGGATTACAAAATTCTCTTCGGCACTCAGCAGTAGTTTCGGCGCAGGTTCCTGTTTTACCAGCTCAGCCGCTGTTTGAAGATGCTGCAGTGAGGCAGAAATAATGGGTTGAAATTTTTCCGAAGCATACCGCTCTGCCATTTTCCGATAGGAAGAAAGGGTTGCAATATGTGAAGCAAGCATGTGATTATTCACTACCATCTGATGAACCAGTTGTACCTTTTTCTGCTGCCGCTTTGGTTCATTCAGCATGCGTTGAAAAGCATCAGAGAGGTTGGCTAGCTTTACAAATGCTTCTTTCCTGCTGAGTTTATAAGCTTCATTACTTAGTGATACGCCAATAAATAACTTGCTTATACTTTCAAAATAACGTGCATTCGCTTCGATGGCTTCCTCCAGCAACTCCTGGATCTGCTCATGTTCCCATTTTGGAGGGATGGCAAAGGTTGCAATAAAGGCAATCATCGAGCCCGCAAATGTATCAATCAGGCGATCACGCAACACTTCAGAAAAATCACCGGGCTTCAGAAAATGAAAAGCGATCAATATATAGGCTGTCATTGCCACAACACTTACCAGGTATTTTACCCTTACCATGCTGTATGCGATTACCATTCCGATAATCATAACAGTTACCAATAACCGATCATCCCGTATAAGCCACAAAACTCCCACTCCAATCAAGGCGCCAAAAAAAGTTCCTGTTAAACGCTCAATATTCCTTTGTTTGGTTAAACTATAGGCCGGCTTAAGAATAACCAGGATAGTCAATAAAATCCAATACCCATGCCCGAATGGCAGCACCCTGCTCAGGAAATAACCTGCCAGCAAGGATAAGGCTACCCGAACAGAATGACGGAAAATCGTTGAATGAATACTGAGATTGTTGGTCAGTAGTTTGATATTAAAATCAGAGGGCGAAACAAATTTGGTATAATCTACGGTTCGTGAAAATGCCGCACCGATTTTCTTGTCAAAACTGGTATAGCGATGAATGGTCAGAATTCTGCTCTGAATGTCTTTAATACTGTTGAGTATATGACGCAGGCTTACAAACCCCTCAATATTACTATCATCCATCGTAGCATTACGCACCTCTACAAATTCGGTCTCCAGCTTTTTCAACAAATCCTCCAGGTCTTCTCTGGCTTCGGAAACTCTTCCTTCCTGCAAAGCCAACCCGATTTTCTCCAGTTCATCAGACAAGAGACGTAGTTGCGTTTGAAAAGCCGGTAACAATCCTGAATTATCCATCAGCTGATGCAAGAGCCGATAGTCCTGCTGGGATGTCATGATCCGTTCAAACAGATCCACACTGTCGAGGAAGATCATCATCAGGATCCGGCTTTTATGCGTTGACTCGCGAACAATATCACGCGTTTTAAACAGCATTTCACGAACCAGGCTTTGCTTATTATGTACCAGTACCTGCTGCTCAAGTACTTCCTTGTAATTTTTATCGTAATCAACCTGCGCATCGTAGAATCCGGCGCGGGTACGCAGGTAATCAGACATAGAAAGCAGGGAGTCACCAAGTGCCTGCTCAATAAGTTTATACGGACGCAGACGATATAATAATAAGCTAATCGTAAAATAGAAAAAACCGCCAGCAGCTACCAGTAGGGCATTCCTTACTACCTCCCAGCTCGTATAACGTTCATCAATACTTAGTATCATAACCAGCAAGCCTGCCACTCCAACTGCAGCCGCCCGCACGCCATACACACCAATAATGGAATAGGCAAACCCCATCAACACGATCAGCACAGCCAGCAACCAGGGATAAGGCATGCAGAAGCCCGTAATAAGCGTGGAAATAAAGATCAAAATAAGAGCCGCCATCATTCCGTTCACCCGGTGATGAATGGGCCCGGTATTATCCGCAATACTCACACAAAGAGCGCCCAGTCCGAGTGCCATTCCAACATCCAGATGTCCAAAATAACTGGCTGTAAGTATTGGAAGCATCACACCCGCCGTGGTACGAATGCCTTCCGATACATAATAACTGCTGCTGTACTTTTTATATTCCCGGATGTATTCAATCATAGATTTACCGGGTTATTTCATTCCAATAAAACTGGCAATTGCAAAAGAAAGAACCGCCACCACCAGGCCATACATAAATACATTATAGGAAATACGCAAATAATAATATTTCCTTGCCAGCACTTTACCGAGGTAATAAATATCTTTTATCATACTATCGTACAGATACTCACTATCGTTCATCATTTCTTTCATACCCCATTCGTACTCCTTCAGTTCCATTTTAAAAAAATTGCCAAAGAACAGGAGATTAGCCTTTTTCTGACGAATGTCTTCTTCCGTAAAAACACCCCCCGTTACAGTTGGACGGGTTGCACGAATGGCAAAGATTACAGCCGTCAGGCAAACCAATGCCAGTATTGCTGTAGGCAGAATAAACTGAGGGTAATATTGCAATTTTCCCAATAAAACAGAAACCAATATAGATAACACGATGGTATTAACCGAGATCATAATATTGGCTTTGCTATCTGCCATTTGACTAAGGCTCACATGATTTTCACTCATGATACGGAACATCGTAGCAATGCCCCTGTCGGTTCGCGATTGACTGGCTTTATCAACCGGTTTCTTTTCCTTTTCTGTACTGGTTGGCTCCAATGCGGGCACATCTTCGATGGTGCCTACAGGGGTTTCAACTGTTTCTCCTTTAGCAGCTGCTTCCTTATCCAGCAATGCCTTTAAATGCGCCTGTTTAACCGGCTCAAAATGAGCACGCGCATAGTCCGTAAAATACCGATGCTCCTGAAGAAACCGAATATTCGTTCTTCGCCACGCTTTTTTACTGATGTCTTTATTAAAGACAGTATTGATTTCCTTTCTGAGTAATTTACTTTCCTCCGGATAATGGGCGGACCCAAGATGCGCCATATCAGCATCACAGATGATCTGCTCAATAGGGTTGGCCGGCGACTGAGGCATGCTGGTAGCCAGAATGCAGGAACTCATTTTAGCAATCAGGGTTTCTGCCAGTCCCTGCTCCCTGCAAAACTTACGGGCAATTTCCACGCTGGATTCTTCATGCCCCTCATATTGTGTACTATATCCCGCATCATGAAACCAGGCAGCGAGCAGCAAAGCAAGCCGGTCCTCCTCCGGAAGGTGCATGGCAGCTGCCATCTGGCTGGAAGCATCCACTACCTGAAGGGTATGGTGGAGGTCATGAAAATAAAGCGTTGCCGGAACATTTTTTTCAAAATGTTGCCGAACCTGGTTAGCCGCCTTATCCAGAATGCCCGAATTTGCTTCCATGTAGCTGTTTATTAAACTAAATTAACGCAAATCAAGCATTGAATCTCAGGTGAAACTAACTTGCAGTCATGTTCCACCGTCTTACCTGGAATAGTTTTCTATCGCTGTTGGTTGTAACAGGTTTTTTATCCTGTAATCAACTGAGCGGTGTTTGTTTTGTGCCTGCCCTTCCCGGTTATCCGAATCAGCCTTCCCATACACTGTTACTTAAGAAGCCACTTCGCGAAATATCGGGAATCAGTTTTCATAATAATGGCCAACTGGCTGCCATAAACGATGAACAGGGAAAACTCTTCGTACTATCAACTACTTCTGGCAAAATCAACACCCTGAGTTTTGGAGAAAAAGGCGACTATGAAGATATCGTCCGAACACCAGAAGGATACTATGTACTGAGAAGCGACGGAAGTCTATTTCTGCTGGATGGACGAAACGGAAAACTACTGGCTGATTACCCGTTGAGCTTTAGCAAATACACAGAATTCGAAAGTATTGCCTACGACCAGGATCAGAACCGACTATTGCTTTTTTGTAAGAACTGCGGCCAAAGAGAACCTGTTGTGTTCGGATGGGCTTTTAACCTGAAGACTCACCAGCTGGAAGAACAACCAGTAGTGCAAATAGGATGGGATATTTTTCGTAAGCTCGCCAAAGACGACACCTTTGAATTTCAGCCATCCGCTGCAGCTTTTCATCCGATTACTGGCGATTTGTATATACTATCCTCAACAGCCAAACTACTCGCAGTCTGTAACAGGGAGGGACAACCGGAATCAGTATATGGATTGAACCCCGACCTGTTTCAACAACCGGAAGGTCTTTGCTTTGCCCCGAATGGAGATCTTTATATTTCCAATGAAGGCCGGCAGTCCAAAGCGACCCTGCTCTATTTCCCGTTTGATCCGGAACAAGCTGAGACCAACATTCAAACTGCAACTAAATGAACCCCTTCGCAATCAGATTCCTGTTCTCATCCCTACTGATATTGGGTTCAATGCTGATATCCGCACAAACAGATTCCGTAGTACAGGAAATAATCTTTATAGGCGACGCTGGCGAATTGACAAATAATCAACACCCGGTATTAAATAAACTGCTGCAAAGCCAGCATTCGAAAAACCGGAAAGCAACCGCATTGTTTTTCCTGGGAGACAATATCTACCCTGTCGGTTTACCGGATGAACAGAGCAGGAATTACTTCAGGTACAAAGCTATTCTAGATACGCAATGGAATGCAGGGTTGCAACTGGCAGATCAAATCTATTTGATTCCTGGCAACCACGATTGGGCAAAGGGCCATAGTAACGGATGGCAACAGGTAAAAAACCAGGGGGAATACATACAAAACCTCAATCTTCCCAACTTGTTTTTCCTACCTGCTGATGGCTGTCCCGGCCCCGAAGAACGAAACCTGAGTGATCAACTAACGGTTATCATCATGGATAGTCAGTGGTGGCTGCAGCAAACAGAAAAACCTGGTATTAGCAGCGACTGCGATTGCAAAACCGAAGAAGAAGTATTGTTTCGCCTGCAGGAAATCCTGTACCGGAACAGAGAGAAGACCATTCTGTTTCTGAGTCACCATCCTTTTGTTTCTTCGGGTATCCATGGAGGTTACTATCAGTTCAGGCAGCATCTTTTCCCACTTACAGAAATCAATCCCAAACTTTATATACCCCTTCCTATCATTGGCTCCATTTACCCTATCGTACGAGGTGGTTTTGGGAATATCCAGGACAACAAACATCCCACATACAAAAACATGTCGTCCAGAATAGATTCCCTGTTGACTTATCATGGACGCGTGCTCCGCTTTGCCGGTCATGAACATGGCCTTCAACATATCCGGCTCAATAACCAGCACTACATAGTTAGCGGTGCTGGATCCAAAGCAACCAGGCACAGAAAAAATACTGGTGACCAAATTAGTTTTTCAACCACCGGTTATGCAAAACTGCAATGGTTTACAGATGGAAAAATGCAACTGGTATTCATGGAAGCTGGTGAAGTAACCTATCAGGAAGTATACAGGCAAGTTATTTTGCTCCCCGCACCAAAAACGTCTGACACTGCAGGTTTACCCGTTTCAAAATGGCCGGATAGCATTTCTCTGGCAGCTGCACCTTACTTTAAAGCCGGCAGGCTCCGGCAGCGAATTTTCGGATCCAATTACCGGCAGGAATGGACAACACCCGTAAAAGTACCCGTTTTCTCTATAAAAGATTTTAACGGCGGATTACATCCAACCAAACGGGGCGGTGGTATGCAAAGCCGTTCACTCCGGCTGGAAGACAGCAGTGGCAGGGAATATGTCTTGAGAAGTATTGAGAAATATCCTGACAAAACCCTGCCAGAAGAATTGCGGCAAACTTTTGTAAAGGATGCGATTGTTGATGGCATTTCAGCCTCCTATCCATATGCAGCATTATCAGTTCCTGGTTTAGCAAAAGCAGCCGGAATTCCTCATACTAAACCCAGGCTGGTTTTTCTGCCAAATGATCCTGCCCTGGGTCAGTATCGCGCTGATTTTGGAAACAAACTCTATCTTTTCGAACCACGCGAACCGGATGGCCTGGCAAAAACCTACAGCACAGATAAAGTACTTGAAGCCATTAGAAAAGACAACGACAATATTACAGATCAGCAGGCTGTTTTAAAAGCACGTCTGCTGGACATGTTTATAATGGATTTTGACCGCCATGATGACCAGTGGCGCTGGGGCAGCAGAAACACAAAAGAAGGTCGAATTTATTTTCCGATTCCCCGTGATCGTGATCAGGCTTTCTTTACCAACCGTGGCTGGATCCCCTTGCTTATCAGCAGATCCTGGTTGCTGCCAAAATTCCAGGGGTTCAATATACAGGCAGAGAATATCAATCGCTTTAATTACAATGCCCGTTATTTTGACAGAAGTTTTTTAAACCGAACCAGCAGAGCGGATTGGGAGAAATTAAGCATTCAATTGGTCCAGCAAATTTCGGATGCTGTAATTGATAGTGCCCTTGCTGCACAACCCACAGAGCTTCAATCCATGCAGGCAGGCACTATTGCAGCTATTTTAAAAAAGAGAAAACAATTTTTTGTTGATGAAGTGTTGGAATACCAGTCTTTTTTACACAGGACAATTGATATATCGGGATCCAACAAAAAAGACTGGTTTGAACTGGAATGGGAAAAAAAGGGAGACTTAAAGCTGACCATTTTTGATATCAACAAAGAAGGGAGACCGTCTGACAAATTATCTGAACAACGGATCGACCCTTCTGTAACCAGAGAACTCAGACTATATGGATTAAAAGGGAGCGATGTTTTTCACATCAGGGGTGAAATGCCAAGAGGTTTTACCATCCGCATCATCAGCGGTGAAGGAAATGACAGCCTGGTACTTGATCAATCCGGCAACCGGTCCTCTGGCATTAAATGGTACGATATAGAACAGGAAGCCAATCAACTAACCGGGACAGGAAAGCTGAGAAAAAAATTTTCCCATCTGCCATCTGTACACAACTACGACCGGAAAAGTTTTCGTTACAATATCACAACACCTCTTCTTCTGGCAACTTACAACCGGGATGATGGTGTTTTTCTGGGGGCTGGCGTTCGATCAACGCATCACCGGTTCAGAAAAGAACCTTTTGCTTACCAGCATCAATTCAATGCTTATTATGCAGTAGCAACGGGAGCTTACCAGTTTCGATATTTATTTGATGCACCTGCCTTTCGATTTTTTGCGAACCTGAAAGCCCCTAACAATACCCGAAACTTTTTTGGATTTGGAAATCAGACAAAATTTGTGAAAAATGACCAGATCAATATTACCTATTACCGATCCCGCTTCAACATTTTCGAATTGGCCGCCCTTGCAAAGTATCATCCGGTACCTTCCTTACAGTTGAATGCAGGCCCTGTATTTCAACATTACTGGATTGATTACGATGATAATAAAGATCGTTTCATTACAAAACCGGAGAGTGACCTGGATCAGGAACGGCTAAAGCAGAAAAAAACCTATCTGGGCTTGCAGGCTCAAGCGGTATTGGATACACGAAATAATCAAACTGCTCCCACCAGGGGTGTACATTGGATAAATACGGCGAGATGGATAAATGGCGTTAGCAGGATTTCAAATTCATTCACGCAGTGGGAATCCACCTTCTCCTATTTTGTAAACCTAATGGCTCCTAACCAGATAGTATTGGCTGGAAGAATTGGCGGTGGTGCCAACTACGGGAACTATGAATTTTTCCAGGCACAATACCTGGGCGGGAATGAAAGCCTCAGGGGTTACCGCAATTTCAGATTCGCAGGCGACAAACGATTCTACAACAACCTTGACCTTCGGATCAAACTGACTGAACTCAGAGGATATATTTTGCCGGGCACACTCGGACTGTTATTCTTTCAGGATCTTGGCCGGGTATGGCTGAAGAACGAAAGTTCCAGGCGCTGGCACCTGGGTTATGGTGGCGGCATTTGGCTGGCACCCGCCAACCGGTTTGTTCTGGCTGCCTGTTATGGTCAATCAGAAGAAGGCGGACTTCCTTTTATCAGCCTGGGATTTCAATTCTGAACGATCTCAATAACCTCCGGTTTGTTTTCGATGCTTTCAGATTCGTCTGGTTCCATATTGATACTTACCCGAAGTGCCTTTAGTCCTACCACTCCCTGAAGTTCTTCCAGTTCCAGCTGCTCGAGGTCGTGCAATAGCATGCGCTGATTTTGAAGGAATTCAATATAATCCAGGTATTCTGCAGCTTCGCGCGACTGAGAGAAAACAATTGCCAGTTTGCCAGGTTGGGTTAGCCTTTCATTGCTACCCTTTACATGCACCTTATCAATACGTTTCTTGATTATTTCATAGCGGATGTTATAAGCGCCATCCACATCAAATTTTCGCTCGGCGGTTCTGAAACTGATAGAAATCGGAACACTGTGAGCAAATATCAGTTGTGTTGTTTTTAAGGGATTGGCCATCCTTGTCTGCAACTGGTTAGCCAGCCTGGCTGCTTTGGTAAGCGTCGTCAACTGCCACATCTTCAAATTCTTCAGATAAAAAGTATCAAACGGCTTGTCTGGTGTAATAGACTGACCGATATACATATTGAAATCCACACCATCTGTCACAAATCGCTCAAAATAATGCGGATAAATTTTTTGTGCAGCATCCTGTTCTGCATCAATAAAGCGGGCAAGTTCCTGGTTGATAAACGTTATGCTTTCTTCAAACTCGTGCCGGTGAGTAACTTTTAAACGGATAGCAGGGTCAATCTGCTCAAAATATCCATCAATGAAGGTTCCTAGTTCAGGAAGTAAAACACGAAGGTGTTCAAATAACTCCACCACTTCATTCCGAAGAAAATGATCAATGATGACCTCATCACCTGAAAACAGGATATTGGAAACATTGTAACTGTATTTCTCAATTCGGTAGGCCACTTCCTGAAGCAGTGGCATATTTGTTTTTTCCTTCGCTTTCTGCACTATTTCTCCCGCAGACTTCAGCTGTTCCAGCAGATCCTGCTGAATGGCAAGGTTTCGCTCAATGGAAGAATTGCGAATATCTATTGCACCATACAATGGAAATACCTGATCAAATACGATCGGTTCAATTTTTGCTTTACCTCCTTTTGTCTTGGTTGCAATAAACTGAAGTGCCGCTTCTGTGAATTTCCATTCTACAGAACTTTGTACAGCAGTGAAATGCTGTTTGATAACTTTGTCAACTTCATTATCCAGCGTTTCCGCAGCTTGTTCCATGGCTAATACAAATAGCGGTATGGCTTCCACAGCTTCACTCAGGTGCTGGTGTTTGATTGCATGCGCCTCTTTATGAACCACCGATAAAATACCAATTAATTTTCCCATGCTTTTTAACGGGAAAAAGGCAGCGCTGTAATACCCGATGGAAGTAAGATTCATAAGCATCGGATAACGTTCCAACCACTCATGCGTAATTGATGAGATCAGCAAAGGCTGATCGGTTTCTTTAAATAATTCCTGAAAAATCTTACAGAGATTATCCGTTCCTTTTTGACTGCCATCTGCTTTAAGCAGGATACTGTGATGCGTGAATTGTTCAGCCACAATCTGATGTTCATTGACCCTAAAAAACGGAGTGACCCCCATTTTCAGATCAGGGATACCCATCAGCGCCTGAACCTGTCGCTCGATTTGATGGAATACCTGATTTTCGCCAAAACCATGCTGTTCCAGTAAGATATTTTTGATGGAGTTGATAACCTCCCGATGTGTTACATCTTTAATCCGGACTACTGTAATTCCCTCAAACCGAAATTTTTCGAGTGGAAACAGCTTTCGCAGTTTATCCTGCTGTAAAACATCTGTTACATTACAACATTGCGGTAAACTGGAATCATCCGGAAGTTCCCCCTGAGCATGCACTTTAATAAACGTCGTATCCAGATCAAGTTCATAATAGATATCCAGTCCCGTTTGAGGATTGGGCAGCCTTACAATACTGGTAACATTTCCGTCAATGTTCTGGCCGTATAACTGGGAAAGTATTAGTTTATAGGCGGATGCACATTTTTCTTCCTGCAGGTGCTGGGTAGCTACTTCTTCAGGAATGCTGTTCAGCTGACCGGATGCATCCAGGAACAACTCCCGAAAACGCTTACTGGAGTAAATCATTTCCCTGCCGAAGGGAAGCCCTACTCCATAGAGATCTTCCTGATCAGAGTAGGAAACAGGGAAAAGGGTAGCCATTAGCATGTCTACCCATTCCTCGTGTTCTTTTAAAATGGAGATATCTTCTATCGGCTCCAGCAGTTCTGGATGCCGTTTAATTCGATCCAGCAATGTTTGGTAAAGCTTGCGCGTTCCAGGTCTGCCTTCTGCTGCCGTTCTGGCCCAAGCATCTACCAGTGGGGCGAAGGATAATCTGGATTGGATTTCCTGTTCCCCTGAATAATTCGGTTCCATCTTGTTGACCGTTGCCTTAATGCAAACGACTACAAAATTAACCAATTCTACATCATCGGAATGTACGTATCGTCATACATCCACATTAGTATGGGTTTCTTGCTGTTATCGATCATATCGCTCAGCTTTTCCATGATTTTTGGTGCAACAGACGGACAGCCTTCACTCTGCCAGATTGGGAAATTGGTTTCAAGATCCGGTACTGTTCCCATGGCATGCAGTACAATATAACGTTTCAAGGCATTGCTATTGGAAGTTTCCAGTCCATGTAAACGGTAGGAAAGGCCGAAATCACCCTGATAAGACTTGCCAACTTTATAAACACCCAGCGAACTGCAGTTACTACCCGGAGTATTGGAATACTCTTTATCCAGGTTCAGGTTTTGTTTACCTCTTCCCTGTGCAACCAGTGCACTCTTTTCAATTCGCATGGTTTTCAGGTTCACAATGAAAAAACGATACTTGTTGGATTTTACACTCATATCCAGCAGGAAGGCATATTCATTGTTATATCCCCCTTTATTCGCCATAGCCGCCAGCTTTTTGGCTTTCTGGATAACTTCAGTTCGATCGGCAGATTCATTTCCGATTTCCGGTGAAAATCCGTCCCAGAAGGGGGGAATGTATTTATACAAACTGGACTTAACCTCTGTTTTACCGCGGAAACTGTAGGTTTTTTCCTTCTTTTCAACCTTAGCCACCGCTACAGCTGCATCTGCTCCGGTTTCGACCCGAACTTCATCAGTTGCCTCATTTCCATGAGGGAATCGATCCTTACTTGTATTAACAGTATTTTCCGCTTCTGTTTTATACGAAGTATTTACAACGGTTTCTTCATTGTCGTAATTGATAACTGTTCTTCCCGAGCGCTTCGGACTGGCATTCACCAATACCTCCTCAGGCATCTCCACTTCAGGTTTTGGGGTTTTGTTTTTTACCCGGCGACTTGCAGTTTTGCTGGATGCCACATATGGATGCAGGTTATCATCTTCCGCTTCTTTTTTCAGCAAACTGGCAACCATTTCTTCAGATTTTTTAGCAACCGGCTCAACTTCACTGATTGTTTTTGCTTTGGGTTGGGTTTTAGCCAGAACAGCTTTAACTTTTTTAGGATTTTTGCGAATCTCCGCTACTTCAGCCTTGTTTACTATCGCAACTTTTGCAGGTGTTTTAACCTCAAGCCCTGGTATGGCAGCCTGCTCATAATTCAGGACAGATCGACCAGCGGATAAATCTTCAGTCGATTGTGCTACGGATTTAGAAGTGAATCGAACGAACGGCTGGTATATTGCAATCAGCAATAGCAAACAGCCGCTAATTCCAGCTACGTAGAGCTTAGTCTTCATAAGGGGTACATTTTCGTTTTTAACAGAATGCGGATTATAACTAAAACGAAAAGTAGCAGCTTTTATGCTGGCCCGCAAGGTAAAATCTGCTGAATTTACCCTATAGTAAACTTACTATTTGATTTATTTATTTGATTTTCAATTGATTATATTTTGCCCCTTCGACGAACGGACAGCATTTTTCGACGAATAAACAGTACTTTTTTATACAGATTAGCCCTTAAACTACCTACTTACCATGAGTAGTTTTGGTTGGTTGTTTTGCTTGAGTCCGTTTGTAAAAAACACAAATATCCCTGAGGCCACAACCTGTACATTGAGGGGATCTTGCGGTGCAAACATACCTGCCATGAAGAATTAACCAATGGTGCGCAATATGCACCAGTTCTTTGGGAAGATGGCGGATCAATTGTTTTTCCGCCGCCAGCGGGGTTCGGGCATTTTTTGTTAAGCCTAATCTCGCAGAAACTCTGAATACATGAGTATCAACTGCCATATTGGGCTGAGCGTCCACAACAGAAGTTATAACATTAGCAGTTTTTCTGCCCACCCCAGGAAGTTGAACCAATTCTTCTACGGTCATGGGGACCTCAGCATTAAATTGCTCCATCAACATTTTCCCCAGTCCAACCAGATGTTTCGCTTTGTTATTGGGATAGGAAATGCTCCTGATGAGAGCGAAAACCTCTTCCACTGAGGCGTTGGAAAGTGCTTCTGCATCCGGAAAGCGCTCAAACAGGGCGGGGGTGGTGAGATTGACCCGCTTGTCTGTACATTGGGCTGATAATACAACGGCCACCAACAACTGAAACGGATTATCATACAATAATTCTGTTTCAGCATTGGGGGCCTGTTGTTGGAAATACGCTATTACTTTTGAATACCTTTCTTTAATCGTCATGCGCCAGTTTCCACCACTTCTCTCGCGTAGTTCAGAACATTCAATACCACCTCAGTACGGGGTGCTACAGAAGGCTGATCGAGTAATTGGATGGATTCCTGCAAGGTAGCTAAACTCTGACGGAGTTCATAATCCTGTTGAAGAGCAGCTTCGATTAAAGCGTTTTGCTGAGCGGAAGTTTCTTTGTACAAATAAAGTAGTAAATCTTCCTGTGTAAAGATTGACATAAGCAAACCATTTTTGTCCAGTAAATAAATTACCCGGGGTCCAGTCCGGGGTTTCGTCCGACTATAAAACGATCGTTATAAATAGATTATTGCGATAACCTAAAAATAATTTTACTTTTTTTTCGAAGCGTTTCTACAGTGAATCAGGGGAATCTTACAGTTTTTCAAAACCTTATCGCTAATCATTGATCTTCAATAATATAGAGATCTTCATCAGCCCTTTTCATGCGATATCTTTCGCGGGCATAGCGTTCCAGAGTTTGAGGGTCATTTTTCAATTGCTCCAGCTCTTTCCTGGTTTCAGCAATCTGCTCCTGATAATAGGCTTTACTATCCTCCAGGTTCCGTAACTCTTTCTTGTAACGGAAATGAGTAGTAATGATATCCCGGTCGTCAAAAAACACCATCCAGACAGCAAAGAACAGGAGTGTAAGAATATATTTATTCTTAAGGAAACCCGGGATATGGGAAAATATCTTCTGCATGGGTAAGGAACAGTCGGATAGCGAAACTATCCGACTGTTTCAGTAATTTATTTTCCGAATTTAAGATTTTTCGGATAGATAGCCGTTTCATTCAGCATTTCTTCAATGCGGATAAGCTGGTTGTACTTGGCCATACGGTCGGTACGGCTGGCAGAACCGGTCTTGATCTGTCCGCAATTCAATGCCACAGCAAGGTCAGCGATGGTGGTATCTTCGGTTTCTCCACTGCGGTGACTCATGATTGTATTGTATCCGTTGTGCTGTGCCAGGGTTACTGCGTTGATGGTTTCTGTTATGGTTCCAATCTGATTCACTTTTACCAGCAAACCATTACCGATTTTCTTATCAATGCCCTGCTGCAGACGGGTAACATTGGTTACAAACAGGTCATCACCCACCAACTGGCACTTGGTTCCAACTGCATCTGTCAAAGCTTTCCAACCATTCCAGTCGTCTTCCGCCATACCATCTTCAATGGATGCAATGGGGTATTGCTTCACCCAGCTCTCCCAGTATTTCACCAGTTGATCAGGGCTCATTTTTTTACCATCGCTCTTATGGAAAATATACTTTTTGGTTTTAGCATCCCAAAGTTCAGAGTTAGCTGCGTCCATTGCGATCATGATCTGGGATCCGGTTTTATAACCTGCAGCAGAAATGGCTTCCAGTACTGTTTCGATTGCTTCTTCATTGCTCTGGATATTGGGTGCAAATCCACCTTCATCACCTACATTGGTACTGTAACCTTTCTTTTTAAGTACGGATTTCAGTGTGTGGAAGATTTCTACACCCCAGCGCAATCCTTCAGAAAAACTGGGTGCGCCAACCGGCATGATCATGAATTCCTGGAAATCAATTTTATTATCCGCATGGGCACCACCATTCAGGATGTTCATCATTGGAACCGGCAATGTTTTGGCATTGGTTCCGCCGATATAACGGTAAAGGGGCAGTCCAGCTTCAATTGCAGCAGCTTTGGCGGCAGCCATTGAAACGGCAAGCAGCGCATTGGCGCCCAACTTTGCTTTGTTTGGAGTGCCATCCAACTGGATCATCAGATTGTCGATGCCAGCCTGGTCGGATACATCCCAACCCAGCAGCTTGTCAGCGATTACTGTATTTACATTCTTTACCGCTTTCAAAACGCCCTTTCCTACATATTTTTTCTTGTCGTTGTCCCGAAGCTCAACCGCTTCATGAATTCCGGTACTGGCGCCACTGGGAACGGCTGCGCGGCCGAGTGCACCTTCATCGGTTATTACATCAACTTCTACAGTGGGATTACCGCGGCTATCCAATATCTGCCGGGCGTGTACTTCGGAAATGTAACTCATTGTTTTTTGCTTGTTTGGTTTTGAGATGAATGTGTGTACAGCAAGCGGACACAAATGTAAGGAAAAGTGAAACGTGAGACGTCAGACGTCAGACGTGAAATGTCAGAAGACTCCTTACCTCACTTTTCTCCAACACCCATTGACCGATAGATGATATCCTGCACTTTCGGTCGTACACTCATTCTCAAAAATTTGTTGGGATCACCATTATTCACCACCCGGTTACTGAGAAAAATATAGGTAAGGTTGTATTTGGGATCAATCCATACGCAGGTGCCGGTAAAACCGGTATGACCAAAAGTTTCAGGTGATGCATACGTTGCAGGATAGGGTTCTTTGCGAATGGGATTGTCGCGCTCGGGTTTATCAAAACCCAGCGCGCGGCGACTGATCCCGCTGGCGTAAACCGTAAACAGATCCACTGTTGATGGTTTGAAAAATGTTTGTCCCTGCAGGGTTCCCTTACTCAGTAGCAACTGGGATAATACCGCCAGGTCATAAGCAGTACTGAATAGCCCTGCATGGCCAGCCACACCACCAAACATGGCGGCGCCGGGATCATGTACATCCCCCTGCAAACGCTGTTTCCGGAATACGGGTTCTGTTTCGGTAGGCGCCATATACCCTGCAGGGAATCGGGTTCTTGGCTTAAAGCCTGTATTGGTAAGTCCCAGTGGTTCATAAAAAGTGGATCGGGTGTAGGTGTCCAGATCCTGACCAGTAATGGCTTCTACTATCCTTCCGAGAAAGATAAAATCATTGTCGCTATAAACATACTTACCTGCCGGCCCGAGTTCGCTTTGTAATATGCGCTTGTGCAGGGTATCGGTAAAATCTTTACGTAAGAAAACGTTCTCTGCTACCCGAATGGAGTAAACGCTATCAGGCCGGTTGGAATAAATGGCCCCATTTGGACTGCCGTCAACCGGATCTATTGTCTCCCGGTAAAATGGGATAAAAGATTTCAGTCCGGCTTCGTGTAATAAAATATCCTTGATTCTCAATCCGGCTTTATCCGACCCTATGGTCCATACCAGGTAATCACCCAGTGTTTTATTGATGTCCAGCCTCCCTTCATCCACCAGTTTCATGACAGATAAAGTGGTAGCCATGATTTTTGTAACGGAGGCCATATCAAAGATAGTTTCGCAATACATGGGGGTGGAATCATTGTAAGCATAAGTGCCATAGGACCGTTCAAAAGCGATCTTACCGTCCCGGGCCACCAGCACCACTGCTCCCGGAATGGCCTGTTGTTTAATGGCATCCAGGCAAACGGAGTCAATTTTTACCAGCTGGTCGTACCTGAATCCAAGATTACCTGGCCAGGTTTCGGGAAGCAGTCGCTGTGTTACCAGGCCTGTCCCTACCGGAAGTTCAGGGCATACTGATACCGGCAATTTGCCTTTGGGACGGATCTTTCCATTGATCAGATCGGCAGCAGTTTCCTGGGTAATGGGATCATCATCATAAGCCGCCAGCAAGACCTTGTTATCACAGGCATTTTTAATAGCATAGGGGTTGCCAAAAAACACGGTTATTGTTGGGATATTATCCCGAAGATGTCCAAGCAGATGTAAACCAGCCGGATTCAATCCAAAATTGCCGGCTGGTGTTCGGTTATAAGAATGGACTCCTGCAATTACAACATCGTACTGACCGATCATAAACTGAATCAGCGAATTGGCAGCATTTTCATCCAGCTTATTGCTGAAAAAATAAGTATGGGCTCCATAATCTTTCCGCATGCGGTTGGCCAATAAATTATCCTGGTTGGTACCAATTGCAACATAGGCAACCCTGCGGTTGGTGCCTGGTTGCAACGGAAAAATGGCCCTGTTTTCATTGCGCAAAACAGTAATTGCTTCCTCCGCCACTCTTCGGCGGAGGGCAGGAATATCTTTATTCAGGTCCGCCGTTAAGTTGTGAAGGTCAATCGGATTTAGATTAGCAAGGCCATATTGGTACTTAGCATACAGAACTTTCCGTACTTTTTCGTTAATGCTGGCCCAGGTGAGTCGCTTTTTGCGTATAGCTTTTTTAACTGCCTGGATTCCTCCGGGGATATCTCCAGGCAGGCAAAGCAGATCGTTGCCGGCAATCAACGATTGTGCGGATGCTTCCCCATCAGGATAATAATTCGCAATACCTTTCATTTCCAGGGCATCGGTAAAGGTTAAGCCGTTGAAGCCAAGCTCCTTTCTCAGGAGTTCATTGATGTGTTTGGCTGATACCGAGCTGGGGCGGTTTTTGGCGTCATCAATGGCAGGAACAGCCAGATGCCCAACCATTACGCTACCCACTCCGGCCTCGATCATTTTGCGAAAAGGATAGAGTTCCATAGAATCCAGCTCCTGCCGTGATTTAGGAATAAGTGGCAGATCGTAATGTGAATCAACAGCAACATCGCCATGCCCTGGGAAATGTTTGGCACAGGCCATTACTCCATGATCCTGCAGGCCTTTCATATACTGGATACCTAATTCTGTAACTTTAAACTTATCCTCGCCGGCAGAACGTTCTCCGATTACAGGATTCGCCGGATTATTATTGATATCAACAACCGGTGCATAGTTTACCTGGATCCCGACCCGTTTGCACTGTTCCGCCACGGCCTTTCCATAATCATACATCAACGAAGGATCATTGGTTGCCCCCAGCATTACCTGGCGTGGCAGACTCATCACGCTATCGAAGCGCATACCCAATCCCCATTCTCCGTCTACGGTTACCAGTAAGGGAGTTTTAGCCAGTTGCTGAAAATTGTTGATGCGCAGGGCATGCTGAACAGGCCCGCCCTGGAAAACACAGATGCCGCCGATATTATATTTTTTGATCGCCTCTTCCACTTCCTTATCGTAAAAAACAGGTATCCCGTTTTTCATGCCGGAACTTCGGACAATCATTAACTGGGCAATCTTTTGATCATTGTTCAGTGTCTTAAACACACTGTCTACCCATTGATCTGCATTCAGGGCTGATTTCTTTTGTGCCGCAAGGCTGCCGGCTGCGACCAGGGCAGCTGCCAATAACCAGGTTTGTTTCATCTGCCTAAGTTATTGAAAAATACCGCACAATTCAGCAAATTCCCGCATTCACTCCGCCTCGGCGGGGTGAGGTTTAAAGACCAAAGGAACGGGAGAGGTAATCCTGGTTGAAGTCGATGAAGGTAGGGCGGCCGTTCGCAGTAATGTTGGGCTGCGCACAGCGCAGCAGATCTTCCGCCAGCCGGCGCATTTCCACCTGGGTAAGTGCAGTTCCGGACTTGATGGAATGTTGGGATGCCAGGGAACGTATCAGTTTTTCCCGCCGGGAAAATTTGACATCACTGCTAAAATGTTTGTACTGATCCAGCAATTGTTCAATCGCGGCTTTCTCATTGCCCTGAACAATATCGGCCGGACTCCCCTGAACCACAAAGCTATTATTACCAAAGGGTTCAATCTGGTAGCCGAGTAATGCCATATCTGAAAGCAGTTCCGTAAGCAGGGCCGCATCCGCCGGGGCCAGTTCCAGGGTCACTGGAAAAAGACTTTGCTGGGATGCTATGATTTTTCCAACCAGGGCTGCAGCGTAACGTTCATACAAAACCCGTTCATGAGCAAATTGCTGGTGAATCAGCAGAAAGCCCTGGAGGGTTGGAGCAATCAGGTACTGCAACTGGATTTGAAGCAACTCAGCATGCTCCAGCAACTGCCATTTTTTTCGGGGCTTTTCCCAATCAAAATACAATTCACCTTCTTCATCACCCAATTTGCCTGCTGGCAATCCACCAGTATGCTTATCTGTTGCTGGTTTCTCAAAAAAATCTTTCCAGGAAGGCATCGCGTTCTCCTGTGCAGCTCCACCTGTTGCAGCACCAGACCCGCCGATCCCTGAATAACCTCCCTTTTCGATAAAGTGTGCCTGGTTGGATTTGCTGAAAGCCTGGTACAGCTCAGAATTGCTCGCTGCCTGCCGGTGTTCATCCGTAAATGGTTTGGCAACCGCATCTGATTGTTGAATACCGGCATCGATATCAAATTCCAGGGTAGGCGTTATACTGAATTGTGCAAGCGCATGTTTCACGGCAGCCTGTACAAATGCATATACAATTTTTTCGTCTTCAAATTTGATTTCCTGCTTGGTTGGATGCACATTCACATCAATCTGTTCCGGATTCAGATCAATGAATAATACATAAAGCGGGAAACTATCGGCCGGTATCAGATCCTGAAAAGCCTGCATCACTGCATGATTCAGGTAAGCGCTTCTGATAAACCGGTTGTTAACGAAAAAATATTGATCCCCCCGGGTCTTCTTGGCGGCATCCGGTTTACCAATAAAGCCCTGGATATTGAGATAATCGGTTTGTTCCTGAACAGGCACTAACCTCGATAAATAGGCATTCCCAAGCAATTGAACAATCCGTTGTTTGAGCGATCCTTTATCCAGGTGAAAAACCTGCTGGTCATTATGAGAAAGCGAGAAAAAGATATGGGGAAAAGCCATTGCTACCCTGGTAAACTCATCAATGATATGCCGCATTTCGGCAGCATTACTTTTCAAAAAATTTCTCCGGGCCGGAACATTAAAAAACAGGTTCTTCATCGCGATGCTGGTGCCGGCTGCGGTAGCACACGGCTCCTGCCTTACCACCATACTGTTCTCCATTTCCAGGTAGGTACCCAGTTCATCCTGTGACCTTCTGGTTTTTAACTCAACCTGCGCAACTGCCGCAATAGAAGCAAGTGCTTCCCCGCGAAACCCCATTGTATTGATATGAAAGAGATCGTCGATCTGACGGATCTTGGAGGTAGCATGCCGTTCAAAACAGAGCCTCGCATCCGTTTCATTCATCCCTTTTCCATTGTCGATTACCTGAATAAGGGATTTTCCGGCCTCTTTAACCAGCAGCCGAATTTCGGTTGCTCCTGCATCCACTGCATTTTCCAACAATTCCTTTACTGCACTAGCCGGACGTTGAATCACTTCTCCCGCCGCGATCTGGTTAGCTATATGATCGGGCAATAATTGTATGGTATCTGCCAATGTTCACACTCCTTTCGGCAAAGATAACACCTGCCTTTAATACCGCTCCCAGACTTTTTGAAGATACGCTTCCACGGCCCTTCGAACTTTTACTGCACTGGTCTGGTGATTGTTTACTAAAACCGAAAAAATCAATCGCTTTCCTTTTTTTGTAGTCAGATAGCCGCTCAATGCAACCTGCCCGCTTAATGTCCCGGTCTTCGCTTTCATTGCATCACCTAAATCAGAATAGTAATTCGATAATGTTCCTTTTCCGCCGGATGCAAGTATGGCATCTACTCTATTGCGGCCAAACTCCTGCTCCATTTTTTCCAGTAGCCATACCATATCAACCGGCGTGAATAAATTATAACGGCTCAAACCGGATCCATCCACCCAATTTGGTGAATGTGGCAAACCTTTGAGGTCGGCCTTTAAAATGGTATCAATCATTTTTCGGGTATTCATCCAGCCATAAACCTGTTGCGATGCCATCAGCAAAACCTGTTCGGCATAAAAATTATCGCTGCGTAGCATCATCAGCTTTAAGAGACTGTCTGTTGGCTGCGAATATAAAACCCGGTCGGCCTTTCTGGTATTCTCGCCAGGCACCAGAAGAATGGAACGACCGATTGTATCCCTTAATAAATCAAGCGCGGAAAAAAGGCCATTTGTTACAAAAGGAATCTCCAGTGTTTTTAAAATCTCCTTCCCTTCCGAGATGGTAAACTGGTTGGAGTACCGGTCACGTATAACCGAAAAACTGGATGTTTTTGCCGGATTAAAATTCACCTTCCAGGAAACTTCAGGTTCAGAATACACAAAGGCTTCGTTTACCAGCTGTCCGTCTTCTGATTCGGATTTTTCGAGCACCTGCGTCCAGCGGATGGTATTCCCATATACGGGCAGTGGACTCCGCTCCGCCATATATGAACTGTTGTAATCGTCCCAGGACCAGCCATAACCCAGTTCTTTCTCCCGCCAGTTCTCCTGTTGAATAACCAGCTCTTTCTGATTTGATTTCAACCAGTCGATAACCGGGTGAACAGGAAAATCAGGATGCAGCAAACTGGGATCACCAGTGGGCAGCAGGTAGATACTGTCAGCAGTTTCAGCATATCGGATGCCAGGAAGCGAATCCCCCAGATACCGCATCCCTGCATACATGGTGAACAGTTTGGTATTGCTGGCCGGAATAAAATATTTATCGCCCTGGTAGTTGTATAAATAACTGGCTTTTTGTGGATCGTAAATACTGATGCCAATATGGGCCTGTCTCAGTCCCTCTTCCTGAAGAACCAGTTTTTGAGCGGATTGATCCAGTTTTTTGGAAACGGAACAGGCCGACAGGATAAGCATCAGCAAAACTGAAAAAACAACATGTGTGTGTAAGCGCATTCTTTAAAAATAACTAAAATACTCAGTTTCTTTCCTGCGCCCGTAACCAGCGTTCGGGAATATCATTATTGCTCGCAATCAGATAATCTTTATAGGAACAGGCGATGAATCGGTGATCGGGCAATTGCATCCACCAGCGGCCGGTCCGTTTACTTTGCAGGAACAGGGTTTCCACTTCTGCAAACGCTGTATTGTATTCATAAAAGGAATCTCTTTCCTTTAAGGCAGCCTCCGTTTTCCCCTTATTAATACCATCAATATAATACCAGATCATCTGGCTGATCTGCTGCGCGGTCAGTTCTTCCGGATCTTTTGCCAGTTGGTATCCATAAATTCCAAAACTGTTCACAACCGGGCTCATGCCTGCATACCGGGCAAGTACACAGGCTTCTTCTCCATTCAACCCGTTGGGAGAAATAGCAGATCCCGGGGCATAGGCATGGGCCATAGCTGACAAATCAAAACTTACCATGCGACAGTTCCGGATGACCGGTTCCATTTCATCAATCTGTTCCTTTACGGTTCCAACCCTGAAACAATCAAACCGGAGTTTATCCATATTCTCCAGCATATAGGGATGTACATAATAACTCTGAAAAGCCAGGTGGCTATAATGTTTCATGAAATTGGGTTCGCCGGTCAGCATTTCCATCAAAAAATGATCAGCCTGGGGCAACGCTTCCATATCCAGATCAATTTTTGCATCAATGCAAACAGCTTCGATGAGTTGCTGTCTGCTCGCATAAGCATGGTATTGGGCAAGCGTAAGATCATGTGAACCACCAAGGATCAAAACCCGCTTGCCTGCGTCAGTCAATTCCCGGATGACAAGATTTAGTGCTGCATAGGTATCGCTGAGTGATGCACCAGGTTTGATATTGCCAATATCTGCAATCCTGATTTCGGTATGCCAGTAAAAACTTCTATAAAACATTTTCCTAATCTGATCGGTTCCCTTACAAAAGGGTCTGCCCATTCCCAGTCCTCTCTGTTCTCCACAACCTACCAAAACCAGATCAACAGCCTCCAATTCCGGGAAGGCGTCTTCTTCATATACCAGGATCTGTTTTCCCATCTGACCTGCGCGGAAACCCTGGTCTTCACTGATGGCAGCCAATGAAACCGGCAAAACAAAATCCGTTAAATGTTGCATTTCACTCATGGCTGCAAGATAATAATTGGACTCTTTAGCGTTATGCCTAATTTTACGGTTTAATCGACCAACATGACTATTCACAAAGAAGGATATAAATCCATCGCAATTGCCACCCTTGTTTTTGTAATCCTCAACCTGCTGTCATTCTTTTTTATCAGTGCATCCTCACCCCTGATCAGCTGGATCATTTTTGTTGGATTGCTAGGGCTGCTTCTTTTCATCATATCCTTTTTCAGACTACCTAACAGAACACATACATTTGGAGAAGATAAAGTTATATGTCCGGCCGATGGAAAAGTAGTGGTTATCGAAGAAGTATTTGATGAAGAATATTTCCACGACAAACGCCTGCAGGTGAGCATTTTTATGAGTCCGGCTAATGTGCATGTCAACCGCAATCCGATATCTGGTGAAGTTATTTACAGCAAATACCACAAAGGAAAATACCTGGTGGCCTGGCATCCCAAATCATCCACCGAAAACGAACGCCACAGTGTAGTCTTAAAAAACGGTAATACAGAAATCCTGGTAAAACAAATCGCCGGTGCACTCGCAAAAAGGATTGTCAATTACCTGAAAGCCGGCATGAAAGTGAAACAGAACGAAGAACTGGGTTTCATTAAATTTGGTAGTCGTGTGGATCTTCTCCTACCTGTTGGTACCGAGGTTAATGTACAGCTCGGACAGGCTGTGAAGGGCGGGGTAGATGTGTTGGCGACACTGAAGAAGTGAAAGGTGAAAAGTGAGACGAGGAAGCCCTCTTCCTTTCCTCCCTTAAAATATCTCCATTATTTCCTTTAAACTATACACTGTATAAGTTGGTGCAAAACTTGCAGTTTCGCGGATATGGTTCACAAATACCTGGTCCATACCAGCATTTTTGGCGCCCATAATATCCGCTTCCAGGTGATCGCCGATCATGACACTGGTGTGTGGAACAGCACCCGTTTTACGAAAAGCAAATTCAAAGATTTCCTTATTGGGTTTGAGACTATTGCTGCCCTCGGATGTAATAACTTCCCCAAAAAAATGAGCTATTCCTGCATTCTTCAGTTTGGCATGCTGAACATCTTCAAATCCATTGGTGATTAAATGTAAAGCATACCCTTTTTCACGCAGGTAGGTCAGTAATTCATGAGCATGGGGAAACAAAATATTCCGGTGTGGCAGATGAGCCAGGAAGGCCGTACTTAATTCTTTTGCCAGTTGTTCATTGCCGATTTTGAAGTCCAGCAGGGTATGCCACATTCTCTTCCACCGAAGCTCATCCACTTTAATCAAGCCTTTACGATAGCGCTCCCATAACCGGTCGTTATGCGCACAATACTGTTTATGGAAATAGGTAAAATCACTTATTCCCTTTGTAGATAATTCCATCTCTTTATAAAGATGTTCCAGGGTTTTTTTTGCGTTTTCTTCAAAATCCCACAGTGTATGATCCAAATCGAAGAATAAATGTGAATAATGCTTCATATATGATTGGCAAAGGTATTGCATGATTCTATAGAATTATTATCTTGGCAGTCCGTAGCATCCTAAATATTCTGATCCCTATGACCAAAATTCTACTCGCAGGCAGCGCTCTGATTGCTTCCTTGTCTGCCTTTGCTGAACCGATCGATAGTGTTCAGCTGGCATCCTCTGAACCCAGCCAAATTCAGGCGACTTTCAAAAAACAGGCGGATTCCCTTAACCAGGTTCTGAAATTTCATTCAGGTAAACTCCGGTTTTCTGACCAGTCGATTCGAATGAAAGTTCCAGACGGTCATTATTTTATTGAACCAGATCAGGCCAGGTATATCCTGGAAAATATCTGGGGAAATATTCCGGATGAAGAGGTTCTGGGCATGATTGTTCGATCCGATTTTGTTCCTTCCAACATTAACAACGATTATAGTTTTGTAATCAGCTATGCTCCGATCGGATATGTTTCAAGCGAGAAACAGAAAGAATTTGACCATCTTGAATTGCTTAATAATATTCGCGAACAACTACAGGAAGCCAATGAAAAAAGACTGGAACTGGGATTCAATGCACTTCAGGTGGAAAACTGGGTAATGATCCCCTATTTCGATGACTATAAAAAAGCACTTTACTGGGCTACTGAACTCAAAGTAAACGGAAGTGATGAATCGCTTGTGAATTACAACCTTCGCTTACTCGGTAAAAACGGAGTTCTCAAGATCAATGCTGTTGGTACAATGGATCAGTTACCTGCTATTAAAAAGGTATTACCTTTTATCTTGTCACAAAGTGAATTCATGGAAGGATTTCGTCATTCCGATCAGGCAAACCCGGTTTCCTCGGAAAACAACTGGCAACTGGAGGAACTGATTTCAGGGAAGCAGCAGAAAAGTATGTTATCTGCATTCCCTAAACCCATTGCTGCCGGATCCCTGCTGATGATCGGTACAATATTCTTTATACGTCGTTTTAGCAATTCTAAAAGAAAACCTGGCAAGGCAACTGCATAAGATGGCGTACATTTACGCATGATTATTGTGATAACAGGCTCCAGCAAGGGCATTGGGAAAGCTGTGGCCGAGGAGTTTGCTTCAGAAGCACATCAGTTTTTTTTATGCAGCCGGAATGATTTCCAGTTATACGAAACGATAAAGGACCTGCAAAACAGGTTCCCCGCCAGTGAATTTAAAGCACGTCCAACCGACCTTTCCAAACGGGAGGAAGTTCGGGATTTTGCCGAATGGGTGTTATCTCATGGTGTTCCCGACATTTTGATTAACAATGCTGGCCTTTTTATACCAGGAAGCATCCACAATGAAGAAGAGGGTGCACTTGAAACTTCTCTTTCCGTAAACTTATTATCTGCCTACCATCTTACCCGCCATTTTTTACCGGGCATGATGGCCAGAAAATCCGGCCATATTTTCAATATCTGTTCCATCGCTTCCATTTCCGCTTATCCAAATGGAGGTGCTTACAGCATCAGCAAATATGCCCTGTTCGGCTTCAGCAAAAACCTTCGGGAAGAAATGAAGCCCCATGGTATAAAGGTTACCGCCGTTTTACCCGGCGCCGCCTATACTGATAGCTGGTCCGGATCAGGTATAGATCCGAATCGTATGATGGAAGCCCGTGATATTGCCCTGATGATTGTTGCCACCAGCCGTTTATCAAGCAGGGCATGCGTTGAAGACATTATTCTTCGCCCTCAATTAGGTGATTTGTAATTTGTGCTTGCATGCAGCTTCGTTTTTCTACTATACTTCTGATTGTATCAATCTTACTGTTGCCATTTTTTTCAACAGCACAGGTCAACTTTACTACACTTGCCGATAAGCAGTCTATTGGACTGAACGATATTCTTCAAGTGCAGTTCATTGCCGAAAATGCCAGCCAGATTGAATCTTTTGAAGCACCTCCATTTACTGATTTCAATGTATTGCAGGGACCAATTGAAACCAGTGGCATGAGCCTGGTGAATGGTGAAATTTCAAGGTACCAGGCAATGACATTCATTCTGCGACCAAAGCGTACCGGCAAATTAATCATACAGGGAGCTACTGCGCTCATCAACGGAAAACGGACGACGTCAAATCAGTTGAGGATTGAAGTTGGTAATGCCACCCCTCAGTCTGCTAATCCCTATCCGATTGATCCTGGCATTAGCGCATACCGTCGTCAGATCCAGGAAGATTATATTCTTCAACCCGGGGAAACACCCGCTGAGAAAATTAAAAAAGGACTCCTCGTGGTTTTGGATCTCGACAAAACCACCGCATATGTTGGAGAACCCATCGTTTCCACCTATAAATTATTGACAAGACTTCGTTCCGATTCAAGAGTCAGCAAACGACCTTCCATGAATGGATTCAGTGTATACGATATGATCGAGCTGGACGGTGCTGGTCCCACTATCGAAGAAAGGAATGGTAAGGAATACCAGTCGCATATCATTCGTAAAACCCAGCTTATCCCGCTGCAGGAAGGCAGGTTTGAACTGGAACCGGTTGAGCTGGAAAACAAGGTTCGTTTCCTCCGGACCGACCAAACATCCGGATCAGCCAACAGGAGTTCCTTGCAACGACTGATTGATGATTTGATGGGTGATGCATCCGGAACCTGGGAAGAACACCAGATAACAGTTGCAAGTCCGACCCGTACAGTAACCATCCTTCCTCTTCCGCAAGGCGCCCCCAACAGTTTCTCCGGCGCAGTTGGCAAATTCACCATCAAGGGAGCTACTTCGACTAACAAAATAGCAGCGGGTGAGAACCTGACTTATGTATTGGAAATTGAAGGAAGCGGCAACATTCCCCTTATCAATGCACCCGAATGGCTTTTACCGGATAGCATCACCAGCTTTGATCCGCAGATCACTGAAGAACTGAACAAAAGCATTAGTCCGATGGAGGGTAAAAAAACAATTACCTATACCATTACCAGTTCAACACCCGGAACCTTTCAATTACCCGGTATTGAATTCAGCTTTTTTGATCCGGTAACAAAGGCATATAAAACACTCAGGACAGATAGCATCCGTCTGACAATAACACCCTCCCTTAACCGAATACCAGAGAAACCCGCGACGCAAAAAATTTCCGAACCTGTTTTATCTCCCGGCAAACTGATAATCATAGGTGTCGGACTGCTGGTATTTGGTGGCATGATCTGGCTAATAATGGCAAGAAAAAAAACAGGTCATGCTCTTGCAAATCCGGCGCCGTCCGAACCTGAATCTGTTAATCCTGAACCTGTACATAGAACAATATCAAACTATCTGATATCGCCCAGATGGGCAGCAGGAAAAGAGGATCCCGTGCTTTTCTTCAAGGAATTGGAAACCAGTATTTGGAATTGCATCGGAGATCATTTTGGACTTGCTCCATCTGAAAGAAAGAAAGAAACCGTAGTTCCGATGCTGAAAGCAAGGGGATGGAGTGATACCGACCTGGCAGCGCTCGATTCAATCTGGAATCGTTGTGAGTGGGCCTTGTATGCACCCGGATTAGCCGTTGCGGATTCTGCAGCTATATTGACAGAGGTGGAAGGATTGCTTACTAAAGTGCAGCAATCCTAATACTTATTCATTTTCCGCGTATTTGTAACCCACACCTCTCACGGAGTGAAAATATTTGGGGCTGCGGCTGTCCTCTTCAAAATATTTACGGAAGCTAAGAATGAAATTGTCAATGGTACGTGTAGTTGGATATACATTATATCCCCATACAGTCTGCAGGATTTTCTCCCTTGGTACCACTTCGTTTTTGTTTTCAATCAGCAGTTTCAGCAACATGGCTTCCTTTTTACTGAGTTGGATCTTTTGTCCATCATGAGTGGTAGCTTCCTGCGCCCTGAAATCAATTTTATTGGACCCAAACTGGTAGGTATCTCCAATGGTATCCTTATCCTTTATTTTTTTATTTTTTTGAATCAGTTTATGGACCCGTAACATTAATTCTTCCAGGTTAAATGGTTTGGTCAGGTAATCATCGGCTCCTTTTTTCAAACCTGTAACCCGATCAGCACTACTGTTTTTAGCGCTTAAAATTAATACGGGCACTTCGTTGTGCTGAATGCGAATGGATTCCAGGACTGTAAGTCCGTCCATCCCCGGCAGCATGATATCCAATATAACCAGATCGAAATACTCTTGCTGAACAGCTTTTACAGCCGATAAACCATCATAGGCCGAACTTACTTCATATCCTTCCAGTTCAAGGTTCAGTTTTAATGCCTCGTGCAGGTTTTCTTCGTCTTCAACCAGCAAAATGGAAATATTGTCTGCCATGTTGTTTAATTGTTGGGTAACTGAACTATAAAGTTAGCTCCACTGGGTTGATTATCTGAAACCCGAATGGAACCCCGGTGATCTGTTGTGATTTTTTTACACAGATAGAGCCCCAACCCGGTTCCCTGGGTGGTTCGTACGGATTCATTCCCGATTCGATAAAACCGCTTAAAAATTTTTCCTTTTTCTTCATCCGGAATTCCGGGACCCTGGTTTGCTATTGACATTTCAACACTGGATGTACCCTGTACTAATTTCACTTGAACAGAAGCTGACCTGGGACTATATTTCACTGCATTGTCCAGCAGATTATTAATCAGAATCTGGATAAGTAAAGGATCGGCTTTGAGATGAATAGAATCGGGTATCTCTAGAATCCAGTTGCGGTCAGGAAACCGTTGTTTAAAATCCATAACCAGCCGGGAAATCAAGGCAGATAAATCCAGGTCTTCCTTTACCAGTTTGTAACCACCGCCTTCCAGTTGGGATGAAATAAGAATATTATTGGTGAGCGTATTAAGTCGATTGGTTTCCTGAAGGGTCATCCGGATGAGTTTGTCTTTTTTCTCTTCATCCAGTTTGTGTTTCTGAAGTGTTTCCAGGTTCAGCTTGGCTACTGCAATAGGTGTTTTCAGTTCATGGGTAATAGCCATCATGAAATTCTGTTGCTGTTGGGCAACTTTAAACTGCCTCCGTACTGCCCTGAAAACAAAAACAGCTCCCACCAGAATGATGAATAAGAAGGTAGCGCCTTCTCCGCGGTACTGATGTGTTTTACGAATGGACTCTTCATTGATCTGCTCCACTTTTTTAAGGTACTGCGGATCATCAGCAACCAGTTCCATTAGCCGGTAATTGGCCATCTGGCTGCTTTGCTCCTGTAAGCGGATATACCAGAAAAGAAGGGCGGCAATAATATACAATAGCAAAAACCAGTAGAGAATGGTAGCAAGTGCCAGTTTCTGTTTAGGTAAAAAGCGGAGAGGCATAATTAGTCAGGAGCTTTTTCGACCCGAACTCCCACATTTAAGATATGTTCCAACGGATCATCGCGCATGATCTGTTCCAACTTGAATTGGTAAGTACCAGCTTTCAATGAAACAGGAGCCTGGGAAATTCGAACCCGATGTTCATAAATATCATCCATCCCTGCACCCAGCCAACCTTTATCATTGGTCGCTAATTGCAGATCAAGCGCCTGCACCTGCGCTACTGAATCTCCAGGCGCTTTGGTATGGATATTCAACCACAAATTATTGTAGCGGTATGCATCAGCATGACGCACTACTACAAAAATATTATAACGGGAAACGGTATCTGTAATATTGAATTCGAAAGATGGCTTATCAGCAACCTGCCAGCTATGATTTTCCAGCGTTGCGTTACGTTCAAACACATCAATGGTTTGGCAGGAAACAAACAAAAGCATCAAAATCGGAAGCCATGCAAAATGGAATCTTTTCATATCCGTAAAAATAGCTTATAAGACATTCAGAACCTGCTCCTTTGCTTTTTCCAGCTCATCTTTCATCAGCACTACCGATTGCTGGATGGTGGAGTCATAGGCTTTGGCTCCGGTGGTATTAATTTCTCTGCCAATTTCCTGCAGCAGGAAAGAAAGCTTTTTCCCGATTTCCGCATCGTTATCACGAAGGAGGGTGCGAAAATAGTCGCAGTGGTTCTTCAGCCTTACCTGTTCTTCACTGATATCAATTTTCTCGATATAGTAAATGATTTCCTGTTCCAATCGGTTCTTGTCATATTGTTCCGCGCCCACATTTTCTTCCAGTAGTTTCACCAGGCCCTCCCGAATCTTCAACTTCCGTTTTGGTTCTAACGCTGCAATCAGCTCCTCCTGCTTTTCGATGTTGGAAATCCTGTTCAGCAGATCAGCTTCCAGCACTTTTCCTTCTTCCAGGCGGTGTTGATTCAGATCATCCGCAGCTTCATCAAGGATCGACTGGAAAACCAGCCATTCGTCCTCCGTCAATGTATCTGAGGTAGGGGTGATAACTTCTGGAAGCTTTAAAATATTTCCCAGAATATGGGAATCATCCAATCCCAACTCTTTGGAAAGTTCAGCAATTGGCTGAAAGTAAGCTTTGGCCAGTGAGATATTTATACTTACGGGTTTTGCATTTCCGGTTTGCTTCAGGCTGATGGTGCAATCGATGGTTCCTCTCTGCAGTTTTTCAGAAAGGCGCTTGCGGATTTCAAACTCGAAAGGTTTTATAAATCCAGGCATTTTCAGAGAACAATCAAATTGTTTCCCGTTCAATGATTTTATGTCTATCAAAAATGTTTTGTCCCCGACATTCCGTTCAGCTCTTCCAAATCCGGTCATTGATTTCAGCATGTGAATCTGTTTTATTGGGCAAGGTAAGGAATCTATTGACTATGGCTACGCAAATACCAGTGACGTTAGTTCCTTTTTGGAATAGGTTCTGAGTTCGCCCGACTCCCAGCCATCGGCACTTAACTTGCCAATCCGGTAGCGTATCAGCCGTAGCGTTGGGAAACCGGTTTTGGCCGTCATCTTTCTTACCTGGCGATTCTTTCCTTCTGTCAAGGTCAGTTCAATCCAGCTGGTCGGTATGTTTTTTCGATATCGGATTGGCGGATTTCGTTCAGGTACGGCAGGTTCTTTCTCCAGCAGTTTCGCTTTTGCAGGCCTGGTCAGATGAGTTGTTCCATTTACGGAAATCTCAACACCATTCTGCAATTGCTGCAATGCCTGGCTGGTTATAGCACCTTCCACCTGCACGAGGTAGGTACGGGAATGCCCCTTTGCAGGTTGCAGTAGCGCAGCATTCATGGTCCGGTCGTTTGTGAGCAACAACAATCCTTCGCTATCATAATCCAACCTGCCAACCGGATAAACATCCACCGGCACTGAGCAAATATCTTTCAGTGTCTTCTTATCTCCTTCCTTGCTGAATTGTGATAAAACCTCGTAAGGTTTGTATAATACGAAGTAGTATAGCATGTATAAAAAAAGCCCGGGAGTAAACCGAGCTTTATTATTATGATGGGTTAGTAAGTAGGGAACAGAAATTCCCTACACAATATTAAAAATAATTTTCTCTATTGAAAAAAATATTTACAAAAATTTTATTCACATTTTATTTTAGTCTGTGGAAAAGGATGGACATTATCAATCCAATTCAATGCAATTACCTTTGTTCAAATTTTAAACTATGCAGTTTCCTTCACCTGTTGCCATCACGTGGATTGCCGACCTGATTAATGCAACTGTAATTGGCAATAAAAACGGACAGGCAACAGGTATCAATGAAATACACCGCGTAGAAAATGGTGATCTGGTTTTCGTTGACCATCCCAAGTATTATCAGAAATGTATTCAGTCTGCCGCATCTTTTATCATCATTAATACAGACAAAGTTGTAGTGCCTGACGGAAAAGCCTTACTGGTAGTGGAAAAACCATTCGAAGCCTATCTTGCCATTGTTGCTCATTTCAGACCTTTTCAGCCAGCCTTTCGTTCTATTGCAGAGAGTGCAAAAATTGGTGAAGGCAGTTATATCGCGCCAAATGTTTTCATTGGTCACCAGGTTGAAATTGGAAAAAACTGTCGGATTCATCCAAATGTTACCATCCTGGATCATTGCATAATAGGCGACGACGTAATCATTCAGTCCGGAACCGTTATTGGCTCAGATGCATTTTATTACAATGGGAAAAAGGATCGGGAAGTCTGGTATAAAAAAATGGAGAGCTGTGGTAGAGTAATTATTGAAGACCAGGTTGAAATTGGCTCCGGTTGCACAATAGATCGAGGAGTTAGTCATGATACCCGCATCGGAAAAGGAACCAAACTCGATAACATGGTCCATATCGGTCATGATACCATCATCGGGAAAAACTGTTTGTTTGCTGCACAGGTAGGGATTGCAGGAGCTACCACTATTGAGGATGGTGTAATTTTATGGGGACAGGTTGGCGTGAGCAAAACACTCACGATCGGTAAGAATGCAATTGTGTTGGCTCAGTCTGGTGTAGGTGGAGACCTGGAAGCCGGTAAGGTTTATTTTGGCTCCCCAGCTGAAGATGCATCCACAAAAAAACGGGAACTCGTTTGGGTCAAACGAATTCCCGAAATATGGAAGAAACTGAATGCCTGATTGCTATTCTCTCTGGGGATTATAATCATAAGGAACAGCATCTGCAATTCGTTCATAACTCCAGTAGCCGGTATTGATCAGGTCTGCCTGTTCCCACCAGTAACCATTTTCTTCAATAACAAAATCATCCAGAATATCCAGTACTGTTAGCTGTACCCGGATATGTGGAGGCAGTTTATAAAACTTGACAAAAGCCGGATCAGGCAACTCTTTATAATACTTGATACGGAATTTTCCAGGCAACAAAATTTCAACTACCCCACTGTCTTTAAAATAAAAACTGGTATCATAATATTCGGGCAGGCGTGCTGATTCAAATTCACGGGCATCCTGATTGGTAACCTGCTCGAGTACAAACCCTTCTTCTTCTATCGTTTTTGCATGCCAGCTGCGCATAAAATGCAACTTACTTCCCATGTATGCTTTCTTCCGGTTCTTTTCCCATAAAGCTTCTTCTTCCGGAGTGCCATTCATGGTTTCATAAAATGGGTAACCGCTGAAAGTGGAGATCTTGGTTCCATACTCATAACTCAAAGAATCCAGTCCGTACCTGATTTTATAACCCAGTGCGCGGTTCACTATCCGGAGCTCTTCCTTTGCCAGCACTTTGAGACGATTTCTTTTTTTGCTGTAGAAAAAACGTAGTGCTTCAGGATTTTCCAATTCACATTCCCGGGAATTGGTAGTCGTGCCAAAAAATTGCTCTTTAAAAAAACTGCCGTATTTATTCCATCCATCCGGCACTTCATTACTGCCCGCAACTGTTACTGACTCCATACTATTTTCCTTTGGGATCAGTTGGATAAACAAAGGTTCTGTATTGGAAGCATTGATGCGCTGTTCACCTGACTGATATCCGGTAAAAGAAACTACCAGATCGTATCCGCCTTTAGGCAGTGAGATACTGAATTCTCCTTCATTATTGGTAATAACTCCAAAAGTGGTATTCTGGCAAAACACAGATGCACCTTTGAGAGGTTGCTGACTGGCTGAGTCCAGCACTTTTCCAGTTACGGTAAATCTTTCCTGCGCCAGCAATGCCGGAAAGGAAAAAAGGAAAATGAAAAACGAAAGAAGCAATACTCTTTTCATGCGATATTGATTTCAGGTAATTTGAACGTGAATTTGCAGTCGATGGTATATCGTGAATGCAAAAAAGAAGCCATTTATCCTGAATAGTGAAGTAAGTACCGCTCGGCAGCGGAAAGAACAGCCTTTTCAAGGGGGGTATAGTGAAAATCCGGAAGAAATTGCAGCAATTTACCGTTATCGAAATAGGTTTTACTCTGCGCTATCTTCGCAGTTTCCCGGCTAAGCAATGGTTTTTTCCCTGTAAAAGCAGCCTTGATTTTTTCCAATCTCCAGGCGAGGCTGCTTAAAAAGGGACCTGCTTCTCTATAAGGAGGGTTTTTATTCAATCCTTTTGCAATCGTTTCAAGTAGTTGTTTAAAACTCCAGCTCTCTCCATTTAATATAAAGCGCTCCATTGTTACAGTATGCTCCAATAAGCCAACAATTGCTCTGGCTGCATCCTGCACATCAATGAACCCATTCACACCGTTGGTATACCAGGGAAACTCCTGGTATACATTTTTAAAGATGGCGCAACTGCTGTTATCCCAATTACCAAATCCAAGAATAGTACTCGGGTTTACAATTACACCTTCAAGTCCTTCTGCAAGTCCTCTCCAGACTTCCATTTCAGCCCGGTGTTTGGTATAAGCATAGTGTGTATTCAACCTGCTGTCCACCCATTTTTTTTCTTCCGTAACCGATTCGCCATTTGCTGTTCTACCCAGGGCAGCGACAGAGCTAACATGAATGAAACGTTTGATGCCTGCTTCGATAGAAAAGTTGACAACATTAGCAGTGCCATTTATATTGGTGGCATACATTTTTTTCCGGTCCGCACGATGAAAGGATACAATTGCTGCGGAATGAATTACAGCATCCATTCCCTGCAGCGCGTCTTCCAATGATCCGAGGTCCAGCACATCGCCTTCCACCCATTCAACTTGTTGCAGGATTTCTTGTGCAATAAAAAAAGGCCTGGATGAAGTGCTTCTGGCAAGCCCCCGCACTTTATATCCATTTTGAATCAGTACCTGCAAAATATAGGCGCCCAAAAAACCGGTTGCCCCAGTTACCAGTACGGATTTTATTGTGGGATGAGGAGATGCTGCAATCATGATTTGTACGTGTAATAACCGGCCCCGGTTTTTCTGCCCAGATTACCTTCTTTAACTTTTTGTTCCTGCACAGGTGAGGGGCGAAGTCGATCGGGTTTCCCGAGTTGTTCATAAACACTGCAACTGACGGCATAGTTCACATCATTTCCGATCAGATCCATCAGCCTGAAAGGTCCCATTTTAAATCCTGCCGCCTCCATCAAATCATCTATTAATGAAAATGACACTCCCTGTTCAGCCAATCGTAGCGCTTCGATATAGAAGGGTCTTGCAACCCGGTTAACAATAAATCCGGGAGAGTCTTTGCAGATTACCGGCGTCTTACCCATACTGGTTGCAAGTTCTGCTATTTTCCGGACCACTGCAGGTGAGGTGTGGGATGTTGTTACCACTTCCACCAGCTTCATCAAAGGAGCCGGATTGAAAAAGTGCATTCCAACTACCTGGGAAGGATAGGGATGCGCAACTGCAATTTCTTCAACCGATAAAGAAGAAGTATTGGTAGCATAGATGGATGCCGGGCCATTAAGAGCCGCCAGTTCTTCAAACAGTTTGGTCTTAACGGAAAGTTTTTCAACAATTGCCTCCAGCAAGATGGGTGCTTTACACAGCGAAATGTCTGTGGTATATTCAATGGACTGCACTATTGAATCATATGCCGATTCCGAGATTTTTTGCTTCTGGACAAGATTTTCCAATCGCTGCCTGATCTGCTCCTCCGCTTTTTTCAAAACCGACTCTGAAAGGTCAAATAACATCACAGACAGGCCGTGCTGTGCGGCGGTCTGTGCAATTCCAGCACCCATTGTACCCGCACCACAAACTAACAGGGAGCGATTTTTCATGGTTGCATCCATTTAGATACTTGCCGTAAACTGTTGAAGGAACCGGACATCATTCACACTGAACAAACGGAGATCGTTAATCTGGTATTTCAACATGGTGATTCGTTCAATTCCCATTCCGAAAGCGTAACCGGTATATTTATTGGAATCAATTCCACAATTTTCCAAAACCTGCGGATGCACCATACCACATCCCAGGATTTCCACCCAACCGGTATGCTTACAAACATTACAACCTTTTCCATTGCAGAGCAGGCAACTGATATCCATTTCTGCACTAGGCTCGGTAAAAGGGAAATAGGATGGACGGAAACGGATCTTAACATCCTTACCAAACAACTCCTGTACAAAGAAATAAAGTGTTTGTTTCAGATCGGCAAAAGACACCTGTTCATCGATATACAATCCCTCTACCTGGTGGAAGAAACAATGGGCTCTTGCAGAAATGGTTTCGTTACGATACACACGTCCTGGGTTTACAATGCGTATGGGCAATTTGCCTTTTTCCATTTCACGGATCTGCACGTTACTGGTATGCGTACGCAATAACCAATCGGGGTTCTGGCTGAGATAAAAAGTGTCCTGCATATCCCTCGCCGGATGATTTTCCGGCAGGTTCAGTGCAGAGAAATTATGCCAGTCGTCTTCAATTTCAGGCCCTTCCGCCACAGAGAATCCAAGCCGGCGAAAAATGCTTAGTATTTCGTTACGCACCAGGCTGATGGGATGACGTGAACCAACGGGTAGAGGGTCGCCTGGCAGTGTATAATCCACCCCCACAGTACCTTGGTCAGACTGGCTTTCAAGCGACTGTTTCCAGTTTTCATATTTCTCTTCAGCAAACTGTTTGAAGGCATTTAGAACTGCACCGAATTCTTTTTTCTGGTCTGCAGGAATGTTTTTCATCTCTCCAAACAAAGACTTCACGATTCCTTTAGTACTTAAGAATTTCAGGCGATATTCCTCCAGGGAGGCCGGTCCGTTAATTTCCAGGCCACTGATCTCTTCCCGGTATGCTTCAATTTGCTTAACGATCATTTCCATATCAACAAAGATAAGAAGCCAGGATGAGAAGCGGCGCAGCGAATGAAATAGCTTATCGAAGGATGAATAACTGGAAATAGACCCATACGAAGGGTGTAGCCAGCAATAAAGAGTCGAACCGGTCGAGAAATCCACCATGACCAGGCATGATTTGTCCGCTATCCTTTACACCTGCCATTCTTTTCAGTTTACTTTCCAGCAGGTCGCCAAATGTTCCGCTGATTGCTGCAATCAGGGAAATTGCGATAGCATGATGCACAGGCAAATCAATCAGCCATGCCCAGATAGATAGGGTTGCGACAGCCAGTATGATACCACCCAATGTACCTTCCCAGGTCTTTTTGGGAGAAATGACACTCAAAGGTGTGCGGCCAATCATAGATCCCACGAGATAAGCCATCGTATCGTTTATCCAGATAGTGAAAATAATGGCAAGTGGTGCAATTTTACCAATTTCAGGCAGGGTACGCAAATGCATCAGCAGGCCGAAGCTCAGGGAGATATATAACACACCCAAAAAGGAATAACGGATATTTATCAACTCAATATTCCGGGAAAAAAGAAGTTCCGTTATCGGAAGCATGAATAGTAACAATAACCCCATCCACCAACCCACTGCATGCAGCGACAGATCTCCCCAAACAAACTGATCGCCGGTGAAATAAAGCAGCACACACCAGCCTGCTATCTGAACAGCCCAACGATGAACCGGTGTGATTTTAGTATACCGGGGTTCAAATTTCCCAACCAGCTGCTGATACTCATACCAGCACCCAAAATGGATAACGGTGAAAAGCAGAAAAAAAGCATACTGATTCCAGAACAAGCCGGTTAGCATTACCGCAACAAAAATCAGGGCGGTAGATGCTCGGGTCCAGAATGTTTTCCAGTTAAACGCCATGGCAGTACATTCAGTTATACATCATTGTTGACTCTTCGGGAAGGAAGTATGAGATCATCATCAGTATCGTATAGCTCTCCGAAATGAGTATGCGAAATCCGTTGCATAAACCAGGTAATCCCAATGATTGCAAATACACTCAGGACAACATAAACAGGTTCAATTACAGGCTCCTGTTCTATGAAGTTTTTATTACGATAGACAAGGATCACCTGCACGGCATTGTTTACAAAATGGCCGAGCACGGCCGGCCAGATACTGCCACTGTACCAGTAAATCGCACCTAACAGAATTCCAAGCAAAAGCCTTGGAAAAAAACCAAAAAACTGGCCATGAAAAGCAGAAAACAGGACGGCAGTGATGATGATGCCAATCCAGGGACGTCGACTGATCTGAATAAACAGGCGCTGCAGTACCCCTCTGAAAAAAAACTCTTCACAGATGGCAGGCAATACTGCAATGAGAAAAAGCATGGCGACCAGGTCAGTCGGGCTTTTCATATCCAGGAAAGCTTTCATCAGTTTAATGGCATTGTCTTCCGCCAGTCGCATGGACGCTTCCATTGATTTAAAAGCTGCAGGCAAATGGATTTGCTGATTTACCATATTCAGCCAGGAGGCCGCCGGGTAAGCGAGCAACATCAGTGTCACTCCCATCCACCAGAAACTGGAGGGTTGGGGCGCTTTATGACCAAGATAGGCGAATGGGCGGCGATCACTCAGGTAGGCAAACACAATAGCGGGCAATAAAAAAATGGCAATACTCAAAATGGCCTGCAGCCATTTCAGTGCTGTAACCACTCCGGGCTTTTCGAGGTTTGTCTGCTGGATATCCTCCAGAGACACTCCCATTCCCTGAGCTATTCCATAAAATGCTACCAAGCCCAATGCCAAATACATCCCAAACGTCAGGCTGCCAAAAACGACCAGTTGCAACCAGGCGGGTTTATACTTCAGATAAGTATTCATACGATGCCTGCAAGATGCGTTTTTTTGGTCAGAACTGGCATTTTATGGCGTAACTTTGCCGCTTTCAAACAGCGGCATGGTGAAGATAGGCTCTATAGAACTTCCGGATTTTCCACTCCTACTCGCTCCGATGGAGGATGTGAGTGATCCCCCATTCCGGGCAGTATGTAAACTGAATGGCGCTGATATGATGTACACGGAATTCATCAGCAGCGAAGGGCTGATCCGGGATGCCATCAAAAGCCGCCAAAAACTGGATATTTACGAAGCAGAACGCCCCATCGGAATCCAGATTTTCGGTGGTGATGAAGAAGCAATGGCGATGAGTGCCCGGATTGTGGACACGGTTCAACCTGACCTGCTGGATATCAATTTCGGTTGTCCGGTTAAAAAAGTTGTAACCAAAGGAGCTGGGGCCGCCGTATTGAAAGACATAGATCTGATGGTTCGGCTCACTGCCGCCTGTGTGCGGTCCACCAAACTTCCTGTAACAGTGAAAACCCGCCTGGGCTGGGATGCCGATTCCATTAATATCGGTGAAGTGGCGGAGCGCTTACAGGATACCGGTATCAAAGCCCTGGCCATTCACGGCAGAACGCGCAGTCAGTTGTATAAGGGAGAAGCAGACTGGACACATATTGCCCGGGTAAAAGATAACCCAAGAATCCAGATCCCCATTTTCGGTAATGGAGACATTGACTCACCAGAGAAAGCACTTGACTACAAAAAGCGATTCGGTGTAGATGGTATTATGATTGGCAGGGCTGCTATTGGGTATCCCTGGATCTTCAATGAGATCAAACATTTTTTTGCCGCGGGAGAACACCTGCCCCCTCCCACCATTGAGCAAAGAGTGGATGTAATCCGAAGACACCTCCACAAATCAGTTGAATGGAAAGGACTGGTTCCCGGCATCAATGAAATGAGAAGGCATTACAACAATTACTTGAAAGGACTTCCCAACATCAAGGAATACCGGCTCAAATTGGTAACCTTCAAAACGGTTGAAGAAATAGATGCTGTGCTGGATGAAATCATTCGGGTATACACCGGGTTCCAATTTGAACGCCGGCAGGTGGAAATGGATAATCTGTCCTATAATTGCGGCTAATCCTTAACGTTATCTAGTGCTTCAATTACCGATGCATCCAACGGTGACACACCAGGGGCAAAATAATTGATCAATACACCCTCTTCATTTAAAAGATATTTGGAAAAATTCCATTCCGGAGCCTTGTTGCACCATCCATTTTCTGCCGGATTCGACAACCATTGAAATACCGGATTTTGGGAGGCGCCGCGAACAACACTCGATTTTTTGGCAACCGGAAAAGTAACCCCGTAATTCAATTTGCAAAATTGTTCAATTGACGCATCATCTCCCTTTTCCTGTTCTTTGAAATCATTAGCCGGGAAGGCCAGTATGTTTAACCGATCCGGGAATCGCTCATACAACTGCTGCAACTCTTCGTATTGGGCAGTGTATCCGCAATCCGAAGCAGTGTTGACCAACAATAATTTTTTCCCTTTGAGTTGCTCAAGAGACAACTGCCTTCCGCCTGTAAGGTCAACAGTTCGGTTATAGATCGGCGTAAGTGGCTTTTTCTCCTCCTTGTTGGAAAGAACAGCGGCCTTCATCCCCGTCCATTTCCCCAATTTCATAAGGAGTGGATAAATGAATTTTAATAAGCGTTGGCGGCCAGACAGGACTGTGTGTTTATGATTCATCCAATTACTTTTTTGTACAGTGAAAGCTTTCCTTTCATGGGAGGATATTTGATGGCGGGGTCAAACCAGGCGGGTGTTTTCATAACAGCTTTATAATGCGTGAAGCGATCAAAACTAAATTTTCCATGTGCAGCCCCAATTCCACTATCGCCCCGCCCACCAAAGGGAAGCGCCGCATTGGTAAATTGCCAGGCAGCATTATTTATGCATCCGGTTCCAGCTGGTATGGCTTGAATCCAGTCCTCCTCTTTTTTACTGCTGGATGTAAACACATAAAAAGCAAGCGGATTCGGATGTTGCTGCACAATCGCCAGTGCCTCCTCCTTTGTGCTGAAACTAAAAACCGGCAGAATAGGACCAAAGATTTCCTCCTGCATAATTGGAACTGAAAGCGATTGGGGTTTAATCAGGGTTGGTTCAATATAGAGATCCCTTTCATCACTGTTTCCGCCATGCAGCAAAACTCCTCCCTTTAAATATGAATTGAGCCGGTCAAATTGAGACTTGTTGATAATGCGGCAATAATCCCCGGATTGCTGCGGATTTTCACCATAAAATTTCCGGATATTTAACTTAATGGCTTCAACCAGTCTTTCACGAATCCGCTCATGCACGAGCAGGTAATCAGGCGCGATACAGATTTGTCCAGCATTAGAAAACTTGGCAACAGCAATCCTCCTGGCAGCCACTTCAACCCTGGCGTCCTCTTCCACAATACAGGGACTCTTACCGCCCAGCTCCAGGGTAACCGGCACAAGTTTGGAGGCAGCCATTTCGTATATTTTTTTTCCAACTTTAGTACCTCCTGTAAAAAACACATGGTCAAACCGGAAAGATTGCATCATGGCGGGAACTACTACCGCTCCATCTCCTGGTGCAAACAAAATTTCCTGCTGTAAAGCGGTTTCCTGAATGATTTTTCCCAGGATTTTTTCAGTAGCAGGAGCATACTCACTTGGCTTTACTACAACCAGATTACCTGCTGCCAATGCGCCCACCATTGGACCAAGCAACAGCATAAAAGGATAATTCCAGGGAGCAATAATCAATACTACACCCAGTGGTTCAGGATAGAGGTAACTGGCCGATGGAAGATTTACCAGGTTGGTTGCCACTCTCCGAGGACGCATCCATTGTTTCAGGTGTCGAATGGCATGATCAATTTCGGCGATTGTGATACCAATTTCGGTTACCCATGATTCCTCTTTTGATTTATGCAAATCAGCTTTAAGGGCATCATAAATAGCCGCTTCGTTCCGAAGAACTGACTGCTTCAGCCGTTTGAGAATTTGTATACGAGCTTTATAAGCTGCCAGCAATCCGGATTGAAAGCGCTGCTTTAATCCTTCAAGTTGTTCCGGGGTTATATCTGGTATCATACTTTCAAAATACAACAATTGTATGCAATCCTGGTTCAATACTGTTTTCAGTACCTTCACCATATGCTTCCGGATGAACATTTTATGAAACAGGCACTGGTATTTGCCCGCCAGGCATATGATGCCGGGGAAGTGCCGGTGGGTGCAGTGGTTGTGATCAATGATCGCATTATTGCCAGGGGTTATAACCAGGTGGAACAACTGAATGATCCAACTGCACATGCTGAAATGATTGCACTCACTTCTGCATTCAGTTTCCTTGGTGCTAAATACTTGCCAGATGCAGCACTTTATGTAACTGTGGAGCCTTGCCTGATGTGTGCAGGCGCACTTTATTGGAGTAAACTTGGTAAGATTGTATGGGGCGCTTCGGATGAAAAAAACGGATTCGCCCGTCTTACGCGCGACCAATCTCCTTTCCACCCGAAAGCCATTATCCGTAACGGTGTGCTGGCAGAAGAAGCTGCGGAACTGATGAAAAGTTTTTTCAGAGCCAGGCGTTAAATTGATTTTAACATTCCCTTGTTAAGCCCCGCACCTGCTTTATGGTCTATGGAGTATAAAACTCAAGGCCATGAAAAAAATGCTACTCCTTTTTTTACCCCTGATGCTCGTACTTGCTTCCTGTACGCGTACCTATGTTGAACCAGGGCCGGTTATTGATGAACGTTACTGGTTGAGCCAGGAAAGAGGGGTGGTTGTTTACAGTGGATTCGACTGTGATTTTTTTGTTGTGGAAACCCGTTATGGATACACTGTGATCCGCAGCTGGGGCGGATTTACACCGCTGAGAGGAGCCGTTGTTTACGGTAATTTCAGTCGCTTTGGAGTACAATCATTTTACAACAGATCCGAAGGCATCATTCAGCAGGGAAATGTAATTGACTACTGGTTGACCTACTGGGATGCCATCGACCTGGCAGATTTTGAATGTAATCCCTTTTAACAAGTTGAATAAAAACAGAAAGCCATCTCTTTACAGGGATGGCTTTTTTATTGTTTTGTGCTCTGGCCCTGAGCCATTAAATTTGTTACTCCTTTGGGTAGCCTCATTTTTTATTCATCATAAATAGTTATTCTATGGCATTTACATTACCTGCGCTCCCATATGCTCATGATGCACTGGAGCCTCATATTGACACACAAACCATGCAGATTCACCACGGAAAGCACCACCAGGCTTATGTTGATAATCTCAATAAAGCTATTGCCGGCACTCCGAATGAAAATAAATCAATTGAAGAACTCGTGGCTGCCGCGGGATCCATTTCTGCTGCAGTTCGCAATAATGGTGGTGGTCACTGGAACCATACGTTCTTCTGGGAAAGCCTGGCTCCTAACGCAGGCGGCCAACCGACTGGTGCTCTGGCTGATGCCATTAATGCAGCCTTCGGTTCCTTTGACGCATTCAAGGAAAAATTTGCAACTGCCGGCATGACCCGTTTTGGAAGCGGTTGGGCATGGCTGATAGTAAAGGATGGCAAACTGGAAATCAGTTCAACCCCAAATCAGGATAATCCATTGATGGATGTTGCCGAAGTGAAAGGAGCACCTCTCCTGGGTGTTGATGTTTGGGAACATGCCTACTATCTGAAATACCAGAACAGAAGAGCTGATTACCTGTCAGCATTCTGGAATGTTGTTAACTGGTCAAAAGTGGCTGAGCGTTTCAATGCTGCCAAATAATACCTGATTTTTCAAACCAGAGATCCCGCCAAGGGCGGGATCTTTATTTTAAAGCGATACCATGAAAAAATTGATCTTTGGAAGTCTTGCCTTACTTGCTTTAGCCGCCTGTTCCACACCTCCCCAGAAAAAAGTGGTGGTTATGGCAAGCGGAAAGTTCACCGTTTCTCAAACTGGTGATGCCATTCAGTTTGAACCAGGCACCCAGCACAATGAAGAAGTTATTACCCTCAAGGGAGATAAAATCACGTTAAATGACGGAACCGGCAGCAAGGACCTGACTGTTACCGAACCTGGTGTTTACCTGTTGAATCTGAAAAAAGACACATTAATTGGATCCCTTCAATCATTTGGAGACGCCAGTACCCGCGAATCCAGAATTACACAGGAAGAACTGATGAATCGTATGGACAGCCTGCAACAATTGATGGTAGGCACCAACGTTTCCCCTGAGCGGAAAAATCATTTTCTGGCTCCAGGCGATCTTAAAAAAATCAGTGCCGAAGACAATGCCATTGTAGTTGGGCCCTACAGAGGAATTCCTGCATCGTTAAGCCCGGATAAAGACGGAAAAGTTCCTGAAGTATATAAATTCATCACCAATAAAGACGCCCGCGCTACATTGGATCGACTGACGAATATGTTGAAGCAATAAGGTGAAAGGTGAAAAGTGAAAGGTGAAAGTCGTGAAAGGTATTGAAGGTGAAAGGATGGAACCGTAATTCAGCTGTTTTTAAAATAGATTTGAATACAAATAAAGTGGGTACCGGACTTCCGGTACCCACTTTATTTTACTCCAGTATTTTTCACTTTTCACCCTCTTTCACCTTTCACTTTTCACCTTTCACGGCACAGGATCATACCCACTACCACCCCAGGGATGGCATCTGGAAATACGTTTCAGCGTTAGCCAAAAGCCTTTAATCGGGCCGTGTTTTTTAAATGCTTCCAATCCGTATTGGGAGCAGGTAGGGGTAAACCGGCATTTTGGCCCCAGTATAGGAGAAATCAGCCATTGATATAACTTGATTAGCGCTATAAAAGGAAAGCTGGCAATTTTTTTTAAGAGTTCAGGCATCTTTCAGGGTTTCATTTTGCGGACTAATTTTTTAAACGCTGATGTTACCAGTTCCTGGCATAAATCAAATCCGATAATCTCTTTGCCGGTAAAAAGAATAAAGAGATCAAGGTTGGAACCCGACTGCTGAACTTCTTTTACAAAATCTGGCTTAGCCAGCCGGATAGCCTCCCGCAGTCTTCTTTTAATAAGGTTCCGGTCTACCGCTTTTTTGAAGTAACGCTTACTTACCCCCACCCCAACAAGCAGGCAGATCTGGCCTTCAGCCGGGCTTGTAGTAAATACCACCCGGATTTCACCCAGGGAAAATTTTTGTCCCCTTGTAAAAAGCGCATCTATTTTCTTTCGATGCTTGAGTCGTTCCGTTGCCTTAAGTGTATACAAATGTTTTTTTTGCTGCATGTTCCGGATGAGTAATTTACTCAGAAAGGCTGAAAACAAAATTAGCTCTGGTCCTCATCGGATCAGAGCTAATGCGTATCATCGAAAACCGCGAAGGGCGGCCTGCTTATTTCAGCTTGCTTTCAGAAGAAACAGTGAGTTTCTTACGACCCTTTGCGCGACGGCTGGCTAATACCTTGCGGCCATTTGCAGTTTGCATGCGCTTACGGAAACCGTGAACGGTTTTACGACGACGACGGTGTGGTTGAAATGTTCTTTTCATTTTTCAATGTTTTTTACAACTCAAAAATTCGCTTCCTGTGGAGAGCCAGTCAGCTGATTTCCAATCACATCGGGCCACCATACCCGCTTGTGTCGTGAAAGGGACGGCAAAGGTAATAAAATATTGGAATAAAAAAGGGCTTAATCTCTCATTCCCCACTGCCGGTAGTGAGGAAACCAGGAACTATTCCAAAATTGATACCTGGGGATGATCGTTTTTTCCAAACGATTCAGGAAGTCCGGGTAGTTTTTCCTGGCTGCCGGCGTCCAAAGCGCCTCACTTACTGCAGACATCCTTGGAAAGATCATATAATCTACCTTAGTTGAATATTCTATATACTCGGTCCAAACGTTCGCCTGCCCTCCAATGATTTTATGCGCTAATCCCGCCTTGCTGATCGCGGCAGGCACAGGGTCATAGCTATAAACGCCTTCTAAGGGATTGTAACCATGAATCGCCAGGCTGTCTTTCGGATCCTTAGATTGGTAATGATCAAAATAAAAAGGTTTTCCGGGCGACATGACCAGCGAAAAGCCTTTACGGGCTGCAGCCAGAGCCTGTTTTTCATTCCCCCAGTTCATAATTAGGGTGGCAGTATCCAACTCTCCTTCTGCAATTTCGTGCCAACCAATCGCTTTTCTACCCGATTCTTTCAAATAACCGGCAACCTGTTCTATGAAATAAGTCTGAAGCGCCGTTTCATCCTTCAGTCCTTTCTCATTCATAAATGCCTGTGTAGCTGGGTCCTGCTTCCACCAAAGCTTTGAACATTCATCTCCTCCCAGATGAATGTAGGTTGAAGGAAATAACTCAGTCAATTCCCGGAAGATGGTTCTTAAAAAGGTAAAACTCGCCTCATTCGGGGCCAGCACATTGTTCTGTCGATTGTACATGCCCCAGGTTGTAGCCACGTTCCAGGTAGTATCCGGACGAGTACTGAATTCTGGATAGGCAGCAATAGCAGCCCGGCTATGACCTGGAATATCCAGTTCCGGTATTACGGTAATACCTCTTACCGCTGCATATTCCAGGATCTCCCGTATTTCTGCTTTTGTATAGAACCCACCATAGCGCTTTCCATCATAGCGGGCAGGCTGATCTTTAAAATGTCCGATCAGGGTAGAGTCTCTCCAGGATCCGATGCTGTTCAATTTTGGATAGGAATTGACCTCCCAACGCCAGCCCTGGTCATCTGTCAGGTGCCAGTGAAAGGTGTTAAACTTATGAAACGTCAGATAGTCAATGTATTTTTTGATATAGTCTACTGGAAAAATGTGGCGTACTACGTCCAGGTGCATGCCCCGATAGCTGAACCGGGGATAATCCAGTATTGAAAGAGCGGGCAGCTCGATGGAAGTCACAACCTTTAATGGCAATAACTGAAGAAAACTTTGCATGCCGTTTACCAATCCCCGTACGCTGGCAGCACTTAGTTTAACAGCCCCTTGATCCACCCTTAGCAGGTAGATTTCCGGACGCTTCAATGAAAGGGAGTCCTTCACCAAATAAATAGCTTGCTGTCCGGGTTTTTCATTGTTGTTAGCCATCCGAACCGGAAGCACTAAATCAGTTTGCCTGGCTATTTCCTGCTGAAAATAATTCGCCTGTGCCATCCAACTGCTGTCGGTTACAATACTGGTAGCTGCTGTAAGCTGGAATCCTTTTCCCGGGAGCAGTTCTATCTGAACAGGCTGGGGCACGATGGCTGGTTTGCTTTGTGCCGATACAAAAAAACTTATACATACAACCGTTACCATTAACAGCATCCGAATCATGTGAGATTAATTTTTTCCGCCTTTATTGCTGCTCCGTAAAACAGGCTGGCATGTTGTTCAAAATCAGTTATATCATCCGTCGTACAAAACCTTCTACTACCGGTTTTGGACAGACGCTTTTCCATTTCAGGGTGTCTTTGAAGGTAATCTGACAGACTATTCGCTACAATTTCTCCCTGAGAAATAACCTGGATACCATCCGGAAGAAACTGCTTTATCTTATCCATCAACAGCGGATAATGTGTACAGGCCAGTAACAGGGTATCTATTGAGCTATTCTTTTCCAGTAAGGAATCAAGATGTTTTTTCACAAAGTAATCAGCCCCCAACCCTGCATATTCATTGTTTTCAACCAGTGGCACCCACATGGGACAGGCCTCCTGATAAACCGAAATATCGGGATAAAACTTTTCAATTTCAATCGGATACGATCCTGAACTGACTGTTCCTTTGGTGGCCAGAATACCAACTTTTCCGGTTTTGGTTAATGTTCCAATCAATTCGGTTGTAGGACGGATTACTCCCAACACTCGGTTTGTTGGCGCAAGCTGTGGCAAATCCTGTTGCTGAATACTTCTTAATGCCTTTGCAGACGCTGTATTACAGGCAAGAATGACAAGTGGGCAACCCTGCGCAAAAAACCACTTTACACAATCCAGTGTATACCTATACACCGTTTCAAAACTACGTGTACCATAGGGTGCCCTAGCGTTATCTCCAAGGTAGAGATAATCGTAGGGAGGCAATACATCTACGATTTTTTTCAAAACCGTCAGCCCTCCATAACCGGAATCAAATACACCAATTGGTGCCAATGCTTTTTCCATGAGATTGCCAAATATAACAAACGCCGGGATGCTATCCCGGCGTTCATACAGAGCCTGTGAAAAGTATCGTTATTTAAGACCTAATTTTTTCTTTACCAGTGGCAGCAAATCATCACCGGGAGGAGAAACGATCAGGTATTCCTTTGGTAATACATACGCATATCCACTTTCTTTGGCAACAGCCTGAACCGCATCCATTGCTTTTTTCTGGATAGGCTCGCTCAGTTCTTCCTGGCGCTTTTGCAATTCCTGCTGAATGCGCTGCTCTTCACCCTGAAGCTCAGTCAGCTTTTGTTGCAATTCTTTTCTTTTAACTTCTTTAACTGCAGCAGTCATTTTTGCTGAGTCAGCATTGAATTTATTGATGGCATCATTTAACGCAGTTTCCTTATCCTGGGCACTCTGAATCAAAGCATCCCTGAATTGAACCAATGCAGAGTCAGCTTTTTTTGCTTCAGGCATCAGAGCCACGATTTCATTAAAGCTGATATAACCAATTTTGGTCTGCGCCTGTGCAGACTGACTGAACGCTGCGATTCCAAGCGCCGCCATCAGAACAGATAAAACTTTTTTCATGCGATGTTTTTGTTACTTTAAGTTGTTTTCGTTTTGGTTTTAGTTGTCTTAATTCGTCTAATTTAACGTTATTTAACACCCAATTCCCTAAGCACATCTTCACTTTTATCGAGCTTGGGGTCGGCAAATATAACAGTAATTCCTTCACTTCTGTCCAAAATAAAGTCGTACATCCGGGCCACTGCAATTTTCTGAATGGCGGCGTAAACCTTATCCTGTATGGGTTTCACAAGTTCCTGGCGTTTTTTGAAAAGATCTCCCTCGAACCCAAAACGTTGCCGCTGGAGTTCCCGAACCTCTTTTTCCCGGTTGAAGATTTCGTCTTCTCTTTTCTTCAGCAGCTCTGGACTCAACATCACTTTCTCAGCCTCATAATCCTTGTATAATTTATTGAGTGCCTGTTGCTTTGAGTCAATTTCAGCCTGCCAGATTTCACTGGTTTTATTCAGCGCTTCCTGGGCCTCTTTATATTCCGGTAGCTTATCCAGTATATATCGGGTATCCACAATTGCATAGCGCTGTGCCTGAACTGCTACTGCCGATAACAGGAAAGCCATACCAAGAATCAGTAGTTTTTTCATAACTATCTTTTTTACAGTTATTATGTAATTATTCCGGTTCGAAACCAAGCATAAAGGTAAACCTTGCTGCGTCGCGGAGTTTGCCATTTGGCGTTATCCGATCAAATCCTACACCATAATCAAATCCGAGCAATCCAAACATAGGCAGGAAAAACCGCATACCCAAACCTGCACTTCGTCTGAGTTGGAAGGGGTTATAATCTTTATAATTATACCATCCGTTTGCCGCTTCAAAGAACGCCAGACCAAAAATGGTACTGTTCGGGTTGGTTGAAAACGGATAACGCAGTTCCAGCGTGTATTTGTTGAAAATCGTAAAGAACTGACTGGCAGACGAGCGATCCGGGTTAACGGTTGGATCCGAGTTATCATAAACCGGATAACCCCTGTGCGCGATGATATCATATCCAAGCAGACCGAAGTTGTTGGTAAGCCCCGCATCACCCACCTGAAAACGCTCGAATGGAGAATATTCCAGTTTGGAATTATATCGGCCCATAAAGCCGTATTTAGCTGCTGCTTTCAATACAAACTGGCGGCTCTTGTCAGCACCCATTGGTCTTCCTATTGGCACATACCATTCACCCGTAAAACGCCATTTATGGAACTCCGGCAATTCATAAGGGTTAGCAGATTTTACACGCCCCGGATCAATGAGTGAATAGGGTGGTGTTGCCTGTACACTCGCCATGAAATTAGAACCGCTTTTGGGGAAGATCGGCTGATCGATGGAAGACCTGCTTAATGCAAGTTTTAAACTCAGGTTATGAGCAGTAGTATTATTCAAACCCGGGAAAAGATTTGGATAATTTCTAAGCTTGTACTGAGTGAAGTTCAAGGAATATACCAGCGTGAAGAAATCATCTGGCCAACGCAATTGTTTACCAAGCGCAATAGAAACACCCAGTGTTCTCAAATAAGAAGTATCTCCGGCTCTTCTGTCAAACAGTCCGGTGAAATAGTTAAATGAGTTGGCAAAACGGGTGCTGTAAAAACTTACCGTAAAAGAGTTTCTTCTTTTACCGCCCAGCCAGGGTTCTGTAAAGCTAAAGTTATACGAACGAAACTGACGTCCATTACTCTGTAATCGGAGACTGAGTTTTTGCCCATCGCCAGATGGCAGCGGATCCCATGATTTTTTATTGAAAATATTTTTAATGGAGAAGTTGTTGAAGGTAACACCGAGTGTACCTGTCAAACCGATATTACCACCCCAGCCCGCAGAAAGCTCCAGCTGGTCGTTGGATTTTTCTTCCACCTTATAGTTAATATCCACTGTGCCATCATCCGGGTTGGGTACAGGGTTGATATCAATTTTTTCCTGGTTGAAGAAGCCCAGGTTGGCAATTTCACGGTTGGAACGGATCAGGGCAGCACGACTGAATTTATCACCCGGCACTGTTCTGATTTCACGACGAACCACATGCTCCTTGGTTTTATCGTTTCCTGCAATGTTTACATTCTTGATGGTGGCTTGCGGACCTTCTCTCATCCTGATTTCGAAATCGATGGTGTCATTGTACACTGCTGTTTCAATAGGATCAACCTGGAAAAACAGGTATCCATCGTCCATATACAGCCCGCTGATATCACCTCCTTCCGGAGACATTTGTTTACCCAGTTTGCTATTCAGTGTTTCCAGGTTATAGATATCTCCTTTCTTAATTCCTAATAACACATTCAGAATGGAATCGGAATATTGTGTGTTTCCTCTCCAGGCGATATTCCCAAAATAGTAACGCCGTCCTTCATCTACTTTCAAGTCGATGTTCAGGTTGCCTTTTTTGGTGTAGTACATCGTATCGTCGATGATAGCGGCATCCCTAAAGCCCAAAGAGTTGTAATACTCCAGGATTTTCTCCTTGTCTTCCTGGTATTTCGTCTCATTGTACTTGGCAGAGCTGAATAATTTGAAGCGGAAGTAAGGATCGAGGAAGTTTCCGGTTTTGGTTACTGATAAAAAGCCCAGGTCTTTTACATATTCCTGAAAAGAAACCGGTTTTTGCACACCGTAACTGCTTGAATCAACTTTAGGATAAAGTGTCAATCGGGTCGTTTCCTTGGTGCCCTTCATTTTCTTCTTCAGCCGAAGTTCATTTACTTCTTCATTGCCAAAAAAGCTCACCTGGTTAATACGTACCTTATTTCCTTTTTCAATACGGAAGGTCAACTGCTGGGTGTTGACAAAAGCAGGATCGGGAGTTTCTTCAATTCTAACCTTAGCTCCCTGAAAGCCTTTTTCGACATAATACTTGATGATATTTTCAACAGCAGTTTTTTTCATGTTTTCGGTAATAACACGTCCCTTTACAAGGCCGGTTTTACCAGAAAGATCTTCCTGTTCCGATTTTTTTACTCCTCTGAAATAAAAATTTGAAAGGCTGGGTCTTTCAGTAACATTTATTTCAATGTAGAGATTACGTCCCTCAACTTTTGTGTAATAAATTTCAACATCGGAGAACAAATTCTGTTTCCAGAGGTTAAGTATAGCTTTACTGATATTGTCACTACCGGGGATGACTACCCGATCTCCGACAGACAATCCGGAAATGGACAAAAGAAGGGCTTCATCACGGTATTTGGTACCTGTAACAGTGATTCCCGCAATGATATATTCTTTAGGGCTTTTGGTATTTGCTAATTCCTCCAATTCTGGATCAATTGCAGTGGGACGGGTAGTATCGGGTTGCTGCGCCATCGCATTTCGTCCAATCAACATAAGCAGTAAAGCAACAACGACTATTCGTAAGTGCATCCAGTTGGTTTTAATAAAGTAGGCAAATTAAGAGGATTGTTTAAAAAAGCTTTGTTAAAGGGGTGCTTCCTGAACCTGGGCGCTGGTTTTTCCGAAACGTCTTTCTCTTTGCTGGTAATCCAGAATTGCTTCATATAAATTTTCTTTACGGAAATCAGGCCATCTAACATTGGTAAAATAGAGTTCGGCATAGGCCAGCTGATACAGGAGAAAATTGCTAATTCTATATTCTCCACTGGTCCGAATCATTAATTCCGGATCAGGGAACTCACTGGTACACAAGTACTTTGACAATATAGCCTGGTCAATATCAGCAGGTTGTAGGAGGCCCTGCTGCACATCCACCGCAATCTTTTTTACAGCTTCCACCATCTCCCACCGACTACTGTAACTGAGCGCCATTACCAGCCGCAGGCCGGTATTGGCAGCTGTCATATCCAGTGCTTCCCGTAATTCCTGCTGCGCATATTCAGGCAACATGGCGGTATCTCCAATTACATCCAGCCTGATATTGTTGCGGTTAAGCGTTTCCACTTCCTTTCGGATTGTGTCAACCAGCAACTCCATCAAACCGTTCACTTCATTAGCCGGCCGATCCCAGTTTTCTGTACTAAATGCGTACAAGGTAAGATACCCAACACCCAGTTCAGCACAACCTTCTACAATGTCCCTTACACTTTCTACACCATGAAAATGGCCGTAAAGGCGGTCCTGACCCTTTTCCTGGGCCCAACGACCATTTCCATCCATGATGATGGCTATGTGACGGGGGAGCTTTTGCCGGTCAATTTTCGCCTCTAGCGAACTCATATAAACGATTTTCAGGCTGCGAAGGTACGGAAATTGATCAACCCGACGCAGAACAGGATTTGACCTACAGTTTTGCAGTTGGACAGCGATAACTGGTCAGGTTGAAACTTATGGTGAATTGGGCGGTAATAAACTGGTCTTTTTGGCCTGCATAACCCCGCTGGCGACCTTCAATCCCGATGATTTCCCCCACTTCATAACTTCTGTCCTGAAGCAGAAAACCCGGAGTGGAAGTTCCATCCGGAAGGGGTGGGAATTTATCTGCTCCAACATACGTGGTGCTGACATCATCCAGGTAATCCGTATTGGTAAAGCGATGGAGGACTTCAAAACCTACATTTATACGCTCATTAAGCGAGTATTTAACCCCTACCCCAAAAGGTATAGCGAAAGCCATGCTGCTGTAGGGCTTCCGATCGGGATAATCGGCTGAACCTTGCCCTTCAGTTCCCAATGGACGAAGGAAATATTTTTGCCCGCCCAGGTAGGCATAGGGATCATAGCTGAATATACTTGCCCCTATGGTTACATATGGTGTAAACCGATGATCATAAGAACCTGGGACAAATTTAAAGAAATTGAAATCGCCTTGTAATGCCAGCTCCCAGACATTGCTATTAAAGCTCAGGTTTCTCCGACGCTGAAATTCATTATCTGAATAATATTTGTCGGCATATCCCAGCTGGGCAAACTGGCCGCCAACGCGAACCGCTATATAATTTCCAAACTGTTTGCGGAAAAACACACCAAATGCGAATTTGGCCCTGTTCACCTTGGCAGCTGTATTAAGATCGCCAAAATAGTGGGCGCCTCCAATAGATACGCCAATCTCACCTTCCTGGGTTACAGATTCCATCTGGGCCCGGGCAGCGGAATGCAGGGTAAGTACTGCCAATAGCGGCAGAATCAGTTTCTTCATATTGCAATATAACGTATAATCAAATCAGGAGCAGATAAAGGAAATGCTAATTACGTGTATCCAACCCCCATGAAAGTTTGTTCCTTAAAGTGCTAAGGAAATTATTTTCATTGAGACGTACAATACTTACGTCAAATTTCTCTCGTTTTACGGCCAATTGTATGTTTTTGCTAACAATTTCGCGGCGGCTGTCCAATGCGCAGATGAAATTATCAGACCGGGATTCAACTTCAAAGGATATTATATTATCATCCGGTACTATCAAAGGCCGAACATTCAGGTTATGCGGGGCTACCGGTGTAATCACAAAACTTCCGGAATCCGGAAATACGATCGGTCCGCCGCAACTCAGGGAATAACCGGTTGATCCGGTAGGTGTGCTTACGATGAGGCCATCCGACCAGTAGGTGTTTAAGAATTCACCGTTCAGGTAGGTATGAATCTTAATCATCGGAGAAATATCTGTTTTATGGATAGCAAACTCATTAAGTGCATAAGGAGTTTCGCCGAACAGCAACTTATCCGCATCCAGGTGGATCAGAGAGCGGCGATCAATCACAAACTGCCGGTTTACCATAGAAGCTACAGCAGTTTTAAGCTCTTCTTTACCGATGCTTGCCAGAAATCCAAGTCGGCCAAAATTAATTCCAAGGATTGGGATTTTTTTATTCCGAACCAGGGTTACTGTATCAAGCAGGGTTCCATCTCCACCTAAACTAATAACAAATTCAATGGACTCATCTAGGTCTTCTGAATTGTTGAAGGTGGTGAGTTTATCGAGATGGAAGCGGACAACCGGGGCAATCTGTTCAAAAAATGCCTGGTAAATAACCGGCTCTATCTGCAGGCTATTGAGTTCATCGAATAAGTTCTGTATTTCCGAATAATCATCCTGGTCGATTACCCGGCTGTAAATCGCCACTTTCATGTATCTGTTTTAGCCACCGGAAAGATAGGCCATTAAAAATCATTCCGGACGTGAAAAAAGAAGCCGTTCTGCCCCAGTTGATTGAAGCTGTATTCAAAGCGTAATACGACATCGTACAGTGAAACAATATCAATTCCGAAGCCGGCCGTTGTGAGCAATTTGTTATTTAGTGAATTTTCCCGGAAATACTTCGAATAAGAGTAACCCAGGTCGGCATAGGTTTTTGCATAGATTCTGAAAGGCACCCGATCATGGCTCTGGCTACGGATTGGTAGTGGTACTGAAAAATTTAGAATTTCGCGACGAAGCGTATTTCTGGTCATTCCACCCAGCACCCCATCAATCACATATTTTTCCATTCCCCGCAGATAAAAGTCACCATATCCCATCAGGCGGTGCTGGTTAAAAGGCTGTTTGAAGGGAAGCCGTAAAGTACTCGTCAGTTGAGTTGAGAAAGATCCTTTGGCCCCGATTTCCCAGGCTTTGGTAGCCTTCACATTCAATAGCCACATGCCTACATCGGATCCGAAACCGCGACGGACCAGTTGAGTCTCAGCCATGAAACCTCTTAAAGGATAAGGTGCATAATCCACATCCAGAAAGTTCATGGTATAGCTGATCTCAGGATAAACTACCTGAGTTCTGCCGGATTTACTGATGTAATTGTTGTTCACATTCCAGACCGCACTATCAATTTTACTCATCCCAAATCCAGCCCTTATAACATGTCGGGTTTTAAGTCCGGGTCTGTAATTCCACTGAATGGAGCCGGTCATGGTTTCTTCCAGGAACCGTCCTGCTTTTGGAAGAGAATCCGCTCTTAGAAAAAACTGTTTGTTATTCACGGTCAGGGGATTCACTTCCTTCATTGCAGAATAGTTGAAGTTAATGCCATAACCGCTTTTCAGAGATCCATCCATAAATGGCTGGTTGTAAGAAACCTGGACCTGACGTGAGTACCCGGTAATCAACCAGACTTTCAAAACATCGTTTCTACCCGTAGTATTATAATAATTGAGCTTAGCGCCATAATTGATCCGGTCCAGGCTGTACCCCTTATCTGCCCATGTTTGCAAATTTCGGTCAATTGGCTTCAGGTAAGGAATTGGGAAAACATACCAGCGTTCCTTAACATCAATTTCTACATCTACGAGGTAGCCCCTGAAACTCCGAAGAGAAATTACCACATCATTAAATAAGCGCGTATTCACCAATTGCTGTTTGCCAAGCCGGAACTGGGCAACCAGCTGATTGAGAGCAACAGAATCCCCTTCTTTGAAAGGAAGTTCTCTTTTAATGATGTAGTCCTTGGTTTTTTTATTTCCGTTGATATAGATTTTATCAATCATGAACAACCTTCTTTGGGGAGGGCTTTCAACGGGCATTGCCCCAGGCGGGCTTAAACCGGGCGCTGTTTTAGCTTCATCGGTAATCGGCAAGTTTGATTGTGCGAACAATCCTCTTCCTAAACAGCAGAGGATTGTTAACAGACAGATTCTATATTTCCACACAATATTCATTCCTTTCGTGCACGGTACCTATGAAAATACAGGATTCAGCCAAGACTGGAAATCAAATTTGATTTTTTTTACAGATTAAGGTAATTCATGAGGTGGTCGTAGTTGTTTCTAAGTTCATTTTCATACATTTCTTCTCCGAAATAGTACCGAACCTGGTATTCATAGCGCTGAAAAGTGGCAACAATATCGGATAGTTCGAACTTATTCAATTTAAGTGTAACATATAAAACGCCCAGGTTGTTGTCAAAGTATGTATTCAGCTGGGTAATCTGGGCATCGTTTGTTTCTACTAGTTTGTAGATTTCAGAGAAGGCGAAATTTCTTTTATCCATTTCCAGGACAATGATACCACCGGGTTCATCGGCTCCTATCATATGGCCTGTAAATTTTAGCAGATCGGCTGCCGCGATGGCCCCCACCCACTCGAAATTGGTTTCCGTAACTGGCACAACCGCCAATCCATATTCATTTGCCAGCTGAACCGCCTCGGTAAAATGTCCGTTCGGACTCACCCTCACCCTGGAAATGGCACCGCTGATGGTTTCGAGTGTTTTGCTGTCGTCTTCACTATTAAGCAGATCCGATTCAGCAATCAGCCCCAGATAAATGTCTTCTTCAACAAGTGGCAAATGGATCACATTGCAGTCATCCATCAACTGCATAGCCCTGTAAATCGGGTCTTTTACAGACAATACAGGGAGTGAAACCGATATCAGGTCCTTATTGATCACTTATTTCGTTTATGTATAGACGACAATTCTCAGGCAACCGCTGCCGGCTCATTGAGTTTCGTCAAAAATTTATGAAGAATTTTGTTGAATTCTTCAGGACGCTCCATCATTGGGGCATGTCCGCATTTGTCGATAAAGTGCAGTTCACTATTGGGAATCAATCTATTAAACTCTCTCCCAACAAAAGGAGGCGTAATGGTGTCATTATTTCCCCAGACCAGGAGGGTTGGTTGCTGAATCTGGCTTAATTCCTCACCTAAATTGTTGCGGATTGCGCTTTTCGCAAGAGCGATGATCTTTATGACTTTCAGGCGGCTGGTGGTGATTTCATAAACTTCATCCACCAACTCTTTGGTAGCCATTTTGGGGTCATAAAACGTGACTTCAGTTTTTTTCTTGATGTATTCGTAGTCGCCACGTTTGGGATAGGTATCCCCCATTCCATTCTCAAACAGTCCCGAACTACCGGTCAGGATCAGGCTACGAATTCTTTCGGGATGCTTTAAAACATGAACAAGACCTACATGTCCGCCCAGTGAGTTGCCAAGTAAATGGATATTCCGGTAATCTTTTGCTTCTATGAATTTGTAAACAAATTTTTGAAGACCTCCCACTGAAGTATGCAGGATGTCGAGTTCAAACAACGGCAGCATGGGAACCACCACTTTATAGTGATTCCGAAAGTATTCGATCAGGTCTCTGAAATTGCTAAGGGCCCCAAAAAGACCATGGAGCAGGACCAAAGGTTCACCTTCCCCTTCCTCGATGTACTTGAATTTATCCAGCTGTTTGATCTCGTATTGCATCTCTTCGTAAAAATAATACTTCCAATGAATTGCTAAAATAGTCCATTTAGCTCAATAATTACTAGTAGCGCCATCTCCCGCCAGGTTGCTAAACAGTACGTACGGATGGATTTTTTTCTTCTGAAAATCGCTCCAGGAATCCACCAATCTCAGTCATAATATCCTTGAAAACTGGAATTACCGAGGCTATCCAGTCAACCGCATCAGGACCCCATGGTGCAATTATAGGATAAGTAACAGAAGATTCCATTGCTTCCTGACTGATCAGTGATAATTTATCCAGGTAAAAAATAAATAACGACCATATCAGCAGGTAGATAACAGCATAAAAAACGATTCCGCCTGCCTTATTTGCCCAACCTAAGAAAGCCCATTCGGTTGTTTTTTCCAGCAGTTTCCCAATCATGTTTACGAGGATCACTACAACAATAAAAACCAACAGGAAAGACAATAACGGCAACCATCGGGCGGAAACCTGAACAGTATCTTCCAGCCATACTGCGGTAGTGGCAGATAGTTTCAATGCAGCCAATACGCCAAGAAACAGGGCAATAAATGAAAAAACAGCCATCACCAATCCATTGCGGATTCCCTTGAATACTGCAAGAGCCAACACCAGAAAAGTTACTATATCTATCAAACCAGCAGGTTTATTACCCATCGGGTAGCCGATAGGTAATTGATGATTAGGATAAAAGTGATTTAACGAGCGCAGAAATAGCTTTACCATCCGCCTGCCCGGCCAGCTTTTTAGTTGCTGTTCCCATTACCTTACCCAGATCCGCAACCGAACTGGCGCCTGTTTCAGCGATTATGGTTTTCAACGCTTCCCGGAGTTCATCTTCGTTCAATTGTTTTGGAAGAAACTGTTCAATTACAGCGATCTCTTCCTGTTCTTTAGCAGCCAGGTCATCCCGGTTTTGTTGTCTGAATATTTCCAGAGAATCCCGGCGCTGTTTTACCATTTTTTGTAACATTTTGGCAGCATTCTCCTCAGAAAGCTGACCATTCGCCCCAGGCTCAGTTTTGGCTTTGATAATCTCTGCCTTGATTGCACGCAGCCCTCTTAATGCAGCTTCGTTTTTTGCTTTCATGGCCTCTTTCATTTCAGCCATTATTTTTTCTTCTAATGTCATGGTATGTAATTTAAGGGAGGAATGGAAGAATGGAGAAAAGGAAGAAGGAAATTCATAATTCATAATTCACACTTCTTACTTCTTACTTCAATTGGTTTTCCTTCATTTGCTGCTCCTGGAATTTTTTATAAAAATCTTTTGCGAAATTTCGGAGGTCGTTTACCTGTTCTTCGTTTCGGGTGGCCCGCTGATAGGTATCAGCCATTGTCAACAAGGTCTGGTAGAAAAAATCAGCCATTTCATCCACCATCATATCCTTGGTCCAAAGATCAATGCGGAGAGCGGTTTTTTCTGCTCCATCCCAGAAAGCGAGCATCATTGCTTTCGCTTTTTGAGCTTCTTCGGCAGTACTTGCAGTAGCACTCCAGCTGATCTGAGCGGGAACTTTATCGGGATCCAGTTGAACATCAATTGTAATTGTAGATTGCTGCATATAAGCTGTTTAGGACTGCAAAACTAGGATTAATCAGGCAGAAAGCTGACGGATAATAAGGGTGTACTGGTCAAGCGTGAGCGACTGATTCCGGACTATGTGCTGCTGCTGTTCCTTTTCAATAAGCTGGCTTCGTTGATGTTCGTCCTTATATAATAACATCATCTGGTGCGCCCATGCATCCAGGTCTCCGGACGGGGCATACCAGGCTCCCTCCCCACAAATTTCTTTCGTATCCGGATGGCTGGTCGTAATCAACGGCGTTCCTGCACTCATTGCCCATTCCAAAGGCCAGGTTGCAGCGCCCCCACGGTAGGGATAAGCCATCAGGTAGGCGCCTGCCAAAAGCGGACTTAATTCAACCTGGTCCAGATCCGGCAACAGGGTTACGTCTGCCCGGTATTTATAGGTTTTAAGAAGGGACTCCAACAGGGGAGTTTCTTCGGTAGCCGGACCAGCCAGTATCAACGGCATACCGGTCATCAGCCATTTTTTTAAGAGGGAATAGGATTTCAGCAACTCTATGATTTCATTGCCGGCATGTAGGGGTCCAACATAGAGAAAATAATCCCGTCCTCCGGAATGCCTTATTTTAATGGTTTCCTGTTCCGACCAGGAAATTGAATGACAATCGGGCTGAAGGGCCGGATATTGTACTTTAAGTTGGTTTTCAATAGCTGGGAAAACCTGAAGGACCTGCTGTTTATCTGAAGTAAAGGGAAGACAAATCATGCTGGAGCTGGCCCAGGCCGGTAATTTTGCCGGTGCTTTTGTCATTCTTTTTCCCTTCGAATCAACAAGCAGGTGAGATGCCGTACTAAACAACAGGGTATTTCGAGCACCTTCAACCACCGCTTCTTTGTCAAAGCTGATGTAAACTGAAGGCTGATGTTGATCAATCCAGGTTTTCAGCCCTTTTTTCAACCTGATTTCATAACTCGCCAGGAAAATTTTGGGTATGGGCAGCTGAACCAGTTCCACCTGGCCGCCAACGTTCTCTTCCCAGGTTAAGTCAGGAAAGCTGCTTAACAGGAAAAAACGGTATTCCGGCAGCCGGCCGAAAAGTGAAGGCAGGGTTTCCTGGAAAGCGGCTTCCACCGTTTCCGGACTGGCAGAAACAAGGGGATCAATAAAACAGGCTATGGATTTCATGCTCATATTTAAAGAAACGCTGCAAATTGCTGCATTTTCCTGAATCTCAAGACTTACATTTGCAATACGACAATTTGACTGAATGGAATACAACACTACCAGAAATCACCTTGTGATGCGCGAGTACGGAAGGCATATTCAAAACATGATTGAATACCTGATGTCGCTGGAAGACACAGAAAAAAGACAGAAGAATGCCAAGGCGGTGATCGAACTGATGGGTTTTTTAAACCCTCATCTTAAGAATGTAGAAGATTTCCGTCATAAACTTTGGGATCACCTATTCCTCATATCAGACTTTAAACTGGAGGTGGAATCACCCTACCCGATTCCAACCAAGGAGACGCTGAAAGCAAAACCTTCCCCACTTCGTTATCCCAAAGGATACCCCCGGTATTCGCATATTGGAAAAAATATTGAGGTAGTAATTCAAAAAGCGCTTGCGGAGGAAAATCCGGAGAAAAGACAGGGATTCGCCAATGCGATCGCTTATTACATGAAGCTGGCTTACAGCAACTGGCATAAGGAAAATGTGCATGATGATGCCATTCAAAGCGAATTGAACTCAATCACAGGAGGTCAATTGGAGTTCACCAATACACCCTTTGTGAAAGCTTACCGTGCCAATGAAGGTCAGCGTGATTATCGGGGTGGCGGAGGAAAACGACCTCAGAAGTTCCAACAACGTAGCGGAGGAAATCAGGGCCGGAATGAACAACGTGATTCACGGGGTGGCGGCGGCGACAACCGCAATGGCGGCAACCGCGGTCAAAAGTTCAAGAAGCGGTTTAAATAACTGTCCAATCATTACCACACTAATCCATCAACTTCATGGATCGTTTTGAAGTAACCGGAGGCAAAAAGCTCTCGGGTAGTATTATTCCCCAGGGTGCCAAAAACGAAGCGCTTCAAATTCTGTGCGCTGTCCTTTTAACGCCGGAAGAAGTCCGGATTAAAAACATACCAGACATTCTCGATGTCAATTTACTGATTGAATTACTCGGAGATATCGGAGTTAAAATAAACCGGATCGACAGGCATACTGCTGTTTTCAAGGCAGATGATATAAATATAGATTACCTGAATAGTATTGAATTCCGAAATAAAAGCGGCAGGCTTCGTGGATCTGTAATGTTGGCAGGACCACTGCTAGCACGTTTTAAAACGGCATTCATTCCAAAACCCGGTGGTGATAAAATTGGTCGCAGGCGCCTTGATACACATATTATCGGTTTTGAAAAATTGGGTACCCGGTTTGAATACCATCCGGAGGATGGTTTTTTTCATCTTGATGCCTCTCAGTTGAAAGGTTGTTACATGTTGCTGGATGAACCCTCCGTAACAGGAACTGCCAATATTTTGATGGCAGCCGTGATGGCCAAAGGAGAAACAACCATTTACAATGCAGCTTGTGAGCCCTATTTGCAGCAGTTATGTAAAATGCTGAATCGGATGGGTGCGAAAATCAGGGGTATTGGAAGTAATCTCTTGACCATTGAAGGGGTAGATTATTTAGGAGGTACAGAGCACAGCATGCTGCCTGATATGATAGAAGTTGGTTCCTTCATTGGCCTGGCAGCCATGACTCAGAGCCAGATCGAAATAAAGGGAGCCGGCATTGAGCACCTTGGAATTATCCCTGAAAAATTCCGGCAATTGGGAATTCAAATGGAATTCCGTGGGGATGATATCCTGATACCAGAGCAGGAAGTATATGAGATTCAATCCTTTCTGGATGGATCAGTACTCACCATTTCAGATCATCCCTGGCCTGGATTTACACCTGACCTCCTGAGTATTGTACTGGTAGTAGCAACGCAGGCCAAGGGGTCTGTATTGATTCACCAGAAGATGTTTGAGAGTCGTTTGTTTTTTGTTGACAAACTGATTGACATGGGTGCACAGATTATTTTATGTGACCCCCACCGCGCTGCAGTGATCGGGCATGGCCGCGAACAAAAACTGAGAGGAATTACAATGAGCAGTCCGGACATTCGTGCGGGAGTTTCTCTGCTCATAGCAGCCTTGAGTGCTGAAGGGAAAAGTATCATTCAGAATATCGAACAGATAGATCGCGGATATCAATATATAGACACCAGACTAAAAGCATTAGGAGCGGATATTAAAAGGATCTGATGGAATACAGCAATAAAAAAATTATAATCATAACTGCTCCCTCGGGAGCAGGGAAAACATCTATCACCCGTTATCTTCTGAAACAGTTCCCTCAATTGGCATTTTCTATATCCGCTGCAACCCGTTCACCGAGAGGCATGGAGCAACATGGAAAAGATTATTATTTCATGTCGGTAGAAGAATTCAAAAATCATATCCGCCAAAATGATTTTATGGAATGGGAAATGGTTTATGAAGGTAAATATTATGGTACGCTTAAGTCTGAAATGGAACGAATCTGGTCACTACACCAGGTGCCCATGCTTGACATAGATGTAAAAGGAGCTATCCATATTCAACAGCAATACCCGCACAATTCCCTTTCGTTGTTTATTGAACCTCCTTCGGTAGAGGAACTAAAAAAACGCCTGGTAAGCAGGGGTACAGAATCAGCAGAGAGCCTGGCCGCCAGGGTAAATAAAGCGTCCTATGAAATCGGCTTCAAACATCATTTTGATCATGTAATCGTAAATGATCAACTGGAGAAAGCCTGCCAGGAAGCCGCTGCATTAATTGGCTCTTTTCTTAACCGGTAAACCGCAGGCGGCAGTTCTTTCTATGCCAAAACTATGCTTATATTCGTAGTGTATGAACTGGAACACGATCGGCCTTATTGTATTTTTCCTTTTGTTGGCTGGCTTTTTCGTTGGCATTGAAGCTGCTTTTGGAAGCATTAACCGCCTTTCTGTGGAATTGCGAAAAAAGCAGGGAAGAACGGGCGGTACATTGGTCAGTTATTTTTTTGAACGATCCTCACTCTTCATTGGGGTGGTGTTAATTTGGCTAACCTTCTGTTTGGTTGCTTATGGATTAATGATCGGCCAGGCTTTGGAGCCGGCCTGGTTATACCTGGAAAAAATTCTTCCGGAAGGGGCAGCCGATTTCACTCATTTGTTTGTAGAAATAACACTTGCAGGAATCATTTTTATTTTTTTTGGCGAATTCCTGCCAAGGGCTATCTGGCGATCGAAAAATGAATGGTTACTCAATTCAGGAATAGCCTCCTTTGCCAATTTTTTCTTCTGGATCACTCATCCGGTGGCCGATATGCTGGTTACCTTATCACAGGCGATCCTGAAGTATTTTTTCAACGTCCGCATTGATGAAAAGAAAGAAAGTTTTTTCAGAGTAGACCTGGACAGTTACTACCAGCAAACCAGTTATGAGTCGGAAGGCGACGGACAGGATATGAATGCCCACCTGATTGAAAATGCGCTTTCACTTCCAACAGTAAGGGTTAGGCAATGTCTGATACCAAGAAAAGAGATCGAGGGCATTGAAATAAACAATTCAGTTGACAAGGCACTGGAGCGGTTTATCGAAACCAAACTAAGTAAACTTGTCGTATACGAAGGAAACATCGATCATATCGTAGGCTATATACACCAACTGGATATGTTTGAAAAGCCAGCCACTATTTCAGAAGTATTGCTACCCATTCCGGCTGTTCCGGAAAGCATGAATGCGACGGACCTTATCAACAAATTCACCAGGGAACGTAAAAGTATGGCCTGGGTGGTGGATGAGTTTGGCGGCACTTCCGGTATTGTAACTATGGAAGACCTGCTGGAAGAAATTTTTGGAGAGATCCAGGACGAACATGACACGGAAGAACTGGAAGAGAAAAAGTTAAACGACCGGGAATTTATTTTTTCAGGGAGACTGGAACTGGATTACCTGCGCGAGAAATATGATCTTGAATTCTCCAGGGAGGAAGCCGAAACACTTTCAGGATTTATCATCCAACATCACGAAACCATTCCCAAGATCAAGGAAAGAATTATCATTGACAATTTTGAGTTTGAAATTCTATCGGTAAGTCATACCCGAATTGAGATGGTTAAACTTAAAGTGCTGAAATAAGGACCTGAACTAGAACGAGAGCGTTATTAACTCTTTCTTCCTTGCCTTTGCCTCTTCAATCCGATACAAGGTTTTGGTAATAAAATGTCCCATAGCAGCTCCAATTATTACATCTGTTGCCCAATGCCTATTGTCATAAATCCTGGATACTCCGGTTAAACCTGCAATACCATAAGCGACGTAAGGCACCCATTTTTTGTCATTGTACTGTAGTGCAATTGCGGTTGCTACCGTGAATACAGTATTTGCATGACCAGATGGAAAAGAAGTCCACTCACGTCCACCCTGGAACATGCTATTAATTTCAAAAGGATCATCTGTGTAAGCGGGACGACGGCGCCTCACCAATTGCTTTGATCCGGCAGTCAGTAAAGTAGTAAAAACAAGGGATTTTGCAGATACAAGTGAAACATGTTCCATCCTCCGGTCTTTCATTAAAACGCCCGTCAGATACATGGCACCAACGATGTAAGGGGAGTATTCATTGCCAAATGGTTCTATGATTCGGGAGGTTTGGCTAAATAAGTTATTGCGGTTAGCCTGAACCCATTGTTTGATGCTCCTGTCCAGCGTCATCACTGCTCCGGTACCCGCTACTACAATCGCAACAGTAGTCCAGTCTTTTCTGGAATAACTAGCAGGTGCGGCTACAACCTTGGGGAAATCCGTAAAATAACTCCCGATATATGTTTTATTAATCCGGTAATAATTGGCTGGGAGACTATCTTCCTGGCCAAAAACCGGGAGACAAAAGATAAAAAAAATAGCCCTAAACAGGCACCTGTTAAACAAGGTCATTGATGCAAAATAGGAAATCGTAAAAGACCAACAAAAAAGGCCGGATCAAAAAATCTCCGGCCTTTTGTTTTTTTATGATGCCTGCATTTCAGCAATTTTTTCCCGTATTTTCTTTTCAATCTCTGCCTGCAATTCTGGGTTATCCCGTAACAGTTGTTTTACGGAGTCCCTTCCCTGCCCCAGTTTGTCCGAATTATAACTGAACCAACTACCGCTTTTTTGAACGATACCAAGATCTACTCCCATATCAATAATTTCCCCTACTTTGGAAATTCCTTCCCCAAAAATAATATCGAATTCGGCCGCCCGGAAAGGAGGAGCTACTTTGTTCTTCACCACCTTTACCTTCACGCGGTTACCAACAGCTTCATCGCCATCCTTGATCTGGCTCATCCGGCGGATATCCAGCCTCACTGATGCATAAAACTTTAGTGCATTACCACCGGTAGTTGTTTCAGGATTGCCGAACATAACACCAATCTTTTCTCTCAACTGGTTAATAAAGATGCAGATGGTGTTTGTTTTATTAATTGTTGCAGTAAGTTTCCGTAGTGCCTGGCTCATCAATCTCGCCTGCAATCCCATTTTACTGTCGCCCATCTCCCCTTCCAGTTCACCTTTTGGAACCAGGGCAGCTACTGAGTCAATAACTACTACATCCAGCGCTCCGGATAAAATCAGACGGTCTGCAATTTCCAGTGCCTGTTCACCATAATCAGGCTGGGAAATCAAAAGATTATCAACATCCACACCTAATTTTTTAGCGTAACTACTGTCAAAAGCATGTTCGGCGTCAATTATGGCGCACATACCACCTTTTTTCTGGGCTTCAGCGATGGCATGAATTGCAATGGTGGTTTTACCGGAAGATTCCGGTCCGTATATTTCAATGATCCTCCCTCTGGGGAAACCACCAATGCCAAGAGCCACATCCAGACCCAGTGATCCCGTGGATACAACTTCCTGGGGTTCTGATGATCGTTCGTTCATCATCATCACGGACCCTTTACCAAAATCCTTATCGATTTTGTCCATGGTCAGCTTCAGCGCCTTCAATTTTTCTGCATTTGACATATAGCTGTTGTTTTTAGTACTGTTCAAATTTATTTGTCCAGCAAAGATAGATGAGAAATAAATATCAACACTAATATTTTTAGCAAGTTTTCACTAAAATTTTTACCGCTTAATCACTCTTGACCTTTTAGTATTTTTTTCACATAGGGAGCCGAAGCACCTGGACAGGTGTAGTTCCGGAATTGTATCTTTGTCCGTAAATCAGTAAATCATGAGAATACTCAGTTTAGCCATAGGATTATTTGTATTGACTGGATCAGTTGCTGCTCAATCGCCTGTTTCCGCAAACAAGGGTGTAACATATGGTGCCGGGACAAGTGCAGAGGGTGCAATTAGTGTGAATGAGTTGTCTTCCAAGATGACCAATTCCGGATATACTGGAAAAATAAGTGGCAAGGTAGCAGAAGTTTGCCAGGAAAAGGGCTGCTGGATGAAAGTAGAGAAGGAGAACGGAGAAACCCTGATGGTTAAGTTTAAGGATTATGGTTTCTTTATGCCAAAAGATATCCAGGGTAAAGAAGTTGTGTTGGATGGAGAAGCCATCGTTAAAGAAGTTTCCGTGAAGCAGCAGAAGCATTATGCCAAGGATGCCGGCAAGCCTGCTGATGAAATTGAAAAAATTAAAGCTCCAAAGAAAGAAGTACAATTTATAGCAAAAGGAGTCCTGGTACTCTGATATTGAGACTGAATAAAATTGTCTGGCTGTCCTTGTGACAGCCTTTTTTATATTTGTCCAATCAAAATGACTGGCAAACTATTCTGGAAATGGTGGTGGAAATGGAATCACTGGAAGCTGGAAGGCGAATGGCCTTCCGGACTCACCCGGGCTATCATTATTGTTGGCCCCCACACAAGTGCCTGGGATGTTGCAACAGGTATGGCTGCACGAAGTGTCATTCCAATCCCCTATGCCCATTACCTTGGTAAAAAAGAATTATTTGACGGACCTTTTGGCTGGTTCTTCAAGGCAACCGGAGGAGTTCCTGTGGACAGAAACAGTAAGAATAACGTTGTTGAACAGGTAGTACAGGAGTTTGCCAGGCGCCAGCATTTCGTCCTGGCCTTATCTCCGGAAGGGACAAGGAAAAAAGTGGAGCGACTCAAAACCGGTTTCTGGCATATTGCCAAACTTGCCAGGGTACCTATTGTAATGGCTGGCATGGATTTTTCTACAAGGGTATTGAAGCTATCAAAACCCTTTTATCCTGGAGAAAACCCGGAGGCGGACCTCCCTAAAATTGTGGATTTTTTTGCTCCGTTAAAAGGGAGATACCCCGAATTGGGAATGCAAGATTTGAAAGGCAAATAGGCAGAACACATTATGTTTCTTGAATATACTTTCAAGTGTTGTTAAAAGTCCCCAAATTGAGGTACAAAACTTGATAGTTAGACGTACATTTATGCGAAATTTTAACTAAAAACTAAAACCAAATGAAAGTTTCTTACTTAGTACTTGCAGCTTTCACATCAGTTTCCATGATCTCCTGTGTAAGCTCCAAAAAATTCAAAGCTGAACAGGCCCGTTACGCGGAATTGAGCGACAAGCACAATCAATTGCAAAACGATCTGAAAAGCTGCGAAGACGCTAAAGCAGAAGAAGCTCGTAAAAGGGCCGGATTAGAATCTGAAATTGCGAATCTGAACAAGCAGATGGATTTTTTGAAAGAAAACAACACCACTGCCTTGAAACAACTGCAGGATCTCTCCGTGATTTCTGCTTCTCAGGCTGAAAGCATTAAAAAATCCATGGAAAACCTGGGATTGAAAGATGCTTATATCCAGGATCTGCAAACCCAAATGGCTAAGAAAGATTCACTGAATATGGCCCTGGTTATGAACCTTAAAGGCGCCATTGGTAACATGGAAGACGAAGACATCAACATTAAAGTTGACAAAGGAGTAGTGTATGTTGATATTTCTGACAAACTGCTGTTCAAAAGCGGTAGCTATGCCATCACTCCAAGAGCAGAAGAAGTGCTAGGCAAAGTTGCTTTGGTACTGAAAAACCAGCCTGATATCGAATTCATGGTGGAAGGTCATACCGACAACAATGAAATTCGTGGAAATATTGGAATCATTAAAGATAATTGGGACCTGAGTGTAATGCGTGCTACCAGTGTAGTAAAAGTGCTTCAGAAAAAACATGGTCTTGATCCAGCTAAGATGGCTGCTGCTGGTCGTGGCGAATACAAACCTGTAGCAGACAATTCAACTGCAGCTGGGAAAGCGGCTAACCGTCGTACCCGGATTGTAATTCTTCCTCAACTTGATCAGTTCTACAAATTGCTGGAGAGAAAATAATATCAAGCAAGTATAAAAAAAGAGGCGTTTTGTGAGCGCCTCTTTTTTTATACCTATACATTTCAAAAAAAATCTGCTATATAGTATACCGTTATACTCTTTCGTAAAACTACGTAATTTTTGATTTTTGGACTTCAGGCCATTATTTTTTATCACTTCTTTCCAACTTATATTCAAAATAAATTATCTTTATAATACTACACGAATCGACCAGCCTGCAATCCTACCTTACTGATTCTTTCCTGTCTCCGATTAATAGCGTAAACCGTTTGTTTTTTAAACCGTAGAAACTTCTAGGCATGAAACCCCATCGCCCCTGGCATTACATGTCAACTGTATTGGCATGTCTGCTTTCGTGTACGCTATTGGTATCCACGCTCCATGCGCAGATATCCGTTTTTCCATCCGACAATCAGTTATACCCAAGAGACCTGAACACCAACAGGGCAACAGTAACGGTGTCAGGTAATGTATCGCAAACTTCCAACTACCGGCAAATGCGCTTGTATGTTTACCGCGATGGGAACTGGATCAACAGCTATTCCTTTACGCTCAATTATTTTAATGGCACCGCCTCTTACAACTTTAGTGTTCAGATTCCGGCAGAGCGAAACAATTACCGATTTGCTCTTTACGGAGCAACCAGGTGGTCGGAAAATCATATTCGGACGGCCAATAATGTAGTTGCTGGTGATGCTTATATAATTCAGGGGCAATCAAATGCTGTTGCAAATCTTCGTGGATCAGCCACAACATCCAATAATGCAGATGATCCGAGTAATGCTCCATTCAGAAACTTTGTTCGGGTATACGGCAGCGGTAGTACAACCATGAGTTACACTAAAAGCTGGTTCATTGGAAGAGGTAATGTATGGTATGATGTAGACGGCCATGTTGGTCAATGGGGTATGCGTTTGGGGTCGAATCTTGTGGGCGCCACCAATGTGCCTGTGGCTATCATTAATGGCGCAATACCAGGAGAGCCGCTTAATTATTTCCAGCGAAACGATGCCAACCCTACTTCGACCAATACCAATTACGGCAGACTGCTTCGCAGAATAGAAGAAGCCGGATTAAAAAATAATATTCGGGCCTTATTCTGGTACCAGGGAGAATCCGATAACCAGGGAATGCTGAGCAGCACACAACTTTCAACCCAGCAATACAAAAACGGATTTACCAGCCTGCAGCAGGATTGGAAATCGGATTACCCGGGATTGAATCGGTTTTATATTGTACAAATCAGACATGGTTGCGGGATCAGTTCTCCGGATAATACACTCAGAGTACAGGAAGCACAAAGACAGCTTGACAAAGAGTCTGCTGAAATACTAACCATCGCAAGTACCAATACCAGTCAGTTATTTGAAAATAACGGCCTTGGATTTTGCCATTACAATTTTGTTGATGGATATCGTAATATCGGCGATTGGCTGACTTCCCTGGTCCGCAGAGATCTTTACGGAGCTTCCATGCCGCCATCAATAGAATCCCCTGAACCAATATCAGCCAATTTTTCTTCCTTTAACAGTTCGGGTGCTGCTACTCAAATTGCACTGACACTTAGAGACCAGCAGTCCAATTTCAATCTGTCTGGAAACATCAGTCAGGATTTCCGTCTTGACGGCGGAAGTTATTCCATTCAATCTGTAAGCATAAACGGGAATACCATATATATCAGTTTCTCACGAAACTCAGGCACATTTAATAACCCAACCAGTGTGTCATATCGTAGTCACCAGGGTGGAGCTTCTCCCATTATAACTAATAACCAGGGGTTGGGACTTATCAACTTTGAATATTTTCCCATCTCAGGAGGAGCTGGAACACCTCCTCCAACAGGAGGCACTATCTGTCCGGATAACTATGAACCAAACAATTCCATCTCTGCAGGAAAAACCCTGCCACACAACTCTACAATTCAGGGTTCCATTGCCAGCAGTTCCGATGAAGACTGGTTTAATATCAGAATCTGGGGTTTCAGGTATTTCAGAGTTCGATTAAGCAACCTTCCGGCAGATTATGATTTATATCTCTACTCAACGACCGGTGAACTCATTCGCTCAGTAACCAACACCGGAACGGGAGATGAAACCATCATATACAATGATGGTTTAGTAGATGCCAGTTATCGGTTGAGAGTGGTCGGCAAGAATGGAGCAAATGATCCCAGCCGTTGTTACTCACTACTTCTGGAAGCATTCTCTAGTCCACTCGCAAATCCAACTCCACCACCCACTACTGATCCAACACCAGATCCAACACCGGATCCAACACCAGATCCGGATCCGACACCTTCCAATGATCCCCCCTGCCCTGATAATTATGAACCAAACAATTCGATCAGTGAATCAAAAACATTAGCGCATAATACAAATCAGTCTGCCTCTCTGGCAAGCAGTTCCGATGTTGACTGGTTCAGTTTCAGAACCTGGAATTTCCAGTATTTTAAAATCAGTCTTTGGGGTTTACCTGCAGATTATGATTTGTATCTCTATGATGTAAACGGAAATGAATTGGCTAGTTCTACCAACAGTGGTACAACTGCAGAAGTAATCAACTATAACCTTGGTCCAGCAAATACCAACTACCGAATCAGAGTGATCAGTAAAACAGGAACCGTAGTACCATCCGTTTGTTATCAAATCAGAGGAGAAGCATTTTCCAGTCCGTTGCCTTCCGGATCTCCATCTTTCGGTTCAGGAACCAATCAGCTGGGAATTGGCCCTGCTTTGGAAATTACAGATGCAAACTTAATTCCGATGCATGGATTAAGACTTTATCCGAATCCGGTAAGTAATTACCTGATCGTTGAATTCCAGGCTGTTGCCAATTCAAAAACAACCTTCAGCATCATTGATATGATGGGACGAATCTGGGTTGTAAAAGAAGAAAAACTGGCAACCGGACCTATACAATATCGACTGTCACTACCCAATCTCCCCAGAGGGAATTATGTGTTAAAAATTAATCATGGAGACATGATAATTAACCGTAAATTGACTGCAAATTATCAGTAAACCTTAGTAATTATGAAAATCAGCTATCCGGCCTTTCTCCGCCATTGGCGGGGGCCGACTCTTACGCTCTTTTTTGCAGTTTTTGTGCTTCAGACGATCGCTCAGATCAGCCAATATCCCCAGAACAGACAGCTATATCCAAGAAATCCAAAAAACAATAAAGCGGAGATCCCCATTACCGGCAGCATTGATGCAGCTACCGGGTACAATGTCCTGTTACTGAAAAAATACAGGAACAACCGGCTGGTTGAACAACGCTCTTTACTGTTGAAATACAGAAATGGGAAAGCTGACTTTAAATTCAGAGAAGAAATTAAGGCCGAGCTGGCTGAATACCGGCTCGATCTCTTTGGGGTCAAGGGACTCACCCAAACCCTGCTTCAATCAGCTGACCAGGTAGTGGCCGGAGATGCCTTTATCATCCAGGGACAATCCAACGCGGTTGCCAACCTTCGGGGTAATTTCACTCCTGAAAACGATGCGAATGCTCCGGCTAACGCACCTAACCGGAACTTTGTTCGGGTATACGGCAGCGGCAGTAGCTCCTACGGTTTCACCAAAGAATGGTTCATTGGTGATGGTAATGTATGGTTTGAAAACAATGGTAACACCGGACAATGGGGTATGCGGATGGCATCCAACCTGGCAGGTGATCTGAAAATTCCGATTGCCATCTTCAATGGGGCTGACCCCGGACAGCCGATTAATTTTTTTCAGCGCAATGATGCCAATCCGGATGACCTTAGTTCAAACTACGGAAGATTACTAAGCCGGGTAAAAGAAGCAGGGCTTCAAAAAAACATCCGGGCTATTGTATGGCACCAGGGAGAATCCGATGCATTGGGTGCTTTGAGTGGTACGCAGTTAACTACTGAGCAGTACAAGCAGGCATTCCTCACTTTATATGAAGACTGGAAAAAAGATTTTCCTGGCATCGCAGGTGTCTACCTTTTTCAGATTCGCTTTGGATGTGGAATCGCCTCCGTTGACGGCGCACTACAGATTCAGGAGGCCCAACGCCAGCTCGACGATGAAAAAAAAGATATCAGCATCATGTCAACAGGTGCTACACAACAGTTGTTTGATGGCGGTATTATTAATTATTGTCATTACAATTTTCCAAACGGGTATGGCCTGTTTGGAGACTGGATAACAAATCTTCTCAAAAAAGAAATCTACAATGTAAAAAATCTACCCTCTTCTATTTACGCACCAGCACCAAAGCAGGCCTCTTTTACAGCAGTAGGGGATGAAAACCTGGCAACCCAGGTTACCCTTAGCCTGGAAGATAATAAAGCCACGTATAGTGCTTTAGGTGATCTCAATAGCTCCTTCCGGCTGGAAGGAGGAGTATTTCCCATTACCGGAATTTCGATTAACAAGAATAATATCATCATCGATTTTATTCGTGGTCCGGGAACCGATGGAAACCCCACCGGCCTGAGTTTTATTGGTCACGATAACCAGGCTGCTCCAATTCTTGTAAATGAACAGGGTATTGGCCTATTGTATTTTTCCAATCTCGCAATCAAGCCTGCAGAAGGACCGGTTTCTCAAAAATGCTCTGATCCATACGAACGAATCAGTTTACTTGGCACTGAATTAAAAATGAATTCATCCATTAAGGCGCTGATATCAAATCCACTGGATACAGACAGGTTCTATTTCAATGCAAAAAATCCAAACAGAGGATTAAAAGTTGAATTGACCAACCTTCCTGCAGATTTCGATATTTATTTATACGATTCAAGGGGCAAGCTCATTTCTAGCAGCATCCAAACCGGTCAGAACAACGAATTGATAGAACTTGATAATGTCAAAAAGAAAGAGCGTTATACTATTTATGTTGTTGGTAAAAACGGGGCTTATCATGCTAAAAATTGTTATTCGCTGAAGTTGAGTTTTAAAAAAGAAGGAGACGATGACGATGATGACGATGACGACGACGATGAAGAAAGCAGCAGTGCAGCAATTGCCAGCGAAATGGAATCAGGTGCCCAGTTGATGCCATTGTTTAAAATTTATCCAAACCCGGTACAGGATCGTTTGCTCATCACCTGGCCTGCTCAAAAAGCCGGATCAGCAGAGATCCGGATTATTGACCTGAACGGAAGACAGGTAAAAGGACAACGTATGGCAGTACAGAATGGAACTAACCAATTGCAGATGCAGGTAGGCGGACTTACACCTGGTGTGTATTTCCTGCAGATTCAGCAGGGCAATCAGCTTGTAACCAGGAAACTGACTATCGCTAAATAAAAACGACTTCTTAACAGAAGCTGCTATTGAATTGCCAAATCAGGAACGCAGGTATTTTTCAAAAAAAGCCAGTGTTCTTGACCAGGCAAGTGTAGCAGCTTCTTTATTGTACCTGGCTGAGGAAGTATCGTTGTGAAAAGCATGCTGTGTGCCTTTGTAGAGATACAACTCATAGCGGATATTATTCGCTTTTAATGCAGTTTCATAGTCGGCCATACCTGCATTCACTCGTTCATCAAGCTCTGCGTAATGCAACTGAACAGCAGCTTTTATGGCCGATACCTGCACAGCAGCAGGTTGCCTTCCATAAAAAGCGACAGCAGCATTCAATTCAGGCACGGTGACCGCAAGTTGGTTTGTCATCGCGCCACCCCAGCAAAAACCAAACGCTCCAACCCTGCCGGTACAATCATCGCGTTTATGTAAATAGGGAACTGCTGCACCAAACCGGGCTGTATTTTCTTCTGCATTTAATTTTGAAAACAACTGGCGAGCTTCATCTTCATCAGCAGGAGTGCCACCTAACGTCGACAAACCATCCGGTGCCAACGCAAGGTAGCCTGCTGCAGCTGCTCTTCTGGCTACATCTTCAATATGGGCATTCAATCCACGGTTCTCGTGAATAACAATAACAGCAGGAAATTTTGCGCCTTTTTTAGGCTTTGCCAGGTATGCTTTCATGTTACCAAATGGACTCGGATATTCAACCCGTGCTGTATACAGTTCATTTTCTGCTATCGTCTCAGCTGCCTTGTAATTTCCTTCCAGCAAAGGAAGAATAGTATGGGCTGCTGCAACGCTTCCAGTAAGCGATATCAGGCCTTTCAGAAACTGTTCACGGGAAAGCGGGCGATGCGTATATTCATCATACAACTGGATAATTCTCTGATCCATAGCTTGGAATTTGAAAAGAGAATTTACTACTAATTGTCCACTTCCAGCGAATGGATAATCCCCTCCAATGAACGAAGGTGTTTCCCAAAGGACTTATTGAACATCCATTTTGCCAGCCAGTAACAGATAGGAATCAATACCAGCATGGTAACAGGCAGGGCATAAACAAAAATCGGCTTCGTCATCAGTTCTTCAATCGCTTTACCTGAACCAAGAATTCCACCGCTCAGGTAACCACCGGCAGCTGCAAACGGATACACCAGCAAACCTAGTTTTTGTTGAACACGACCCCAGTCTGAAATTTCCCGGTGATGCATACGCAATTCCTCCAAAACAGGCCTTGTGGCAGAAACTGTGGTTTGAATGGAAGCGTACAGTTTCCATGCTTTAAACAATACATAAGCTGTAAAAGCCATGGTAATAACTATAGTAATTAGTATCGGCCAATAAGGAAAAACAGTAATGATATATATATAAAACAAAAAGATCAGGACACCCCATATCATATTCATAAGCAAGGCTTTTTTTAGCTTCATCAAGGGGTGGCCAGGCTGTATTCGCTGAATCCTGCCCGGCTTAAGAAGCCGGGACAGATCCGCATCTTCCGGATTCCAATCCTGCCATTTAGTTTGTTCAGTCATGATGCGGTGCATTTAAGAGGTTCGTTAATCGTTGACGGATTCTATACAGTTTTACGGCCAGGCTATTGGATGATATACCCATCCAGTCTGCTATTTCCTGGTTCGAATAGCCCTCCAGGTGAAGTAAAATGATAGCCCTGTCAGAATCGGTAAGCTGACGAATGGCCTCCTGAAGTGCCCTGGAATTTTCCTGTTCAAATTGAATGGGGGGTAGTTGGCCTGATTCAGGTAGTACTTCTTTGTATTCAATCATAGTCTTCTTACGGTTACTGGTAAGTACTGTATTCAAACTGATCCTGTAGAGCCAGGTACTGAATTTGGCATCCCCCCGGAATTGCAACCGGCCCTTCCAACATTGGAGCAGGATTTCCTGGTAGAGATCCTTTTTCTCCTCGGGGTCTGCAGCATAAAGAGATACTACCTTGTAGATAATCCCCTGGTTTGCCCTGATCTCTGATAAAAAAAACTCCTCCTCCATAGTGCTGTATATGTCAGCTATTTTCAATTGGTATCAAATCTCTCCCAGAAATTACATTCCCGGCAAACTTTTTTTTCCAAGAAATACGAAGCCTTTCATACTTGATTTTCACCGCTCATGCATTGACAGGAATTATTGACCCGTTATCCCAATTAGGTTTTTGTAACCACCAGGGAATTGAAATTTTGTTTTCAAATAACCTGACATGCTGTATCGATTTTCTATACTGGTTTTACTCATACTGATGAATCACTTATCAGCAACTGCCCAACAAACCGGAAAGGTGAAGGGTCAGGCTGTGGAAGGAGCCACGATTAGCCTCTTGAAAGCATCAGACTCCAGCCTTGTGAAACTGGCAGTAGCCGGAGCCTCAGGGATTTTCGAACTGGAACAGGTAAACATAGGTGAATATTTTTTACAGGTGTCAGCGGTGGGATATCAAACGTATTACACCACCGCATTTGCGCTAAAAACTGAAAATGAGATCTATGATCTGAAAGCAGTTCCTCTTTCCAAAAGTTCTGAAGAATTAAAAGCGGTTACAGTTACTGCCAGTAAACGGATGATTGAGGTGAAACCTGACAGGACAATCGTAAATGTGGATGCAGGCATTTCCAATGCAGGGGCAACCGCCATGGAAGTATTGGAAAAGTCACCTGGTATTTCAGTAGACAGGGATGGAAATATAAGTCTCAAAGGCAGACAGGGTGTGCTCGTGCTGATCGATGGCAAGCCAAGTTATCTGACTGGTGCAGACCTTGTAAACCTACTCAATAATATGATGGCCAACCAACTGGATCAGATTGAAATTATGACCAATCCACCTGCCAAATACGATGCAGCAGGCAACTCTGGCATCATTAATATCAAAACTAAAAAGAATAAACAACGCGGATGGAATGGCAGCCTTAACCTCTCTTATGGTCAGGGTGCTTACTTCAAAACCAATAACGGCCTGAACCTCAATTATCGTAACGAAAAGTTTAACCTGTTTCTGAATTACAGTCAAAATTCCAATAAGAATTTCAATAACCTGTACATCAAACGAACCTATCTGGATGCAACTGGAAAAGCTACCGGGTATTTTGATCAGCCAACCATGTTGCGCATGCGGGGAGATAACAATTCGCTGAAGGCAGGGATTGATTATAACCTGAATAAAAAAACAACTATCGGGATTACAGGCACCGGTTTTATATCTCCGCGGAAATACAACAGCCTAAGTACCGGATATCTAATGGATACCGATCGCATTACAGATTCAACGGTTCAAACTACCAGTAAAAACTCCAATAAATGGATCAATGGAACTTTAAATCTGAATCTGCGACGTAACCCACCGAGCAACCCATTACAGCTCTGGTAATTTTCTCCAGTTTTGTGGAAGCAGGCCTTCAATATTTTCTGTTGTATAGCGGTGCATATTTTCTAATACATCTCGGAGCCAGTAATAGGGGTTGATGCCATGGAGTTTGCAGGTAGCCAGTAACGAGTAAATCATTGCAGCACGTTGGGCGGCCTCATGACTGCCAGCAAACAAATAATTTTTTCTACCAACAGCCACTGGACGTATGGCATTTTCCACCA